>Ga0105048_10009090_pt1 | contig 15849 bp, 12 predicted proteins | sample MAT05_FD_78382 | JGI IMG/M metagenome (GOLD analysis project Ga0105048, IMG submission 78382) | Freshwater microbial communities from Lake Fryxell liftoff mats and glacier meltwater in Antarctica - MAT-05 | ecosystem: Environmental > Aquatic > Freshwater > Ice > Liftoff microbial mat | place...
AATTAATCTCAAAATTGCTTTATGAAAAAAATTAATGTACTCATCGGATTGTCAATAATTTTAACACTTGCATCATGTTCTGTCGAAAAGCGGAGGTACACTGACGGCTATCACGTAGATTGGCATCGCAAGCAAAGTAAAGAGTTGCCGATGGAGCCTAAAGAATTACAAACTGAACAAAATGTTGCTTTAAAGATTAATAGGGATGAAGAATTAGGAAACCCGACGTTTTCTGAAATTGAATTAATCAAGTCCCAACGTACTAATTCACAAATAAATAATTTCACAGAAATTAATAATCGATTTGTTACAAAGACTGAAAAAAAAATTGCTTCACGATTACCCGTCAAGAATGATTTCTTCAATACTTCTAAGAGTCTAATGTATAAAGATTTTAATAGAGCGAAAGTTGAGACATTAACTACTGGATCATTCGATTCGAATTCCGAAACGGAATTAATCTTACTGATTATATTGGCTTTGTTTCTGCCTCCTTTGGCAGTTTATCTCTATGAAGGTTCATGGACAAAAACTGTTACGATCAATCTTATACTTACATTAATTTTCTTTCTTCCCGGTGTAATACACGCATTGATTGTGATACTTGGATAAAGTTTTCTAAGTTCAAAAACGTTGCTTTAATGAAAAAGTCGACTGACACCGGTAGACTTTTTCATTAATTTTTTATGCTTAAAGTCTTATCCCAATAAGCATCATATCATCGGTTTGCGGCTCGGCAATCTTCCAGTTTTGGAGATAGGATTCGCAATGGTTTTTTGCTGAGTCAAATTTGTTGATTGATATTTCAGATAGTAGATTATTAAATTTAGTTTTATTGAGCTTTTTGCGATCGGGTCCACCCAATTGATCAGCAATACCATCAGAAAATAAGAACAGAAAATCATTCTCGTGATAATTGATGTAGCTAGTTTTAAAATTTAGAACATGCGCTCCAAGCATTATTTCTGATCCTCCTAGTCCGTGATAACTTCCTTTGTATTCATTGCACTGACCATTGCTGCATAGTATAATTGGACTTCCCGCACCTGAGAATGCAATTTCTTTCTTTTCACGGTCGATTGCGCAAATACTCATTTCTAAACCATCTTGAGTATGGTCACCATTTTCATTCTGATTTAGTGCCCTTTGGATTTCATCATGCATCAAATTTAGAATTTTTCCGGGATCGCGTTCTCCCAGTTCATTCAGAATTTTATTGAGTTTGGCATTAGCTATTAATGACATAAATGCTCCAGGCACGCCATGTCCCGTGCAATCAACCGCAGCAATGTATATTTTCTGATCTATAACTTGGTAGGCATAAAAGTCTCCGGAAATAATGTCTTTCGGCTTAAAGTAAATAAATGAGTCTAGAAATAACTTGTTGAACTCATACTCTTTTGGTAATGCCGATTGTTGGATTCGTTGAGCATAATTAATAGATGAAATTATCTTGTGACGCTGCGCGTTAATCTCTTCATTTTTTAACTCTAACAACCGACCCAGTTTTTTATTTTTTCTCAATGAGTAGATTACTGAAAACAGACCGAAGAGCAATGAAATAGCAACTGCAAGAGTGCTTATAACCATTATCCTGTTATTTTTAATTACCTGAGATTGCTCCTCAAGTTGTTCTTCCATCCTATCAGTTTCGTATCGGGCACTTACCTCGTGTATGAAGTTTTGTTTGTTATCGGACGCAAGACTATCTTTGAGTTCTGAATAGTTTTTAAAGTTCGTAAGTGCTTTTTTGAAATCTTGAGTCGCATCAAAATATTCCGACTTCAATTTGTACATACTTACCTTGAGATCAGAAAAATTATACTCCTCAATATCGCCTTCAACTTTATTTATTTCTCTGTTAGCTTCACTAATTTTTCCACTTTTTAAAAGAATTTCTGCATGTGTCAAATGGCTTGCCGCCCAATAATACATGTCGTTTTCCTTTTTAATGCCAATTAATAACTGTTGCATGTAATAACTTGCAGAATCCAGTTTATTTAATTTAAAAAAAATATCAGCAAGCACACCATTAGCGCTTAACGATGTGGGGTATTGCTTATTGAGTGACTCAAGTTTGTAAGCATAAATCAAGGCCTTATCGGTCTCGTTTATTTCGCTGTAGTCCGCTGCAAGATTGTGAAGTGCATATGAGGTCTGAATTGGATTCTCTATTTCTACTCCTAAATCATAAGCTTTGACGAAATTTTCGATGGCCTTTGGGTAATTTTCCGTTTGAGAATAGATTACGCCAAGATTGTTGAGCATTTTGGCCTGTCCTTCCTTATCACCAGCCTTGATGTAATATTCATAAGCCAAATGGAAAAAGTCCAAAGCACGAAGGGTCTTAGCTTGGTTTAAGTATCCGATGCCAATGCTATTGTAGCCCTGACCTATGGAAGCAAAATCGTCATGACGCTGAGCAATTTCAATAGCTTTATTGGCAAAATATTCAGTAGAATCGGCTTTAAAGTCTAAATATAAGTTTCCTAGATTGAGGAGAATTCTAGTAGTAGTGCTATCATGCTTTGATTTAGACAAATCATTCAAAAGCAGATTTATTTGACTTCCTTGAGAATATGAAACAGAATGGCCCCCAAGAATTAGGGCCGATAAACAAAGAATTTTTAGAAAACAATTCAAAATTGAAAAGGGTATCAGTAATAAGTTCGATTTTCTACGATCAATTCCCGACAAAGGTTCGTTTTTGTGATGATGAAATTGCAAATCGGGGGGATGAGCCATTTTAATACCGTATCGGTACCTGTATTAGTTCAATACCACTTCACTCCATTGAACTATAACAGCTATTCCATCGTCATTTATCTCGCTACGATCCAAATTGGCTATTAGACCAAATTAAATTAAGTAATGGTGTAAAATGGTTAAGTCTGAATTTTACTGAGTCCTTGGCAAAATACGAAAATCACTGACACCGCGATAGTGTCTTGTAAATCAGTAGTTTATGTAAGATGAGCTCCTTCCGGTAAAGCGCGTCATCAGAGAAAAATCAATTGGTATTTGGTAATCAGTATTAGTTCGCTATATTTGCCGCCTCAAAATTTTTAGAATACTACGCAATGGCAAATCATAAGTCTTCAATCAAAAGAATCAGTTCGAACAATGCGAAAAGACTTCGCAATAAGTATTATCATAAGACTACACGTAACGCGCTAAAAAAATTACGTGATTTGACTGATAAAAAGGAAGCTACAGTTTTGCTACCTAAAGTTGCAAGTATGTTGGATAAATTGGCCAAGAACAATGTCATCCACAAGAAAAAAGCTTCGAACTTAAAAAGTGGTTTGCAAGTTATGGTGAACAAATTGAAATAATCTTACACTTCGATAATTACGAAAAGACCTCCGGTTTCCGGAGGTCTTTTTATTTTTGCCGTCCATTTATGGACGAACTGAAAGGAATAAAATCATGGTCTCATGACGACCGACCCCGCGAAAAGCTTCTTGCAAAAGGACCTTCTGCACTGAGTGATGCTGAATTACTAGCAATTCTTATTGGATCAGGCAGCAGAGAAGAAAGTGCCGTAGACCTATGCCGGAGAATACTGCACAGTGTTTCCAACGATCTAGTTGCCTTGGGTTCACTCAGTATTCAAGATCTCAAGCAGTTTAAAGGAATGGGCGAAGTAAAGTCCATCATTTTAAAAGCAGCTCTCGAATTATCGATTCGCAGACGAGCAAGCGAAAGCAAAATCAGCATCCGAATTCAAAACTCCTCGCAAGCTTATGAGCGTTTTTTGGAGTATATGAGCGATCTCAAGCACGAGGAGTTTTGGGTCATGTCACTCAGTATTTCGCTCAATGTCCTGAGTATTCAGAAAATTGGTGAAGGTGGCTTTACCGCCACATACGTTGATACCAAAAGGATTTTTAAAACAGCCCTCAATCATAGCGCATCTAAAATAATGATAGCTCATAATCATCCCAGCGGAAATTTAAAACCAAGTGATCAAGACATTAGCTTGACAAAACGAATAAGAGAGGCTGCGAAAATCATGGATATAGGATTGTTAGACCATATTATTGTAACAGGCCATGGTTATTATAGCTTCGCAGACGAAGGAATATTGGATACGTTATGATTAAAAAAATTCTGACTGTTGTTGGTGCCCGTCCTCAAATAATAAAGGCTGCCGCAGTTTCTCGAGCAGTATCGGGTCGGTTTAGCTCCTCTTTGCAAGAAGTAATTGTGCACACAGGCCAGCATTATGACGAAGCCATGTCTCAGGTATTTTTTACCGAATTGGGCATACCACAGCCCAACTATAATCTACAAGTGGGTTCTGGATCTCATGGCGCTCAAACAGCATTGATGTTGGAGGGTTTGGAAAAACTTATCCTAACGGAGAAGCCTAATGCAGTGCTCGTTTATGGTGATACCAATTCAACGTTGGCTGCAGCTCTTGCGGCTTCAAAAATGCACGTCCCTGTTATTCATGTGGAGGCTGGACTTCGGTCATTTAATAAATCAATGCCTGAAGAAATAAATAGAATCGCTTGTGATCACATGTCTACTTTATTATTTACTCCTACACAGTCAGGATTAAAAAATCTTATTCATGAAGGATTTAAACACATTGAAAGACCAACGTATTCGCTAGACTGCCCCGGAATCTTTTTGTGCGGTGATGTTATGTACGACAATTCTATGCACTACCGCGCTATCGCGGCAGAGAAATCTTCTATACTTCTTCAGCTTGGTTTGAGTGAAAATAAATCATTTATTTTGGCTACAATTCACCGTGATAGTAATACGGATGTTCCTGAGAGATTAAATGCTATTTTTAATTCCCTCTTCTCAATGTCGCAGCGTACCGGAATGAGGATTATTGTTCCACTTCATCCGAGAACAAAAAAAATGATGGCTCAGGTTATCGAGCAATCTACGATGATTAAAATCGAACAAGGAAATCATATTCATCTCATCGAACCAGCTTCTTTTCTTGACATGATTCAGCTCGAAAGTCATGCTTCGTTAATAGTAACAGACAGCGGCGGGGTGCAGAAGGAGGCATATTTTTTTAAAAAACCTTGCGTTATTCTTAGACCTCAAACCGAATGGATTGAGTTGGTGAATAATGGGAATGCAATTCTTGCTGATGCTGACTCAGAAAGAATAGAACTTGCAGCCGACATGTTGTTGAACAAAAAAGATTATTCCTGGCCCGCATTTTACGGTGATGCAGACGCAGCTAAATTTATCTGCTCTGCCATAGAACGATACATTGGATGATTCTAATATTTATTGATAAACATTCCAATGCATTCTCTTACATCACTTCGGTGTTGATGGAGGATGTTATTGATGGATTTCAAATCGTTCATGATTGGGATAGTTTTGTTACCTATGCAGGTCCGAAAATCTGTTACGATTCACAAAAAAAAACGGACGGGTCTTTTAGAATTGTTCCCTCAGCAGATATTTGGCACAACGGAGAATTTAAAAGACACGCTGTCCAATTGGATGAGTCAGGATGTATACCCTTCATCTTTCCAACCAAAGGAGATTTAAAATTCGATGTTTTTGCAGCATCGTTTTATGTCATTAGTAGATATGAGGAATATCTGCCACATGATGCAGATCATGTCGGCAGATTCTCAGCCAAAAATAGCACCGAAACATGTGGCAATCTTTACAAAAAACCTGTGGTTGATATTTGGCGAAATGAATTAATAGCAGAATTACAAAAAAAATGGCCGCAAATTCAATTGAAGAAACGGTCATTCGAAATGATTGCAACGATAGATGTGGATAGCGCATTTGCCTACTGCCACAAAGGTTTTGGCAGGACATTAGGTGGGATTGGAAGAGATTTTTCTAGATTCGATTGGAAAAATATGTTGAATAGATTATGTTGTTTGTTCGGGAAATGCGATGATCCTTTTAAGACTTACAATTACATTGCTTCACATGTAAAATCTGTCGATTTGAAGTTGATATTTTTCTTTCTTCTCGCTGATTTTACAAAATACGATATCAATGTAACTCATAAAAGCAAACAGCTTAGACAAACGATACTCGATTTAAGCAAAAAATTTGAGATTGGAATTCATCCAGGTATTTCTAGTCATTCTAAATTTGAGACTTTAATAAATGAAAAAAATAGACTTGAAGAGATTACTGGGCAAAAGTGCACACAAAGTAGACAACATTATTTAAAAGTAAATCTGCCTCAGACTTACCGCAGATTAATTGATGCAGATATCCATGATGATTATTCAATGGGTTACGCTGACGATTCGGGCTTCAGAGCCGGAACTTGTAGACCATTTAAATGGTTCGATTTATTAAACAATAGTGTCACAAATCTCACAGTGCATAGCGTAATGGTGATGGATGCCACATTAAATTCTTATTTAAAATTATCTCCCGCAGATGCAATTGAATATTGCAACGAGTTGATACGAGAAGTAAAAAATGTAAACGGAATCTTCATCAGTATTTGGCACAACGATACTCTTGCCGAACGAGGAATATGGAAAGGGTGGAGGGCTGTTTGGGAGAATTTGATTCGAAATCACTAATTATACCAAAAGCATTTATTAAAGAGTCCAAAGGATTCTTTAATAAATTGCTTTGGTAATGCCGTCTCTACATTCTAATAGGTCTATGAGGCAAGGCCGAAATTGGACTAGATGGAATGTGTTTACGGTACAGGAAGTGTAAAAAGGAAAACTATTTTTGGAATCATGGCAAAAATGAATTGCGTTGCAGAAATCACAATGCTGTTACCATCATCAAAAGCTGTATTGTAACGATGCATTCCAATTTGCTTATAATGCTTTGGTTCGGGACGATTTTTGAGCTGACTTGTCGTGTCAAAAGTATCTCGACTACTGAGCTTTTTAAGCGCTTTCCAAAGATTATACCGTATGGATTTATGTATTAGTCCAATTCCGTTTCTCTGCATTGTACTAAATATCAATCACGATGGCATTTACCACTGTAACTTATAAAATGGTTTGGACTATTTTATAAGTAACATTGGTATTAAAGGAGAAGGAACGGCTTGGTATCTTGTGCACAAGATTCGAATGGCCATGGGCATCAGAGACGAGAAGTACCAAATCGAGGGCGAGGCTGAAGTAGATGATGCTTTTGTAACTATAGTTAAGGCAATCTAGGGCGATACTGAAAAATCCAAGCGAGGTAGAGGATCAATGATAAAGGCTCCTATGTTGGTTCTAGCCTCTTATGAACACATTCCAACGGCTCGGCAAAAACGAAACCGTCCAACTAGGTATCCTCTGTTTTTTAATATGTTTCAAATGGAAGATTTCAAAAAAGAATCACTCAATGAAACGGTTTTCAGATACGTAAAATTGACGAGTTACTTAAAGTCTGACGCACGTAACGGCTCTAGCGACTTAAATAAACTGGTTGAAAAGCATACATCGAAAATAACGCCAGCTAAAGAAGGTCATATCGAACTTCCATGGGTGCATTGCGCTATTGGAAATTTAAAACGATGGATCAACGGAATATTCCACCACGTCTCTGAGAAATATCTTCAAAACTATCTCAATGAATTTGTTTACACTCTTAATCGAAGAAACTTCAAAAGACCGTTTGATCATCTTTTGAATGTTTGCTTAGAAAGGCCGTGGGGGAATAGTGGGAGATCACTTCGGAATATATAGAATGTGTTATACGATATTGGACTAAATTGAATGTGTAGACGGTACTATTATTCAAAGTCGAGCAGTCTAGTTTGATGTCCATCAAAAACAGCATAACTACTTCCATTAAGCCATTGTCCCAAATTTATATAATGCGAATTTTCATTTAATGTTATATCCATTTTTAGATGACGATGACCGAATATGAAATAGTCATAGTGTCTTTTTTGAAGCACTTCTTTACTATAGATAATAAGCCATTCTTTGTTCTCACCGAGAAAAACGCTGTCTTTATCGCCTGTGGTGCTTCTGCTATATCCTGATAAAGAACGCGCCAACCAAATTCCAAAATTGGGATGCAGACGCGCAAACACCCATTGACAAATAGGATTAGCAAATACTTTTTTTATGAATTTATATCCGTGATCACCAGGTCCAAGGCCATCACCATGGCCGATCATGAATTTTTTCCCATTCCATTCGCGGTCGATGCTTTGGCGATAAAGCTTTACACCACATTCGCTTGTGAGATAATCAAAAATCCACATATCATGATTTCCGGTAAAAACCTGTATTGGAATTCCGCTATCTGTAATCTCAGAAATTTTACCTAGCAATCTTGTATAACCTCTTGGCACGGCTCGCTTATACTCAAACCAAAAATCGAAGATGTCACCAACAAGAAATATTTCAGCGGCATCTTTACTTGCCATTTCCAACCAGCGCACAAGTTTTTTTTCTCGTTGCAAACTAATTTCAGCATTGGGAGCCCCAAGGTGAAAATCAGAAGCGAAATATATTTTATGACCAGGTTCTAAAATCACAAGCTAATGTTTCGCAATAGGTAGAATGGGTTGGCTAAATCCAAGTTCAATTGAAACATTATGGTTTCACCAAACTTCATGTCTCTGCGTTTAAACTCATTTACAACATCTTGAGAGTACAACACAGGAATATAGACTTCAAAAATACCGCGAATCAAAGGCAATGAAACACCAGCATTAAAAATCTGTTTCGGCGTAGTCGGTGAACAAGGCTCTCCATTGTTTGGACAATTGACAGGCGAATTATTTAAGAAAGCAATACCGCCATAAATTCCTATTGGAAGTTTTATCGGCGCATCTACTTCAACATTGAAACTCAACAGACCTTTGTCTGCGCTGAAAGTTGTTGGCAAGGCAAGAGCCCCTTGTGTGCGCAAGAATTGTTGTGATAACAAACCCTCTGTAGCTGATCTACCAAAAAATAGCCCATCATAGAGATAATCATTTAATCCTGTTTGGCCCGCAGCATTTAATCTAAATCCTGATCCCGAGCCGTAATAAACAGAAGTTCTTATCTTTTTCTTTCCCTTTCCATGATAGACATAATCATATGAAACAGTTTGCTGCTGGAACAATCCATAGTCAGTTAGTTCGCCACCTTCCACCGATGATCTAAGTCTCAATTCAGATCGGAGAAATTTCTTTTTAATGTTTACTTGAATACGCATGTGGTTTAATGCTCCGCCTGCTGTCAAATTTGATTGCTCATATCCGATTGTATTGCCCAAAGAGGCGGAGTTTTCATTTTTGAATCTTCTGCCAAGAATGAACCACGATGCATTTACTTTTCCTGACCAATCTTTTTGGCCACGATTGGCAAATAGTTTTGCTTCGACCGAGGGTGACAACAACGTGTAACTTGAAGTGGCATTTCCTGATCCGTCCTTGTTTGTTGAATCAGAAAATTTCTGCGCCACAATTCCATAATTAAAAATGCCATCTTCGATTGCAATATTTGCAAAACCATTTATATTATTTGCTGCAATACTATACATGGGTGCAATGCTCCATCTGAATTTTCTTGAAGGAATGGTCTGATTGTGCAGATGAAGTCCAACCATCCATTTATTGTAATCGTTCCAGCCAACTACGGGCAACCAAAAAAGTTGTGTGTAATCAGGGCTGTCTATGCCAGTCAGTTTTGCCAGTTTGAGTGGGGAAGTGGTGCGCAGGATACCAAAGGTTCGTGCGGTATTGTTTTTTCTATCAAATTCAGGTATCCCGGTTACGGCATTTACTTTAATCAGATCTCCTTTTTGCGCATTAATCTGAATTTGCTTTTTTGTACCCGATTCAATTCCATCAAACCATTGATTAGAAATGGTTAATCCATTTCTTACAACATCAAGGCTAAATGGACTAGATATGTCACCGTTATTTTTTATTTTTATCCGATACCCTTCTTCTGTTTTGGAAGTTTTGCCGATTGCATAATCTACTTTTCCTCGTGTTTTAATAAGATCATCAAAAAACCAGGACAGATTTTTTCCTGAAGTTGTTTCAAAAACAGAACGGATATCAGTAGGCGAGGGGTGTTTAAATTTCCACTTCTCAAAGTAATCGGCCATGCACTTATTAAAGGTTTCCTCACCAAGATAATTCATCAGATAGTTGAATGCGAGTGCAGATTTTTTATAAACAATCGTGCCGTAATTCATGTTGCTGTAGTACTCACTAGGCAACTGTATCGGCTGATCTTCATTGGTTCTTGCGCTCAGCAGATAACTCAATTCTTCAGTAATGTATTGATATGAATACTTATCAAGTTTTATTAGGTTATCAATTTTTTCATTTCCCACCATTGCGCCAAGTTTCGAAGGATTTGGATTCGTTTTAAGAATAGTTCGTGTTTCAAAAAATGAATTTATTCCTTCGTCCATCCATGCGTTGTCACGCTCATTGCTGCCCAAAATTCCATAAAACCAATTGTGCCCAACTTCATGAATGATCACTGTTGCAAGTGATTGTTCAGAGCCAACATTTCCAATTACGGTGACATTTGGATATTCCATTCCACCACCTGCACTTATAGTACCATCAACAGCAGTGCATTGATTATAGGGATAATCTCCGGTCCACAACGAGTAGTAATACACTCCCTCATTGATGGATTTGATTCCGGTTTTTAACCAAGTGTCTGCCGATTCGGGAGTAAACATTGCCCATGTAGTCACTTTTCTTTTTGAGTGTGGCAATTCAATTTCGCCCTTCCGAACTATCCATCGTTTGTCGGCAAACCAACCAAAATCATGGACGTTGCTCTGCACATAATGCAAAGTTTTTGTTTGTTTAGAAGAAGCAGGAAATTCATTACTGGAATTTTTTGACTCAGAGATGGTTGTTTTTGAAAGTTCATCAAGACGTTTTATTTCTGTTTCTGTCTGAAGGTCGCCTGTTGCTCCAACGGTGTAGTTCTCCGGCAAAGTAATTTTCACATCAAATGATCCGAATTCAGAATAAAATTCTCCTTGAGTTAGATAAGGCATCTCATGCCAACCTTCTTTGTCATAAACTGCCGGTTTCGGATACCATTGGGTTATTTGATAACTCTGGCCAATATGTCCCAAACGCGAAATTGAACCGCTAGGAATTTTTACTCGGAAAGGAGTGTAGACAGTGATTTTTCCGCCCGGTTTTAATGGATTCGGTAATCTAATCACTGCGATATCCTCATAATTTTGATAGGTTGTATAGGCAATATGTTGGCCATCAATTTTGAAATTGAGTGAATCAATATATCCGCGGTCTTTTTGACTGGCCCACAACATAAAATAATCTCCTGATGAGAATTTTTGTTTGGCCATTGCCGTCTTGGCATTTTTATATGCATTTGGCCAAAGGTGAATAAAAATTTCGGATAGTGTGTTTGGACTGTTATTAATGTACTCAAACTCTTCATCCCCATAGAGAATATGATTTACATCGTCCAATGTAACATTGATTTTATAATTGACTTCTTGTTGGAAGTAAGTCCCAGTCTGGGCATCAATGGTAATAGTTGTAATAAGGAAAAATAGAGTTGCAAACAGTCTCATAAATAGAAGCATTTTTTCTATCGGCAAAGTTAAGTCGCGCTTGCAACGCTGGGTTTATTATTCTTTGAACGGTACTTCATGGTCGAGAATACACCGAAAGACCGACTGAACGATTGATTACAGTTGTGAAAATGAGATTTTCTCTGATCGAATACTAAAAGCAGCTATGAATTGGTCTCAAGGACTTATCAATAGATTGCTCAATTAATGCAGTAACGTCCTTCTAATAGTTCAACTCCTTTAACAACTATATTTTTGATTATAAGAACTTGTCTAAACAAAGTCGACCATATCAAGCCGAAAGCAATTTTTTAATTTTACAATAGAAAATGCCGAAATAAGAAAATAATAGGGCAACGAGGCCATTAGCAAAACTTGTTATTTTTCATAATCGGTATAAAGGGATTTTGCGATACTGGTTGGATTTATGCATAAATCCAATTCCGTTTCTCTGTATTCTGCTAAACATCAATCACGTCGACATTGCCAACTGTACCGTTAAAACTTTTTGGACCATTTTATAACTAACATTGGGATAATAGAAAAAACAAGAACGGCATTCCTAAAAGAATGCCGCCTTGTCAAACGTTACTAAAATAGGCCCTTACTGAAGGCCATAAATCGCTGAGAGTTGCGCTTCCAATGCTGGTCCTCTCAAATTGTATCCAAGCACTTTACCATCCTTGTCTACAAGCACTGTAAAAGGTATACTGGATACACCATAAGTTTTTGCTGCCTCACTATCCCACCATTTTAGATCACTCACATGATTTTTCCAAATAAGACCATCCTCGTCAATGGCTTTTATCCATGACTCCTTGGCTTTATCAAGTGAAACGGAAAATACTTCGAATCCATTCTTGTTGTATTTGTTGTAAGCAGTTACAACAGTTGGATTTTCCTTTCTGCATGGACCGCACCAAGAAGCCCAAAAATCGATTAATACGGTTTTTCCGCGAAGAGAAGATAATTTTCTCAATGAGCCTTTTGTATCTGGCAAGGCAATTTCAGGAGCAAATCCCCCAATAGATAAATTAGAATTACTTTTAGGCGCCGGGGGTTGATTTTGTTTGGTAACAACCATTTGAACTTGTTGTTTTATGCCTTTGTACACAGCACTATGACCTATTGATTTTTTCAAATCACCAAAGACTAATTGGAAAGTTGGCATGTCTGTCTTGGGATCAAGTTGCTGCAAAGCAAGCAAAGCAGCAGGAGTTGAAGAGTGCGTCTCGAGCCATTTTTTGATATAATCGGAACGAAGTTTTCTGTTCTCAATCAATTGTTGCATGGTCTGTTGTCTTTCTTCTTCGCTCAGGCCCTGTAATTGCAATTTCTTTGCGAATTCCTCATCCTTCTTGTCGAATGGAACACACGCCAAATCAAAATCGCGAAGTGTCTCCGAATACATAGATCCTTCAACTCTTAATGTTTCGTTGAGATTGCTCAAGTCGCCTTTTACCTGAATATGTTCACTGCTATCAGTTATAAGCGTTATGTATTGTTTCGTCCCTAACACTATTTGATAGTAATCAAGTTGAAGCGGGGTTTGGGGTTTGATGGAAAAGCTTCCATCAGCGCCTACTACTGTTGAGTCTGTATAAACACTGTGGTTGTTTGCAAAACTTTCTAGATAAATTGTTTTACCCTCAAGGCCATCGATTTTGCCTGAGATGAAACCGGCTTTATCCTCACCATTGCAAGAGAACAATGCAATAACTATTGTTGCAATGACCCCATTTTTAATAATCTCATTCATATCTGTCGTTCAGCAATTCTAATTAATTTTAATAGAGTTTAAACCTTTCACAGTTTACACCAGTCGCAATTATCAAATAATTCAAAGATGTTTGATATTTTTTACAATGGTAAATCTCGATTTAACAAAACACAAATCCAATGAGACACTAACGAAATTATCCCAATTGTATTTACAAACTTGTCCCAAAGCCTTTTTTTAAATTATAATGGTAACGCCATTTCGTCACTCAAAAAGTACTATGTGACAAAGCCGATATTGAAAATTAAATATGCAAACTATATTGAACTGTCTATCTTGTATAAATCGGTATCATTTTCAACTGTAAGCACTAAGTTTCACTACAAAGTTTTTGACCTAATTCAGAAATCAATGCTTCGAATTCTGTTTTTTCCCACAAGATTTTCATTTTGATAGGAATGTAATAAATGGGGGCTTTTAATTTGGGTTTTAACTTTTCCAACTTCGTGGCATCTTTTTCTGTAATTAGAACTGGAATTAAATTTTGGCCAAATTTACCGCTTTCGTTGGTTATAGTGGTCAATTCATTATGTGAAAAAATGTGATGATCTCTAAATTTTTTAAAATTTCTTAAAGAATATGTTTTTTTCAAATGCTCCTCAAACACATCAGGATTTGCAATGGCACACATACCTATGACATTCAGTGTGTTAGTAAAGATTACCTTTGGACCTGAAACCCAAACAGGTTCTCCGTATTCTATTGTACTGAAGAAAACAAGTTGATTTTTGGCAGGATAAATCGTTTCCAGAATTTCTTTTTTTTCTCGAAGGTGTAGGTTTTGAGGACATTTGGTCACAACGATCATATCTGCTCTGCTCAATTCCGCTACGTTATCTCTAAGATTACCCGTGGGAACCATTATATCGTTCCAATATGGCTTGGTATAGCTAGTTAGAAGAATGCTGTAATCCGGTTTCAAGCGACGATGCTGGAATGCGTCATCCAATACAACAATTTGAGTATCAGGGATTAAGTGTTCAATTTGAATAATTCCTCCGACACGGTCTTCGCAAACTGCAAGTGGGATCGCGGGAAATTTTGAATAGATTTGTTTAGGTTCATCACCAATATCATCAGATTCGGATTCGGAACCTGCCAAAACAAAGCCTTTGGTTTTTCTGCCATAACCTCTCGACAAGACCGCAATTTTAAATTGTGGATTCAGCAATTGAAGGAGATATTCTGTCATTGGAGTTTTACCTGTGCCGCCAAGAGCAAGATTGCCAATAACAATTGTCGGAATTTTACCCTCAACACTTTTAAGAATACCCCAGTCGTACAATCTGTTGCGCATGTAAATGATCAGACTATAAATCGCAGTCGCTGGCAAGAGCAGAAGTCGCAAAAACTTGAACATCGGGCAAATTAACCCCATTAACTTCAAAGAATTCCTCTTACTTCTTTTTAATTGCCAAAATAAATCCACTAAATGCCATTCGAACGATTTAGACCAACCATCAGAAATTCCTACAGAACAGATAATGTATAAAAACCACTAAAAATGACAATTAAACATCGGATTCGGTTAGAAATGTGCGGAGTTACATCAAATTTTAGTTGAATTACACTCTTGAAATACATAATTTGCGACTTAAAAATAAGTAGAATGGCCAAACTAAAAGAAATAATAGGTAACCTCGAACAACTTGCGCATCCCTCGCTTCAGGAGAGCTATGATAATTCGGGATTGATTATCGGAAATCCCGATATTGAGGTTACTGGAGTTATAGTTTGTTTAGACAGCACTCCCGAGGTCATCCAAGAAGCAGTAGAAAGGGGATGTAACGTGGTAATTGCACACCATCCAATTATTTTTTCCGGTTTAAAAAAGATAAACGGCAAGAATTATATCGAACGCACTGTAATGCAGGCGATAAAGAATGATATTGCAATATATGCCATCCATACTAATTTGGATAATGTGAGTCACGGGGTGAATGGGGAAATATGTCGTCAATTAGGAATCACTGAGACCCGTGTGTTGAGTCCAAAGTCAGGAATACTGAATAAAATAGTGGTTTTTGTTCCGAATGATCATAAGGATAAAGTGCTTGACGCAATGTTCCTTGCAGGTGCTGGCTGTATTTCTGATTATGGTGAATGTAGTTTTCAGCTCGACGGAACCGGAAGTTTCAAGGCTGGGGACAATTCAAAACCTTTTGTTGGTGAAAAAAATGTAAGACATTATGAACAAGAAGTTAGAGTTGAAGTGATCGCTCTCGCCTCCAAAAGAGAATCGATTTTGAAGGCTGCAAAGGCTTCACATCCTTACGAGGAAATGGCTTATGATGTCTATTCATTACACAATCTCACAGACGATGTGGGTTCAGGAATGATAGGCAAGTTAATAGAACCTCTGAGTTCAGTGGAGTTCCTTAAGTTGCTGAAAAACAAAATGAAAACATCTGTTGTAAGACATACTACATTAACCACGGATTTGATTCACGTTGTGGCAGTATGTGGTGGAAGCGGTAGTTTTTTGATAGATGATGCAATTAGTAATGGTGCCGATATTTTGGTTACTGCAGACCTAAAGTATCATCAGTTTTTTGGTGCTGATAGTCGTA
>Ga0105048_10009091_pt1 | contig 15849 bp, 12 predicted proteins | sample MAT05_FD_78382 | JGI IMG/M metagenome (GOLD analysis project Ga0105048, IMG submission 78382) | Freshwater microbial communities from Lake Fryxell liftoff mats and glacier meltwater in Antarctica - MAT-05 | ecosystem: Environmental > Aquatic > Freshwater > Ice > Liftoff microbial mat | place...
GAGTCGCACCTGTTCATTCACTGGACCTGCACGCTGGTGCCGCATGCCTGCGATGCGTTCCGTACGGTGTCTTCGGGCCTGTTCGGCTAACCCCACCCGCCTGCGCGTCCGCAACCCCTGTCAACCTGAGGTGCCCACGCCCGGATGGGGCACCACCGACACTGGAAACGTCGTTGTCGCCGTGGGACGCCCCCTCTCCCGATTGCGACACGGGGATCTCGCCGTAGGCGGAGAGGCCTGTCGTTTGTGGGAGAGGGGGCGGGGGGTGAGGGTTGCAGGCCGCCCACAGTGATTATTCAGGGCATGTGCCCTGCTCCTGCACCGCACGGCGGCTGATGGCGCTGCCAGGACCGTTCGTTCGGCCCGTTCTCTTCCCATACTGTGCCGTTGCGAACCCGGAAGCCGCACCGGACCGTTCTACCGCACGGATCAGTCGGGGAGATGCTGGTTGCCCCGCCTGCCTGGAGGTGCTCGTGCGGATCTGGCTCTCGGTTCTCGGTGTCGTTGCACTGGTGTTCAGTGTGCCGGTCGGTTGGTCCTCGGGGGCGCTCACCGCACAGGTGGCAGCCGCCGCGCCGCAGGCCGACGATCTCGCAGTGGGCATCATCGTTGACACGACCAATCCGCGCAGCATGCAGATGGCCCGCGAGGCTGGCTTTACCCATGCCAAGATGATTATTCACTGGCCGCGCCTGGAGCCTCGACGGGGGACGTTCACGTTCGAGGAAACGTCAGAGAACGACCTCGACAACGTGATGCGGGCCGCGAAGGCCGAAGATATGAAGCTTATTGTGCGGGTGGACGGCGCGCCCGACTGGGCCGGCGGCAAGCCGTCCAAGGCGAATGCCGCGTCCATCGAAGACTTCTATGCGGCGCTGTCCGCCCACGGGCGCGGCACCGTGGTCGGCTACGAGATCCTGAATGAGCCGAACCTGCCGTTCGAGTGGGGCGACGCGCCGAATGCCGCCGGGTACGCGAAGTTCGTGAAGGCAGCGTACCGGGGCGTCAAGCAGGGCGATCCGTCTGCGCTGGTGATCGCAGGCGGGCTGTCGCCGGCAACCGGCGGCGCGGGTGGCTCGGTTGAGGATCTCGATTTCTTGCGCGGCATGTACGCCGCTGGCGTCCGCGGGTCGATGGATGTCCTGGCGATCCACAACTACGGTGGCAACCAGGAGCCGGAGCGCGACCCCGGCAGCTGCGGCATCTGCTTCCGCCGCGCCGAGATTTACCGGCAGGTGATGGTGGAGCAGGGCGACGCGAATACGCCGATCTGGGCCACCGAGTTCGGGTGGCTGCTGGACCCGGGCCGCAATATGGGCCAGTACGACTGGATGCGCGTGTCGGCGGACAAGCAGGCCGAGTACGTCGTCGGCTCGTACAAGTACGCGCGCGCCAACTGGCCCTGGATGACGGGCATGCTCTTGTCCAACCTGGACGCCAGCACGTCGCCGTACCACACCGATGCGCACAACGGGATGCCCTGGTTTGCGATCCTGAACAAGGACCATTCGCCGCGCCCGGCCTGGAAGGCGTTCAAAGCGTGGCGCGAGCAGGACGTGGCGCAGGCTGGCAACCGAGCGCGCGCGGCGGCCTCGCCCACACCGACGATGACCCCGACAGCGGTCCCAACACTGGAGCCGACGGCGACGCCGATGCCCGAGCCAAGCCCGACCCCGCAGCCGACCGCCGCACCGGAAGCGCCGACCCCGACAGCAGTCGCCTCGCCTGCGCCACCGAGCGCGCCGGCCGCTACCCCCGCCGGCCCGACAACGCTGCGGGTGGCGAAGACCGACGGCACCGGCGTCAACTTGCGTGCGACGCCGAGCTCCAGCGGAAAGCCCATCGCCATTCTGCTGGAGGGGACCAGCGTCGAACTGGCCGGCGAGGATGTCCAGGCCGAGGGCCGGACCTGGCGGCGGGTGCGGACCGTTGCCAGCACCACGGACGGCGTGACCGGCTGGGTCGCGGCGCAGTTCCTGGTGCCCTGAGCCGACAGCACGGCGGGACAGCACACCGTCGTGCCCCCAGGCCCGTGTCTGGCGGCCCCTGGCGCTGGGCTTGGCACCCGCCTTGACGCCGCCGCGCCCGATGCCGACAATGCCGCTGGCGGCGTTGTATCGGCACGGTGCTGCATTGCGCGGACCTACTCTGGCGGGACTGATAGCGTATGCGGCCATACATACACACGGCGCTGAACATCGGCTTGGCCTTTGCGATGCTGCTGGCCTTCTGGCGGTCCGGACTGTCGCCGCACGAAGACGCCGTCATCTACCTGGACTCCGCCGCCGACACGCTGCGCGGGGACGGTCCGTACGTCGTCATCAACATCTGGCGGGAACAGGGCTACTGGATGGGAGATCCCCGGCCCCGACCCACGGCTGAAGAAGGGCCATACGTCTACCCGCCGGTGCTGGCTCTGGTGCTGATCCCCTTCCTGGCGCTGCCGCGTGGTGTCGCGACCTACCTCTGTTTCCTCGTCGGCTTCCTGGCGGTGGTGGGGACGGCGTACCTGCTCAGTCGCCTGCAGGGCTACCGAAATCTGACGGCCTTTCTCGCCATTGCCGCGCTGATGGTGTACTTCCAGCCGATGCGGCGGAACTTCTGGTTCGCCCAGGTCGATACGGTGGTGCTAGGTCTGCTGATCCTCGGGCTGGCGCTCTTCACCGCGCGGCGCGAGGTGCTGGCGGGCCTGGCTATCGCCCTGGCGGTGTCGGTCAAGCCGTTTGCTGGCTTCGTCCTGTTCTACTTCCTCTGGAAGCGTTCGTACCGAGCTGCTGCTGCGCTGATCGTCGGCTCGGGGCTGCTGGTGGGTGTCCCGCTGCTGGCGTTGGGGTTGCACACCGTCGGTGACTACATTGCCGGCACAAGCTGGTGGGTCGGACCCCAGGCGGCCAGCACCATCGCGAACCAGTCCCCGAGCGGCATGCTGCTGCGCGGCTTCACGGCGCTGAACGGCCCGCCGCGCATCGCCGAACTGCCGTGGCTGGTGCTGCCGTTGCGTGGGGCGGTGGTGCTGCTGGTCGGCGTCACGCTGGCGTTGCTGGTCAGCCGGGAGCGCCGGCTACCGGGGCCGACGGTCGTCGCGGAGTATGGCCTGCTGTTGCTCGGGATGATCGCGGTCAGCCCGCTGGGTGAAGACCTGCACTTCGTGTACTTCGCGGTGCCCCTACTGGCTTCGGCGGTGCTCTGCTACCGGGCCTGGGCCGCAGACCGTGGGATGCGCCTGCTCGGGCTGGCCGTGCTGCTGATGTACGGCGTTTTCCTCTATCCGCTGCACACACTGTTGGAGCGAGACGGCCCATTCTACGCGCTCTGCGCGCTGGCGGTCGTCTGCGTGCTGGCACTTGCCTACGATGTCCGGCAGCGCCGCGCCGGTATGCTGCCCGAACCTGGCCTGACCGACGCTGCTCTCATGCCGCCAGCCGCCCGCTGACTCGGGTGGCGGCGATGACCCGAAGGGTTGCCTGTGGTAGGCTTCCGGGTCGCTGGTGCTGGTGCCCCTGGCGCGCAATGGCTGGCGCTGATTGGGAGGAACACGATGCCTACATACGGTCGCGCGGTCGTCCTTGCTGAGGTCGGCGCGCCGCTTGAGATCCGCGAGTATCCGGTGCCTGATCCGGAACCCGGCGCGGCGCTGGTCCGCGTCACCCTGTCCAACGTCTGCGGCTCTGACCTGCACGTCTGGCGCGGCGAGCTTGACCCGCGCAAGCGCAACTGGGCACTGCCCCGCCACCACGGCCACGAGATGACCGGCTACATCGAGAAGCTAGGCGACGGCGTGACTACGGACTCGGACGGGCAGCCGCTGAACGTGGGTGACCGGGTGGTCTACCAGTATTTCTTCCCCTGCCGGAAGTGCAAGAACTGCCTGGCCGGGCGCAGCCGGGCCTGCCCACAGCGCTACGCCCATTCGGCGGTGCCGTGTGACCAGTGGCCACACTTCAACGGTGCCTGGGGCGACTACTTCTACCTGCGGCCGAACCACACCGTCTTCAAGGTGCCGGACCACCTGTCTGACGACCTGGTGGTCGGCGTCAACTGCGCGTTCTCGCAGGTGGTCTGCGGCATGGATGTCGGCAACCTCCAGATTGGCGAGACGGTCGTCATCCAGGGGGCGGGCGGCCTGGGCCTCTATGCTATCGCGGTGGCGAAGGAGCGCGGGGCCGGCAAAATCATCGTGGTAGACGGCGTGGCGGAGCGGCTCGAACTGGCGGAGGCGTTCGGCGCTGACGAGATCATCGACATGCGTGAGGTCAAAACGCCCGATGACCGCGCCACCCGCGTCAAGGAGCTAACCGACGGCTGGGGTGCCGAGGTCGTGGTGGACGTGGCGGGTTTCCCGGCCGTCGTTGCTGAGGGCATGAAGATGATGGCGCAGGGTGCGCGCTACGTGGAGATCGGCAACATCTCACCGGGCCTCACCTACGATGCGGACCCGTCGTTCTGGGTGACGAATAATTCGACGATCACGGGCATTCACGTCTACGAGCCGCGCCATCTGCGCGAGGCGCTTCGACTGCTCGACCGCAAAGGGAGCGTCTACCCGTTCCACAAGATCGTCTCGCACCGCTTCCCGCTGACCGAGGTCAACGAGGTGCTTGCGGCGCAGGACAAGGGGCACATCACGCGGGCAAGCCTCGTCCCGTAGCCGCGCTCCGTTCCGCCCGAAAGTGTCACTAGAACGTCTCTTTCGCCGCAGCACTTTCGCACAATAGCGCCCGTTTGACAGGCGACGGCTTCCCTCGGAAGCCGTCGCCTGTGTCATGGTAGTCATGACTTCGACGCCACCTCGCAAAACTATCGCCATGTGCGCCACACTCCCCGCACCTCGATGGCGAGGTGTGCGTTGAGCGTGGCCGCGCGTGGCTCGCTGGACGGATCGCCGACGTGGTGTGCGACCTGGGGTAGGAGGACCGTGGCATGCGGAACGTGCGGCGTCGTGGGTGTGCGGCGAGGCGTCGGCGGGCAGGTGACTGCCTTGCAACGTGGTGGTCGCGAGTGGGGCTGGCTGCATTGCTCGGGGCGATGCTGGTGCTAGCGGGCCAGGAATCGGTTGGGGCACAGGCGACGCGGACCTGGGTGTCTGGCGTTGGCGACGACGCGAACCCGTGCAGCAGGACGGCTCCCTGCAAGACGTTCGCTGGCGCGATCTCGAAGACGGCGGCAAGCGGCGAGATCAACTGCCTCGACCCGGCGGGTTTTGGTTCCGTCACCATCACCAAGTCGATCACGATCGGGTGCGAGTTCACGCTCGGGGGCATCGCGGCTGCGGGCACGAATGGTGTCATCGTGAATGCCGGGGCGGGCGATATCGTCGTGTTGCGGGGCCTGGACATTGATGGCTATGCGACGGGCACGAACGGGATTCGGTATCTTCAGGCAGCGGCGCTGTACGTCGAAGATTGCATCATCAGTCGATTCAACACCTATGGCATTGATTCGGCGCTGGCAACCACCGGTGAACTGTCGGTCAAGGACACGCAGATTCGCAACAGCAATATTGGCATCCGCGTGACGACGACAAGTGGAGAGATCCGGGCCTCGCTGTCGAATGTTGCGATTCAGAACAACGGCAATGGCTTGCAGACCGCTGATCGCAGCCGCGTCATCATCAGCGATAGTGCCGTGAGCGGCAATAGCCTCGGGGTGCGCGTCATCACGTCGGCGGGTGGTCAACTCGACGTGGTGCGAACGACGATCACCGGCAATACGACGGGCGTCGCGTCCGGCGACAACGGCAACGCAATTGTACGGCTCCAGGACTCAACCATCACGGGCAACGACCGCAGCATCCGCCAGGACGGCAGCGGCCAGATCCTCAGCCTCGGCAACAACATGATCACCGGCAACGGCACCAACACCGGGCCAACCGGAACGATCGCGCCGCAGTAGGCAGCGGTGGCCCCTCACCCCCAGCCCCCTCTCCCACAAGTGGGAGAGGGGGAGCCTCTACCCAGAACCCAGAACCCAGGCTAGATGTCCGCGACCGAGCCGTCCGGATAGTACTCAGCGGCGTAGTCGCGCGGGCTGTACGGGTGGGCGGCAATCGCCTCCTCGTCCAGTTCGATGCCCAGGCCCGGCGTGCGCGGCAGTTCGATCCACCCGTCCTTGATCGTCAGCCCCACCCTCTGCGAGATCGTCCGGTGCGGCTCGTTCTTGGCCGTCTCCAGGATCAGGAAGTTGGGGATGGCCGCCGACAGATGCAGCGACGCCGCCGTTGCCACCGGGCCGTTCGGATTGTGCGGCGCGACCTTGATGTAGTACGCCTCGGCCATTGCCGCGATCTTCTTCAGCTCCAGGATGCCGCCGGCGTGGCAGATGTCCGGCTGGATGATGTCGACGATCTGCTCGGTGATCAGTTCGCGGAACTCCCACTTGCTGAACAGCCGCTCGCCGGTCGCCAGCGGCACGTTCGCCTTGACATCCGTGATCTTCTTCAGCGCCTGCAAGTTCTCCGGCGGCACCAATTCTTCGAGGAAGAGCATGTTGTACGGCTGGAGCGCGTGCATCAGTTCGATGGCGTAGAACGGCGAGAACCGTCCGTGATTGTCCAGCATCAGGTGGACATCCGGGCCGACCGCGTCCCGCACCATCCCGATCTTGCGGGCGGCCTCACGGATCAGCGTTCGCTCGTCCATGCCGTTCTTCGGCGCGCCAGTGCCGAGCTTCAGGCCGCCATACCCTTCGCCCACCAGTTCAAGCGCCTGCTCGACGGTCTCTTCGGCGGTGGCCTTGCCGCAGTGCGTGTAGACCTGGACCCGGTTGCGAGTCGGGCCGCCAAGCAGTTCGTAGACCGGCACGCCCAGCTTCTTGCCCTTGATGTCCCACAGCGCTTGCTCAATGGCCGAGAGTGCCGAGTTCAGGATGATGCCGCCGCGCCAGAAGCCGTGGCGGTACAGCCGCTGCCAGTGATGCTCAATCGGGCCGGGGTCTTCGCCGATCAGGTAGCGCTTGAACTCGTCCACCGCCGCCGAGACGGTCAACTCGCGCCCCTCAACGGACGCCTCACCCACACCGGTGATGCATTCGTCGGTCGTGATCTTGACGAAGTGCCAGTTCTGGCGCTCAACCCGCATCAGCAGGTTGTCAATCGCAATGATCTTCACAGTCGGTGCCTCCTCGTCGATAGCAACGGCCATGGTACCCCGTTGCCCGCTACCATGCCGACGCAAACGACATGCACGCCGGGCATTTGACGCCCGATGCGGGAGCATGACGAGGGGGTCACGATGGATCGGTTGGCAGGACAGGTGGCGATTGTCACGGGCGGTGGTACCGGCATCGGCGGCGCAACGGCGCGCCGCCTGGCCGAAGAGGGCGCGAAGGTGCTGATCGCTGACATCAGCGAGGCGCTGGCACAGGCACAGGTTGAGCGCATCCGGTCGGCCGGCGGCCTGGCTGAGGCGCTGGTCGCGGATGCCGGCTCGCACGCCGACATCAAGGCGATGGTGGCGCGGGCCGTCGAGCTGTGGGGGGCGCTGCACATCCTGGTGAACAATGCCTACTCGCCGTCCGGCGCTGACGGGAAAGGCGGAGCCGAGGAAGTCACCGAAGAGGCATGGGACCGGGGCATGTCTGTGCTGGTCAAGTCGATGTTCCTGGGCGCGAAGTACGCCGTGCCGGAGATGCGAAAGAGCGGTGGCGGCTCCATCGTGAACCTGTCGTCCGTCCACGGGCTGCTGATGGCCCCCAAGTCGCTGGTGTACGAGGCCGGCAAGAGCGCGGTGATCGGCGTCACCAAGCAGATGGCCTGCGACTTCGGGGTGGACAACATCCGCGTGAACGCCATCTGCCCCGGCCATATCGTTACCGAGCGGATCCAAGAGGGCTGGGACAAGAATCCGGAGGGGCTGCGCTACTTCGAGCAGCAGTATCCACTGCGGCGCACCGGCAAGCCGGTCGACATCGCCAATGCCATCGTCTTCCTGTGCTCAGAGGAGGCGTCGTTCATCACCGGGCACGCGTTGGTGGTAGACGGCGGCCTGACGATCCAGTTGCAGGAGAACCTCGGCGTGGCCCAGGGCCACTACGCCCAGGCGCGGCCGGACCTCAAGTTCCCGTACTAGGGATCTGCAAGGGAATAACCGTTACACCCGGAGGCAGTCTGACTCCTTATGTAAGCGCCCGCTGATGAGACGGTTATCTCCTGACGAATCCTAGGCACCGGCAGGGGCGGCGGCTGGTACGATAGGTGTGAGGCCCACACGGGAGGAGCATCATGGCGCTGACCGGCCGCCGCCTGACCCTGGACGAGTTCCTGGAACTGCCCGAGGAGAGTCCGGCCCTCGAGTATCTTGATGGGGTGGTGGTGCCGAAGGTGTCGCCAAAGATGTTTCATGGTCAGATGCAGTACACGTTCGCAGAGAGCGTGAATCTGTACGCCCGTCCGCGACGCCTCGCCCTGGCGTTCACGGAGACGCGCGCCACATTCGGTGGTTGGTCGCCCGTGCCGGATGTTGGCGTGTACCGCTGGGCGAATCTGCCACGCCGCCCCGACGGCAAACTGCTGACCGACTCTCGGACGCCCTGGGACATTGCGGTTGAGATCGTCTCGCCGGACCAGAGCAGGGCCGAGATTGAGGACAAGTGCCGCTGGTACTGCGCCAACGGTGTCGAGATCGCGCTGCTGCTCGACCCAGACCGTGAGGACGCGGTGCGCTTCGGGGCCGACGGCTCGCGCATCGCGTTGCGGAACGAGGATTGCATCGACCTGGAAAGCGTGGTGCCGGGCCTGGAGCTGACGCCCGCAACGCTCTTCGCGGCGCTCTATCCCGACTGAACGGGCCGCCGGCAGATACAAGCCCCTGATCTGACGGGTCCGCTACACTCCTCCCGTGAGTGACTCAGTGCGTGTCTGTGCCTTCGATGCCGTCATCTTTGACCTTGATGGCGTGCTCCTCGACTCGGAGCCAATCTACCTCGCGGCGACGAACAGCGTCCTGGCGGCGGAGGGGCAGTACATCAGCCCCGAAGAAAACGCCCAGTGGATCGGCGTCCGCTTCCGCGACATGCTGGCCGAAATTATCCCGCAACGCGGCCTCGCCTACGACGCGGACTACTACATCAACGCGACCCGCGAGGCGGTGTTGCGCGAGTTCGGGAAGCCGCTGACGCCGCCACCTGGTGCCCGCGAACTGATCGAACGGCTGGTAGACCACGGCGTGCCGCGCGCGGTCGGCTCGTCCAGCGTGAACGGCTGGGTCGATCAGGTGCTGACGAACCTGGGCGTACGCCACCATTTTCCGATCATCGTGGGCGGCGACGATGTGCCGAACGGCAAGCCGGCGCCGGACATCTTCCTGCGGTGTGCCGACCTGTTGGGGGTGCCGCCGGCCCGCTGCGTGGTCATCGAGGACTCGGCGAACGGGGTGCTGGCTGCACGGCGGGCCGGCATGGCCGCCATCGGCTTGCGGACGGCGGCCACGGCGACGCTGGTGCTGGAAGGCTGCCTTGCCGTCGTAGACAACTTCGCGGAAGCGGCGGGGCACCTCGGGGTCCGCCTGGACTAGCGGCCGGCCAGCGTCTCCATCAGTTGCGCCCGCACCCGGTCCTTGATGCGCCCGGTGATGGTGTCTGCATCCGCGTCGTCGGCGGCCAGTGCTGCGGCGTCCAGGGGCGCGCCGTACCGGAGCCGGATGGTCGTTGGGCTAAGCTGCGGGTAGGCGACCTGGAGCACGGCCGTCAGGTCTTCGCGCCCGCGCAACGTCTGTCGCATCCGGAGGATCGGCCCGAACCAGCGCCAGGTACTCGTAGACAGCACGCCGCTGGACGACATCGGCACCACGCGCAACGGGACGCCCTGCCGCACCGCCAGTTTGACCAACGTCCCGACCCCGCTCGACCATTCCGTCAGCGGCTCGGTGCCGACCGGCGACAGGCTGTGCCGCCCGATCAGCATCGGTTCCGGCTCCAGGTGGCCGGCCGGGAACACCAGCAGCGCACCATCAGCCCGCAGCGACTGGAGCACTTGCCGGAGGCTGCCGGCCCGCCCCGGTCCCTCGTCCGGAAGCATCAATAAGTTGGAGGAGAGCGACGACATCAGCCCGAGCAGCGGCTGTGGCCGAGCCAGTGCCCGAATGTCAGCGCGCGGGATGGTGGCGAAGATCGCCAGGGCGTCGAACATGCCGGGGTGGTTCGAGACGAGCAGGAACGGCCCGGACTGCGGGATGTTCTCCAACCCCTCGGCCTCGACGCGTCCGTTGTAGCGCGCACACAGCTCCGTCGAGGCCGCCGCCAGCCCGTGCCGGTCCAACTGGTCGTTGTAGGCCGAAAGGTTGACGGCGAACTGCTGCAACTGCGACCGGAACCCCAGTTCGAGCAGTCGGCGGCCGATGGGCGACCCGCTGACGCCCGACAGCGAGGCCAGATCGCGCTTGCAGACGGCGTGAAACTCGCGGAGTTGGGCGGCATCGTCAGGGATGGCGGCGGCAACAGCAGAGCACATGCTCCTGTGTAGCATGCCTGGGATACCGTTGCCTAGCCTGTTGGGCCGTCAGCGGCGGAATTGTCGCCGGATGAACAGCAGGGGCGTCGTCCAGGAACGCTCTCGGTCAGTCGGTGACAATATCGCCGGTCAGCAGGGCTGGTATCAGCGTGCCGGCCGTCAACTCGTCCTTCCCCGACGGGATCTCCAGCAGGGCGTTCGCGCCGACCATCGAGATGATGCGGCTGGAGGTCTGCCGGCCTGTCGAAGTCGCGACGAGCCCGCCGCCTTGCCAGCGCACCACCGCTCGGTGGTACTCCAGCCGCCCGCCGTCTGGTTGGAACGGATGGGCCAGCGCCACGCTCACGCGGGGACGGTGGACCTGGGCGAACCCTTGCAGATGGCGCAGGCCCGGCCGCACGAACACCTCGAAGGTGACGAGCGACGAGACCGGAAAGCCCGGCAGCCCGAACGCGTATGCCGTGCGCCCCGGCTGCTGGATCGACGCGAAGGTCAGCGGCTTGCCCGGCTTGAACGCGATGCGCCCGAAATGGATATCTCCCAGTTCGGCCAGCAGCGGCTTGATGAGGTCACGCGTGCCCATCGAGACGCCGCCGGAGGTAATGAGCACGTCGGCAACCGCCAGCGCGTCCTGCATCGCCTGCTTCAGCGCGCCGGCCTCGTCGTTGGCGTGCCCGGACCACACCACGTCGCAGCCCGCCTCCGTCGCGGCGGCCATGACGGCGTACCGGTTGCTGTCGCGCACGTAGCCGACGGGCGGCTCCTGCTCCGGTTCCACCACCTCGTCGCCGGTCGCCAGCACGGCCACGCGCGGCCGGGGGTACACCTTGACGCGCACCTGTCCAACCGTCGCCAGCATCCCGACCTCGGACGGGCCGATGCGCTGCCCGGCCGCCAACACGACCTGCCCGCGCTGCACGTCGATGCCGGTCCCCTGGATGTTGTCGCCAGCACCCGGCGAGGACTTGATGGTGACGATGCTGTCCGCCTCTTCGGTGTCCTCGACCATCACGATGGCGTTGGCACCGGGCGGCACCACGCCGCCGGTCATGATCCGCATGGCGGTGTCGTTGCTCAGCACGACATCGGTGCGTTGTCCCGCCGTGATCTCGTGGAGCACCCGCAGGCGCAGCGGTCCCGGTTGGGCGATGACGGCGTACCCGTCAACTGCCGAACGCTCCGCTGGAGGCAGGTCGGCCGGCGCAATCACGTCCTCGGCCAACACGTAGCCGAGCGCGTCCCGAAAGCTGCGTTCGACCGGGGCCAACGGCTGCATACGCGTCTGGATTTCGTGCGTGGCCTCGGCGACTGAGATCATCGGGAACGGCGAGCTGGTACGCATCGGGACAGACATCGTGTCAGGACTCCTCGCGGCGCGCTACGGCTGTGTTCCTATTCTACCTTTGAGTAGGATGTGTGCGTGTGGTCGCAACGGCTCACCCTGGGCACAGTCGGCGGCACAGCGCCGGCCGCCCGGACGGCCATGCCATCCATCGTGCGGCATACTCAGGCCGGGCATGTGCCCCTCGCTCGCGAGCCGGACCGTTCAACGGCGTGCAACACGGTGTCAATGGCGAATGGCTTGGGGGCGTAGGCGTAGGCACCCGCCTCTGCCGCGCGTCGGACGTCTTCCTGCGCTGCCGCCGGGTGCCGACCAGCAGCACACCGACATGGTCGCGGCGGTATTCCGCCCGATCTTCGTCCAGCCTCACGCTGAGGCCGTCAGCGACACCTGGGACGAGGTCCGTGACCGGCTCACCAGGGCGTTCACGAAGATCGGGCACGCTGATGGACGAGGCCTTGACCGAGATCCTGGCCTTCACTGCGTTCCCGCGGGCGCACTAGCAGAAAATCTGGTCCACGAATCCGCTGGAGCGGGTGAACCAGGAGATCAAGCGCTGCGCCCGTGTGGTCGGGATCTTCCCCAACCCCGCTTCGGTGATCCGGCTCGTGGGAGCGGTCCTGGCCGACATGCACGACGAGTGGCAATCAGGCGAGCACCACTATCTGTCCGAAGGGTCCACGGCCCAACGCAAACCAACCTGCGATACTGGCGGTATCACCGTGATCGACAGCGGCGAGTCGGCACCGAGGACCATCTCAAAGTCCACCACCCCGCGAGGCACTGCTGCGGGCTATGCTCGGGGAGGGGGTAGCCGGCGTGGCTGCCGTCTCTGGCTTGCCTAGCCGCCGGAAGCGGGTGCCGATGCGGATGCACCAGTGTTCCGGTCGCGCTCGGCTTCCAGCCAGGCAGTCGTCGCGTGGGCCAGCGCTAACCGCGATTCGTAGACCAGCGAGGCGAAGCTGTCTGGGGCTTCAGCCCGCGCCTGTGCCGCGAGGTCGTCGGCTACGGCGCGGCTGGCTTCGACCTGCCGCGCGACCAACGCGTCGGTGTCTGAGTCGGCCAACTGGCGCGAGAAGTACAGCTTCAGCAGGAAGTCCTGGCGTATCTGCCGGAGCCGCCGGATCGGCTGGTTGAGCCACTGTGCGAACGCCGCCAGGCCGGCCTCGGTCAGCGAGAACACCTTGCGCGGGGGGCCGCCGCTCATCACGGAACTTTCGGCGTGAACCAGCCCGAGTTCTTCCAGCGCGTGCAGCAGCGCGTACAGCCGCGAGACGCCCAGCGTGCAGACGAGGCCGAGGGTGCCATTATTCGCAAAGTACGGGGCCAGATCGTAGCCGTGGCGCGGCCCGATACGCAGCAGCCCCAGGATGGCGTAGTCGGCAGCGCCGAGTTGGTGGCTCCGTCGCGGCATGGCTCCTCCGCTGATCGGACCGCCTCGCGCTCGCACGCGGCACTCATTCACTGAGCGGGTGGCTGGCCCGGTCTCGTCGCGCACAATCGTGCCATCTTTTGAGGGTGTGCTGTCCACCGCCGGAGTCGCCCCCGAGGCCGCGAATCATCACCCCATTGCAGCGTTCTCCGTTACAACTGCGAGTCGGCCGTCGCTGAGGCACGGCCCCGAGAGGTTATGCAGGCACGGGTATGGCGGCCATATCAACAGACCGCGCACTATCGTCGCAGCTTGACTCGCCCCTTGACTCGCCAGATGAACGGCGCACGCATCCACACGCGCCCAGGCTGACGCCGCTGCGCCTCAGGCTGGGCTCCCTGCTTGGCACCGTGGCGGCGCTGGCCGTGACGGCGCCGATGCTGCTGCATGCGCTGGTGTTGATGCCGTACCTCGAACGGAAGGCCGGCCAGGACAGCCTGGAGTTGGCGCGCGTCGTCGGCGCACTCACCGAGCGCCGCATCGAGCAGACGTTTCTGGAACTGGAACTGCTCATCTCCAGCCCCGGCTTCCTGAACGATGTTGCGGCTCGTGATCCGGGGCCGATGACGGCCCGCCTGGAGCGCGCGGTGCGTCTTGATGCCGACCTCTCGTCGGTGCTGATCCGTGATCGCACTGGCATCGCCTGGGCACACACCCTGCCCAACAAGAGCGCGCTTGGGCAGCCAATGGCCGCGAGTTCCGGGCTGCTTGATGTGTTGCGGACCGGTGCGCCGACCGTCGGGCGGGCGTTTGCCGCGCCGGGGACTGGGCGCAAGGTCGTACCGATCGCCGTCCCGTTCCGTGACGCCAATGGCGAGATCGTGGGGGCGCTCGGGGCGTCGCTGCTGCTGGACCGGCTGGCCGAACACCTGGACGGCGTGCGTGATCGCGCGAACGGCTTCGTCAGCGTCTATGACCAGCACGGAACGGCGCTGATCTCGCCAGACGCCACGTCGGCGCTGGCCCGCACCGTCGCCCCAAACGATGCCGGCCGCATGGCGCTCCGGGGCGAGGTGGTGCAGATCCAAACGACCCGGCCCGACGGGACGCCGGTCTACGCGGTCGCGCTGCCCATCGGCTACGGCTGGGTGGTGGAGGTTCACGAGCCGGTCGGGAACACGCGGGCACCGTTGTACGCGTTGCTGCTCCGGGATGGGCTGATCGCGCTGGGGGCGGTTGCCCTGGCGGTGCTGGTCGGCATCGTGGTTGGCCGGCGCGTCACTGAGCCGCTGATGGCACTGCGCCGGGCGCTGCGCTCGATCCGCCAGGGCGAAGGCGGCCCGCCGCTGCCGCGCTCGTCCACCGCTGAGGTAGCCTTGCTGGCCGACGAACTGGAGGCCATGAGCGCGGCCCTGGATGCTCGGACCGCCGAATCACGCGGGGCGCTCGACGCCCTGGCCCGCTACCGTCTGCTCGCCGAGCGTACCACCGACATCGTCATGTTCGTTGGCCGGGATCGGCTGGTCGTCGATGCGAACGAGGCCGCCGAACGGGCCTACGGCTTCGACCGCGCGGAGCTTATCGGGATGCCCATGCGCGACCTGCTGGCCGGGCCGCAGGAGCGCCTGAGCCAGAACGACTTCGAGCGGGCGTACCACGAGGGCATCGCGTTTGAGGCGACCCACCGCCGGCGGAACGGCACGACCTTTCCCATTGAGGTGACGATGATCGGGGCCGAGGCCGCAGCGGTGGGCACCGCGCCGCTGCTGCTCTCGATTGGCCGCGACATCAGCGCCCGCCGCGCCGTCGAAGCCGCGCTCCGCGCCAGCGAGACGCAGTACCGCAGCGTCGTCGAGACCATCAAAGAAGTCGTATTTCAACTGGACGCCGACGGTCGCTTCACACTGCTGAATGCTGCCTGGACCGCCGTCACCGAGCACACGGTAGACGAGACGCTCGGCCGGCGCTTGCTCGACTTCGTGCATGCTGCCGATTGCGCCGAACTGCTGCCTGGACTTGGCACCGTCAATGGGCAGCCGGCCACCCCGTGCCGCCGTGAGGTACGCGTGGTGACGCGCTCCGGTGCGACGCGCTGGCTGGACACCTACGTGACGCCCACCCTGGACCCCAGCGGACGCGTACTGCGCGTCTCCGGCACGCTGATGGATGTGACAGAACGCCGCCATGCTGAGGCGATCCGGACCCGGATGCTGGTGCGCGAACAGCTCGTGCGTGCCCGCGAGGAACGCGCCGCCGAGGTGTCCGGCATCGTGCAGCACATGCCGTGTGGCGTCCTGGTGTTCGACAACGACGGGTGTGTCACGCTGGCAAACGAGCGCGCGCTAGAGATGCTCAGCCCGAACATATCGCGTGCGGACCGCCCCGTCGATGGGGGCGTGGTGCTCCACCCAACGGAGATGCTCGACCCGCACCTGCTCGCGCCGTGTCGGCCGCTGGTGACGCGCGCACTGGCCGGCAGCATTGTGAGCGAGGCCGATCTGCGCCACGAGGCAGCCGGGACCGACGCTCTCGTGCTGGTCGGTTCGGCTGCGCCGCTGCGTTCGGCTCAGGGGACCGTGCGCGGCGCGGTGGTGATCATGACGGATGTCACTCGTGAGCGCCGCCTGATGCACGACCTGATGGTGTCTGACGGCTCCCTACGCCACAGCCTGGCGAGCATGGTCGTGCTGC
>Ga0105048_10009092_pt1 | contig 15848 bp, 14 predicted proteins | sample MAT05_FD_78382 | JGI IMG/M metagenome (GOLD analysis project Ga0105048, IMG submission 78382) | Freshwater microbial communities from Lake Fryxell liftoff mats and glacier meltwater in Antarctica - MAT-05 | ecosystem: Environmental > Aquatic > Freshwater > Ice > Liftoff microbial mat | place...
CTGTGGGCCGCGCGCTTCACGGCCGCCGTGTCGCCCGCGCGAACCGCGGCCTCGAGGGTCGCGACGGCCGACGTCGCGTGGTCCCGGAACGACCGGAGCACCCCGGGGAGGAAGTCGGGATCGTCGTCGCCGAGGTCCTGCAACTGACGCAGCGTCCCGGGATCGAGGGGGTCCTTCGGCTCGAGCGGCGCGGGACCGGGGGCGGGGGCGAACATCCCTCGATCGTAGCGCCCTACCCGCCCGGCGCCCCGGAACCCGCCGCCCGACGCGCGAAATACGTCTTCCACGACGCGGCGAGCGCAGGCACGCCGAGCAGCGCCCGCGCGCCTGCGACGTCGTCGGCATCGGCGCGGACCGCCGCCACGCGCTCGACCGTGTGCGCGACGTCGCCGCGCGTGATGATCGAGAGCCGGTCGGCGGCCGACGCCGTCCCGGGCTTCGTGACGCGCAGGTACCACCCCGCGCGGTGCGGCGCGCTCACGAACGCACACGCGTCCGGGTGCCCGAGGAAGCGCGCGAGGATGTGGCACGGCAGCCGCGGCGACGCCACCTCCAGTTCGACCGCGCCCCAACGCATCACGTCCCCGATGCGCACGTCACCCTCGTCGCTCCCCTCGATCGTGAGGTTCTCGCCGAACGAGCCGGGCGGCAGCCGCCGGCCGAACCGCGGCGCGAGGTGCCGCAACGCCTCCGCCGAGCACATCAGGACCGCCTGATCGACGCCGCCGTGGTGCTCCGGATGGCCCACCTCGTCGCCCGCGAGGCCCAACGGGCCGACGACGACCGGGCCCGCCACGGGGCGCTTGTCGATCGCCGACGCCAACGGCGCGCCGGGCCCGCCGACGGGCGCGACCTGACCGACCTGGACGGAGAGCACGCGCAACGTGAGGGCCATCGACGGACTGTACCGCTGCACCGAGCCCCCCGACCGACGTTCCGACCCCCCGCACCCAACGCGCTCACCGCCCGGAGCCGAACGCGCGCAACGCCGCCGCGACGGCCGCGGGATCTCGCACCGGCGCGGAACAGGCGCCGGCGCCGCAGAGGAACAATGCGGGTCCGTCGCCGCTGTCCGGGGCCGGCGCGCCGCCGGCCGTCGTCGCCCCGGGTTCCACGCACTCGACGAGCACGAGCGCCGCGTCCGCGCCCCGCGCCGCATCGGCCAACCGCTCCGTGAGAGGGTCGCTCGCGTCGCCGACCACCGTGGCCCTCCCCCACACCCGCCGGGCCTCCTCCACCGCGAGCAACAGCGACGCGCTCCGCCACCCGAGCCGCTCCGGGACGCCCGGCGCCCCCGCGACGGCCAGCGCCGCGAGCGCCGCCGGACGCCACTTCGCGCCGTCCGTCGCCGCCGCGAGGGCGAGGAGGAACCGCGCGGCCGCCACATTGCCTTCGAACGGCCGCAACGGCTCCGCGAACGGACCGCCGCCGGCCGGCGTCGCGAGGAACCCGCCGCGCGCCGGGTCGGTGAAGCGCGTGAGCAACCCGTCGCCGAGCGCGACCGCGCGGTCGAGCCACGCTCGCTCGCCGGTCGCGCTCCACAACGCCACGAGCGCCCGTCCGAACGCGACCTGGTCGCCGAGGTGGAGCGGGCCCCGATCGTCGGCGGCGTGCCGAAGGCCCCCCGCGGGGTCGCCATGGGACGCGAGGACCACGCGCGCCGCCCTCACCGCGTCGGCGAGCGCCGACGGGTCGCCGACCGCGACCGCCCACGCGACGAGCGCCTCCACCGCCCACCCGTTCTCCTGCGCGTACACCGCTTCGTCGACGCGCGGCATCCCGAGCGCGCGTCGCCCCTCCGCGTCGCGCCCGAAGAAGGCGACCCCGTCGACGCTGCGTCCGTCGGGGCGCCGCAGGTCGGCGTCCTGGCTGGTGTAGAACGCACCCGACGGCGCCCGCAGGTGCGACCGCAGGTACCGCACGACCGCCTCGCCGTCGCGGCGCCACCGCGGGTCCTGCGTCCGTCGGAAGCCCTCGGCGTACGCGCGGAGCGCGCCCGCCTGCACCGCCATGACCTTCTCGTAGTGCGGCGTCGCCCACGTGCCGCCCTCGCTGTACTGGTACAGGCCGCCCCACACGGGGTCGAGCAGCGCCTCCCACGCGGCGAGCGTGCGCCGCGCCCGCGCGCCCGCCATGGCCCCGCCGTCGTCGCGCGACACCAGCCACGCGTGCTCGGCCGCCGGCGCGAACGGATACTTCTGCCCGAAGCCCCACCCGCCGTGCGCCTCGTCCCACGTCCCGTCGAGCACCGCGACGAGGCGTGCGCGCAGCGCGTCGAGCGCGACGGCCCCGGCGACGGCCTCGTTGCGCGACGGCGGGGCGTCGAGCAGCGACCGTCCGGTACGCACGGCCCGCTCCACGTCGTCGAGGATCCGCAGGAAGTCGTCGGGCCCGCGGTACCCGCGCAACGCGAGGACCTCGCGACCGTCCCCCGCCAGGAAGACGGTCGCCGGCCAGTGGTACTCGGCATACCGCTCCGCGAGGTCGGGCCTCGCGTCGGCGTCGACCTTCACCGGCAGGAACCGCGCCGCGACCCGCGCCACGACGCGCGGGTCGGCGTAGGTCTCGCGCTGCATCACGTGACACCAGTGGCACCACGCCGCCGACACCGTCAGCAGGACGACGCGCCCCTCGGCCCGCGCGCGCACCGCCACGTCGTCCGACCACGCCTGCCACGCGACGCCCCCCTCGGCGGCACCGGCCTCGCGGGGCCGGCCACGGACGGGGTCCGCGCCCGACGCGACGCCGAGGAGCGCGCAGGCGAACCACACGGAGCGGCACCACCGGGCGCGTAACGTCATCCCCCCATTGTCGCCGCCCGCCGACGGGTCCGTCGCCCCCCCGCCCCCCGTTCCGGCCCCGTGCCGGCCCCGTGCCGGCCCCGTGCCGGCCCCGTGCCGGCCCCGTGCCGGCCCCGTGCCCGCCCCCTGCCGGCCCTGATGGCCGCCGTTCGTATCCTCGTGGCCGTGCCCGCCCCCATCCTCACGAGCCGTCTCCCCCGCCGCCGCGCCGTCGGCGCCCGGGTCACAGCGGGCCTCGCGGGCCTCGCGTGCCTCGCGGGCGCCGTCGTCGGCGTCCCCGCCCGTGCGGCCGACGACCCCTTCGGGCCGGTCCCTCCGCCCGGCATGCGCCCGGTGGCCCCGGAGGCCCCCGGCGCCCCCGGCGCCCCCGCCCGCGGCACGGCCGACGCCCCCGCCGACGTGGCGGCCTACCGCGCGTGGCTGCAACGCTCCGACTGGCTCTGCCGGGCGCTCGCCGCGCGCGAACTGCGCCTGCGGAGCGACGACGGCGTCGTCGACGCGCTCGCGGCGACGCTCGCCACCGAGGACGACGCGCGGGTCCTCGGCGTCGTCCTCGCCGCGCTCCACGGCCGCAACCGCGACGACCTCCTCGCCGAGGGCGGCATCGGCCTCGCGAACCGCCTCGTCGGCCTGCTCGCCCACCCGCACTCCGTCGTGCGCCAGCGCGCCCTCGCGGCGCTCCTCCCCATGCCGCCCGTGCGGCTGCCCGCCGACGCGACGCGACTGCGCGACTGGTGGGCGCGAGGCAAGGACGGCCTCGCCGTCGAGGCGACCCTCGCGCAGGAACGACGCGAGGCCCGGCGGCGCGCCGCCCGCGGCGGGCTCGCGACGGAGTCGAAGACCGTCGCGCCGCTCGCCATGCGCCGCTACGCCGACCTCGAGCGCATCGAGCGCGACGGCCTCGAGGTGGTCGTGTGCCTCGACCAGACGGGTTCCATGGAGGCGGTGATCGAAGCGGCGAAGGCGTCCATCGTGCGCCTCGTGCGGCGGATGAAGGACCTCGCGCCGCGGTTCCGCGTCGGCCTCGTGACGTACGACGACGGCGCGTACGTGCGGCTCGCGCTCACGACCGACGAGGCGGCGCTCGAACGCGAGTTCCAACGGGTCCACGCGGCGGGCGGCGGCGACTACGAGGAGGGCGTCGACAAGGCGCTCGCGCTGGCGTTCGAGCAGCGCAAGGTGGCGTGGTCGCGCAAGGCGCTGCGGGTGATCATCGTCGTGGGCGACGCGCCCCCCCACGACGACGACGCGGGGCCCATGATGCGGATGATCCTCGAGAAACGCGACGACCCGATGTTCGAGTCGCCGGTCCGCATCGACACCATCACGACGATCCCCGGCGCGCGCACCGCGGCCGACCTCGTGCCCTACTTCGGCGACATCGCGCGGACGGGCCGCGGCGCCGCGCTGGTCCTCGGGTCGGCCGGGGAACTCGCGACGGAGCTCCTCCTCGCCTCGTTCGGCCCGGCCTGGCGGACGGCGCTCCGCGACCTGCTCGACGACCTCGAGGCGTTCGACGCGGCCGGCGCGCGCTGACGACGCGCGCCGGCACCGCCCGTCGGACGAAATTCCGCGGCGTCCCCCTCGACCGAGGGGATTCTGCGCGCCCCGTGCGCCCCCGCCTCGCCCTCGCCGTCGGCCTGCTCGCGCTCGCGGCGTGTACGCAGGGCCGCCGGGCGCCCCGCGGCGACGGGGCCCCCGCCACGGCCCGCTGCTCGTTCGACGACGCGTTCCCGACCCTCGGCGTGGCGTGGGCCGGCGATCGCGCGCCGCTCGCGCGCCGCGGCCCGGCCTCGCACCCGAGGAGCCGGTTGGTGGTGGACGCGCGGGGGAGCGGCGCCGTCACCGAATACCTCGTCGACACCGGCACGTCGTGCACCTTCCTCTCCGCCCTCGACCCCGGCGCGCGCGCCGCGACGGACGCGGGCGCGCGCCTGCGCCTGATGGCGAACGAGGGCGCCACGGCGTTCGACGGCCGCGATGCGCGCCTGCCCGCCGTGGACCTCGGCGGCCTCGCCGCGTCCGACGTGCCGGTGTTCGTCGTGGACCGGCCCCACTCGCTCCACCGGCCCGCCAACGTGCTCGGCATGGCCTGGATGGCGTCGCTCGCGCTCGACCACGACGCCGCGAGCGACGCGTGGACGCTGCGCCGCGGGGGCCCGACGCCGGCCGGGCCGGGCGTCGCCCTCGCGGGACCCGGGTTCCCGGTCGTGACCGTCGTCGACGACGCGGGCCGCGGCGTCCACGCGCTCGTCGACACGGGCGCGCCCACGAGCCTGTACGGCCGCGCCGCGAGCCCGGGCCGCTACCGCCTGCTCGACGCGAGCGGCGCCACGCTGCTGACCGTCAACGCGCGCGACCCGGCCCCGTGGGTCGACCTCGCGCCGCGCGGCCTCCCGATCGCCGTCTGGATCGGCCTCGACGACCTCGCGCGCGCGTCGTTCACGCTCGACTTCCCTGCGGGCCGCTGGACCTTCCGCCCCGTCACCGCGGCGGCAGCGGCGCCCCGGTAGCGCCTGCGGACCGCCGCGGTCTCGTCGCCGATCGGGGACGCGTCGCCAACGGGGGGCCCGTCGCCAACGGGGCGCGCCGTCGGGCCGTCGCTACGATCGGCGACTCCCCCGTTCCGAGACCCCGCCCGTGGCCATGACCGCTCCCGTCCGCCCGCTCGCCTCCTTCCTGCCGCTCGCGAAGCGTGCCCGCCCGGCGGACGACCCGATCTTCGCGCTCAACGCCGAGGCGAGCGCGCGCAAGGCGAAGGGCGAGTCGGTGGTGAACGCCACGCTCGGGAGCCTCCTCGACGAACACGGCGCGCTCGCGGTGCTCCCCACGGCCACCCGCGCGATCCGCGAGGTCGCGCCGGTCGACTGGGCCGGGTACGCCCCCATCGCCGGCACGCCCGGCTTTCTCAAGGCCGTCGTCGAGGACGTCTTCGGTGCCCGGAAGGACCTCGCCACGCAGTCGGTCGCCGCGGCGTCGCCCGGCGGCACGGGCGCCCTCCGGCATGCGGTGAACACGTTCCTCGAGGCGGGCCAGGCCCTCCTCACGACGTCGTTCTACTGGAACCCCTACGCCACGATCGCCGACGAACACGACCGCCGCGTCGACACGTTCCGCATGTTCGACGCGTCGGGCGCGCTCGACGTCGACGCGCTCGACGCGGCGCTGTCGGTCCACCTCGCGACCCAGGGTCGCGCGCTCCTGGTCCTGAACGACCCGTGCCAGAACCCGACGGGCTACTCCATGACCGCCGCCGACTGGCGCGGCGCCGCCGACGCCATCGGCCGCGCGGCTGCCAAGGGTCCGGTCGCCGTCGTGCTCGACGCCGCGTACGCGGCCTACGGCTCGACGCCGGGCGTGCTGGGGCCGATCGCGGCGCTCGAGGCCGTCGCCGACCGCGCGCTGGTCCTGGTGGCGTGGAGCGCGAGCAAGTCGTTCACGCACTACGGCCTGCGCGTCGGCGCGCTCGTCGCACTCGTCCCCGACGACGTGGAGCGGGCCCGCATCGGCGCGGCGCTCGCGTACGCGTGCCGCGGCACGTGGAGCAACTGCAACCGCGGCGGCATGGCGGCGGTGGCCCGCCTGCTCGTCGAGCCGCCGCTGCGCGACGCGGTCGATGCGGAGCGCGCGATCCTGATCCGGCTCCTCAACGAGCGCGTGGACGCATTCAACGCGGCGGCGGCCCACCACGGGCTCCGCCACCCGCGGTACGACGGCGGCTTCTTCGTCACGGTCTTCACCGGCGACGCCGACGCGGCGGCCCAGCGGATGAAGGCGGACGGCGTGTTCGTCGTCCCGATCGAGGGCGCGCTGCGCCTGGGCCTCTGCGCCACCGCGAAGGCCGACGTCGTGCGCGTCGTCGAGAGCGTCGCCCGCGCCGTCCGCTGACGCGCGGGCCTCGCGTCGTCTCCGGGGGGCGTGCGACAATCTCCGCCGCCATGCGCCCGTCCCGCCGCGTCCGTCGGACCGTCCGTCGCGCCCGCGCGTGGCCGCTGCGCGCCGCGCTCGCGCTCCTCGCCGTCGCCTCGGCCCTCGGCGCCGTCGTCGCGCGCGCGCCGTTCGCGTGCGCCAAGGGCGGTCCGAAGGAGGCCGCCGCCCCGCCCGTGTGGGGCGAGGAGGACGGCCGGACGGTCCTGCGGGTGTCGTCGCCGCGGCCGCTCAAGGCCTACGTCGTGACCCCCACCCACCTCCCCGAGGCGGGGAAACTCGCGGAGCTGCTCGTGGTGCTCCACGGCCACGGCGGCACCGCGACGGGCCTCCTCCAGTACGGCGCGGGCATCGCCGGGCCGCGCGAGGCGTTCGTGCTCGCGTGCGAAGGGAGCGGCTCGCTCGAGACCGACCGCGGCACCGGCCACTCGTGGGACGGCGCCGACGCCGGCGCGATCGTCGCGTGCGTCGACGCCATGCTCGCCAAGCACCCCGTGGACCCGAAGCGGGTCGTGCTCCTGGGCCACAGCGCCGGCGGATCCATGAGCCTCGAGGCGTACCGGACGCGCCCGGGCGCCTTCGCGGGCATCGTCACGTCCGCGGCCCCGCGCACGCCGAGCACCGCGCAGAAGGGCGCCCGCGTCGCGGTGATGCTCGGCACGAAGGACCCCAACATCGCGGGCGCGGCCGCCGCGATCGCCGCCACCGAGAAGGCCCTCGTCGGCCGCGTGCTCCTCGTGACCGACCTGCCCCACGAGCTGCCGCGCGTCGCGTACGCCCAGGAGTGCGTGGCGTGGGTGCTCGACAGCAAGGCCGGCAGCGACCTGCTCCACGTGCCCCTCGAGGAGGGGCACGACGTGCTCCCGCCGCCGGACTCCCCCGCCGCCAAGGCGAAGGGCAAGGGCTACCGCCACGTGCTCCTCCCGTTCGCGGGGGCCCGCGGCGCCGCGGCCGACGCGCTCCCCCGCGCGGAGGCGAAGGCGAAGGCAACGGAACTCGCGATGCGGTGGAAGAAGGCGCCCGCCGGCACGGACCTCGGCGACGACGTGGCGGCCGCGTCCGCGTGCCCGCTCTCGAAGGACACCCGCGGGGTCGTGACGGGGCTCGTGCTCGCGCGGTACGGCGGCGGCCTGGCGCTCGCCCTCGGCAAGCTCAAGGGGGGCGACGTCACCGGCCCCGTCGAGAGCGACGCGGGCTGGCACGTCGTCGCCCGCGACCGGGCGGACTGACCCATGACGCGACGTCCTGCGTCCCGTCCCCGTCGGCGCGCGCGGGGCTGACCGTGGACCCCATGGCCTTCCTGCGCGGCTCGCTGCTGTCCCCGGACGACGACGAGGTCACCGCGCGGGCGTCGCTCGAGGGCGGCCAGGGCGGCTTCATCGACCGGTGGCTGCCCCGCCGGCCGATCCCGTTCGTCGGCGCGTCCGTCGCGCTGCCGCTCGTCGTGTGGGCGGTGGCGCTGCTGCTCGCGCCCGACCGCACGAAGTTCCTCGCGAGCCGCGACTGGCTGGCGCAGCCGCTCTACTTCACGGTCCACCTCGTGGTGCTGCGCCAGTTCGTCGCCACGTACACGCAGCACTTCGCGGCCGGCGTCGGCTTCCTCGCCCCCGCCGCCGCCGCGGAGACCCGGCCGGTCATCGCGCACATGCTCGGGCTGCGCGGCTTCCTCGTCGCGTTGCTCGTCGCGGCGCCGTTCGTCTACATGGACATCGTCCACATGTCGGGGCCGGAATTCCTCGGTGGGCACGACTCCCAGGGCACGACGGACGCGCCCGCGGCGTCCGACCGGCTCCTGCTGCTCCTGTGGACCCTCGAGTGGATCATCAACGCCTACACGTGGGTGCTGCTCGGCGGCTTCGCCGCGCTCACGATCGGCACCCTTGAACGCCACGACTTCGCGCACCCGCTCGAGCGCGTGCTCCACGAGCGCCACTACCGCCCCTTCCTGCTGATGTCGGCGCAGGGCTCGACCATCATGGTGGGCTACACGGTGGCGACGGCGGCCTACGTCTTCCTCGCCAAGGGCCAACTGCAGGACTGGATGCGCCTGTGGGTGACGGCGGGCCTGCTGCTCCTGTCGTTCGTGCCGCCCTGGGTGCGCCTCAAGGCGCGCATGGCCCGGCGCGTCCGCGACGAGACCCACCGGCTCGCGGAGGCCGTCCTCGCGACGCGCCGCCGCGTGGCCGAGGTGGACGACGGCACGGCGCGCGTGACGAATGAGGAGCTGGGCGCGCGGGTCGATGTTGTCCTCTCGATCCTCGAGATGGACCACCTCGAGCGCCTCTACCGCGACCTCGGCCGCAGCGAGGGCCAGGCGATCCTCCTCCGTCTGCTGGCGCCGCTCTCGACGGTGGTCATGAAGGTCCTGCGGCCGGGGTAGCGTCGACGGCAGGGGACCGGGCGGCCGCGCTGCCGCCGACGCGAGGCCCGCACCGTCCGCGTCGGGCGCGTCGGGCGCGTCGCACCCGTCCGAGCGTCGCCGTCAGACGTCGTCGGGGTCGGTGCGGAGCAAGTCGATCGGCGCGTCCGACAGACCGAAGTCGGCCGGCGTGAAGGGCGGCCCCGTGCGGTACGTCGGTCGCTCGGGCGTGGCGGGCCTCGCGTCGAACCAGTCGTGGACCCGCACGACCCGCGCGCCCAGTTGGCTCGCCCGGCCGCGCAACTCGCGGTCGTCCGTGATCACCGTGATCGCGCCGTCGGCGTCGCGGCCCTCGTGCTGCCGGACGAGCCGGACGATCTCCTCGTCGGCCGACCCGGCGGCGTACGACCACGTCACGGCGCCGTCGCGGCCGTGGGTGCCGGCCAGCGTCCGTCCCTGCTCCGCCGTGTCGAACACGAGGTGGGCCTTCGCGTCGGCGACGCCGGTCGCCCGCAGCGCGCCCTGCGCCCGCACGACGACGGCCCGCCGGACGCCCTCCGCGCTGCGCGGCGGGTCGGGCCACAGGCGGAAGAGCGCGTTGTGCGCGTCCACGAGGTAGGTGCGGGCCATGGGCCCATCCTCGCCCGCCCGGCGCCGTCGCGGGCAACTTCGCCGTCGCCGGGGTGACGCCGCGGGCTACTTCGCCTTCGCCGGAGCCGGCGCGGCAGGCGGCGCCGCGGGCGGGGCGGTCGGCACGGGCGCCGGGGTCGCGGCCTTCGGCGCGGCGACCGGCTTGGGCGCCGGCGTCCTCATCGGTGGCAGCGCCGACGGCGGGAGCGGCGGCGGCGCGGGGGGCACGTCCTCCGTCCCGGCGGGGACGTACACGAGCGTGCCGGGCGGCAGTCGCTTCGGGTCGAGGAGGGGGTTCGCCTCAAGGAGTTCGTGGAGGCGCTTCGTCGATCCATAGGCGCGCTGCGCCACCTCACTGAGCGTTTCGTTCACCCCGAGCCGGACGTAGTGCCCCGGCGTCGGCACGGCCTTCACCTGCACGCCGCCCGCGGGCACCTTCTGCGTCGGGAGCGGGGGCACCGTCGTGCGGGCGGGCTCGCGTCCGCCGTCGCGCGGCGCCGGCATCGCCCCGACCGCGGAGGTGGTCAGCGCCGGCGCGTCGGAGGTCCGGCTGCCCCGCAGGAGCCAGCCTGCGGTCCCCCCCACGACGAAGGTGGCTACGAGAACCCCGACCGCCCGGCTTCGACTCATCGCGACCCACATGGAACACCTCACGCCGGGCCGCACGGGCCCCTTCCCCCTGCATCGGTCGCGCCGCGTCCGGCCTTGCGTCGCCGCCGCGTCGGGTCGTGCGTCGCCGCCGCGTCGGGTCGTGCGTCGCCGCCGCGTCGGGTCGTGCGTCGCCGCCGCGTCGGGGCGGCGCGATCGACCGGGCCTCGCGTCCCGCGCGGGCCCCGCGACGGCGTCCCGCCTGCAGGCCCGGCCGAGGCCCCGACCTCGGGTATCGTCGCCGGGCCGCCCTCGACGCCCCCATGCACCTCCACGCCCACGTCGCCCGCTCCGCCGCCGCCACGCACGGCGCGCTCCTGGCCGCCTGCCGAGCGCACGGGCTCGTCGTCGCCGGGACGCGCGAGACACCGCGCGGTCCGTCGGGCCGCGCCTGCTTCGTGATCGAACTCGCCGACCCGCTGCCGGGCGTGCCGGACGACGCGACGCCGTCGGCCGCGACCCGGAACGTCTACCCCGTCAGCGTGTTCGACACCGACCCCGGGCACTGCAAGATCGCGACGCTGCTCCCCGCGGCCTTCGTGGACCTGCTCGGGCACCCCGAGGTGGCCCCGGCGGCGCACGCGTTCGAGCGCACCCTCCGCGCGGTCCTCGACGAGGCGGCCGGGGTGTCGGCCGGCGGCCCGGCGGTCGCGCCGTAGCCCGAGACGATCGTCGGCGGGACTTGCGTCCCGAGGCGGGTGGGGCCACGATCCCTCCATGCCCTCCCTGCCCGCCCGGCCCTCCCTGGCCGCCCGGCCCTCCCTGCGCAGACGTTGCTCATTCGGGCCCACCCTGGCGCGGCTCGCGGTGTTCGGCGTCCTCGTCGGGTGCGGCGGCGGCGGGGGCGGAGGGGGCGGCGGCAGCGCGGGCCCGATCCTGGTCGAGGTGGATCTCGGGCTCGTCGCGTCCACGGCCCCCACTCCGACGACGGTGACGCTCGCGAACCCGTTCGACGCGTCCGCGACGGTCACCCTCCTCGACGTGAGCGGCCCGGTCGCGCCGGCGCCCGGCGCCGTCCCGAAGGTCGTGGCGGCCGGGACCGTCGCGCCCCTGGACCTCGTGCTCGATCCCGCGGGCGCGAGCGGGCCGGTGGACGCCTCGATCACGTTCCTCGCGACCCCCGCCACCGGGAGCGGAGTTGCGCGGGCGTTCGTCTACCACGTGGTGGCCGACGCCGAGGCGGTGACGACGGCGGTCTCGGCGGCGAGCGTCGCGTTCGGCGAGGTGCCGGTGGGCGCCACGAAGACGAAGACGATCACGGTGACGAACCTCTCGACGCGGAGCCCCACGACGGTTACGGGCGCCTCGGTGTCGGGCGCGGCGTACGGGGCGCTCACCGCGGTCCCGATCGCGCTCGCGCCGGGCGCCTCGACCGTCCTCGCCGTGCGGTGCGCGCCCACGGGCCCGGGCACGCCGACTGGCAGCCTCGGCGTGGGCGTCGCCGGCGTCACGGCCCACCTCGTATCCCTGACCGCGACGAGCGGCGGCCCGGCGACGACCGACTTCGGCACGCAGGCGTTCGACGCGCAGGGCCTCACCCCGGTCGTGTCGGTGACGGTGCCGGCCGACGCGATCTCCCTGTTCGTCGAGGCGCGTTGCGACGCGGGCACCGTCGTCGGGCTCGGGCGGCTCGAGACGCCCGCGGGCGTGGCGTACGAGAACGAGAGCACGACCGGGGCGTACGTCCAGTTGCCCGACGAGGTGACGTTCGCGGCCCAGGTGCCCAACACCGACCAGCCGGCGCTCGCGTTGTCCGCGGGCACGTGGAAGGTCCGCCTCAAGCGGTTCTCCGGCGGCGACACGAACGCGACGCTCAAGGTGACCGTGGAGCGGCGGCCGGGCGGGACGGGCGACGTAGGGCGCCTCGACCTGAACGTGTTCTTCGCGCCAGCGATCACGCCCAGCGCGGCGTCCGCGGCCACCGACGGCGACCTGCACGACATCCTCTCGCGCGTGGACGACCTCTACGCCCAGCAGGGCGTCGCGTTGGGCTCGATCACCTACCACGACGTCGCGAGCGCGACCTACGACGACGTGACGGAAGCGGAGTTCCCCGGGCTCCTCCAGCTCTCCTCGGCGGCGGCCACGCCGCGGATGAACTACTTCTTCGTGCGCACGGCCATCGGCGGCGGCGTCCTCGGAATCGCGGCGAAGATTGGCGGCGGGACCGAGAACGGCACGGCCTACTCCGGCGTCATGGGCCTGTGGATCGAGAGCCCGACGGCGAGCCAGCGCGATCTCGTGGCCCGCGTGATGGCCCACGAGATGGGGCACTTCCTCGGGCTGTTCCACACGACGGAGTCCAGCGGCGCGGTGGACTTCATCGACGACACGACCGCCTGCCCGTCGAGCGGCTGTACGGACCCGACCGAGAAGTATCTGATGCACTGGCAGGCGATCGGCGGCGCGACGGTGATCACGGACGGCCAGGGCCTGGTGCTCCGGGGGCACCCCCTGATCGCGGCGACGGTCCCCTCGACGATGACGCTCCGGGTGGCGCGGTACCGACCACCGACCGAGGAGCTCGCGGTCTCCCCGTTGTGGTGCGGCACCTGCACCCCGCCCGCGAAGGCCGCGCCCCGCTGACCGCCCGGTCCGGGCCGTGCGGTCGCGTCGCTCGGCTGGTAGCGTTCCCCGACCATGACGGACGCCGCCGCCTCGCCCGCCCCCCGCACCGCCAAGTCCCGGTACCGCGAGGCGCCGAAGCAGAAGGGGCCGCCGATCGTGTTGTGGATCGTGGTCGGCGCGATCTTGGTGGTGGCGGCGATCTGGTTCTTCGTGGTCAAGGCCGACGGCAACGTCCGCCACCGCTTCCCCATCGCGTGGCCCACCGCGCGCGCGGGCGGCGAGGCGGTGTCGGTGCGGCACGCGGTGAAGGCGGGCGACGCGTTCGAGTCGACGGCGAAGGTGCGCACGGGCGTCGTCATGGGCGCCGACCACGACCCCATGAAGGGGATGTCGTTCCTCGCGACGGTGCGGTGGACGCAGACCGTGGCGGCGGCGGAGGGCGGCGCGCTGCGCTCGGCGATCGTGACGAAGCTCGACGAGTGCACCGGCACGCTGCCGATCCTCGGGTACGTGAAGTCGGGGCTGATGGCGTCGCGCGCGCTGACGTTCGAACTGCAGCGCGACGCGACGGGCCGGCCGGTGCCGGGGACGGGGCGCGTGACGCCGGGGCTCGAGGACCAGCGCGCGTCGCTCGACTACTGCCTCTCGGGGCTCTCGGACCTGACGACGTCGTACCTGCCGCCGCGTGAGGTGCGCGTGGGCGACGTGTGGGAGTTGAGCGAGGCGGCGAGCCTCGGCGGCCTCGTCGAGATGATGCGGTTCCTCGCGACGGTCAACAAGGCGCCCGAGGGTTTCCCGAAAGGCGAACTCCAGGGGCGTCTCGGCGCGGAGGCGCTCGAGACGAAGGCCGGCGAGCCGTGCGTCCGCCTCAAGTTGGCGTTGCAGGCGCTGTGCGAGGGCGACGTGGTGGCGCCGGCGCGGCCGGGCTGGATCTCGGCGTTGGCGAAGGTCGAGGGCAACGTCTGGGTGTCGACGGCGACCGGCGTGGTCTGGGCGCTCGAGACGGTGGCGGAGGGCCGGGCCACGTACGACAAGGGCCAGGCGAAGGAGGAGCGGCGCGTGCGGCAGTTCGTCGAGGTGACGACGAAGCGCGTGGACCCGCCGGCCGACGACGACGGCAAATGACGCGAGGCCCGGCGGCCGGCGCCGGACGCGGGCTACCTCCGCGGGAGCGCGCCGACCTCGACGAGGAAGGCGACGAGGGCGGGCATGCGTGTCGCGTGGTGGTGGTGTGCGCGGAGGCCGAGGGCTCGGGCGGCGGCGACGTGGCGTTCGGTGTCGTCGATGAACGCGCAGGCCTCGGGGGCGACGCCTAGGCGGTGGGCGGCGAGGCGGAAGATGGCGGGGTCGGGTTTGGCGAGGCCGACGTCGCCGGAGCAAACGACGTCGTCGAAGCGGGCGGAGACGCCGAGGGCGTCGAGGCGTTCGCGGGCGCCGCGGCCGGCGTTCGAGAGGAGGCCGAGGCGGACGCGGCCGCGGAGGCGGTCGAGGACGGCGTCCAGGGCGGGTTCAACGGGGGCGTCCTGCCGGCGGAGGGCTTCCCAGGCGTCGAGGGCGGCGTCCGCGTGTGCGGCGGGCAGGATGCGGGCGAGGTGGGCGACGACGGCGGCGCGGTAGGCGTCGGGCCCGAGGCGGCCGGTGCGGGAGAGGGCGTCCTCGGGGATCTCGTGGAAGGCGCTCCACAGCGCTCCGGGCGGGAGGCCGACGGTGGCGGCGAAGGCGTCGAAGTCGGCGGTGTCCTCGCGGCGCAGGACGCCGCCGTAGTCGAACAGGACGGCCTGGACGGGGGGCGGGGTCGGGGGCACGGGGGCTCGAGGGGCGGGGGCGGTCGCCCGATTCTGGCGTGCCGGCCGGGGGTTGCTATCCTCGCGCCCGGCATCGGCGCTCCCCGATAGCTCAGTTGGTAGAGCGGCAGACTGTTAATCTGTAGGTCCCAGGTTCGAGCCCTGGTCGGGGAGCCACTTCTCTGTTCGAACTCGCGGCGGAGAGAAACCGTGGCGCGAGGGCGCTTCACGGGCGTCCCGTGATGGGCGCCGTAACCGGCGTATGGGACGCGAGTTGCGACGACGGTCCGCGACGACCCCGCGCCCACGGGTCCCCCAGGGGGGCGGGATTGTTAAGCGGGAGAGGCCCCGAAACCTCTCGGACTCTCTCCCCTCTCCCCCCTCCCCGCGCGAGTTAACGCAGTTTGACGGGTATGGGGCCCATCTCACCGTTCGAACCGGAGAGGCGCCCGTCCGCCTTCAAGCCCAGTTCGCCATCTCGCCCCGCTAGGGGTGGCTTCTGCTGCGGGGCGAGGATGTCCTGTTGCATGTGCTCCGCCTAGATCGGCAGCCGATGTCGGCGACGGTCGTCCCACTGCGCGAATCGAGGCCCCCCTCACGCCCACTCCGAAGATGCCCCCACATGGCACGCTGGTGACCCCAGAGCGGCTCCGCGCCGACGGGGACAAGGTCGAGGTGGCGGAGAGGGTCGGCGTCACGACAACCGCCGACGCCGGCTACTGGCGCGAAAGGACCACGTTCACATCCGCCGTCGCGCCCGCTTCGACCTTGACGGAGACGGCGCGCGCCGAGAAGCCCTCGCGAGAGCATCTCACCTCGTACGTGCCGACGGGCATCGGCGGGTCCACAAGGCTCGGCGCGTCGGCGTCAGTGGCACCCGTCGTGACCGCCCAACCGTCGTGCGTACGCACGAGGAAGGACGCTTCCATCGACGCTCCCTTCTCGTCGCGAATGGTGCAGTCCGCCGAGAGGAGCTTCCCGTCCTCGTCGCGGGCGGCGATCCTCATGCGGCCTCCGAGATTCAGCGTCAGCGTCGCGCTCGTCTCGCCCGTCGCGGGAATCTCAACGGACGCGCTCGCCTCGAGGTAGTAGCCCTGCCCGCCGTACCAGGTCCCGCCGGCTCGGGTGACA
>Ga0105048_10009093_pt1 | contig 15846 bp, 9 predicted proteins | sample MAT05_FD_78382 | JGI IMG/M metagenome (GOLD analysis project Ga0105048, IMG submission 78382) | Freshwater microbial communities from Lake Fryxell liftoff mats and glacier meltwater in Antarctica - MAT-05 | ecosystem: Environmental > Aquatic > Freshwater > Ice > Liftoff microbial mat | place...
CGAAGCACTCGTCGAAGGTCACGAAATTCTTTTGGCTTTAGACACTGCTGCATCCCAAACAGTTTTGGATTTGAATGTGCTCATGATATTGGGTTATTCGGCCTCTAATCTAGGGAAACCATTTGCAATCGAAACTGCAAATGGGATGATGCCAGTTCAAATGGCTAAAGTGAAGAGCCTGAGTTCCTTGGGGATAACTCGTGCAGAGTTTGATGTATTAACCTATGATTTTTTTGAAAAAGGGCTTGTAAGTGATCAAGATGGCTTAATTGGCTTAGATTTTTTTAAGAACACAATCCTGACTATTGACTTTCAAAAGCAGTTCATCGTTGTCAAGCAGTAGTTTCCGCTATGCTTCGTGTTTTCACAAAGCACAGGAATCCAGAGTTAACCAAACCAGAAACACTCACTCTGCTGTGTGCTTGGTGAAAACACCAAGTGCAGCGAAAAACACAGATCACCCAATCACCAACTACTCAAATCAACATCCATAAATGACATTCGTCCGTCCAACCTTCCGCCACCCCGATGCGCCTATCAACGCCCTCGGCTATACCAAAAAATTCTACGAAGGCGCGCTGTCTACGCTCTGCGCGGGCTGTGGCCACGATTCCGTGAGCGGCGCCATTATTCAATCTTGTTTCGAGATGGCTGTGGAGCCGCATCGGGTGGCCAAGCTGTCTGGCATAGGGTGTTCCTCCAAAACACCTACTTACTTTCTAGCTAACTCCCACGGCTTCAACTCCGTACATGGTCGTATGCCTTCCGTAGCTACAGGCGCCTATCTGGCCAATCGCGACCTGATGTACATCGGTGTGTCGGGCGACGGCGATTCGGCATCCATCGGGATGGGCCAATTCGTACACGCCATCCGCCGCAACCTGAACATAACCTATATCATCATGAACAACGGTTGCTACGGACTCACCAAAGGCCAGGATTCAGCGACTGCCGATGTGGGCTCAATCAATAAAAGTGGCGCAGCTAACCTCTATAACGCCATTGACATGGTTGGAATGTCCTTGGAGCTAGGCGCTTCATTTGTTGCGAGAAGTTTTTCTGGCGATAAAGAGCAGTTGATTCCTTTGATCAAAGCCGCCATGTCGCATCCAGGTTTTGCGCTGATTGATGTGGTGTCACCTTGCGTGACCTTCAATAACAATGTCGGTTCCACCAAGTCTTATGACTACACCAGAGAACACATTGAAGCCACCGCGGCCGTTGATTTTGTCCCATTTATGGAAGAGATAACCACGGAATACAAGGAAGGAGATTCTGTGGCGGTGCAGCTGCATGATGGGTCTACGATCTATTTGAATAAGCTATCCAAGGACTTCAATCCACTCAACCGGCATTCTGCAGTCAATAAATTGTACGAATCTAAGGCCAGCGGAGAGATTCTTACGGGTTTGATCTTTCTGGATCCTGAAAGCCGTGATTTGCACAACCTTTTGAACTCTACCGACCTGCCACTCAACACCTTGGGGAAAGCGGTGTTATGCCCAGGTTCAAAAGTATTGGAGGGTATTAATGCTGGATTACGTTGATATGGGTGTTTTTTTGGGGACAGGATTAACAGCGTTTATTCGGACAGATGGTTGTGTCAAAAGGTTGTCGATACGGAATGTATATCCAAACCTTTAACGCGGAGGCCCTCATTTTGAAATCATGAAACACGACTACAGTCCCCTTGACCCCAATGCAATGGAAGAGGTTTGGGTACCGATCAAATAAAAGTGAAAGTGTTAAGTGGTCGCATCCCCCCAGTCATTTAACAATAAACACTTAACACTAAACACTTAACACGCACAATGAAAATCGCTCTCCTTGGTGCTGGCCATCTCGGCAAAATCCACCTCAAATGTATCCTCGCCACGGAGTGCTGGGAGTTGGCAGGTTTTTACGACCTCGACGATAAAAACGCTGAATCTGCCATTGCGCAATATGGTGCAAAGCGCTACAAGTCGCTTTCCAAGCTGCTTGCCGATTGTGATGCAGTAGATATCGTAACCCCTACTCCAACGCATTATGAATTGGCGGCCAAAGCCATCCGGGCAGGCAAGCATACTTTTATTGAAAAACCCGTCACCCAGACCATTCCAGAAGGAAAAAAACTCTTACAACTTGCTGAAAAACATGGCGTTAAAGTCCAAGTTGGTCATGTAGAGCGTTTCAATCCAGCCTTTACCGCATTGGGCGGAATGGAGTTGAATCCCATGTTTATTGAAGGCCACCGCTTGGCTGCATTTCAACCCAGAGGCACCGAAGTTTCGGTGATTTTGGATTTAATGATCCATGATCTTGATTTGATCTTGCACTTAGTCAAATCGCCGGTTTCAAAAGTCAGCGCGAGTGGTGTGGCGGTATTGAGCAATACGCCCGACATTGCAAATGCGCGGATCGAATTTGCCAACGGTTGCGTTGCTAACCTTACGGCCAGTCGAATTTCTATGAAACAGATGCGGAAAATGCGGCTTTTTCAACCGGATCATTACTTAAGCCTCGACTTTTTGGAGAAAAACGCACAAATCGTGCGGCTTTACGCGCAAGATGCAAGCAACCTCCCGCCCACAGACCAACTCATGGAATTTGATACCCCCGCAGGAAAAAAATGGCTGCAACTTTCCATGCCCGATGCAGTACCTGGGAATTCCATTCAGCGTGAATTGGAGACCTTCCACGAGGCCATTGCCTTAGATATCGACCCAATAGTTACCCTCCGAGATGGATTTGAAGCCTTGAAATTGGCCCATCGGATTTTGAAGGAAATAGAAGTTCGAAAGGGGGCTATAGCACCGCTGTAGTGACCAAAAACGCTATTATAGTGTGCCTGAAAAATGCTCACCAGGCTCAATCCCGAATAAATTCTAACTCCTGATAACGATCTAGAAATGCGATAGAAGAAGGCTCAGCGGGTTCCCGATCATCTTGGCGGTATTTCACAACATAGTCGACACCTGCGAGTATTTCGCTACTGATACCACCAAAAGTAGGCGGAAACGGCTCGCCGCTTTTATTCGCTGAGGTACTAATGATTGGGCCTCCGAAAGCTTCAATAAGCTCGCGACAAAACTCATCGGTAGCCACTCGAATAGCTGCCGAACCATCTGGTGCCTTGATCCAATCAGGCAACCCTTGAGTATCGGAATAGATCATCGTTAAAGGCCGTTGGTGATGCGCCAGCAGCGTTTCCAGTCGGGGAGGCATCTTGGGCACAAAGCGCTTGAGCATTTCAATACTAGAGACCAGTATCACGTATCCCTTTTCAGGCACATGACCCTTGAGGTTGCTGATACGTTCTACAGAAGATTCGTGTAAGGCGTCACAACCGATTCCCCAGACGGTATCTGTAGGGTAACAGAGGATACTTCCTTTTTGAAGCAGTGAAGCAATTTCAGAAATGTCGTCGCGTAGCAGGAACATAGAATACAAAATGATTTTGAAATGAGTGGAGGCTGTACTTTTGGCGGCGGCAAAGGTAGTGGCCTGTTTAACGCAACTAACTTTAGAACCCATCTTTTTATAAAAGCGTCTTCATTATTTCACCTCAACCTGAACACAAAACATGAAACGAAAAGGTACTACAGTATTCATTGCGTTTTTAGCAGTGCTTTTTTTCACAACCTTGGCAGAAGCCAAGCACATCATTGGGGGAGACATTACTTACGTTTGCCTGGGTGAAACCAGTCCAGGGGTGAAAAGGTGGCGTTTTACCATGCATATTTTTCGAGATTGCCTGGGTGGCGGTGCTGGTTTTGACCAACCTGCACCGATTGGCATTTACCAGGGAACTGAAACGAACAACTTCCTTTATAATTCTTTTTCTGTATTTTTTGATTTATATACCCCATTAGAACCTGATACACCTCAATGTGTGACTAAAATCCCATACGTTTGCGTAGAAGAGGCTACTTATGTATTTGAAGAAGATTTGCCCGTGCTAACAGACGAAAGCTACTTCATAGTTTATCAACGCTGTTGCCGAAACGAATCAATCACCAATATTATTAGCCCGGGCGACGTCGGCGCAACCTATGCCATAGAACTTACCCCTGCTGCTATGGCCGCGAGTAACAATAGCCCAGTATACGACAATTTCCCCCCAATAATTATCTGCAACAATTTGCCCTTGGTATTCGACCATGCAGCGACGGATGTTGAAGGCGATATTCTGATATATACTTTTTGCGATGCCTTGTTGGGCGGCGGCGGCATTAATAATCCGAACCCTAGCCCTTGCGATCAGGTTGCACCAAATCCACCCTGTGGCCCGCCTTTTTCACCCGTTCCGTATACCGTTCCAACTTACACTGCAACGAATCCGATGGGCGGAAATCCACAAGTGAACATCAATCCTGTCACCGGAGAAATTACAGGAACACCAACCTTGATCGGACAATTTGTAGTAGCCGTTTGTGTACAGGAATACCGCAATGGACAGTTGCTTTCTACGGTCAAAAGGGAGTTTCAATTTAATGTAACAGATTGTACGCCAGATATTGACGCTAAACTGAGCGCCGACTCGCTAACCATTTTAATGGAAGATTACACCATTAAATCTTGCGGCGATAAGACTATATTTTTTCAAAATAAGACCACAGAAGCCTCCAATGTAAAGGAAGTGGAATGGCGTTTTGATATCAATGGAACTACCGTTAGCGATAATGTGAACAAGTGGTTTACCGCTTTTACATTCCCGGACACCGGCACTTATCACGGCATGCTTTTGATCAACCAAAGCAGCGGTGCTTGCAGCGATACCGCTTTTATTCACGTTGAAATCTTTCCAGAAGTTCATGCAAATTTCGCCTATGATTATGATACCTGTGTAGCTGGGCCGGTCGTTTTTACAGACAAATCAAGAGGCGACGGAGGCATTAATCAATGGAACTGGAATTTTGGAATACCAGGCGCTTCTGGCTCAAGCAAAATCAATCCAACGTATCAATACCCAGAACCTGGCAACCACCCGGTCAATTTAAAGGTCGTGGATAAGAATCAGTGTACCGACGATACTACCGCCATAATTCAGTGGTTCCCGGTTCCCCCTGTGATAATTATACAACCAAACACTTATTTCGGATGCGCACCCTCTACCATTTATTTCAATAATCTTTCGGCACTTATTGATGAAAACTACCATATCGTATGGTACTTTGGTGATGGAGACTCCTCTGTGAATATTATCAGTCCCAGTCACCTATATAAAGAGGCGGGCGTTTACGATGTACGCGTTGAAATCACTTCACCCATTGGCTGTTTTGTTTATGCTGATTTTATAAATCTGATTACCGTGGAAGAGCCTCCAGTGGCTAATTTTTCCTGTGACCCAGATTCGGCGCTGACAAACTTCAACAACATGGTTCATTTTACGGATCAATCTGTAGGAGCAGCGCATTGGAATTGGCAAATTGGATCTGGGTTTACAACTCTTGAGCAAAATCCTGCGTTTACCTTTCTGGACACTGGTCGTGTGAAGGTTCGGCTAATTGTGACACATCCAGCGGGCTGTAAAGACTCCATTTCAAAAGAATTGGACATTCGCCCTATAATAACCTGGTACATGCCCAATGCATTCACACCCAACGGTGACGGCACAAATGACGACTTCTTTGGGAAAGGTTTTTTATACGGGGCCACAAACTTCAAAATGAGCATCTGGAATCGATGGGGAGAAGTGGTGTACGAGACCAGTAACCCTAATGACAAATGGAATGGTGAAAAACGGAACTCGGGAGGCATGTCGCCTGAAGGTGTGTACATTTATACCGTGACATTTTCCGGGCCGAGGGGGGAGAGGAGTGAATTTAAAGGTTTTGCTACTTTGGTGCGTTGAGGAACGTTATTTAAACCGCTCCAAACCCAATAAACAAACAATTCTAAAACCGTAAAATTAAATATGATCCATAACAGTATCTTCTATATCTGCGTAATTTTCGCGCTTTCACTCTTGCCTTCGCTGGTCGAAGCGCGCCACATTATTGGCGGCGACATTACCTATGAATGCTTGGGCGAAACCAGCCCGGGGATGAAGCGCTGGAGGTTTACGATGCACATTTACCGTGACTGCTTTGGAAATGGAGCCAATTTTGATGTGCCCGCGGAGTTTGCCATTTATAAAGGAACCGAGACTAACAACTCACTTTACTCCACGTTTAGCCTTAACACTTATGACTATACTAAATTGATTCCTGACACGCCACAATGCGTAACAAAAATTCCGCAGGTCTGTGTAGAACAAGCGTCGTATTCTTTTGAAACGATCCTCCCAGTGCTTACCAATGAGAGTTATTTTGTAGTTCATCAACGTTGTTGCAGAAACAATACCATTACCAATATTGTAAATCCTGGTGATGTTGGCGCAACCTATACCATAGAGTTGAACCCGGCAGCAATGGCTGTTTGCAACAATAGTCCCAGTTTTACCAACTTCCCGCCTATAATTATCTGCAACAACTTACCGCTTATTTTCAATCACTCGGCAATAGATGCAGATGGAGATTTATTGGTCTATAGTTTTTGTGACGCGCTGGCCGGTGGAGGTAATATCACTTTCACACCCGATTTGTTCAGTTGTATCGGAGCCAAGCCTACCCCACCCTGTCCGCCTCCCTTTGATATCGTGCCCTATGCGGTACCTAACTATACCGCACTTAGCCCTGTTGGCGGAGACCCTAAAATTACAATTAACCAAGTTTCGGGTATAATTACTGGAACGCCACAAATTATAGGGCAATTTATAGTAGCCGTTTGTGTTCAAGAATTCCGAAACGGCCAACTGCTTTCTACGGTGCAGCGCGAATTTCAGTTCAACGTAGCGGATTGCACCCCGGATATTGATGCCAAGTTAAGCGCAGATTCCCTGACTGTCAATGTAGAGGACTATATCATCAAATCTTGTGGCGATAAGACGATTTTCTTTGAAAATAGAACCACCGAAGCAAGTAATGTTCAGGATGTTGAGTGGCGCTTTGACATCAATGGAACAACCGTGAGCGATAATGTGAACAAGTGGTTCACCGCCTTTACATTTCCAGATACTGGCTTGTATCAAGGAATGCTTTTGATCAACCAAAGTAGCGGCCAGTGTAGCGATACGGCTTTCATCTATGTGCGCATTTTCCCGGAAGTGCATGCCAGTTTTGCATACGACTATGATACTTGCGTAGCTGGGCCGGTCATTTTTACAGACCAATCTACTGGAGAAGGCATTATTACCCATTGGAAATGGAAATTTGGGGAACCTGGAGCGACTTCCAGTCAACCAAACCCCTCCTATCAATATACTTCCCCTGGAAACCAGGCCGTAAACCTCAAAGTGGTGGATATGAATACCTGCTCAGATGATACTACGGTGGTGATCCAATGGTTTCCGGTACCGCCGGTTATTATTATTCAACCCAGTAGTTATCTTGGTTGCGTTCCGGCAGATATCTTCTTTGATAATCTTTCTACACCGATTGACGATAGTTATAACATTGTCTGGTTTTTTGGAGATGGCGATACGACGCATAATGTGATCAGTCCGAACCATTTGTACAACGTAGAGGGGGTTTATGATGTGCGCGTTGAAATCACCTCGCCTATTGGATGCTACATTGATGCGGACTTCCCGAATCTAATCCGGGTAGAGCCGAGACCAACCGCCGCCTTTACCTGTGATCCAGATTCTGCCTTGTCAAATTTTAACAATACGGTTCGTTTCATTGATCAATCCATTGGTGCCGCATATTGGAACTGGCAACTCGGGCCAAATTTCACCACCTTGGAACAAAGCCCAACCTACACCTTCCTCGATACTGGTCGGGTAAAAGTTCGGCTTATTGTAACACACCCTGCTGGTTGTAAAGATTCCATTACCAAAGAATTGGATATTCGGCCTGAAATCACTTGGTACATGCCAAATGCCTTCACCCCTAATGGCGATGGTACCAATGACGATTTTTTTGGCAAAGGTTTCCTCGATGGGGCAACTAACTTCAAAATGACAATTTGGAACCGCTGGGGAGAACTGGTATTTGAAACGAGTAATCCAAACGACAAATGGAATGGCGAAAAGCGAAATTCCCACGGAATGTCGCCCGAAGGCGTATATGTTTACGTAGTTATCTTTACCGGGCCTCGAGGCGAAACCAACGAATTTAAAGGCTACGCGACTTTGGTGCGATGAAGCAACTTGAGTAAATAAAAAACAGACGATGCAGAAAACAACCCTAGCCATGCTTTTTGGGCTGGCCATTTTATCCCTATTTTCTTGTGTAAAACCCCGAATCTATCGAGCAGAACTGGCAGCCAGGGCAGCAGCAGAGGGCCGTGAAAAAATTTTGGTGCAAGAACTTTTAGAACGAAGGAAAGAAACGGCTCAACTCACTAAAAACACTGAGACCTTAGCGCGCGACCTTGGCAAACAGGACACAGAGATTGCAAATCTGAAAGAACAGCTCGCCAATACTACCCTTTCAATGGGCGAATCTGCCAGCAAACTAGCTGGAGAAAGAACCGCCCTGGAGAAAAAACTAACGGCCATCAATACAACTCTTGACTTGCGAAATGCCTTAATTAATAAGGTGAAATCTGTGCAGGACAAGCGGAAAGCAATTCTCTCCGGGCTCGAAACTGATTTGGTAAAGGCCTATTTTCCACAAAGTAGTGCCGGCGTTACGGCTATCTCTGAAGGGGAATCCATCCTGCTTACCTTACCAGATGCTGCGCTTTTTGACGCAGGAGGCGTGATTATCAGTCTAAAAGGGAAAGAGCTACTCGCGCCCCTTGCGGAATTTCTGGCAGCAAGGCCGGCCCTTTCCGTAGAATTGATCGCATACACCGACAACGTGCTTCCTCCAAAAGAAAAAGCGTTAAAGGACACCTGGGACTGGAGTTTGGCGCGCGCCACCAACGCAGTTCGAATCCTTATCCGCGATTTTAACGTGAATGCAAATCAAATCACGCCGATCGGAAAAGGTGAATTCTACCCAGTCACCTCCAATGAAACGCCAGAAGGCCGACAAAAAAACCGACGCACAGTGGTGGTACTACGACCGATCTTGCCTTCTGTGCCAACAGCAGAGTGAGTTGCGGGTTGTGCCAGAGCTTGTCATTAATTGTCTACTTTAATGAAAATTCAAATGCCAAGCCCTGGCACAACCAATCAACCAATCACTAACCTCAAATTTGCGCGCCCTTTTACGGTTTGAATTTGGAGGTAATAGACGCCAGAGGGCAATTGTTCAAGATCAAAATCATATCGATTTTCGCCTTTTGTGACCGCTATTTTTTGAGTCAATACGGAAACTCCAAGGGCGTTTATAATGGACAAATCGGCGGGCAAATTTTCAGTTGCATGCATTGTCAAGCTAAATTGCCCTGCATTTGGGTTGGGCGAAACCGCAAAACGCCAAGCCTCTTGTTCCAAATTAAGGCTGGAAACAATGATTACAGGCACTTCGTTCTCCATGAAGATGGTATCACATATTCCCGTTACCGATAGCCCGACCACATAGTTTCCTGACGAATTCACCTCAAAAACATAGGGGCTGGTATTGGCCCCCACAGCTGCACCGCCATCGAGTGTCCAATAATAGCTGACGGAGTTTTGGGTTGTGTTAGTACAGATAATGCTGTCTCCTATCACCTGAGTTGTAAAGGAAGGATTGCCCAATCCGAATTTTACCAGAACCGTAAATAGGTCACTAAGGGTAACACTTCCCACCTCATTTTCAAGGATCAAGGTGGCAAAATAGACTCCAGGTGTAGCGTAAGTAACGAGCGGCTCCATTTGAAAAGACTCCGAAGGCGTTCCTCCGGGAAAAAACCAGTGCCAGATATCTACGTGATCAGCACTAATGACTACCGGCTTTAATTCAAGTGGGCTACAGCCTTCATTTGGGTCTGCATAGGCGAAAGCGCTGGGCAATTCGCCTACAATTTGTACCATTTGAGTAAAGGTGTCTTTGCCACAATCATTGGTAGCTATGAGCTTTACCAAGTACGACCCTGCATTATCATATTCATGAAAGGTCTGAAAAATCTGGCCACTTTCGGTTTGGCCATCGCCAAAATCAATGAAAACATTGGTAACGCCGCCAGTACTTTCATTGCTTAACGATACAGCCCATCCTCCAATAGGATTTGGGGTAAAAAGTGCCTTTGGTGGCTCACTACAGGCAAAACATGACACCCCGGAAAGATTGCAAAACGTGACCTCAAAACCAATTACAGAACCATTATCATCTGCTTGATTGTCAAATACCCGGAGTGTCCAGTCACCAGTGACAGTGCCTAGATTAAAATCCTCCAAACACCCTGAGGCTGGGTAATACACCCCAGAATAGGCGCCTGATTCTCCCCAAGTTTGATTACTGTTCCAGGTTGCCGTGAAGCCCGGATCGGGACTTGCAGGATACCCGCAAGGCACAAAGCCAACATTCCAAGCGGTTAGTGCGGTAGAACCCCAAAAACCACTCGGTCCGATCAACCGAACAGACTGGCCCGCAGGCGAAATAAGATCCATGGAAATATCTCCAATATATTCATGCTCAAATGCTACACGAACTCCGCAGACCCCCTGATTGGAGGCTGCCAAATCATTTTTATCAGCATTCAAAACTGAAAAATTAAAGTCGCCAAAAAACAGGTTAGGAATATCATTAGGGCAGTTATTGCAGCCACAAACAATCTCGCCTGACACCAGCTCATCTGCACCGGCATCTCGAAGACCAAGACGAAGATCTCCGTCAAAATCGTCGTTGGGCAAGCCAAAATTTAATGGCAGCGCGTTGTATGCAGGTGAATTTTCAGAAGCCAGGTGGAAATTTCGTCCCGCGAAATCTACGAATTCAAGGTCGCCGGGTGCCTTTATATTGAGCTGGTCGTTGAGTGCTCCCCCACCAATATTTTGGACAAATTTGGTTAAATCTATTTCGCCTTCAAGGATGAGGATATTACCTTCTGCCGAAATTGGGGATTGATTCCCATCAATAAGCAGCGGAGCACTTTGAGTAGAATGGAGCGTGTTGTTTCGAACTAAGGTACTGATAGGTTCAGAACCTGAAGCCGGAAAAGGTATTCCTCCCAAATACCGTACAGGACTTCCTGAAACATCATAAATTATATTGTTAAAGATCGAGAGCGGTTCAATTCCTGCAAGAAAATCTACGCGATACAAAATACCGCCACCTGTACAATCAAAGATTTTGTTGCCCGTAATGGTCGCTGAAGAATGCACGAAAATACCTGCTCCATTTGAATCAACAATATGATGAATTGTATTCCCAATGATCCGGGCATCCGGGCCTTGCCAGTTGATTCCATATATTGGTAATCCAGAAAGAAAATTAACATGGCTAATCTCATTGTTTTGAATCACCGCATTATTCACTTGGGAGCGACCTAATATGCCATTAAGGTTTGTGCTGGTGATGGTATTGCCCTGAATATCCGCTGCGCCAATCGATGCTAAATCAATAAGGGCAGTTAAATATGGCCTTGGCACCTGCATGCAACTATCAAAAGTACAGTCAATTATTTTGATCGACTGGAAAATGGCAGCATAAATGGCATTCCCGTTATCCAATTCAAGCGAATCAGTTAATACCCTGTGGAAATCATTGTTTACAATCAACAACTCAGAATTGCCAGCATTTACGCCAATAGCATGGATACCTACACCTACATCTTGGATGCTGCATGTATTTATTTCACCAACATCCATGCTCAAAAGTTTGATGGCCGTGCCCAAAATTTGCGATATTTGGCAATTAAGCATAATAACAGCACCAAATTCGCCTTGAACCCCAATGTTGGCATTCCGTATTGTATCTTCCACTAAATACACTTCGCTACTGTAGGTAAAAATGGCTGTACCATTTATATCTTCAAAAGTGCAGTTGGAAACAAGCGCTCCAGATCCTTCTATCCAAAGTGCCACACCGTCAATGCCAATAAATCGGCAATTTTTGAAGGTAACAAAGTCATTGGCAAAGGTGATGAAAACTGGATCCGTAAAAGTGGTGTCCTGGTATGTTTGAGCTTGATTACCAACAAGAAAAAAGAGACTCGCGAAGGCGGTCAGGAAAAGTTGTTTCATAATAAATCGAGTAGTGAGATTGGCTTGGTCTTTGTCCGCAAAATCATTGCCACAAAGCCACAAATGTCGGCTTTCTGCCTAGCACTTTATAAGGTGCTTGCGCGGAATTCTTCCAACAGATGGTATTACTCGCCCAATACACCTGCTGCCCATTGTAACGCAGCTTCTGCTTTTCTCAACTCGCTGAGCAGTTTCAGGTATTTTAACTGCGCGTCCAGCCAGCGTTGCTCCCGGGTATTCACCAAAAAGATAGAGCTTTCGCCAATGGAAAACTTTTCGTTTTCACCATCAAGTAATCGGCGGTAATTGGTTGTTATGTCGCGAAAAAGAGCGGCTTGCGTGCGCAGGTTGGTCAGATCATTGGCATACTGCTGAACCTTGACTTCTACCATTTGGCGTTTTTGCTGCAGTTCAAGTTCTGTCTGAATGATTTTTAGCTGGGTTACTTGCCAGTCGCCACGTGCTTTGCGGTTCAAGATGGGGTAGCTAAAATCCAGTCCCCATTTTATGTCATTGGCTAACATCGCGGGACCATCAACAGATGCCGTTGGGAAAAATTGCCAACCACTTCCAAGCAGGTTATAACTCAGGTCAAGTACTGGTTTGCGCTTTTCATTTTTGAGGCGGAGCTCCGTGGCTAGTTGGCGAAGTTTGACCTCATACAGACGCAACTCTGGATGTCTGGCGCGTGCTGTTTGCCTTAAAGACTCCGCATCTAGTAGCATTCCGGCCCCAATATCTAAGTTTAAAAGCGCGGGTGCATCAGGAATGTTTTCAGGTGCAAGCACTTGATTATCCCCACTCCATAAAAATACGGAAAGCTCCAAGTCTGCATTTTGAGCATCCACACGGGCAAACTGCAGTTCCACAAGTCGGTTTTGAATCTGGATGAATGTTTCCAATGTATCAAATGCTGATCGTTCCCCTTGCAGGAAACTTTGACGAAGGCCTTCGTGTCTGACTTCCGCTTGAGCCAGCGCATCCACCACGATCCCTACGGCATTTTTAGCATAATTCCAGGTCCAGTATGCTTTATTGGCCTCCAGCATCAGGTCATTGCGGGCAGCAAGGCGTTCGGCCTCGCCCATTTCCAGCCCAGCACGAGCAAATTGAAGCCCAGCCCTTCGTTCGTCAAAAAACAAACCTTGCCCCAGCGTCCAAACGAAGCCAAAACTGGCTTGGCCGTTCGCTGGCAAAGTGCTTTCGCTATTCAAGAAGTTTCCTGAAGCGAGGTTATAGGCGCCTTTGAATTCCAAACCTGCCCATGTTGGCACTTTCAAGCCCGCTTCGGTGTATTGGAAATAGGTTTTTCCGTTGAAATTTTTGCCCGAATGTTCCGCAAATGCCTTAGGGTCAAACCCGCCCTTTGCTCGGAGTAGCATTGCGCTGGCCTGGTCTCGATATAAGTCGGCCTGTCGTGCCAAGGGGTGATTTTCAATTACTTGTTGGCGAAATGCTGGATATTCAAGGGTTTGAGCAGGCGATGAAAAGGGCAGCAGGAAAAGGGCTAAAACGCAAGTCGTGAAGACAAAATTAGGTTTGTTCATTTTTTGTCCTCCTTTGCCTTGTTGCCTGAGCCTGGCATGCTTTTATACAGATCGGGAGGAAAGCCATTGATTACACGCCAGAGTTCGTACCAAACCGAGACATCGCTGAGTAGTGCAATGCCTTTTGCGCCGCCGCCGGGTAAAATTGCGCTTGGCCATGGGTGATCAGCGGCATCTGGAGAAACGAGGACGCGGAACTTGCCATTTGGACTGATATTACGGTCGATAGCAACGATGTATCCACCAAAAGTGCCCAACGAGACCCCCGGCCAACCCGAAAAAAAGAAGGCCGGCCAGCCGTCGAAGATAAACCGAACATTACTTCCCACCGACAAAAGTGGCAAGTCAAGCGGTTTGACAAAAATCTCTACCGCTAATTGATAATTGGCTGGTTGTATACTCAACAGCGGCTCTCCTTCCTTGATAATTTCACCAATACCCGGCTTAAGGGCTTGAACCACAAAACCGTCTTGTGGGGCTAGTATGTAGTAAAATGACTGCCGGCGTGCATAGTTTTCGCGTTCAATTTGTAGTTTGCTCACATTAGCTTTTGCATCAAAACGATCACTAAGCGTACTGAATCGATCGCTTTGAGTTTTAGCGATTTTGTTGGCCGTTTCATTTTGAATCAGGCGAAGTTCGGTGGTGTAAATGGCGAGGTCATTTCGGCTGCTTCCAAGCTGGTTTTCGGCGGCTACAAGTTTTGTTTCTGCATCCTGAAGTTTAAGGCGCCGCTCTTCCAATTTGGTCAGTGGTTCGAGGCCTTTGTCGTACAAACTTTTGGTGCCGCTCAATTGACGCTGAGCAACTTGCAGGTCTATACGAGCTTGTACCACCTTAAGGGTATCGCTTTCGATTTTCAGTCGGGCCTGCTCCATTTTATTTCGGGTTTGCAGGATTTTGTTCTCCAGTTCACGGCGCATGGCACCAATCTGATCCTCAAGTGCGCCTGCTTTTTGACCATAAGCGTCAATCGAGCCTTTTTTAGCTGACACCTGATCCCCCACCCTTGCTACGAGTTCTGGATCGAAATAATCAGACTTTACTTCGGATAAAAACACCAAAGTATCGCCTCGTTTAATGGCCTGACCTTCTGTAACATACCAGTGCTCGATACGGCCTGAGATCGTAGCGTGTACAGTCTGGGGCCGCTGTTCGGGGCGCAGGGTGGTCACACGACCATTGGCACGCACGTTTTGCGTCCAAGGCAGGAACATGAAAACCAGTACAATGACTAAAAGTACTGCCAGAAGCCGTCGAAACGACCAATGCCAGGCAGGAAGTTTAGTTTTACCCGTAGACATCAATCCTATTGGATAGGCTTTTGGAGGCAAATGGTTGTCAGATATATTGAGCATTTTTTGGTTTTTTTACCTAGTTTTGTGGTAATTAGTTGTAAAATTACACCAAATTCGATCGAAAAACCCGATCAAAGTCCTTGCTTTTTTGAGCCTCTTCAAAACTCCCGTCGAGCACAATTTCTCCTTCTTTCAAAATTAATACCCGATCACAAAGTGCAGCCAAAACGGGATCTTCGGTGACACAAACCAAGCTCCAAGGCTGTTTCTTGTCCGTAATAAACTGTGCAATACCCAATCGATCCCTAAAATTTAGCCCTGTCATTGGTTCTTCCATCACCAATAGGCTCGGTTGTGCCGCCACTGACCGCGCTACCAAAATTTTCGTAATGATACTGCGCGGCGAGTTTTTCCCTCCTGATAGCAATCCAGTTTCCAAGCCTTGAGGGCTGTCGCGCACAAAATCATTGAGCCCAACTTTTTCCACTACATCCAACACATGACGAAGCGAAATTTTGGGATTTCCCAGGGTAATATTTTCCAAAATAGTGCCTTTGAAAATATCCTCCTGCGAAGAAAGATCACCAACATGTTCTCGCAAGCTTCGGAGTTCAAGATTCTGTTTGGGAAGTCCATTGAATAGCAGCGAACCCGTAAAATCACGTCGCACAACCGAGAGTATTTGCATTAGGGTACTTTTTCCCGAAGCGTTATATCCCGCCACAGCTACCATTTCTCCTGCATTGATTTTCAGGGAGATATTCTTCAAGACAGGCGTATCTGCGTCTGGAAACTGATAACTCAGACTCCGCAATTCGACAGATATCGGCTGCGCCGCGGAGCAAAATTCCTCCATGCGCACGCCACCTTCTCGTTCCAAGGGAAGATCGGCCACTTGCCCCAATTTTTCGGTCGC
>Ga0105048_10009098_pt1 | contig 15843 bp, 11 predicted proteins | sample MAT05_FD_78382 | JGI IMG/M metagenome (GOLD analysis project Ga0105048, IMG submission 78382) | Freshwater microbial communities from Lake Fryxell liftoff mats and glacier meltwater in Antarctica - MAT-05 | ecosystem: Environmental > Aquatic > Freshwater > Ice > Liftoff microbial mat | place...
AGTAAATGCTCAGCAGCCCGCCGCAAAGGCGTTGAGAAAAGCCGAAAAGTCGTTGCCATCCACGCTGCCATCGGCGGGTCGGTTGCCATCGCCACCGACAATGTCGGCCGCGAATTCACCGGCGCCAAAGGCGTTGAGGAACCCAGAAAAATCCTCACCATCGACGCTGCCGTCTGGCTCGAGTGCCCCGCCGCCGGAGAACAAATCCGCCAAGCAGGGCGGAATCGAGATGTGCGCCACACCAAGGGCCGCCGACCAAGTTGCACTGCTGCTGCCCTGCAAAGTCGCCGCCCCGGTCTGAGAATTGATTCGAAGTACCTGCGCTGTCGATGCATCAACAGACCAGATGGATCCGGTGTGCTGGTCAATAGCAATATCAGCCAGTGTGAAAACCCCCGCGCCAAGGGGGCCGATGCTGGTGCGTTGGCCCGTCATCGCGTCGATCGATATCAGCGCGGCGCCACTTCCTGCATTGGCAACTGCGACCAGCGTTCCGCGCTTCGCCGAATATTCCATGGCCCGCACATCGCCGCCGCTCGCCGTCCCTATCGCAGCCGCGCTCGCGATGCCGCCAGCGATGCTGAGGGCAAAGAGCTGACCGGTCGTCGGAGCCATCGCATACAGCTGACCGGTGAACGGGTTAATCGACAAACCGGTGAGACTAAGCGTGGTGCCGACCACTCCAGCGATTTGTACGCTCACACCTGTTTGCGAGACGGTAAATATCTGGTTGCTGCGATTAATGGCCATGAACTGGTTCGCTGCCGAGTCATAAACCATTGATTGCCAACGACTGCCCACCGCCGCCACTTTGGCGAAGCCCACTGGGGCGGCAGCCAGCGTACCAAAGTTGTTCGCAGCATCGCCGATGGCGTAAAGATTGCCACCGACCACGCCTTTGCCAGTCGCGCAAATGCCACGAGGGGCCGCAAGAGCGGCAAGCAACGCCGGCGCGCTCCGAGCCGTGCCGATGTTGCCCTGACCTCCGCACCCCGCGTTGGTGTGGATGCCGATGGCCTGCCCCGTTGCCTCCACGATGATGGGAGAGCCGGAGTTGCCGCCGGTAGTATCAACGTAGTAGCGAACCGCCTGACCGACGACCGATGCCAGCGGGCCAGTATGCGTCTTGAGCGCACCATTCCAAGTCGGTGAGATGGGAGACGCAGTGGTGCCGAAGCCAGTGATGCGAATGGTTTGCCCCGCGGGAACGGGTGGGTTGGCCAGCGTAAAGACTTGACCGTAGCGCTGCAGGGGTGTCAGTCCGTGATTGGCATTGACCGCAACACCGAAGTAAGCCCAGTCATTGCCAATGGCTGATGCCCCGGCTTGCCCGCTGGCCGCGATGATTGCATACTGGTCGTTCGGGTTGCTCGCGTTGTAGCCACCACTGGCCGTTGACAACGGCACACTAAAGCTCACCAGCGGCTGCGTTGCTGGGGTGCAGTGCGCGGCAGACAAAAGCATGCCGTTGGTGTCGTTGATCATCCACGCGGTACACCCATTGGAGGTACGTGCGATGCGCGTGTCGATCGTCGGCAGGCGGTCATCGACCCCGCACAGATCCTGCGCGGTGATCAATGGCTCCTCGACAAACATGCCCGAGATACGAAGATGCGAGGGAGCAACTCCCGGCCGCGCCATCAGCTCCACCAGCAGCGTCGGCCCGTCAAACTTTGCCGAGGTGTGCGACCAGGTTGCCAGCGAGTGAGCATCAAACTCCTGCCAATACCCACTGGCAACCGAGGTAATGCGCAGCATCACGCCGCTCTCCAGCATCGGCTCACCAGCCAGCACCGTCCCCGCCAAGTTGAGCCGCACCACACTTGAGCCCTGCGCGGCCCCAGCGATCTCCTCGGGAGGGAGCGTTACAAACGCCTGATACACCAGCACTGGCAGATCCTCAGCCGAACCGTCCGGGGCGATCACTAGACCAGAATCGAATGCCAAGGGGGCAAAACGCTCAGAAACTGTCTGCGCTGCCACCGGACAGGCGAGCCCCGCCGCGCTCAGCATCGCGAGCACTGGGGCCCTGTTAACCATCCACCCGGCGAGCCAACCACTAAAACGAAGGCGGTTTACGTCTGCTCTCATGATCCGACAAAGATACTCACGCTTCGCCGAAACGCCACAGAAGCGCCGAAATGCCGCATTTTGCCCACTACCGACGGTTTGTACACTCGCTTTCCCGGTTTTGCGGCTGCAAGCACCGGTAACTCCGCACACGCGCCAGAGACCGGGTAAAAATGGCGTTTTTTGAGCATGCGTCGCGATACACTTCTCCTCACAGCCGCCTTTGACACAAGCATCCGCCGCGGCCTTGTTTTTCCGTCCGCGCTAAGACGCTTCCAACGCACCTGATTGCCGCATAATCGCGGCAGGTGAGCCGGAAGCAAACTTTGCCAGCAGCGGCACGCAGCCGCGGCGGCAGCAAGCACAATGGCAGCGGCAACCTTTGGAGTACGGCCGGATGAAGGTGATTTGCGAACGAGCAGCGTTGTTGGATGCCGTCAATCAGGTAGCCGCGGTGGTTCCGCAGCGCAGCCCCAGCCCCGCGCTGAGTTGCCTCAAGATCTCCGCGAGCCGCCAAGGGAACTTTGGCCAAGTGGTCATTGCGGGCTCTGATGCCGAAACGTCACTGCAGTTGACGATAACCCAGGTTGACATCGGCGAGCAAGGAGTCGCCGTGGTGCCCGCCCAAAAGCTCCAGCAGATTCTCTCCAGCGTGGACCCGGCAGATGCCACCGTCACGCTTGAACTCGATGGTGAGGCCCTCCGCATCAAGGGCTCGCGCTCACGCTTTGCCATCTTCACCTTCCCGGCGGCAGACTTTCCCCCCATGCCAGACTTTGCTGCCGTGGCCGCTGGCACCGCGCCGCAGCCAGCCCGCTCGATGTTTGTGCACTCGGCTGGCGCACTCAAGCGGCTGATGGAGCGCACTGAGTTCGCCTCCGCCCGCGAAACCTCCCGCTACGCCATCAACGGCGTGCTGCTGAAGCGCGATGGAAAGAAGCTGGAGATGGTGGCTACCGATGGCCGCCGCCTTGCCATGTGCCGCGGCACACTGAAATCTTCCGACAAGGATGAGGCAGCGGTGCAGGTGATTGTGCCCAAAAAAGCCATTGGCGCCTATCTCAAGCTTGTGAAGGACCCCAACGTGGCCGTGCAGGTTGCGTTCACTGAGAATCGCATCTTCTTCGCGCTTCACGACATCGCGGCAGATGATTTCAAGGCCGGCAAGAACGCGCCCGCTCCGCGCGCTGTGCTCGCCAGTGTGCTCGTTGAAGGCGCTTTCCCCCCTTATGAGGATGTCATCCCCAAGGACAGCGATCGAAAGATCACCATTTCCACCGACGAGCTGGCCGGCGCCGTGCGCCAAGCCAGCGTGCTCACCAATGAGGAATCCCGCGGCGTGCGCATGAGCTTTGGCAGCAAGTCGCGCATGCTCAAACTCTCCAGCCGTGCGCCGGAAATGGGCGAATCTGAGGTTGAGTGTCCACTGGGCGACTTCGTGGGCGACGATATCGAGATTTCCTTCAACCCGCAGTACATCGCCGAGGCCCTCAAGACGCTTGACGAAGCAGATGTGCTCGTCGAACTCAAGCAGTCCAACCGCCCCGGCATCTTCCGTATTGGCAACGAGTTTGTATACGTGGTCATGCCCGTCAATCTGCCCGCATGAACTAAGACAAACCGCCGCAGCAAATAAATATTGCATATGCTCCCTGGGGCGGCCCTATTGGTCGCCCCTTTTCATTGCGCCGGCAGAGATAAAACCGGGAGGCAAGAGCGTTGGAGAGGGCGAGTTACCGGAAGGCGGCCGGTGAGCACACAAGTTATATTTCCTTGGGTAGGCGAGGCCAGTTCGCGGGATTATCACCATGGGTAAAAAGAGCAGTTCAAAATCAATGCCGCGCAAGGCCACGACAAAGGCCGGCACAAAGAGAAAGGCAACGTCCAGCGGCGGTGCCGGCGTTAAGGCAGCTGCCAAACCCAAAGCCACCAGCAAAGCGGCTGGTGGCAGCAAGCAGATAACGGGCATCAAGGTTGCCGCAGCACGCAAACCCGGTAAGTCAGTCGCGAAAGCCGCAACCGCACTTGGCATCGCACCGGTAACCACCGGCGGCGGTGCAGATTGCCTTGAGATTGGGCGTGAGTTTGTCGCGTTGTTCAATGCCCGCACACCTGATGCCGAGATTTGGGATCGTCTCTTCACCCGTGAGTTCACATCGGTCGAGGGTTTTGGCGTGAACACGGCGTTTCACGGGCGTAAAGCCGTTACGGAGAAGTGCGACGGCTGGCTGAGCGCGCACACGGTGCACGGCTGCTCGTGCGAGGGGCCATTCGCGGGCTCTACAGGTTTCTCAGTGCGCATTCAGATTGATCGCACCGAGAATGCCACTGGTCGCCGCGAGGTGTCCGAGGAGGTTGCGGTGTACACCGTGCGCGATGGGAAGATCGTCAGCGAAGAGTTTTACTACCGCATGAGCTAACGATTACGCCTCGCCCGCTGGCCGCCTCGTGTACGTTGCCTGCACGCTTTGCCGCCATGAATCCGAGCAAACCAGCGCCCAGTGACGCAGAAACTTGATTGCCTATCGCGCCCGCCCAATCGATGTTGGTTCGTTCGCGGCTGGCTATCACCTGCTGGTTTCCTCCGATCGCTCCGGTCAGGCCGTCGAAAATTTCTGGCATGAGCAGATCGTCATGAACTGGGTAAACGGACGCAAGTTTCGCGGATTGGGTGCCTGCGCCGCGATGCTGTCCAGCGCGCGTCCGGGCCGAGCCAGTCTCCATCATCTTCGGTGAGCCAGTGCTCGCCCGCGATCAGTTTCTGATCTCGGTCCACTCAACGCAGCGCTTGCTCAGCGACGAGCAGCTGTTTCAGTCGCGGCGAATCTACAACCGCTCGGTCCGCAGCGGATGCATCGTCGAGATTCGCGCGCATTTCGAATCACTGCATCTGCTCACTCCGCTCGACCTGCCCACCCCGGCCGACCTGCTCACCCCCCAGCACTCGCACCGCGCACCACCCACCCTGAATCACTCTCCAAGGAACACATTCCATGGGCATGAGCCATGCAATGGCTTGGCGACCGCGGCGTCTAATTTCAACAAACGCTTCCTCACCAACAGAGTTCATGTCCGAATAACCAAAAATTCTGCCCGCGCGCGCGTACCATGGGCCCGCCCGGCAGTGAAGTTCGTGCACGGAGCAACCGGCGCGATACACTGAACGGATCGGAGTCAATAGCACTTATGCCAACTAGCGAATCACGCATCAAGGTTAAACGAGAAGGGGCAATCATCGAGGTCTTCTTTCGGGATCGCAACATCCTCGATGAGGCCAACATCCAGCAGATCGAAGAGGAGATCCGCAGTGTGATCGAGCCGGAGAAGAACCCCAAGCTCCTGATCAATTTCACCGATGTTGACCATCTCTCCTCAGCTGCGCTTGGCAAGCTGATCACGATCAAGAAGCGCGTCGAGGCCCTTTCCGGGCAGCTCAAGCTTTCGACCATCGACAAGCAGATCTACGACGTGTTTCGGATCACCAAGCTCAACAAAATCTTCGATATCTACGACACGGCCGACCAGGCTCGTGCAACCTTCAAGTGAGCGCGGGATGCCCGGCGCGGCAGCCAAAGACCAGCTGCCTCCAGTTTGGACCTGAACATTGACCGGCGCCCCAACGCCCATTTAGGTTGTAGCAGTGAACGGAGCCAACTCGCCCCAGCAGTACGAAGCGTTCGATTCGGGCGTACTGCGTGCTGCAAATCGCCGAGACGACATCATCGCCACCGAACAGGCGGTGATGGATGCCATTGGCCGTCATGGGTACGACCCCGCCAGCCAGTTCGCCATTCGCCTTGCCCTCGAAGAGGGACTTGTCAACGCATTTCTGCACGGACATCGGGGCCTGCCGGAGGACACCTCCGTCACCATCCGCTATCACGTCAGCGACGGTGATGTCGAGATCGCCATAACCGATCAGGGACTCGGATTCAATCCCAAGAATGTCGCAGACCCAACGCTCGACGAGAACCTGGAGCTGCCTTCCGGCCGCGGACTCATGCTTATTCGGGCTTACATGAATGCGGGGGTTCACCACGAGAACGGTGGCAACACGCTGGTTATGAGGTACCGTAAGCACACCGAAGATGGTGACGGTTCAGCCAGCGCTCACACCGCTTGACGAATCTTTACACTCACCACCGCATGGGGCGAGAGCATCCCCTACTAACCTCTGCGGATTCGGTGTTTGCGTTCCGCCTGCCCCACACCGGTCGCCCCTATCAAGCGGCCCCGACGAGAGGATCGAGAGATGTTTTCCGAGCCATTGCGCGCGCCATCAGTTTCGTCGCTTGCTGCGTGCGCTCTGCTCGCGTGCATCCTTCCCGCTGCGGCAGCATCTGCCGATGTCATCTCCGTCGGCGCCAGCGCCGACAACACGCTATTCGAGGATTCGCTTGGCTCGCTCTCGAGCGGAGCTGGGCAGCACATGTTTGCAGGTCGGCTTCTTACCGGCAGTATCCGTCGTGCGGCAATTCGCTTTGATCTTTCCAGTGTCCCGGCGGGTGCGATCGTCACCGGCGTCACCATGCGCCTCAGCATGAGCCGCAGCGTTTCCACTGGCGAGGAGACCACGCTTCACACGATAACGCAGAACTGGGGCCAGGCCGGAAGCAACGCCGGCATGGGCGGCGCTGGCGCGCCTGCCCAGCCCGGTGATGCAACCTGGCTGCACGCCGCTTTCAACACAACGCTCTGGGCGAATGCCGGTGGAGACTTCGCCGCGGCGCCCAGCGCGAGCACAATCGTCGGCGGCAACGGCTTCTACAGCTGGAGCAGCGCCAGCATGGCCGCAGATGTGCAATCCTGGCTCAACGGCTCAGGCAACTTCGGATGGATGATCCTCGGCAACGAGGCAGATGTACAATCGGCAAAGCGCTTTGACACCCGTGAAAATGCCGATGCTTCGGTACGGCCCGTGCTCACCATCACTTACATCATCCCCTCACCCGCGCCCGCGGCGTTCATCGCAGCCGCGATGCTGCCTCTAGCCGCGCGACGCCGCCGCTAAGGCCAAGCGACCCGCTGAGGAGGGGTGGACGCGATGAGTTGTTGCATGCTGCAGCACAAGATGCGTGAGTGCATTCCAATTTTTTGGTTGCTTTTTGTCGAAGCGTTCTAAGCGCGCTGCCGTTTTTATGCACATGCCACACATCCGGCGCAAGGATTCTGCATGCCTCAGCAAACTTGCAGGAAATTTCCCCGCGCCGCTTGCCAGTTGATTCAGCATGTGGCATACTTCTCTATCGGACGCGGCGCGGTAGTCAACCACACGCGTACGGCTGAATGCTGACCGGAGGCGGTTGCCCACCCCGCCGGAGAAGCTCAAGATGCCAACTGCGATTGATTCTTTGATATGCTCGGCTGCGCCGAGCGAGTTAGTTACCACAGCCCCTTCACTTTCACTCATCGCGGCTACACCCGCCGATGCCCTGCTGCAGTCTCGACGTGGCCTGCTACGACGAGCGGGACGAATGTTCGGTTCACTCGTCCCGCCCGCCACGGGCGTAGCTGCGGCTGCATTTGTGGCCCGAGCACACGCCGCGGTGCCCAGCATCGCCGCCGATGTTGACCCGGGCGCTCTCGGTGCTCGCCTCATCAACCGCATCACCTTTGGCATTTCCGCTGAGGAGGTCACACTCTTCAACTCGCTGGGTTACACCGGCTACCTTGAGTATCACCTCAATCACATCGCGATCGCCGACACCTACGTTGAGTCGCGACTCACCGGCGGTGTCAGTGGAATCCCCGCACTAAACACGCTCTCGTTTACGGGCGAGCAGATCGCCGCGGCGAACAACCCATCACAGCAGACCAATGAGCTGATCGAGGCCGTGATGATTCGCGCGGTCTATAGCAAGCGGCAGCTCTTCGAGCGCATGGTGGACTTCTGGTCCGACCACTTCAGCTTGGATGTCAACACCACGCTGGTGGCATTCCTCAAGCCCCTTGACGATCGCGGTACGATTCGCGCGAATGCCCTTGGCACATTTGGCGCGATGCTCAACGCCTCAGCACGCTCGCCAGCGATGCTGAACTACCTCAACAACGATCTGAGCCGCGCCACCGGCATCAACGAGAACTACGCCCGCGAATTGCTCGAGCTGCACACCGTGAGCCCCGAAAGCGGCTACACCCAGGCCGATGTTATCGCCGTGGCCCGCTGTTTTACGGGCTGGACGCTCTACAGCGGTTCGGCAAACCCATCGAACCTCCGCTACACCTTCCGCTACAACGCTGCATTCCACGACAACGCGGCGAAAGTACTTTCTCCTGCGTTTAACCTGACGGGCAGCACTGCAGTCACAATCCCTGCCAACCAGCCAGCGATGAAAGATGCGCAGGATGTTCTCGACATTCTGGCGCGGCACCCAAGCACCGCCAAGTTCATCGCGACCAAGCTCTGCCGCCGCCTGCTCGGCGAGGCGTGCCCACAGGACATCATCGATCAGGTCAAGGCGACGTACCTTGACAACGGCTTGGGCCAGGTCGGCGATATCAAGTCGATGCTCCGCATCATTCTCGCACCGAACGTGCTCTATACCTCGCCGCTGCGGCTCAAGCGCCCGTTCCACCTCTTCATGTCCGTGCTTCGGTCCCTGCCGATCACGATCACCACGACCGGCTCGCTGCGCACCCGTCTTAGCCGCGCCGGGCACCTTCCATTTAACTGGGGTCCGCCAGATGGCTACCCCGACACGCTCGAGTATTGGTCAGGCCTGCAACTGCCTCGATGGAACTTTCCCGTCGAGCTCGTACCTGCCACCGCCGCTACCGGCAGCGGCATCGGTGGTCTTTCCGTTGATGTTGCAACACTGCTGGCTGGCACCACCACAGCAGCGCAGATCATGGACCGCATCGACCAAGTCGTATTCCGCGGCGAGATGGACGCGAGCAACAAGTCGCGCATCCTCACTTACCTCGCATCAACCGCTGTCACCCAGCAGTTCAGGAATGAGGCGGTCGCGCTCTCCATGGCTGTCCCTGCCTTCCAGTGGTATTGAAGCGTGATTGATTGGTCGGTTCACACCCGCATCGCTTCGTCCTGATCGCTCTACAAACTTTCCCAAGGCGCGCCGTCTTCCGGTTTCGCATACCTGAGCATTCCAATGGCCAGTTCAAAGACCTCCCAAAGCTTCACCACCAGTCACAAGCACACGGCCTGTGATGAATACATGTCGCTCAGTCGCCGCGGCTTTATCGCCGCATCAGGCACTGCCGCGGCCATGATGGCCACAACGCCCGCGTGGCTGCCCCGCGTTGCCATTGCGCGCAATTTCAACGCCGCAGCGCAGGACGTGATTATTCAGATCTACCTCCGCGGCGGGTGCGACGGCCTTTCCGTCGTCGTGCCGTTCAACGAGCCGCGCTACATCTCATCACGACCGAATCTGGCCATGCTGCCCTACGACACGGGAATCGACCCGGGCCGCGCTGTTCTCGATCTGGTAAGCACCTCCGGCAGCATAAATGGCAACAGCAATGCCTCCGCGGCGAGCATCACCGCGCCGGGTGGCCGCGTCTTCTTTGGTTTGCACCCCGCAATGACCGCGCTCATGCCGGCGTGGATCGACGGCAAGCTGCTGCTCGTGCAGGGCGCAGGCATGACCAACGCAAGCAAATCTCACTTTGAGGCCCAGCGCTCAATGGAGACCGCCAGGCTCAACGACCCCACCTACGCCACCGGCTGGCTCGGTCGCCACCTGTATTCGGTTGATCCGATGAACCCCGCCGCGCTGGTACGCGCCATCGGCATCGCCGATGGCCTCACCCGGGTGCTCGTCGGCGCACCCAAGGCCGTGCCCATCCCCGATTTGGCCAGCAGTACTGGAAACCAGCCCGCGCTGTCGAACTTTACTGGGTATGGCTTGCGTGGGCCCACGGCTACCCGTCCGGCTCGGCTCGGCGTCCTCTCTGATCTTTACAACGCCACGTTCGACCCGGTACGCGCCGCTGCAATCAGCACGATTGACACCATCGGCCTGCTGAACACGATAGGTGCTGCGGGCTACAGCCCCGGCAACGGCACTATCTACCCATCCAACGCAATCGGCAACTCCCTCAAGTCCGCCGCGGCGCTCATCAATGCCGAGGTTGGCGTCGAGGCCATCGCCGTCGATTACTCGGGTTGGGACACGCACGCGAATCAGGGCACCCCGATCGCCACAAGCGGACCGGGCACCACAACTGGCGGCATCACCGCTGGCAGCTCCCTGTTCGTCACCATGCAGTCACTTGCCAATGCCGTCGGCGCGTTCTATTCAGACATCATCGCTGCGCGCGGCAAGCGTGTCACCGTCGTCATCATGTCAGAGTTCGGTCGCAACATCGGAGAGAATGGCACCGTCGGTACCGATCATGGCGTCGGCAACATGATGATGGTGCTCGGCAGTGCCATCCGCGGCGGGCGTGTGCTCACCAACTGGCCCGGCATCAGCACCAACCCGGCGACGATCGCCCACAACATGGACCTCGGAGTCACCATCGACTATCGCGATGTGCTCGCCGAGATTGTGCAGCAGCGACTCGGCAACCCCGACCTCGCCTCCGTCTTCCCCGGCTTTACGCCAACCTTCCGCGGGGTGCTGCTGTGAACCCATCATCATCGCGCTGCACGCACCCAACAAACACTCGACGCTTCGCCATGAATACCACGCTCATCAACCAGTTTTCCGACCGAGCGATCGCTTCCGCCTCGCTCATCCTTGCGCTCGCCAGCGCCGCATCGGCCACAATCCCAGTGTTTAGTAACGGCAGCGATAACCCGTTTGAACCAGGGCTGGCCACCGGGGCCTTTACCGCCAGCGGCATTGCCGCTCCGCAGGGCTCCAGTTGGAGTGAGGTTCCCCACGTTTCACTCATCGCTGCCAACGCTATCTCGGGCTTCGCTTGCCATGATGCGACCTCGGGCACCGGCGGCACCGAGGCACCCTTCCACTTCGCTGACGACTTTGTGGTACCTGCGGGCGCAAGCTGGCAGTTGCAGTCTGTCTCGTTCTTTGTCTACCAGGCAGGAAACGTGCAGCTCGCGCCATACTCGGCTGTCAACCTTCGCCTCTGGCAGGGTCGGCCGGGCGACATCGGCGCCGTCGCCATCGGTGGTGATATGGCCACCAACGTGCTCACCAGTCAGGTGTCCACGAACATATTGCGGATCTTCAACACCGTCGTTGCGCCATCACCAGCGCAGCCGAACGCCAATCGCATCATCTGGAAGGTCGATGCGGCGCTCCCCAATCTCACGCTAACCCCCGGCACCTACTGGCTCCAGTGGCAGATTGAGTCGGCCAATCCCGCAGCAGAGGTCTTCTGCCCGCCCGTTGTGGTTCCTTCAGCCCGCGGCAAGGCCAACGCCAACGCACGTCAACTGCGGACCAATGCGCTTTCAACCGGTGGCACTTGGACCAACATTATCGACTTCGGCAAGCCCTCTGCTGCCGGAGATGTCGCGCAGGACATGCCCTTTATTCTCTATGCGGGCGGCACAGTCGGATGCACGGGCGACCTGGTCGGCGGAGATGGCAACCCTCCCGGCGATGGCACCGTTGACGGCAACGATTTCACCGCTTTCCTCAACGCCTTCGCCGCCGCTGAATCGCTGGCCGATATCGTCGGCGGTGATGGCAACCCACCCGCCGATGGCAGCGTGGATGGCAACGATTTCAGTGCCTTCTTGAACTTCTTCGGCGCGGGCTGCTGATCGGGGTGGTCTCACCTTGCGGCCACTCGCCGCTCCGCAAGCTCCCTACCTTCGCCCGGCCACGTTCTTTGGCACCAGGCGATCAGCGCGATCGCTGTGCGTGGTGGTCGTGACGCACGCGGACCTCGCGCCTCGCCAATGGGTCAGAGTCCTACCAAATTTGCACGCACGACCGGCCCGGAGCTTCGGCTTCGCGCGCTCATCGGCCCGGCACTCGAAGAGTTTGTCGTTGCCCCCGGCAGTCAGGCGGCAATCGGTCGCAGCGCAAGCTGCGAGGTCTGCTTGCTGAACGAGGCGGTTTCGCGTCGCCATGCCACGGTAACCGCTCGTGGGCTGGTCTGGCTCCTTACCGATGAGGCAAGCCGCGCTGGAACATTCATCAACGGCATGCGGCTCGCGCCGGCAGTTGCCACCCCGCTTGGCCAGGGTGATCTGGTCCGCTTCGGCCCGTGGACCTTTCGCGTCGATGTCGCGGGCACGCTCGCCGGCGGCGGCAGGCCGGAGCCCTCGTCACACGGCGGCACTGGCCTGCTCCACACGCTTGACGATACTGGCGAGACTCAGGGCCGCATCGAGCGCTTGCCCGGCAGAGGCACTGGCCTTGCCTCTCAGCGCTTTGCACTGCTCAGCGAATGCCTGGAATACCTCACCGCCGCTGCCGATGAGGTCGCAATGGCCGAGGTGGTGCTCGATCACACCCTGCGCGGCACTGGCTACCCGCGCGGCGCGATATTAACTCCCGGCCAAGGCCCCGGTGATGTCATCGTGCTTGCCAGCATGGGCTTTGAAGGTGCAGCCGAAACGCTGACATTCAGCCGTTCTCTCCTGGCCGAGGCAGCCAACGGCGCATCGGTGGTGCTTGGAGAGTCTGCCAGTGCCCAGCAACCCAACTTCGGCGCAAGCATCGCCGAGATGCGCGTGGAGCGAGCCATGTGCGTGCCCGTGAAAGTGGGCGACATGGTCTGCGCGTTCATCTATCTCGATACCCGCCGCGGCGAGCGCACCGGCAGCGCGGATTCCGGTCCGTTTTGCGAGGCGATCGCCCGCGCCTACGGACTCTCGCTGGCCAACCACATGCGCGGCCTGCTTGAACGCCGGCAGCGCGAACTGACGGGCGAGCTGGAATCCGCACGATCAGTGCAGCAGAGCATCAGCCCGCCATCAAGCGGCAGTGTCAAGCACATTCACTATGCGGCTCATGTTGAGCCGGGCGCTTTTGTCGCTGGTGACCTCTTTGATGTGCTGGATCTACCCGGAGGCGTCGCGCTGCTGCTCGGCGATGTTTCCGGCCACGGCGCCGGACCGGGGATGACGATGGCGCTCACCCAAGCGCATCTCAACGCACATCTGCGTGCTGCGGGAGACCTGGCTGCGGCCGTCCGCTCCCTGAATACCTACTTGGCCGAACGTTCCGCCGATGGCCGTTTTGTCTCGCTTTTTGCCGCACTCATCTCCCCAGATGGGCTGATGCGCTTTATAGATGCAGGGCATGGGCATTGGAACATCCGCCGCGGCGGTTCGGCGCTGGCCCTGCCCGCCGAAGGCCGCTGCCTGCCACTGGGTATCGAGATTGATGCAGAGTTCGCCCCGGGCTGCATCCAACTTGCACCGGGCGATCTCATCGTGCTCTACAGCGATGGTGTGCCCGAGCAGCGAGACATCACCGGGGAACACTTCGGCCTGGGCCGCTTGGATACAGCCCTCGCTGCCACTACACACCTTGGCCAGACCGATGTAGTGCGCAGCGCACACGATGGCGTGCAGGCCGTCTTCGCCGCACTGCGGGCCCATGCCCCCGGCGGCCGATTTGATGATGATGCCACGCTCGCACTGCTGCGTTTCGGCAGCATGTAACCTTCAAGGTGCCGGCGCGAACCGCGCGGCAAGCTCAGGCCGATTGGTCAGCGTGTACAAGCGCACCAGCCGCGCGGCACTCTTGGCCAGCCGCGGGTGACCTGGCTTGAACGCCTTGGATAACGCATCGTGGCTGCTCGTCAGCAGCTCCTCGGCTTGCGCATATCCCGCCAGATCAGTCTGCACGTCTCCAAAGTTGTTTCTAAAGATCGCGTGAACGTAATGGTCGGTCGGCAGCGCCTTGGCGCACCCAGCGAGCAACTCCACGAACAGCGGCTCGGCCTCCCCGGGCTTGCCCATCCGCTGCAAGAGCATGGCGAGGTTGTTCATCTCGCCCCACCCCTCGGCAGACAGATTGCCATTGCCGCGGCGTGCCGCCACCACCATTCGCATCAACCTCTCCGCCTCGACCAAGTCGCCCTTCTCCTCGATGATGTACGCCAAGTTACCAAGCGCGCTGAGGGTTTTGGGGTGGTTCTCCCCAAGCTTCTTCGACTGCATGGCCCACGACTGTCGCAGCAAATCCTCAGCCGCTTGCAGTTTGCCCAGCCCCGCATAAGCGACCGCAAGGTTTGACATGGCCACCAGCACGCTGGGGTGGTCTGCATCGAGCCGCGCGGTGCGAATCTCGAGGGCGCGGTGCAGCAACGCCGCCGCCTCTTCATTTCTACCAGTTTTTTGAGCGATATTCGCCAGATTGTTCAGCGAGAAGGTCACCGCGGAGCCATTGCTGCCAAACAGCTCTTCCCGGATGGCGAGTGCTCGCCGCGCAAAACGCTCTGCCTTCTCAAAGTCGGCCAGCCGCTGGAAAGCCAGGCCAAGGTGATCCATCGTCGTCACCGTGTCGTTGTCCACCTCGCCAAAGAGCACGATCATCTTGCCGAGCGTCGGCTCAAGCTCATCCAAAGCTTCCTTGTACTGTCCCGCCTCGAGCAGAGTGCGGCCCACCTCTCCATGCACCCGCACCGACTCGGGGTGGTCCGGTCCGTGCTGACGCTCAAGCTCGGCGAGACAGGCGCGAGTGATGACGAGCGCCTCATCGAACTTGCCAAGCTCAGTTAGCGCCATCGCCAGCGTGCGCCGTACATCGATCGCCTCAGCAGATTGCTGGCCGTACAACCCTTCTGCCAGCGTAACGGCTTGCTTGGCGTGGTCAAGCGCCTTGTCGAGCTTGCCGAGCGACCGATAGGTTGTTGACAGCGTGCTATGCAGCGACATCGCCACCCGCGGGGGCACTGCCTCCCGTGCTGCCTGCTGCCCGGTCTCTCGCTCCGGACCATCTCCCACTTTCCTGCTTCGGCCGCCCTCCAAACGCTCCGCAGCGCGATCAAGCATCTCGCGCACCGTCAGCTCACGTTCATTGTTTTGATCCGGGTTCGCCGCGCCGAGCATTCCCGTTAGAAACTCATTTGCCGACTTGGCAAACTCCGCCTCTTCACGAGCAACCACCCGCGCCCGCTCAGCCCGAACGGCCTGAATGCTGGAGAAGATCACTCCCGCGACAAGCGCTACAACCGCAACCGCACTGCCCAGCACCACAGCGCGATTGCGCGCTGCGAACTTGCTGAACTGGTAACGCATCGTCGGCGGTCGGGCAAGGATGGGTTCATCACGCAGATAGCGGTGCAGGTCTGCCGCGAGCTCGTTTGCCGACTGATACCGGCGCGTGCGAGATTTCTCCAACGCCTTACCGACAATGGTCTGCAAGTCTCCCTTGAGCTGGCGGTCAAGACCGCTGAGCGGCGCGGGCTCCTCCTGGCTGATGGTGCGCACGGCCTCAGGGATCGTCTTGTCACTGACCGCATGCGGCAGGCGGCCGGCGAGCAGCTCATACAGAATCACACCAAGGGTGTACACATCCGAGCGCGTATCGATGGCGCTGGTGTCACCCGAAATTTGCTCCGGGCTCATGTAAGGAATGGTGCCAATCAGCTGGCCCATCTCCGTCTGCATGGTCTGCTGCCGCGCGCTGGCATCGGTGGTGCGGGCGATGCCGAAATCCAGAATCTTGGGCTGGTAACCGCTCGCCATTGCCCCGTACCCACTTGCCGCGGCGGTCGTCGTCGCGCTGACCATTCGGGCCGCCGCACTGCCGCCCCCACTCTCGACCGTTGCATAAGCACCACTCTGGGCCACACTTGGTGCGCGATCTTGGAGAGCAGAAACTAGCCCGGCCTCGCTAAGCGTGCTCAAGGTCGAGTCATGCGCGCCGTCGCCAG
>Ga0105048_10009099_pt1 | contig 15841 bp, 12 predicted proteins | sample MAT05_FD_78382 | JGI IMG/M metagenome (GOLD analysis project Ga0105048, IMG submission 78382) | Freshwater microbial communities from Lake Fryxell liftoff mats and glacier meltwater in Antarctica - MAT-05 | ecosystem: Environmental > Aquatic > Freshwater > Ice > Liftoff microbial mat | place...
AGGCTCTTCGACCGGGGCCGCGACGGGGGCCTTCTTCTTGGCGGTGGCGGCCTCGGCAGATCCCTCGGGCGGGGGGACGTCATCGAAGTCGATGTCCTTCACCTTGGCGGGCTTGGTGAGGTCGACCTTCTCCTTCTCCTTCATCGCGACCACGACCGGTCCGTCGGCCTCGGCCTCGCCGCCGAGCTTCGAGATGAGCGCGGGCGAGAGCTTCTTGATCTTGAAGAGGCGCGCGTCCTTCTTGGTCACGGTGTAGCCGGCCGCTTCGGCCTTCGCGACGATCTCGGAGTCGGTGTCGCCGCGCTTGCTCCACTTCACGATCGACTTGGCGGTGACCTTGGTGACCTTCGCCGGCTTCGCATCGCCGTCGGGGAGACCGGAGACATTGGCGGAGACCTCTTCGATGGCCTTCTTCGCCTTCTTCGCCTTGTGCGCCTTCTTGGCCTTGGCCTCGGCGACGGGGATCGCGCTCGGGAGGATGACCAGCGATCCTGCGTACAACGGCAGAGAGAGCAGCAGGGCGCGCACGAACGTCGAAGCTTGCATCTGTGGGCACTCTGCATCGGCCGTCCGTGACTTGCATCTCAGCCCTTTGCCCGACGTAGACGCGAGTGCTCACCGAGGGCATGGTGCGCCGGTGTCGCCCACCACCCTGGCCGGTTTGAGGCTCCTGCATTTCATCGGCTTCACCCTGGCGGTCGGGGGCGGGTTCGCGGCGCAGCGAGTCATTGGCCTGGCGCGCGAGCATTCTGCGGCCCAGCGCGCGGGGATCGAGATCGCCGCCAAGCGGATCATCATCATGGTCGAGCTGATCGGCCTGATGGTGGCGCTCGCCGCCGGCATTGCGCTTCTAGCGCAGAATCCGAATCACCTCATCCCGTCGGCGAGCGGGGCGGGACCCTGGCTGCACATCAAGCTGGTCCTGGTGGCCATCGTGCTCGTCATCGCGCACCTGCGGATGTTCCGGCTCGCACGGCTCGTCCGGGAGCGAGACGCGGGTGCAAGCGAGGCCGAATGCGAGGCGCTGCTCACCAAGGCGGCGCGCCTCGGGCAGCTGGATCTGGCGCTTTATGCGCTGATCTTCTTCGTGGCGATCTTCCGCTACGCCCTGTTCACGAACGGCTAGACTGGGCCCCGGTGGCCTACGTCGACCTCGCGAAGAACCTGCTCGTCCTCAAGGTCGCGGTCGTCGGTCCGCCGGCGGTCGGCAAGACCACCCGCCTCCGCCAGGTCGGGAACGAGGGGCGATTCCAGGTCTTCGGCTCGAAGCTGATGGCCGAGACGACGATGGCGGTCCTGCCGCTGGTCGCCGAGGGGACCCCGCGACCGGTCGAGATCGAGCTGTACGAGTGGCACGGCCCGGAGAAGGTCGACGTGCGGGCCAAGGCGCTGTGGACCGGCCTCGATGGTCTGATCTTCATCGCGGACGCGCGCGCCGATCGCTACGTGGACTCCGTCGCGATGTTCAAGTTCCTGCTCGACGAGGCCGGCAAGACGCGCCTGGTGCGGGTCCCCTCGCTGCTCGTGCTGGGCTGGCCGGACGAGGGGCTTCTGCGCCTCGAGCGCTACGCCAAGGATCTGCAGGGCCCGACCTGGTCCGACCGGCTCGAGTCGCCGGTCGAGCCGGGCGAGCCGTTCATCGAGGCGGTGAAGATGCTGGGCGAGGCGATGCTGGCGCGCATGCTGTGAGCTGTGCGATCAGGGCGAATGGATCTCACCTGGCTCAACCCGGCCGCGGCCATCTCGCGCGGGGACAAGAACATCATCAAGTCGATCTGGGACCGCATCAGCGGGCTCCCCGGCGGCAAGACCGTGTTCAGCCGCATGATCGGCCGGATGGCGCCGTACACCGGCACGATCGGCGCGTCCGTCGAGGTGCTCCGCGAGGGCTACGCGGAAGTGGTGCTGGCAGATCGACGGGCGGTGCGCAACCACCTCGACTGCGTGCACGCGGTGGCGCTGGTGAACCTGGCGGAGGTGACCGGTAACCTCGCGCTCGGCTACTCGTTGCCGGCGGATGCGCGGTTCATCGTGGCGGGGCTGTCGATCGAGTACACCAAGAAGGCGCGCGGGACGATCCGCGGCATCTGCGAGTGCCCGCCCATCGCGTCTTCGGCGAAGAAGGAATACGCCGTGCCGGTGCGGATGGTGGACGCGGCGGGGATCGAGGTCGCGACGGCCGTTTTGCGCACGCTCGTCGGGCCGAAGAAGAAGGACTAAAGCTTCCTCGCCTCGCGCCTGAAATCGAGTGTGCCGGGGGCCATTAGCGCGATCTCGGTTCGTCTCAGGCACGCCGCTCGGATCGCCACCTCGACCTCTCTCGCGCGCGCCGCGAAGCGCGCTGGATCGTAGCGCAGCTCGACCTCGATCGTGTCGCCGCGGATCCGCGCCTTGGGCACGCCGATGTCGCACGGGCGCTGGATGCCGAGCACCTCCACCGGGTGCGGCTCCATCGCGATGTCGGGCGTCGCCTCGGTCACCTCCAGGAGATCGCGCGAGAGCACGCGGCCCGGGAGGCTGCTGGCGAGGCGCCCGCGAAAGCGCAGGCCGCGGGTGCCCGTGCGCGCGCACAGCGGGCCGCGCTCCATGAGATCGCCCGTCCGGTAGCGGATGAGCGGCATGCGCTCGCCGTGCGGCAGCAGCATCGTCGCGATCAGCTCGCCGACGTTCCGGGTCGTGTTCTGAAGCTCGAACCAGGTGGGCGCGCCGTGCCAATGGCCGTAGCCGCAGCCGCGGCAGGGATGGGCGTAGCCGCGCAGCTCGGACATCGACCAGTTGTCGAACAACGGCGCGTGCCACAGCGGCTCGATCCAGCGGCGCGCGTGCCGCGTGACCGGATAGCCCGTCGTGCCGATCGCGCGGAGGCCGAACGACGCAGGCGAGACGCCGCGATCGCCGAGCGCGACCGTGATCCACTTCAGCGTGCCGAGCGGCACCACCAGCGTGTGGTATCGGCCGCTGGCGAGCAGCTCCGCCGCGACGTCGACCGTGTTGATGTGGAGCGTCGCGGGTAGGAGCGTACGCCTGCCGCCGACCGGGCGTACGCCGTGGCGCGGGCTGATGATCTCCAGCGTCGCGTCGTCGCCGTCCGCGACCGTCAAGACCTCGCCGCGGGCCGCTTGCATGCGCAGCGGGCGGCCGGCGCGGGTGGTCGCCGACGAGACCACGCCCGCCGCGAACGCCGCGGGCGCTGCGGGGACCTTCGCGACGACCAGCCGCTCCTGCTCGGCGGCAGCGGTCTCCTTGTCGAGGAAGGGCAGGCGATCGAAGGCTCGTGCCTTCAGCGTTCGCCGGTAAAAAGGGGCATTTTTCGCGTGCTCGACCGCAGCACCCAGCGCGCGGTCGATGCTCGCGGTGCGACGGCGCAGCAGCGCTTACTCTCCGCCGCCGCCGCCACCGCTGTAGACGACCGTGCTGCTCTCGCTGCCGCCGCCGTGGTGGTGGTGGACCGGCGCGACGTACTCGCCGCCGCCCGTGCCTCCGCCGCCGCTGTAACCGCCGCCGTTGTTCACGTGCGTGGGCGTGTCGGCCTTGGGCTTGGCGGAGGGCGGAAGGAGGTAGCCCCAGCTGTTCAGCATCCCGGCCTCGAGCTTGTCGAGCGTGAGCTTCTCCGCGCTCTTGCTGAGGTCACCGCCCAGGTAGGTCGAGAATCGCTGGGTCGTGGACTTGCCGTTCTTGTCGGTGACCTGGGCCTCGAAGCCGAGGGTGTTGACCTTGGAGTCCTCGAAGGCGGCCGAGAGGAAGATCTCCTTCACCTTCACCGTGAGCTCCTTGGTGTCGAGACCGGCCTTCTTGGCGGCCCCCTTCACCGCGGCGGACTTGGCGATGTCGCTGTTCGAGAGGATCCGGCGCTGCGGCGGCTGCTTGCCGTCGAGGAAGTCCTTCGCCGCGACGTCCACCAGCACGATGCCGCGCTCCTTGTCGGCGGCCGCGACGATCATGCCCGCGGCGTAGGACGTCATGCTGATGCCCGTGCCGCCCGCGCTCGAAGAGTTGGACATCCCGGTCTTGCCCTTTACGCCGTAGAACAGGAGGTCCACCGCGCTGGAGTCGATGTTCTTCAGCACCAAGCTCTGGCTCTTCTCGCCGTTGATCTTCAGCGAGAGGCCGGCCTTGGTCTGCTTCACGTCGGTGTCGATGTACATGTCGACGAGCGACTTCTTGCCGGTGCCGGTCATCGTCGCGACAGCCGAGCTCGGCCCGGTCGTGCCGGTCGTCGACGCGGGCGCCTTGCCGCCGAGCGCGAGGTCGATGCGCTTGCGGTCGTCCTTCGAGAGCGACTGATCCTTCTCGAGTCCGGCCTGCTTCGCGATGCGGCGGACGTCGGTGATGGTGACGACGCCGTCGCCGTTCTTGTCGAGCTGCTTGAGCTTGGCCTGTCCGAGCTGATCGAGGCCGATCTGCTTGGCGAGGGGGCGGGCTTTGACGTCGAAACGGGTGGTGGTCATCCCGCTCCGTATCGCACGAAAGGGTTCGCCGATCATGCGATATCGCGTTACACGGCGCGTCACGATGACCACCTCCTACGAGACACTCACCGTCGAGGCCCAGGGCCCGATCACCCGCATCACGCTCAACCGCCCGAAGCAGCTCAACGCCATCAACCGCGCGATGCTGACCGAGCTCGGGCGCGCGCTCGGCGCACTCGCCGCCGGGACCCGCGTCGTGGTGCTGACCGGTGGCGGCGAAAAAGCCTTCGTGGCCGGGGCAGATATCGCCGAGATGGCCGGGATCGACGCGGCGACCGCGGTCGCGTTCTCGCGGCTGGGCCACGAGGTCGGCGATGCTCTGGAGCGCCTCGACGCGGTGGTGATCGCCGAGGTGAACGGCTTCGCGCTCGGCGGCGGCTGCGAGCTGATGCTGGCGTGCGACTTCGCGCTGGCGAGCGCGACCGCGAAGTTCGGCCAGCCCGAGGTGAAGCTGGGCGTGACCGCCGGGTTCGGTGGGACGACGCGGCTGGTGCGCCGGGTCGGCCGGGCGATGGCGAACCAGCTCCTGTTCACGGGCGAGACGATCGACGCCGAGCGGGCGCTGGCGCTCGGGCTCGTGAACGAGGTCGTCGCCAAGGAGGCGCTGCGGGCGCGCGTGGACGCGGTCGCGGCCGCGATCGTCGCGAACGCGCCGGGCGCCGTGGCGGCGACGAAGCGCTCGGTGCGCGTGGGCGCGGAGAGCGATCTGGCCACCGCCAACGCGTACGAGCAGGCGACGTTCGGGCTCTGCTTCGCGACGGCGGATCAGAAGGAAGGCATGAAGGCCTTCGTCGAGAAGCGAAAGGCGGCCTGGACCGGCGCGTGAGCAGTCAGAAATCTTCGGGCGGGGGCAGCGCCGTCGGGCGCGGGCGCGGGCTCGCGGTCGACGGGGTCGGCGACGCCGTGGGTGTCGCGCTCGGGGCTGCGCTCACCGGTGCGAGCTCGGGCGCCGGGCTCGCGAGGGCAGCGGTCTTCGGCGTCTCGGGGCCTCCCGCCAGGAGGAGCGCCGCGCCGATGAGCGCGCCGATCAGCGCTGCGAAGACGCCGATGATCGGCCGAGCGTTGGGCCCGCTGAAGAGCGCTGTCGACGCGGCTGCGACGGGCCGTGTTCCGGAGCCGGGGTCGGGCGCGGTGTCCGACGGGAGCGGGAAGATGATGCTCGGATCGGGCTCCTCCGCGGCGATGGAGAGGAGCTCGTCGCGGATCATGATCGCGCTCGACGGGCGCTTGTCGCGATCGGACTCGAGCAGCACCTCGAGCAGCCGCTCCAGCCGATCCGGTGCATCGGGGAGGTGCTTGGACAGCTTGTACGGTTGCGCCGAGATGACGCGGCGCTTGAGCGTCTGCTCGTAGTTTCGACCGGCGAACGGGACCTCGCCGGTGAGCGCCTCCGCGATGACCAGCCCGAGCGCGTAGAGATCACAGCGCGCATCGAGAGGCGCGTTCGTGAGCTGCTCGGGCGCCATGTACATCACCGTCCCGAGGATGATGCCGGCCGCGGTGAGCTTCTCGTCGCCTTCTTTTCCGCGGTAATAGGCGATGCCGAAGTCGAGCACGATCGCGCGGTCGTCCTCGCCGATCATCACGTTGTCGGGCTTGAGATCGCGGTGCACGATGCCCAGCGCGTGCGCCGCTGCGAGCCCCTCGGCGACGTCGGCGCACCAGCGCGCGGTGCGCTTCCAGTCGCGGCCGGCGCCGTGGCGGATGATGCGGCCCATCGTCTTGCCGTGGATGAGCGCCATGCTCACGCCGCGGCTGCCGTCGGCGAGCTCGACGATGTCGTGGATGCGGCAGACGCGCGGGCTGGAGATGCGGCGGGCCAGCTTGACCTCGCGGCGCATGCGCTCGAACGCCTGCGGCCCGCCGGCGTCGTCCTCGGAGAGGAGCTTCAGCGCGACGATCTCGTCGAGCTCTCGATCCCTGACCTTGTAGACCTGGCCCATCCCTCCGGCGCCGAGCTTGCCGAGGTACTCGAAGCGTTTGCCGAACGCGGGGGGCGCGTCGCGCGACGCGTCGAAGAAGGGGTCTGGGCTGGGTGCGGTCCCCCCGGGGCCTTCGTCGCTTCCCATGGAGCGAAGCTAGCCCCTACCTGGCCCGGCAGTCACGGGTCGACGTCGCGAAACTCCGCGTACCGGTCGGGATCGTCGCCCGCCAGGAACAGGTAGATCGCAGACGCGCCGAAGATCACCGCCGCGCCCATCGCGCCGAGATAGAGGCCCTGCCCGACCTCGAAGTCGGACCGGGCGCCGACCGCCTCCTCGCGGAGCGCGGCGGTGCGCTCGATGTCGGGTCGCGCGACGAACGCCTCGACGCGATCCGCGTCGAGGGACGCGTTGTTGAACATGACCGCGGCGAGCACCGTCGCGCCGACCGCGAGCGCGCTCGCGCCGTATGCGCCCGCGCGCATCCACGTGGCCTTCGATTCGTAGGCGGCGATCGTCTCCTTCGCTGGGATCAGGGTGATGCGCTGGGTGGTCACTGCGCCCGGCTGGATCGAGATGTCGGTGATCGCTGCGTAAAAGCCGTCTTTCGAGACCTCGACGACGTGGGGACCCGCGGGGAGCGCGATGGCCTGGCCGATCCCCTCGCTCCGGCGGACGTCGTTCACCTTGACCGCCGCGTCGGCCACGTTGCTGGTGATGTCGAGGTAGCCTTGGCGCGCCGAGAGGAGCGGCTGGAGCACGATGATCGCGGTCCGGTAGGCCCGCTCGACGAGATCCGAGGCCTCCGTCGTCGTGTCCTTCCCGCGCTCGAGCGCCTTTCCGGTGGTCGCGTCGATGAGGATGAGGTCGAGCACCAGCTGGTCGCCGACCTTCGACACCGAGCCGCCGATGAGGTGGGCCGCCTTCACCGCGCGCGCGATCGAGGTGTAACAGGCCTCGTCGGCGCAGGCGCCGAGCGCGTCCTTTCGCTTCTCGTAGGAGAGGATCGAGGACACCTGGCGCGGCGACAGCGTCTCGAACACGCCGGTGCGCGCGATGCCGGTGGCGATCGTTTCGGTGAGACCCAGCGCGTACTCCTCGGGCACGCCCTGGGCGGCGAGCGCCATGATCGCGAGCCGCGGCTTGTTCATGTCCCTCAAGCCGGTTTCGGGGGGAGGGGCCTGGGCGGCGAGCGCCAGGGCGAGGACGAGGGTGGTGCTCACTTCGTTCCTTCCGCGACAGCAGGTGACGTCGCCGCGGGCACGGTCGCCGCGAGGTGCTCGGGCAGTCGGCCCTTGATGGTCGCGAGGAGAGCCTCGGCGGTGGAGAAGCGGCTCGCGTCCGACGCCAGCACCGCTTGCTCGCGCACGATGGGCTGGCCGGTCTTCACGTCGATGATGCGGATGACGAACGCCGACTCCTTGCCGCTGCCGAGGATCTCGGACTCCACCACGACCTGCGCTCCGATCCCCGCGGCGCGCTTCACCGCGGCCGCGCGGGTGAGCGGGGACGCCTGGTAGCTGGTGCGCACGTAGCCGAACTTGGCCATCTCGCCCGCGACGAAGCGCCCCAGCTCGGCCTTTGCGGCCTTCATGCGCGCCGGAACGACCGGCTCGGTGACCAGCGCGTGCACGCTCACCGTCCGCGCGCGCTCGAACGTGGCCACGATGCGGGTGTTGGCGACCTCGGTGACGACGAGCGGGAGCGCCTTGTTGGACGACAGCAGGTCGGCCACCTCTGGCCCATTGAGCGACTTCGCCTTGCTGCCGCCGAGAGCGAGCTTGCCGATCCCGTGGGCGAAGTAGATCTCGCGCGTCGGCGCACCCGCGAGCGTGCGCTCCAGCTCGGCGCGAAGCTCGCCGAGCGCGGCGCGCGTGGGCAGCCCCTGCACGATCAAGATCACGGTGCCCGCTTGCTGACCGAGGTCCGCGAGCCCATCGGCGAGCGCCTTGTTGCCGAAGACAGCCTCGACCGCCTTCTGCGCGCCGCGCTGCGCGAGGTTCGGGCCGGGCATCCCGAGGCCCACGCCGTTGCCGGTCAAGGTCGCGGTGGTGCGGGCGGTCGCGAGATCGAGGAGGCGCACGGTGACCACGATCTGCAGGCTCTTGATGCCATCGACGTCGGTCGGGTCCCCGTAGGCGGCGCTCCCGGCGAGGATGGCGTCGGCCTCGAGCACTGACAGGTTGGCCGGGAGCCTTCCTTCGAGGACGTCCTTGGGCGTGATCACCTTGCGGATGTCGAGCGCGAGCTCGCGCGCGACGACCTCGAACCCGCGCGACTGGAGCGCCGACTCGAGCGCGGCGCGCGTCGGCTCGCCGGGGGCGGCGTCGTCGATCATCACCGCGATGCGGGCCGGCGGCGCCGCGCTGGCGAGGAGGGTGGCGAATACGATGGACCCGATCATGAGTTCGTTCCTCCAAAGCCAGACCCGTGCCGCCCGTCGATGTGCCAGAAATCGCGCGGGAGGGCCCCGCCGGCCGGACGAAGGCGGACGACGACGGACGATCGCGCCGTGAGCACTCGTTGCGCATTGCTCATGGCAGCGGTGCCGCCTCGATCGCGTAGAGCGAGATCGTGAAGCCTTGTGGGCCGCCGAACTGGAGCGTGGCGATCCGCGGAGTCGGTCCGCCCGCCGCCATATAGTAGACTCGCCGCGGAGTCTCGACCGTGCGGCCTCGCGCCGTGGCCAGGTCGAGCACGACGAATCCGGTTGCCCCGTTTGTCACGACGGCAACGGCCCACCGTCGATCCAGGGTTTGCTTGAGGCCGTATGGGCTGTGTGGAGGCGCGTTCATGCGGCGCGGCAGTGTCATGCCGAAGGGCGTGATCTCCTCATCGCCCCCGAGTCCGACGAGCCACACCGCGCCCCCCGGAACCTCCCCGGAGATATGCCCGCCTACCGCAGGGCTCCAGAACGTCTGCGTCAGGCTGGTCGCGTTCGCCTCGCGCGGCCCCACCTGCTGGCCGAACGTCGGCGACATCGGATCCGCGTCTATGAGGTAATATACGCTGCCGCCGAGCAGCATCTGTCGGCTGGTATCTGTCGCGAGCCCGTCCTGGATGTTGCCGGTGAACGTGTGAACGAGCCGGCACGGCACGGAGGGGCGATCGAGGTCGGCGTACCAAAGCTCAGCGGTCGAAGCCACGAAGAGGGACCTGCCGTCTGCGGAGAACGTGGCCCACCGCACCGACGTGTTGGGGATGGCACACTCGTACTGCTCGAACGTCGGGAGCCGGGTGATCCTCGCCCTGCCCGCGCCATCGAGACCGACCGCGAAGCGCCCATCGGACGAGATCGCTGCCATCAGGAGCGTCGTGGTAGGCGCCACCGTGACTGTGGCGGAGATGGTCAGGTCCGGAAGATCGAACACCAGACCGCCGAACGCTCTCGTGCCCACGTAGAGGACCTCCCGTGTCGGATCGAAGACCATGCCGTCGATGCTCGGGAAGGTCGTGCTCCGCTCGGTGATGAGCTTCAGCAAGCTCAGCCCTTCGGGCGCAGTCGAGGTGACGGTCCGTCCTCCGAGCAGCGACTCCACCGTGATGGTGCCCGCGCGGGCGTTCGGCGGGACGACGAAGGTGATCGTGTTGTTGGACACCGTGCTGTGCGGGACGAGCGCGCCCGCCAGCCGAACGGCCGTGACGGCCGCGAAGTTGTCTCCACTCAGCGTAACGTCCTCGCCGGGCAGGGCGAGGTAGGGGTCCATTCCGCGGATCGTCGCCAGGTTCCCGTCGATCGTGAGCGGAGCCCCCGACGTCACGGTCGCGCTGCCGAGGTGGACCGTCACCGGCCCGGTCTGGGCGTCATCCGGGATGACCGCGCGGATCTCGTCGATGCGCGCGGACACCGGCGTCGCTCGCATGGCCGCGCCCGTGAACTCGACCTCGATCAGATCGCCCGGCGCTCCCAGCAGGCCCGTGCCGGTGATCCGGAGGAGCTGCCCGCGACCCGCGACCTGCGGGATGAGCGACGTGATCCGAGCATCGCCGAGGATCGTCAGCGGCAGCCCCGCGCGCGCGATGCCGCCTTCTGCCCGCAGCTCGACGGGCCATGCGCCCGGGGCGAGGGGGGGCGCGCTGATCTCCACGCGCGTGTCGGTCGCCAAGATGACGCCGGCCTCCATGCTGGCGACGAACACCCGCGCGCCGCTCAAGCCGCGCCCGCTGATGACCACGGTCTGACCGACCGCCACGGTGGACGGCGCAAAGCCGATGATCACCGGCGCCGGCACGATCACCAGCGTATCGGTGGACGTCGCCACGCTGCGGCCGTTGTAGACCGACAGCGGGCCGGTCGCCGCGCCCACGGGCACCAGCACCGTGAGGCGACCGGGGGTCGACGCCGTGGCCTGCGCGAGGACGCCATCGCCGAACGTGACCACGTTGTTGCGCGGGCTGGGATCGAAACCGCTGCCCCGGAGGGTGACCGGCAGCCCCACGCCGACGCGCAGCGGGGTGAAGCCGCGGACCATGACCGGCGTCCGCGGTGGCTCGCCGGAGATCACGGCGCACGCGTCGCCGCGCCCGTCGCCGTCGCTGTCGAGCTGATCGGGATCCGCGATCGCCGGGCACACGTCGCGGCCATCCACCGTGCCGTCGCCGTCGGTGTCGGGACGGAGCGGGTCCGTGAGGTCGCCGTCGCGTCCGAGGCTGCGCTCCTCGGCGTCGGCCAGGCCGTCGCCGTCGTCGTCGAGGTCGAGGGCGTCGCCGATTCCGTCGCGATCCGTGTCGAGCGCCTGATCGGGATCATCGGGCGCCACGTCCGCCGTGTTCGGTGTGCCGTCGCCGTCGCGATCGTCGTCCACGTCATCGGGGATGCCGTCGCCGTCGAGGTCGGCGATCGCGGAACCGTCGATCAGCGCGAGCGAGACCTCGGGCAGGCCGATCACGCCTTCGCGCAGCACCGCCACGCCCTCCAGGCGGACGGGCTGCGCGCTCGGGTGCGTGAAGGTGCAGCGATAGAGGCCAAACGGCAGGTCCAGCGTGTACGCGCCGTCGTCAGCGGTCGCCGCCATCGAAGGGGCGGCCAGCGAGCTGGTCTCGGACTGGCACGTCACCGCGATCCCGGTGTTGCCGCTGGTCTGCTCGGCGAACCGCGCGATCCCGCGGACGGTGCGGCGAGTGTCGGCGCCCGCGCCCTCGAGGATCATCGGCGAGAGCTCGAGGGCGGCGTTGGCGAGCACGGACACGCCGCGCACCCGCGCCGGCGCGTAGCCCGACCGGAACGCCACGACGTCGAACGTCCCGCCCTCCGGGAGCCGGGCCAGAGAATAGCCGCCGCGCTGATCGACGACCGCGCGAAAGGCGGTCTCCGCGACCGCCACCAGCGTACCTTCGGCGAGCGCCGGATCCGGCGCATCGGCCAGCGACACCGTCCCGTACAGCGTGCCGGGATCGCGGATCTCGACCTCGCCCACGAACAGCCGCTCGCCGTCGACGCGACCGAACAAGCCGCCGAGCACCTTCACCATCACCGCATCGCGTCCGGGGACCGCGCGCGAGAACACCAGCCGGATCGAACCGAGCGGGAGCGACGGGATCTCGAACTGGCCTTCGGCGTTGCTGCGCCCGGCGATGCCGCTCCCCGCGACCACCACGCGGACGCCCTCGACGGGGACCAGCTGACCGCTGGCGACGTCGCGCTCGACTACGCGGCCCGCGACGGTCACGCCGTTCGCGTTGACCGGGATGTCCGGCAACGAGCGCACGCACGACGCAGCGACGAGCAGCCCCACCCAAGCGAACCGAGCCACCCACGCGATTCGAGCCATCACGCGACTGTGGATCAGCGAAGCCACACATTCAAGCGCGCGGCGCGAACGGAATGAATTTCGTTCGCGAGCGCCGCTCAGCGCTTCTTGACCCGCGCCACCAGCAGCGGCGCGATCGGCGATTTCGTCTCGAAATACCGCACCAGAGCCTCGGCGTCCGTGACCCCGCGCCGCGCCTGGGTGCTCTTCGCGAGCGGCCCACGTCCGGCCAGATAGTCGTTGATGGTGAGCCGATACTCCCGCTTCGGATCGACCGGCTTGCCCGCGATGCGCACGCTCTTCGGATCGATATGCGGGGCCGCCGCGGACCACACCCACGAGAGCGTCGACGACGGGACGAGATACCGCGGCTCGCCCTCTCCGAGGTACGAATCCTCGATGAACGCGAGGAGATCCTCGCCGCGCACCGTCACCGTCACGAGGTGGTTCGAGAACGGGTGCACCGACGCGATCCCCGCGAACGTCACCCCACCCGGCGCGAGGACGATGTCCGTGCGCAGCCCGCGCGCGTGCATGATCGCGATCTCCGCGCCGGCGTCGCGCGTCGCGAACAGCTGGGCGTCCGCCACCAGCTGACCGAGCGGCGAGACCCCGTTCGCGTCGCTTTTCCGCGAGATCGTCGCGGTGACCCGCCCGACCACGCGATCGCCGACCTCGCGGGCCCGCGCGGACCAGCGCGCCACGATCGCCGCGACCTTGGCATCCGGCGCGATCGTGTGATCGACCACCACGTTCTTGGCCTCCAGGACCTGCGCCACGTCCCCGGTCTTGCGATCGAGCGCCAGCCGCAGATGGGTGTACGCGCGGCCGTACGAGCCTGCGCTGGTCACGAGCTTGCCGGCGATGCGGCAGACGTACGCGCGGTGAGTGTGCCCGCTCAGCACCACGTCGATGCTCGGATCGAGCGTCTCCAAGACCGGCAAGAGATCACCGGTGGGCGAGTCGCACGCGTTCATGTCGCCGCTGACGATCAGCCCCTCGTGCACCACCACGATCAGCGCCTCGATACCCAGCGCGCGCAGGCGGCGAGCCTCGACGTTGGCCGACTCCGCCTCCGCGCCGAACCGCGCGCCGGTGAACGAGACGGGCTGATGGAGCGGCGTGCTCGACAGCGCGAGGCCGATGAAGCCGACCTTCACGCCTTCGACCTCTTTGACGATCGAGGCTGGAAAAACCGTCTCTTTTTCGCCTTCGCGCCACAGGTTCGAGGCGGTGGTCACGAACCGCGCGCCCGGCCACGGGTCGAGGCCCTTGCACCCGTCCTGCGGATGGCACCCGCCGCGCAGCAGGCGCAGGAGCTCGTCCAGGCCCTCGTCGAGCTCGTGGTTGCCGACGGTGTTGAGATCGACACCCGCTGCGCTCATCGCCTCGATCGTCGGCTCGTCGTGCAGCATCGCCGAGGCCAGCGGAGAGGCGCCGATCATGTCGCCCGCAGAGGCGACGATCAGGTGCGGGACCGCCCCCCGCAAGCGAGCGAGGTGCGCGGCCAGATAGGCCGCGCCGCCCGCGGGGACCGGCCCGTCGGCGGTCGTCCAGGGCTCCGACGGCGGCTCGATGTTGCCGTGGAAGTCGTTGAACGCCGCGATGTCGAGGATCAGAGGCGCCCCCGTCGTCGCCGTCGCGACCGGTGTCGGAGAGAGGCTGGGGGACGCAATCGTCGAAGGCGGCGCGCCTGCGCACGCGAACGACGCGGCGATCAGACCCCAGGCGAGGCGCACTCCATGGCCGTACCCGTCTCGCGCGCCGAGGTCTATCGCGGTACTGATTATCTCGCATGGATGCGCCCCCGCCGGTCGTCCCGAGGTCGAGCTCGATCCCGATCCACGGCGGCGATTTTTGGGCCTTCCTCTGCACGCTGGGCGGCCTGATCCCGCTCGCCGCCAGCCTCGCCGGTGACGGCGCGCCCTGGTGGACCGATCTCATGAGCCCGTTCGCGCTCCACAGCGCCCTCGCGCTCGCGATGGCCGCCCTGGTGTGGATGATCCGCCAGCGCCCCATCTTCGCCGCGATCGCCGGCGCCGCGCTGGCGGTGCAGCTGATGCGCATCCAGCCGCTCTATTCCGCGGATGTCCCGCCGCCGACCTCGCCCGAGCGGCTGACGATCCTGCAGCTCAACATCTACTACGCGAACCAGAGCTACACCGACCTGGTGGGGCTGATCGCCGGATCCGATGCGGAGATCATCGTCGTCGAGGAGCTCACCCGGGAGATGGATCTCGCGCTCGAGGCGCTGCCGCCGCCGTGGACGCGCTGGGCTTCGAAGCCCGATCGCGACTCGTTCGGCATCGGCGTCTGGTCGCGCCTGACCGCCACCTCGACCCGCGTGCGCCAGCTGGGCGGCGCATTTCCGGTGATCGAGGCGACGTTTCCGTGGGACGGCGGCGAGCTGATGCTCATCGGGGCGCACGCGCTGCCGCCGGTCGACGAGGATGCGACCGCGCGTCACCGCGAGCACCTGGCCGAGCTCGCGACCTGGGCCCGATCATCGACCGTCTCCGCGATCGTCGTCGGCGACTTCAACGCGACCTTGTGGTCGTCGGGGTACCTCGGCTTCGAGCGCGTGGGCCTGCACAGCGCGGCGCTGGGCCACGGCTACGGAGGCACCTGGCCGAGCGCGCTCGGCGTGCTGGGGATCCCGATCGACCACGTGATGATCCCGCGCGGACTGCTGGCGGTGCAGCACGAGGTGTTCGAGATCCCCGGATCGGATCACCGCGGCCTGCGGGTCGTGCTGGCGCCGGCCCGCTAGAACATCGCGCCCGCGAAGATCGAGGCCAACCCCTGGGCTGCGACGTCCGTAACGAGATCGGCGATGCGCTTCACGGCGCGCGTATCGAGCACTGATTCGAGGCTTGTCGCGGCCGGGAGCGCCGTGTAGACCTCCCGCGATGGAGTTCCAGCTCGACGACGTCCAGCGTCACATCCAGACGATGACTCAGGATTTCGCGACCAAAGAGGTGCGCCCCAAGGCCGACGCGATCGACAAGGAGTCGCGTTACCCGAAAGAGATCGTCGCCCGCATGGCCGAGCTCGGGCTACTCGGCATGATGGTCCCCGAGGCGGACGGCGGCGCGGGCCTCGACACCGTCAGCTACGCGATCGCGATGGAGAACATCTCCTGGGGCTGCGCGTCGACCGGCGTGACGATGAGCGTGAACAACTCGCTCTACTGCGACCCGGTGCTGAAGTACGCGAACGACGCGCAGAAGAAGATCTGGCTCGAGCCGTTCGCGCGAGGCGCAAAGCGCGGCTGCTTCGGTCTCACCGAGCCCGACAGCGGATCCGACGCCGCGCACATGAAGACGCGCGCCGACAAGAAGGGCGACGGCTACGTCATCCAGGGCGCCAAGAACTGGATCACCAACGGCCCGGTCGCCGACGCGATCCTGATCTTCGCCGCCACCGATCAGGCGGCAGGCGCCAAGGGCATCAGCGCGTTCCTCGTCGCGAAGGGGACGCCGGGCTTCATCGTCGGCAACCCCGATCACAAGCTCGGCATCCACGGCTCGCCGTCGTGCACCATCAGCTTCGACGACTGCGCGATCCCCGCGGAAAACAGGCTCGGAAACGAGGGCGACGGCTTCAAGATCGCGATGAAGGCGTTCGATCTTTCGCGTCCCGGGACGGCGACGTCGGCGGTGGGGTTGGCGCAGTGTGCGTTCGAGCATTCGGTGAAGTA
>Ga0105048_10009100_pt1 | contig 15841 bp, 5 predicted proteins | sample MAT05_FD_78382 | JGI IMG/M metagenome (GOLD analysis project Ga0105048, IMG submission 78382) | Freshwater microbial communities from Lake Fryxell liftoff mats and glacier meltwater in Antarctica - MAT-05 | ecosystem: Environmental > Aquatic > Freshwater > Ice > Liftoff microbial mat | place...
GACGGAGGCACGGCGCAGCTGATCCGCAAGATCACCGTACCCCGAAGGGACGACCTTACTGATGCGTGCACACTCGCCGACCACCCTGATCGCACACTGATAGACATCGAGTCGCTGGTATGACAGCACGACCAACCAGTCGTCCCCATCCCGACACCGTTGCACGCACCTCGACGGTGGACGTGCTCGTTGACGTCTGCTCAGCCCTTGTTGACGCGGTCCATCAGCGCCGACAGATCCAGATTGAAGTTCAGCGTCCGGTCGCGCTCGGGCTCCTCGCGGCCTCCTCTGCCGCGCGCCGGTGCACCACGGCCAGGTCCACGTGCTCCGCCCGGCGGCGGTCCACTGCGATCGCCCTGCGGACGATCGCGCCGACCCTCGTCGCGATCGCGATCGCCTCCACCACCGCGCCGATCCTGCCGCGGACGGTCGTCGCGACGGGCACCACCGCCACCACCGCCACCACCACCCTCGCCTTGCTGCTGTGGCGGACGGCGACGCTGCTGCTGCTCTGCCGGACGCTCTGGACGCTCGGGCTTCGGCTGCAGCGCGCGCAGGCTCAGGGAGAAGCGCTTGCGCTCCGCGTCGATCTCGATCACGCGACCCCGCACCACCTGCCCGATGTGCACGACGTCGGCCGGCGATGCCGTGAACGTGTGCGACAGCTCGCTGATGTGCGCGAGACCTTCGTGCGCGAGGCCGACGTCGACGAACGCACCGAAGTTCGCGATGCGCGTGATCACGCCGTCGAGCTCCATGCCGATCGCGAGATCCGCGAGGCTGCGGAGCCCAGGGTCGAACGCGATGCTGACGAACGGCGGACGCGGATCACTCCCGGGGCTGCGGAGCTGCTCGAGGATCCCGAGCATCACGCGCGGACCGAGCGGCTCGCCCGACACGCTCGCATTACCCATGTACCGCTCGTTGTCGATGCGATCGACAATCTCCGCGTGGCCGAGCAGGTCGCCGACGGTGACGCCGAGATCGCGCGCGATCTGAGTGATGAGCGGATAGCGCTCCGGGTGGATCGCCGTGTCGTCGAGCGGCTGCTCGCCGCCAGGAATCCGCAAAAAGCCCGCCGCCTGCTCGAATGTCTTGCCCGCGAAGCCCGGGACATCGAACAACTGCGCGCGCGTGCGGATCGCCCCGTTCTCGTCGCCGAATGCGACGAGCGCTCGCGAGATCGCGTGACTGAGGCCCGGCACCTTCGCGAGCACGTCGAGGCTCGCCCGATTCACGTCGACGCCGACCTCGCAGACGCAGCTCGCGACGACCTGATCGAGCGCGCCGCGCAGCTCTTCTTGATCGACCTCGTGCTGGTACTGACCGAGGCCGAGCTTGCGCGGATCGACCTTCACGAGCTCGCCGAGCGGATCCTGCACGCGACGCGCGACGGCGACGGCACGGCGCATTGGCGCAGCCTCGCCGAATTCTTCCTTCGTCGTACGTGCGGCGGCGAGCAGCGCGACCGTCTCGGAATCGACGAGCACGACCGGAATCCGCGAGGCCGCGTCGTCTTGGCCGATTGCCTCGCGCACGAGTCGCTCGACGTCGCGACCGCCACCGGCGTCCGCGATCGCGATGGCGGCGATCTCGTGCTTGGCCACGAGCTCCTGGATGCGTGCCTTCGCCTGCGGTGCCTGCAGCTTCGGCTGGAGCGGAAAGATCGTGTCGTCCTCGAGCACGGCGCCGCCGGAATCGATCGCGACGATGCGGCAGCCCGGTGCGAAGCCCGGATCGATGCCCAGGACGCGTACCGGTCCGAGCGCCGGCGCGAGCAGCAGCGGGCGCAGTGCCTCCGCATACGCGGCGACGGCGTCGCGATCCGACCGTTCCTTCAGGGTGCGTCGGACGCCGCTGCGGACCGCGCGGCCGAGCGAGTACTGCCACGCCTCCGCGAGCGCGAGCGCGATCTGATCGCCGGCCGGATCGGGTGCGATCGCGAGGACCTCACGGCCTACGCTATCGATCACCTCGTCGGCGACCTCGATTTCGAAGACGAGCACATTCTCGCGCTCACCGCGATGGAGCGCGAGCAACGTCGGCGACGAGATCTTCGTGCAGGTCTCGGGCTTGTTCGCGTGCTTGACGAAGCGCGCGGCCTTCTCCTTCTTCTCGTCGGGGATCCGCGCGACGACGAGACCGTGCTCGAGCACCGCATTCCGCAGCGCGAGTCGCAGCGGCGGCCACTCGGCGATCCGCTCGGCGCAGATCGTCCGTGCGTATGCGAGCACGTCCTCGACCGTCGGCAGCGACTCGCCGATCCGCGTCTGCGCCCACGCGAAAGGGTCGATCGGCGCGGCCGAAGCCGGCGCGTCCTCGACCTCGTCCGGCTCGTGCACCTGGCCCTGCTCGTGCTCGTGCTCGTGCTCATGCTCATGCTCGTGCTCGTGCTCCTGCGCGTGCTCGTGCTCGTGCTCCTGCGCGCCGTCGGTCTGGGCGGCAGGTTCCGCAGCATCCGCGGCGACCTCGTCCACCGACGCGTCGACGGTTTCCTCGGACGTGGGCGCGTCTTCTTCTTCGCGCGGCGTGTCGTCGGTCGCAGCCTTCTCCTTCGGCTGGCCCGATCGCGCCCCACGACGCAGATCGAGCACCTTCGGATCCGAGAGCGCGCCAATCGTGCCGGCGCGGAACAGTGCATCGGCGAGCGGGCCGAGCCCGAGCCCGCGTGCCTTCGCCGCCGGCCCGCGCTTGCGCTTGCGCAGCAAGACGCGGACGTCGTCGAGATCGAGCGGATGCTCGGCGGCCTTAACCATCGCGTCGAGCACCGGCTCCGCACGGTGACGATCGCGAAGCTCCTGCCGCAGCTGCTCGCGTTGGAACTCGAACGCGACGGCACGCACCGCCGCGGCCTGCACGCGCTCCAGATCGCGCACCGCCATCCCGTCGACACGATCCGCGCGATACGCCGCGACGAACGCCGGCTGCGCCCCTTCGGCGAGCAGCACGAGGGCCGCCTCCACCGCGTGCGACGGCAAGTCGAGCGTGCGCGCGATCGGAGGTGCCAGCACAGGGGCCGACAGCGCGGCGCGAACGGCTTCAACGTCCATGGGGGGTCGACCGTACGCACCGGCAAAGTCGCGGTCAATCCCCCGCGGGCGCACTGCTTTGGCCGCTTTGGCCGGTGATGCGCGCCGCTCGGGCGGCCAGGGCGTGTGCCACGGCTCCCCGAGGTTGACGAGCCGCGCTGCATCGCGTACATACCGGCTACCTGTTGCGGGGTGGAGCAGCCAGGTAGCTCGCCGGGCTCATAACCCGGAGGTCATAGGTTCAAATCCTGTCCCCGCTACTACGAAACGGCCTCGGAGGGTAACCTCCGGGGCCGTTCTCGATTCCGGCCCCGTCAGCGCTTCGCATCCCGCCGAAACGGGAAGGCGACCGCGACCCCCGTGATGATCGTGAACCCCTCGTTCGAGAAGTCCGGCACGCCCGCGAGCTTCCGGCGTGCGCTCCACAGCTGCATGATCTCCGCAGTGATCGACACGTAGTTCGTGATCCTCGCCTCGACGCCCGCGTGCAGCTCGAAGCCGATGCGCGCGCTGACGTCACCGAGCTTGCCCGCGCCGCGGCGGCCGTACACGACGCGCAGCACGTCGAAGCCCGCGCCGAGGCCGAGGTACGGACGCAGCGGAAAGTTCGCGAACGGGTAGAAGTTGCCGCCGACGAACAGCGGCACCGTGAAGTACGAGAGCGATGTGGCCTGCCCCGTCGTCGCTGCTTGGATGCGCGTGAATTCGGCGTAGCCCGCCGTGTATCCCGAACGAAAGTAGCCCATCCACCGCGGATACTTGTGCTCGGAGTCGATGCTGAAGATCTGCCAGCGCAGATCGAAGCCGCGTAGCGCCGGCGCTCGACTCGGGAATTTCGGCACGACCGCGCCCGCGAATCCGTTCGACGTGACGCGGTTCGCTCCGTCGACGCCGACGAAGCCACTCGGTGCGAACGGCGAAATGATCGTACCGAAGCCGATGCCGCCCCACGCACGCAGGCTGAGGTTCGCCTTCGGATGCGGCTTCGTCGGCGCAGGCTTCGTCACCGGCGTCGGTAAGACCGGCGCGACGACGACCGGCGGCGGGAACTCGGCATCCTTCGCAAGGGCGGCCTCCCACTCCTTTTCACGCCACTGCGGATCGCGAACGCCGAGCAAGCCCGTGCGATCGGTGTAGCCCGCGTAATAGCCGGGCCCGAACGGCGTCGCGAACAGTCCCGCGCGCAGCGCCCGGTCGAGTGCACCGCGGGCCTGCTGCGTGCTCGGCCCGAGCTCGAGCGCATCGCCGAGGATCACGCCGCCGCGCTCCGCGGGGATCGTCACCTCCTCGCGCACCGTGCCCGCATCGCCGGGCCGCTCGCGCGCGACGAACAGCTCGCCCTCGGGCAGCCGCAGATACCCCGGGCGCTCGCCGCTGCGCCGTAGATCCGCGATGCGCACGCCGTGCGCGTCCTCGATCGACCACAGATCCGGCACGTCGTCGGTGAACAGCAGCACCCGCGACGCGAGCAGCGACGCGTGCACGATCACCGGTCGGCGCTCGTCGTCCGCCGGCGGACGCACGACGACCTGCAGTCGCGCACGCGGATCGTCGACCGAGCTGTTCGCCGCCGACACGAACGCACCGAGCTCGGAGTACTCGACGTGCCCATCGCCGTTGAGGTCGGCGCCGCCACGCAGCCCCGACACGAGCTCGTGCGTGAAGATGCCACCGCGGTAGCGCTCCCACTCGTGGGTCTGCTGATCGACCGAATGCGCGAGGATCACACCGGTGTTCGGGAACGCGGCGAGCTGGTGCGCATCGAGATACTTGCGCACCGCCTCACCGTAGCCGCCCTCGACTTGATCCGACTTCCAGCGGTTGCGCCCGCGCGACAGCACGAACTGCTCGCTGCGGCACGCATCGATGAGGATGTGATTGTGCGAGGCCGGCGACGTCGCGAGGATCTTCCCGAACAGATCGGCGCGCGTGAACTTGCCGTCGTCGAGCGTCAAGTAGCCCTGGCCGTCGGGACCGACGTCGCCGTGGCCGCTGTAATAGATGACGAGCTCGACGACGGCGCCGTCATCTTTCGCCCGGTGCATGCGCTCGAGCACTGCCGCCCAGCGCAGCGGCAGGTCCTTCACGGTCGCGGGGTGCGTCGTCCCCGGCACGTCGGGGAAGCTGGCCTGCGAGTCGTGATCGAGGCGGGTCAGCAGCTCGACGTCGACACCCGCCTCGCGCAGCACCCCCGCGACCTTCGCGGCATCGTCGTCCGCGTAGCGCAGCGGCGCCTGCTTGCGGTCGAGCGATCGGTTGCTGCCGATCACCAGCCCGAAGCGCGCGGCCTTCACCTTCGTGAGCAGCGGCGCCGCGACCGTATCGGACGGTGCAGCGGCGGCCGGCGACGCGATGCCGATGGCGAGCATCGCGGTCGAGACGGCGAACCACAGGGAGGAGAGGAGCTTCATATCGGCGGTTCCACGGGCGTCGCTGCATCGACGCGGAATTCCAGCTCAGCGCCGAGGCAGCGCCCGAATGCGCAGTCGGCCACGAGGCGGTGGCCAGGGCCGAGACGTTCGATCCACGGGTTTTCGTCATCGCCCCGGTCGCGTGCGAGCGTCGCGGCGGCTTGCTCGAGCGCATCGAGCGTCGGCGGATGCGCGAGCAGCCCCGCAAACACGCGCACCCGACCAGGCGTGTGGTTGACCGACAGACGCACCGCGCGTCCCAACGGGATCCAGCGATCGCGATCGACCAACGTCGGCGCGGACGCATCGGGCGTCGGCAGGTAGTACTGCAGCTCGCCGTGCTCGTCGACACCGAACAACACGAAGTGCTCGCCGCCGTGGTGCCGTGCGTCGATGCGGATCGCAAACCCGATACTCGCGTCGATCGGGCACGTCGAGCTCTCGTCGAGTGCATGCGAGCCGTGACCGCCGTCGCACAGCACCGAGACGCCGAGCCATCCGGCCTGCGGATGTCCGTGCATGCCACGGGGCTGCAATCCATCGTTCGGCTCGCCGACCGGAGTCGGTGGACGCAGCGCGAGCACGGCAGCGCCCGCCGCGAGCGCGGCCACCCCGATCCACAACCAACGTGTCGGCGCCGCGACTTCGGGCGCGCCGTCGAGGGTGCCGTCCGCCTCGAGCCAGCGCTCGATCAGGTCGATCTCGACCTCCGCGACCGCGGCTCGCTCGAGCGTCCGCATCGCGAGCGCGCCGCGATCGTACTCCGCGCGCATCCGCGGATCGTCGCGCAGATCCGCGATGAGCTTGCCGACATCACGCGCGTCCGCACGCCCGGTGAGCGCGCGCTCGATCCGTCCGCGACGACCGAAGCTCATCGCAACGCCTCCGCGATGAGTGTCGCGAGCGGCGCGGCGATCCACGTGGCGCCGAGCGTCGTGCCGGCATCGTGCTCGCGCAGGTGGTCGATCAGCGCCTGCCGCAGCTTCGCCTCGCGTCCACGCACCTGCTGCCGACCGAGCCCGAGTCGGTCGGCGACGTCGCGCTGCGAGATGCCTTCGACGAACCGCAGCATCAGCAACTCGCGATCCGCCGCGGCGAGCCCGTCGAGGAACGCGCGCACGATCCCCTCCATCTGCTTGCGCATCGTGTCGTGCTCGGCCGACGGCTGCGTATCGGCGAGCACCACCGCGTCGTCTCCGGGCGCGCCCTGGTCGTCGGCGATCGGAAACATCTCGCGTCCCGCCCGGAACGTCCGCAGCACCACGTTTCGGGCAATCGTGCGCAGGTACGGCGCATAGGGACGGATGCCGTCGAACGCCAGCCGCGCCGCCGGCTCGAACGCGCGACGAAACGTCTCGTGCAGCGCGTCCTGCAATTCGAACGCGCTCGCGTAGCCGATGAAGCGATGCGCACGACCGGCCGACTCGAACGAGAAACCGTGGCGCAACAGGTTCGCGATCTCGGTCACGTGGGCGCGATACACGTCGCGCATCGCGACCGGATCTCCGGCGCGAAAGCCTCGCAGTGTCGCCTGCGGCCACCCGCATGGGCCGACCTCGAGAGTGGTCTCAGGTCGCATCTCGCTGCTGGTCTCGGGTCGCACCACTGGTCTCAGGGGGAATGGGGGCTACTATGCGCGACTCGGCGCCGTGGGTTGCGTGACTCCCCCCACCCCTCGCACCTGGTGCGTAGGTGGTGCTGCCGGCCGTTTTGCCGCAATTGGTGGGCGCCAACCGATGCTACGGTAGCAGCGGACGGCGAGGCCCTTCGGGTTCCATCGCTTCGCTCCTCATGGCCCGCCCATCGCAATCGCCGCCGCTCGATCCCTGGCAGGTCGAGGCCGAGCTGCTCGCCATCGGGCGCGAGCAGCTCGAGCATCTGTGCGGTAGCTGGCGGGTGCACCACCTGTACCCGCACGGCGCCGATGCGTCGCTGCTGTTGCTCGCGTACCAGGAGCTCGACCGGCAGCGCGCGATCGATCGCGTCGGCACGAGTCGCCGCGCACTCGCACGCGCGATGCGGCGGATCGTCGAGACGATGGTGCGTCGCGACGCCGTCGCACGCAACCGCCGGCTCGTGTACCGCCTGCCCGCGCCGCGCCCCGATCCGGCGCTCGTGACCCCCGAGGTCGTGCGCACCGCGATCGCGGGGCTCGACGACGACGCACGCGTGGTCGCGCGACAGATGCTCGATCACGCGAGCGGTCGGCCGAGCGACATATCGTCCGAACGGCTGATGCAGCAGGTGCGCGACGCGGTGCTCGGTGCCGTGCTCGCGCGCCCCGAGAGTATCGTGTCGCTGCATCCGCGCGTCGTCGCGTGGCTCGCCTCGGCCCAGCCGCAGGTCCGTCGCCATCCGCTCGCGACGTACATCTTCCTCAAGCTGCCGCTGCAGCTCGTGCTCGCGCTGCTCACCTTGATCAACGTCGCGTACATCGGCGCGTACTACTTCTTCAACGACGAGGTGCTCGGTCGCTTCGTCAGCGCGCGCGTATCGGGGCTGATCGAAGGCGAGCTGCACCTCGGCAAGATCCACTGGAGCGGCCGGCTCATCCTCGACCTGCTGACCGGTGAGCCGAGCCCGGTCGTCGTCGAGGACGTCACGGTCTACGAGCCGCTCAAAAGCTACGGCGGCGAGCGGCGCATCGCCGCGCATGCGGAGCGCGTCGACGCGCGTCTCGTGCTGCACGAGATCATTCCGTGGAACCGACTCGCGATCCCAGCGATGTTCGAGGTGCCGTGGGCGCTGCACTTCACCGAGGTCGAGATGAGCGGCGAGACGACGTTCGCGGTCCGCCAGTATCGCGACGAGCACGAGGATGGACGCGCGGTGACCCTCATCGGGCTGCGCGACGCATTCGTGCTGTACAACCGGCCGCCGAACAACCGGCGCGGCCTGTCATTCGCGATCGACGAGGCAGCGCTCGGCAGTACGTCCGTCGACATCGACTTCAGCGAGCTCGGTGACTGGCAGTTCGCGACGACGCTCGACGAGCTCGAGCTCGCGCTGCGGTTCGTCGCGCTCGATCCGCTCGAGCCGATCCCGACCGCGCTACCGCTGCAGTTCTCCATCGTCGGCGAGGGCGGGAGCGGTGCGCTGACGATCGGCGCGATTCACCTTCCGCTCGACGAGGTCCACGCGCTCGACATGCGCGGTGGCACGGGCGACGCGGCCTACGGCGACGTCCGCTACACGGCGCGCGCACGGGCGGCCGGGTCGGAAGTGGACGTCGACGGCCGACTCCGCCACGCGCTCGCGCGCACGCTCGATCTCGAGACCGAGCCGATCGCGTACGGCACACCGGTCGTGTGGGGCCCCGACCCGACCGTCGAGCTGCGCGCGTCGAGTCGCGACGGCGGTGCAGTCCTCGCGCACGTGATGGCGGAGCTCGAGCTGCCCGAGTACGCGCTCGACGGCGCCGGCGCGGCGATCATCGCCCGTGTCGAAGGCCCGCTCACGGAGCCCGTCTATCACCTCGCGGCCGAGGGCCTGACGATCGACCCACTCGACGAGCCCGCCTGGGTCGTCGACGACGCACGGGTGTCGGTCGAGCTCCGCAGCGATCGCGCGCCGCAGCGGTGGAGCAGCGCGTATCCGGCCAACCGGCTGGTCGCCGTGTTCGACACCTTCGAGGGCACCGCACTCGACGGCAGCGTGCACCTGCGCGATGGCCAGCGCGCGACGATCGTGCTGCCGGGCGACGAGACCGAGCCACTGTTGCTCGACGGCGACTTCGACCTCACGCAGATCAACCCCGCACAGCTCGTGCCCGACGATCCCGACCTCGGCAAGACGCTCGCTGGCAGCGCGACGGGGCGGCTGCGGATCGACGAGCTGCGCCTCGGCCCCGTCGTGCCGACCAGCCCGCCTGGCGAGCCGCCGCTGCCGCCCACATTCGGCATGCAGCGGGCACGACTCGAGCTCGATGCGATCCGCATGACCCGCGACCGCGGTCCGGCGCAGGACGGCATACCCCGCGTCGTCGATCTCGACGGCGTCATCACGATCGAGCAAGACGGCGCGATCGACTGGGATGCGCTCGTGGTCGGGATCGACGGCGCCGAGCTGCGCACCACGGGTGCGATCGACGGCGCGCTCGCGAAGCTCGGCGAGACGTCGCTCGAGCTCGACATCGACGACGGGGCTGCGTTCGCGCGCACGCTCGACATCCCGCGCTACGTCGACGACGTCCGCGCTCGCCTCACGCTGTTCGGACCGCTCGGGGCGCCCAGTGGTCGCGACGGCCGCGTCCGCTTCACTGCATCCGGCGAGGGGATCTCCGGCACGACCGAGACCCGCGTCTGGCTCGACGCCGGCGTGCTGCACGTGCGCGGCGACGACGTGCAGCTCCTCGGTGGGCGCGGCGAGGTCGAGGCGTCCGTCGATCTGTTCGAGCACGGCGAGCCGACCGGCGATCCGCGGATCGAAGCGACGGTCGCGTTGCGCGGCGTCGATCTGTCAGCGCTGTCGCGCGGCAAGCTCGACGGCACTGCGAACGTCGAGCTCGAGATCGGCGACGGCAGCGGCCGCGCTGCGCGTGCGTCCGAGCTGCGTGTGACGGGCACCGCGGAGGTCCCCGAGCTGCGCTTCGCCGGCAGCGAGTACCACGACGCGACGCTCGCGTTCGGCTGGACGGCGCAGGAGCTGGCGATCGAGCGGCTCGTGCTGCCGATCCATCGCCGCACGAGCCCGACGGTCGAAGGCTCGACCGACATCGAGGTCGGTCGCGTCGTCGTGGACGGGACCATCGGGCTCGTCGGCGATGCCGCGCTCGATCTGCACGTGCTCGCCGGGGGGGTGCCGCTCACGACGGTCGGCGCGCTGCTCGAGACCGACCTGCCGGTGCATGGTCAGGTCGGCACCGGCACCGAGATCCACGTCGGGGGCTCGCTGGCGCGACCGAGCGTCGAGGGCAAGGTCGCGCTGGTCGGTCTCACTGCGCTCGGCATCCCGCTCGGCAGCGGCACGCTCGAGGTCGAGAGCGAGGACGCGGCTGCACAAGGTGGACTCGCGGCGCACCGCGAGGTGTGGGCGAAGGGCGAGCTCACCACCGGACCTCGCGGTGATGCACGCATCGACTGGTCGATCGATGCTGTCGTCGCGATCGGTCGTGCAACGCGGCGCGGCAAGACGCCACCGCTCGCCGCTCAGCTCGACGTCGAGTTCCAGCGCGTCGGCATTCCGCTCGTGCTCGATGCGGCGGGCATCAGTATGCCGACGCTCGAAGGTCAGCTCGAAGGCTTCGCCGCGCACGCGCTGGTGTGCGACGACACCGTCGCGATGTTGTCCGATTGCATGCGGTCGGATCGCAGCACGACCGGCCTCGCGCTCGCGGTCACGCTCGATCGCGCGTGGATCCGTCCGCGCGCCCGCTCGACCGTCGCACGTCAGCAACGCGCGACCGCGAAATCGCCATGCGACGTCGCCGGGACGCTGTGCGCGGAGGGCCTGGACGCGACGCTGGACGGCGAGACCCTGCGGCTCGACGCGCCGCTGGTGCTGCGCTCGCCCGACGGCACGAAGGCCGCGCTCGCCGGCACGTTCGATCTCTCGACGCCAGTGCCGGTCGTGGTCGCCGAGGCGAAGGAGTGCCGCTCGCCACCACCTCCACCGCCGAAGGTCGAGGGCGTCACGGAGAGCGCGACGAAGACCGGTGCCCACGCGACGCTCCGCGGTGACGTCGCACTCGGCGCGCTGCAATCCCTGCTCGAGCCATACGGTCTCGCGACGCTGAAGGGCACGGTCCAGGTCGACGTCGCGCTCGACGGACCCGTGCGTGCGCCGCGTGCGAGTGGACGTCTCGACATCGCGCCCGACACGCCGAGCCTGTGGGTGCAGCCGAAGGGCCTCGGGTTCCCGATCGAGCTCGCCGACGTGTCGGTCGCGATCTCGCCGCAGTGGCTCGCCGCTCGCGGATCGCTGCGCGTGTACGGCGAGGCGATCGCTTTCGGCTCGCACGCGGGCGAACGCACCGGCTTCGCGTTCGCCGGCCCGTGCGCCGGCCACTTCGACGTCGCGGCGAGCGGGACGCTCGGCACCCGCTTGCTGACCACGTTGGTCGGCGACTCGCTCGCGGATGCGAGCGGTGGCATCGACATCGAGCTCGCGGTGGTCAGCGGCAACGCGTCGCCGTTCGCGATCGAGCGCGCCGAGGGTCGCCTCGGCTTCTCCGGCGCGGGCCTGCGCATGCGCCCGACCGAGGGCCTCGAGGAAATCTCGCTCAACAAAGGCAAGGTCACGATCGAGCGCTGCGGGCCCGGGCAGTGCGACGAGGTCCCCGGGCTGCCCGACGGCGCACTCGCGGTCTACATCGGCGGCGCGACCGGTGCGCCACAGGATCGTCCGCCCGCCCAGAGCGTCGTCGCCGAGATCGGCACCCGCGGCCGCGTGTCGACGTGGGGCCGCGTCTACCTCGATCCGGAGACCGCGATGCCTGTGCACACCGAGATCGACATGCGTCTCGTCGACATCGCGTACCGCGAGTTCGATGCGCGCGGCCGGCCGGTCGCCGAGGCGGAGCTGTCGTCCGAGCGCGTGTCGCTGCGAGGCGCGGAGCCGATCGTCGTGCAAGGCGAGATCGAGCTCGCACGCTCACGCTACGTGAAGGACGCGATCCAGGGCACCGACATCCTCGCGTTCGCCGACGACGTCGAGGTCGCCGAGGTGCCGCCGCCGGACATCATCCGCAATCTGCAGTTCGATCTGCGCGTCGTCACCGATGATCCGCTGCGCATCGAGAACAACGTCGCGAGCGGCGTCGAGGCCAACGCGAGCGTCGCGGTGACCGGCAGCTACGACGCGCCGGAGTTCGCCGGTCGCATCGACCTCGAGTCCGGTGGGCGCGTCGATTTGCCGTTCCTCACCGGCACCTACGCGATCCAGCGCGGCCGCGTGAACTTGCTCGGCTCGATCGAGGAGGCCGAGGTCGACATCGCCGCGATCCGCGAGGAACCGATCTATCAGGACGCACAACCCCGCCAGCTCACCTTGTTGCTGAGCGGCACGCTCGCCGAGATCCACTGGAGCTGCGTCACCGACGGCGACACTGCAGCGTCGGGCCAGAGCGCGCGCTCGTGCTTCGAGTATCTCGTGCTCGGTACCGGCGACGTTCAGGTGTCGGAGGCCGACGTGCGGCGTTCCGGCGGCGGCGGCCTGTCCGAGGCCAGAAAGCCGCTGCAGGTCGTCGGTCACGTGACCGAGCTCGACCTCGACGAGCGCGCGAGCGAGGCGGTGCCGCGCGTCAAGGGCTACGTGCCGGACATGCGCTTGCGCCTCGGGCAGATCGGCCCCGAGCTGAACATCGCGACGCCGCAAGAATGGTTCGACTTCGACTACGCTCGGCTGTCGCTCGGTTGGGACTACACACGTGGCTATCCCGGCTTCTTCTTGCGGCAGAGTCGGCAGGTCACGTTGCGCTTCGAGCTGCTCGAGCCGATCACGCTCGAGTACAGCCGCAGAATTCGCTCGTACTTGAACCAGCGCGTGATCTTCGATCCGCTGACCCAGCGCACGTTCGAGCTCCGCTTCGACTTCAGTGTTCCGAGTACGCGCTGAGCCGGTGACGAAGCATCCGATTAATGCGATTCAGGAACCGTCGTCGTGCGCGCGCTGTTCTGCCTGCTGCTCGGTTGGGTCATCGCGCTCGGCCTGATCGCCCCGGCCCACGCGCAGCCATCCGCGCGACCGACGACGTCGAAGCCTGGGTCGGGCGAACCGCCGCCAGCTGAACCGCCGGAGTCCGCACCGACCACGCCGCCCGCGGATCCGGTGCCGATGCGCACCGACGAGCTGCCCGGTGACGCTGCGGGCGACAACCCCGGCGAGCCATCGACCGACGAGCCACCGACCGACGCGCCACCGATCGACGCGCCACCGACCGATGCGACCGACGACGCGAGCGAACCCGACGCCGCCCTGCCCGATCGCGGGCCGCTGCCGTCGGTCGTCGACCTCGCGGATCCCATGGCACCGGTGCTCGCGGGCCTCGACGCGCTCACCAGCAAGGGCGCGACTGTCGGCCCGATCTCGCGCTCGACCAACGCACTGCAAGGCGAGCTGCTGACGACAACGCTCGCGACCACCGATCACCCGTGGGTGCAGTTCGTGCTCGAGCGTGTCGCCGCCGACGGCTACGCCGTGCTGCTGCGTCCGATCGGCAAGGACGAGTACGAGGTCATCGTGCTGCGCGCGCGCGCGGGTCAAGAACGCGGTCTTGCGTTCATCGGCGTCGATGGCCTCGAGATCCGCGGCGAGTTCCGGCCCGGCGAGAGCGACCAGAGCGTCGCGAAGCTCGTCGACGTCACCGGCGGGTTGCTGATCCCCGCCGAGGTGATCGAGACGCTGAGGCCCGTCGGCTATCGCGTCGCGCTGCGCCCGAGCGGCGCAGGTCGCCTGGAGATTCGTGTCGCACCGGGCCGCGCGATCCGTCGCGTCCGCATCTACGGACAGACACCGCTGTTCGAGCGCGAGATCCGTCGCGTGCTCTCGCTCGACGCTCGCCCCGGCGCGCTCGCACCTGCTCCGTGCGTCGACAAGAGCGTGGTGCGGACCCGCAAGGGCCGCAAGCACATCGCACCGCTGTGCCAGCCGGGCGATCTGCTGTGCGAGGCATGGGAGCAGGCCGAGCGCAGTCGCATCGAGCGCTACCTGTTCGACGAGGGCTATCTCCGCGGCGGTGTCGACTTCACGTTCATCTGCGGCAAGCAAGGCGACGAGGTCGATCTCGCCGTGATCCTGCGCAAAGGCGACGCGTTCAAGGTCACCGGCCCGGTGGTCAAGGGCAACCTCGCGACGGCTGATCAACGCTGGGTCCGCCGCGTGTTCAAGCCGACGTACGGCGTGCTGCGGATCCCGAAGCGAATCACGCGCAAGTACATCGAAGCGGCGCGCGAGAAGGTCGAGCGCGAGTACTCGGCGCCACGCTCGGGTCCGCGGAGTCGAGCACGACGCGGGCTGACGCTGCCGTACCCCGGCGTGCGCGTCGAATCGAACTTCGATCGGATGCGGGCGCAGGACGTGCCGACCAAGGGCCGGCGGATCCCGCTCGACGTCGACGTGCAGCTCGGCAAGGGCGTCGATTCCGGGTTCCTCGGCGATCGTCGCGTCTCGGAGAACCGTCTGCGATCGCAGCTGCAGATCTTCGAGCGGCGCGAGGCCGCGAGCACCACGACGGCGTCGCGCGAGGCCGCGAACCTCCGCGCGTACTACCAGAGTCGCGGCTTCATGCTCGCGCAGGTCACCGGCAAGTTCCAGGACTTCGGCGGCCTGCACAAGCTGACGTTCGACATCCAGGAGGGTCCGCGCGTGACGATCCGCGAGGTCGGATTGCAGCGTCCCGACGGCGTCAGCACCGTCGTGCTCGACGAAATCGAGCGCGAGGTCGGTCGTGCGCGCAAGCTGAAGTCCGGCGCCCGCTTCTCCGATGTCGCTGCACGCAAGGACCTCGGGCTCGTGCTCGCAGCATACGCCAAGCGTGGCTACGTCTGTGCGCGAGGTGTCATCCGCGTCGCGTTCTGGCGCACCGGACTCTCCGACGGCAGCGCGAACGCGACGCTCGATCTCACCAGCGAGCTCGAAGACACCGGCACCGCGACGTGGCTCGCCGATCCCGATGCGGGGCTCGAGGGTAGCGGCCTCGCGGCGATCCGCGGCCGCAAGCGCGCGGGCGCGTGGGTGCGCATCGAGATCGATCCGGGTCGGCGCGCGGTCACGTCGAGCGAAGAGGTCGTGCATCACCTCGAGGTCCCGATTCCCGCGTCGCGCGAGGTCGATGCACTGCCGCGGACGACCGGCGAGTGGGATGCGACGAGGACCTTCCGCGACGGCCCGTTGCGCCGCAAGGGCGACAAGACGGTCGGCCGCGTGCCGCTGTCGCTCACCAAGGACCGCGAGGTCGAGCGCGACGTCGCCCGTCGCTACCAAGATGCCGGCTATCCGCTCGCCGACGCGGAGCTGCGCTGGGTCTACACCAACGGCGCCGGCGTGCAGCACCGCGTCGCGAGTGCCGACCGCCTCACCGAGCCGAGCGTCGGCTTCTGCGAGGACACGCGCACTGGGAACGACCTGACGATCGGCACCGAGCTGTCGGTGTACGAAGGCCGTCAGGCGCGCTTTGGCACGACGCTCGTGCGCGGCAACTTCAAGACCCGCTACCGCCGCAAGAACGGCAAGCCGGCCGCGATCGCCCGCGAGATCGAGTGGCAAGAAGGCGACGTGTGGAGCAAGAGCGCGATCGATCGGACGCGCGCCGGCATCGACGGCATGGGCGTCACCGAGAACGTCGTGATCAGGCCGCAGCCGCGCAACTGCTCGCTCGACTCGGATCCGAACCGACCGTGCGTAGTGCACCAGGTCGTGAGCATCACCGAGTCGAAGGATCGCGCGATGGACATCGAGTGGGGC
>Ga0105048_10009107_pt1 | contig 15832 bp, 13 predicted proteins | sample MAT05_FD_78382 | JGI IMG/M metagenome (GOLD analysis project Ga0105048, IMG submission 78382) | Freshwater microbial communities from Lake Fryxell liftoff mats and glacier meltwater in Antarctica - MAT-05 | ecosystem: Environmental > Aquatic > Freshwater > Ice > Liftoff microbial mat | place...
AGGACGAGGCGGGCGGGCTGGAGGTGAAGACGCGAAAAGAAGGCTGGATCAGCGCGCCGCCGATCGAGGGCGCGATGGTGGCGAACATCGGCGACATGCTCGACAAGCTCACCGGCGGGCGATTCCGCTCGACGCCGCACCGGGTGCGGAACCGGTCGGGGCGCGAGCGCATCTCGATGCCCTTCTTCTTCGATCCGGGCTGGGACGCTCGGCTGGTGCCGCTGCATTCACCGCGGGCCGATCTCGATCGCTGGGACCACGCCGACGTGCACGCTTTCGATGGAACTTACGGTGCATATCTGGCCCGGAAGGTCGCGCGCGTGTTCCCGAAGCTCTTCGCCGACGTGATCGCCACCGCCAAGCATTGATTGCGAGGGCGCGGCTCATCCGCTAGCGTCCCAGCCGCATGTTTTCTCTGCGCACCTGTGGCCTCGCCCTCGCCTTCGCGCTTCCCGGGCTGATCGGATCGAGCGCCGAAGCCGCCCCGACCGTCACCAGCACCAGCGCCGCGAGCAAGCCGACGGTGCTGGTCGTGCCCCTCGCGGGCGCCACCAAGGCCCTCCAGGATCTGGGCTACGCGGCGGCGTTCCGCACGATCGGCGTGTTCCAGGCGACCAACGGTTTCAACTTGATGCACCCCAAGCAGCTCGCGCGCGCGCTCGAGTCGCGCAGCGCCCTGCTCGGCGACGTACGCACCGCCGACGGCCTGCGCAAGGCCTCGGTGTGGCTCGGCGCGCGCTGGGCGGTGACCGGCGTGCTCGCCGGCGCGGGCAAGAAGACCACCATCAAGCTGCTGGCGATGGACGTCGCGAGCGGCAAGAAGCTCGAGGCCGATATCCCGGCCGCCGACACGATGGTGGTGATCGACGCGATGTCCGAGAAGTCGCTGGAGCTGCTCGACAAGCTCGGCATGCCGGGCGCCGCCGCTGCGCTCGCCGCGCGACCCAAGGCCCTGGCCTCGGCCTCGCCCATGACCCAGAACGCCGGCGCGCTCGGAGAGTACGGAGCGTGCGCGCGCATTCTGATGCAGCAGCCGATCAGCATCCGCGATCCGGTGCTGCTCGAGGGCGCCGCGATCGACGACGGCATCACGCACTGCAAGACCGCCGCGTCGCTCGACGCAGACTTCGTCGACGCGCGCGCCGCGCTCGGCTTCGCTTACGCGCTCAAGGGCGATCAGAAGCTGGCGGAGGAGTACCTCGCGTCGGTGAAGAACGCGCGCGGCTTTTTGCCCGACTACGCGATCGGCCGCTTCTGGGTGCTCAACAAGTACTACGACACCAACATGGCGGTGGAGGCGCTCGAGCAGGTCGTCGAGAAGCACCCCAACTTCATGATCGCGCGCGGCTACCTCGGCGACTCGCTGAACATCCTGAAGCGCCACGACGCCGCGCTCGAGGTCTTCCATGCGTACCTGGCCGAGGTCCCCGATCAGCCGTGGGTGATGAGCCGCATCGGCTACACCTACGCGAAGCTCAAGAACTTCGACGCGGCCGTCGAGTGGACCAAGAAGGCGCTGCGCGTGACGCCTGCGGATCCGGAGCTCCTCCTGGAGATGGCCAGCCGCTTCGTCGATGCCGGCCGTTATGACGACGCACGCACTGTGCTCGCGCGCATCGTCGCCGACGGCGGCGCGCGCGGTGAGGTGTACCTGCGGCTCGGCTACGTCTACCTGCTGTCGGGCAAGCTGGCCGACGCCGAGCGCGAGCTCCACAAGGCGCTGCGCCTGGCCACCAAGCAGAGCGAGTGGCGCACCCGCGGCCGCGCCCGCTACGACCTCGCGAAGCTCTGGATGCGGCAAGACGCGCCGGATCTCGCGATCCGCCAGCTCGAGGCGGCGCTCGCCGAAGGCTTCCACGACCCCTCGCAGATGCGGGCGGATCCGGACATCTCGAAGCTGAGCAGCCACGCCAAGTTCGCCAAGATCGAGAGCGGGCAGGTCCCCGTCAAGAAGGGCGCGGGCGTGGCGCCGTACCTGAGCCCGTTCCCGACCAACCCGCTGACCGGCATGATCGACTACGACGTCGCGGCGAAGAAGCCGCGCCCCAACGTCGAGATCAAGTTTTAAAGCTCAGCTCTGAGTCGGCGATCACCGACTTTGCTTCACACCTCGGGTTGAGCGAACCTCGCGCTGATGCGCACCTCGATCGCCGCCCTCGCCCTCGCCGCCTGCGTCCTGTCGCTCCCTGATCGCGCCGAAGCCGCGCGCCCGGTGGGCCTCGGTGTCGCCGCCGGTATCGCGCTCCCGACGTCGAGCAACCTCGGAGACATCGATCCCGCGCTCTCGTGGGGCTTCTTCGTCGACATCCCGATCATCTCGACCTTCACGATCACGCCGAGCACGATCCTCTATCGCATCGACCCGAAGAACGTGACGGGCGCGGCCGCCACCGACGTCTCGCTCAACTTCAAGTTCATCATCCCGCTCGGCCCGTTCGAGCCGTTCGCCGGCATCACCGCCGGCATCACGTCGACCAGCGACCTCCAGCCGCACGTCGGCGGGGTCCTCGGCGCGTCCTTCAACATCGTCTCGAACCTCGATATCTACGCCAGCGTGAACTATCGCCTGACCATCGACGACGCCGGCAACGTCAGCACCTGGCACATCTTCGCCGGGCCGCTGTTCCGCTTCGGTCAGGGCTAAGGCGTGAACAGCCGCGTGTGCACGCTGCCGACGACCGGCGCGCCGCCAGTCATCGCGGCGCTCGCGAGATCGACCTGCCCCAGAAAGAAGTACCCAATCACCTCGGGCTGGATCGCGCCGGGGCGATAGCGCAAGAGCGCACCGCGGACCGCGCCCGCGTCGATGCCGGTGGTGCCGGGGACGAAACGATCCGGCGACATCAGCAGGTACACCACCGTGTAGTCGCCGGGCCGGACGGCCGAGACCACCAGCGTCACCGCCTGCCCCGCGTCGTCCATGCTCTGGCCGAAGCCTGAAGCAGAGCCGGTCATGCCGCCCGTCAGCGCGCCCATGCCCGTCGAGCGGAACGTGCCGGTGCCGGTGAGGAACGAGTTCGCCGTGGGGTGCGTGCCGAACGTCGTGCTGAACGTGGTCTCGAGCTCTCCCATCGGGACCAGGCAGATCTGCGCGCGCAGCGGATCGACCGTGACGCCGCCCATCGCGAGCTCGAGATCGGCCATCGCGCGGCGGCCGTCGATGAACGCGCGCACGCCGTCGAGCGCCGGCCCGAACTCGGTGTTGCCGGCGAGCTTCGGCCCGAGCAGGAGCTGCACGCGATCGATCTCCGCCTTCAGCGCGGCCTCGTCGAACGGTCCGTCGAGGATCTCGCGCGCCTTGGCCAGATAGCGCCGCTTGCCTTCGGGGTGGTTGTACAGCCGGTGCGTGAGCGCCGAGTGCGCGAGCACCGAGGCCGGGTTCATCACCGGGCTGAACGCCGCGTCGGGACCCCACGGCAGCATCACGAGCTTCTTCGACGTCGGGTCGTCGTAGACGAAGAAGTTGTTCGCGTTGCCCGGGTAGCCGTCCCAGTGACCGATGATCGACTCGACCGCCCAGAAGTCGATGAAACGATCGACGTCGATCACTGCGTCGAGCGTCGGGATCAGATCGGCTTCGCTCGCGGTCTCGATCGCCGTCGTCACCCGCTCGAGTCGCGCGAACGCGTCGGCCGGCGCGACATCGGAGCCCTTCTTCTCGAACGTGCCCATCCAGCCGGCGCGGAAGTCGCTCAGCGTGCCTTCCCAGAGCGTCCCGTCCTCGTTCGCGAAGTGCTGCCGGAGAAACGGCTTCTTCACGCTCTCGACGTCGACGTACACGCCGAGCGACGCGCCGTTCACCGTGACCTCGGCATAGTTGCAGCGCGGCGCGGGGACGCCGGCGTCGTTGTGCACCTTGTACGCGAGGCAGGTGCGGACCAGCGACGGATCCTGCTGCGAGTTGTTGAGCGTGATCGTCTCGAGGCCGAGGTGCTCGGCGTGCGGCACCAGCTCGTCGAGCTTGATCTTGAGCGAGGGCTTGGTGCTGCTGAGCGAGCCCAGAAAACCCTTCTTTCGCAGGCCGGCGCGCTCGAAGCGCTGCCCGTCGATCGTCACCGTCGCGGGGAAGTAGGTGAACGGGTCGCCGAACGGATCGGCCAGGCACTGCGCGCCCACCAGGATGTCCTCGAGCACCCGCGTCTGAGCGCGCAGCGCGTCCCAGTCGGCCGGGGCCAGATCGATCGTCACCTGGACCACGTGCGCCGGGTCGAACAGCGGACCGGCCAGATCGGGCTTGGGCGTCGGCGTGGGAGTCGGCGTCGGCTGCGGGGTCGGCGTCGGCTGCGGGGTCGGCGTCGGCTCGGTCATCCCGTCGCCGCACCCACTGACGATCAGGACAGCCAGGGCCAGCGCGCGCACGCCCTCGACTGTATCAGATGTTGTCCACCCGCGGTGCCCCATGCGAGGGTCTCCAGGATGGCCGCAGAAGAGGCTCTGGTCAGCGGGCTCGAGGCGATCGGCGCGGGTGACGTGTCGCTCGCCGACGCCCTCGGAATGAAGCGTCAGGTGCTCGACGTGCTGCTCGAAAAGGCGCTCGGCCTGGTCACGTTCGGGAAACACGAGCAGGCCGAGTCCGAGCTCTCGCGCCTGACGCTCGTCGACGGACGTTCGCCGCTGCCGCCGTTCGCGCTGGGCGCGTTGCTCGCCGAGAAGAAGCAGTTCCATGCGGCGATCGAGGCCTACGAGCAGGCCGAGGCGCGCGCCGAGAAGCTCGGCTCGCGCGCGATGGTCGCGCGCGTCGCGCTGTGCAAGGGCCACGCGTTCATGGCGCTCGGCGAGGCCGACAGCGCGCGCATCGCGTTCACCACCGCGAAGACCCAGGGCGAGCCGGCCATCGCAAAAGACGCCATCAAGCTCCTCGAGGTACTGGGATCATGAAAATTCCGCAGCCAGGATTCAACCCCGTCGACATGCAGCGCCGCCTCATGGAGGCCCAGGGCAACGTCCAGAAGCGGGCGATGGAGGTCCTGAAGAAGAGCCAGGACGGCACGCTGAACAACGACGCCGGCTTCAAGGACATGATGGAGACCCAGCAGAAGTGGGCCCAGTCGGACGCGATGCAGGCGTTCAATCCGATGAACGTCTTCCGCGGCGGGATGACGCAGGATCAGGCGACCATCCAGCAGCTCGCGCAGCGCGCTCAGCTCGGCGACGTCGCGGTCGCGACCCAGCTGCAGATGAACTTCGATGCGATCCAGTCGCTCGCCCTCGGCGCGCGGGTCGGCGTCTCGTTCGACAAGGTGCAGAGCTACCTCGAGAACGCCGCGGCGCAGGCGCTCCTCACCGGCGACCACCAGACGTTCCAGCGACACACCCAGGCGCTCGCGGGCCTCGAGGCGGCGTCTGCCCTGATCCCGGGCTACGAGCAGGCGGCCCGCTCGATCCCCACGCACAAGAAGCAGCCCGGCACGGGCCCGCTCGCGAAGGGCACCAAAGAGAACGTCGGTCAGACCGCCAGCGCGGTGAAGAGCGGCCTCGCGAACGCGGCGAAGCAGAGCCCGCCGAGCGCCGAGGTCGCCGCGCTGATGCACGACAAGGGGCGCCTCAAGTCGCCGAACAAGGTCGACATGCAGCCCAGCTGGATGACGCTCCACTACGACAACGCGAAGGTGAACGTCGGCGCCGACGGCAAGGTCGCGCTGAACGACAAGCCGCTCTCGGCGACGGACGGCGACGCGATCCTGCGCGGGATGATGTTCTGGGCGCACAACGGCCACAAGATCAGCACCAAGGTCGACATCGAGCTGATCATCGGAAAGGCGATGTCGGCCGACATCCCCGAAGCGAAGCGAAAGGCGCTGCGCGACGCGCCGTCGGCGCTGGTCGACTCGCGGCCCACGATCGTGAAGGCGAAGATCGACGACTGGCCGCACCCGCTCGCCGCGCACGTCGCGCTCCACGACGTCGAGCTGGTGAAGACGCCCAAGGAGGCGAGCCGCGGGACGCTGCTGGTCGACCCCTCGTCGGGCTCGGTGAAGATGCGGACCGACGACGACAAGCTCTACGACATCGCGAAGGACGATCTGATGCGCGTGTATCAGTCGCTGCGCGCGAACTCGAATCCGCCCGCGGGCTTCGACGCGTTCCTGCACAACCTCGAAGCGGCGATCATTCGCAGCCGTCAGTGACCCAGCTCTTCGCGCCGGTCGTGTCGATCACGCCGACCCAGCGCCGCCGCTACCTCTGGGCGGCGTGGTGGACCGAGCCGCCGGAGCGGGAGCCGTTCCGGAAGCCCGATGCGTCGTCGGGTGGGGCGAAGACGCGTGAGGAAGCGAAGCGTGAGGCCGAGAAGGCGGCGGGTCGGGCGCTGCTCGAGATCGAGCCGCGCTGGGCGCGGGCGTGGGCGCGGGTGATGGCGGGACAGGCGCCGTGGGTCGTGCGCGAGGTCAGGCCGGTGGGCGCGCAGAGCGAGGCCGACGCGAGCATCTGGGCGATCCTCGGGCTGCAGAACGACGCGTCGGTGGAGGCGATCAAGGCGGCGTATAAGCAGAAGGCGCTCGTCGCGCATCCCGATCAAGGCGGTGATCCGGCCGCGTTTCGCCGGATCCATCAGGCCTATCGAAAGGCGCTGCTGCGCCGGAAGAAGAAGCCGTTCACGCGGAAGGCGCGCGCTCCTGGTTGACGGCGATGGGGCGCGGAGGACAAGGAATGCAGATGCGATTGTCGTTCCTCACGGCGCTCGGCCTGGTGGCCGCCTGCAGCTCCGATCCCGGCACCAGCCCGGACGCCGCGGTGACGCTCGCCGATGCGACCGCCACGTTCCCCGACGCGGCCGCCACGTTCCCCGACGCTGCGCCGGCCAATCCGGACGCCGCGATGGGCGACCCCGACGCGGGTGGCGCGAACACCTGCGCTTCGACCGCCGTGCCGTGCGTCGACGAGAGCATCCTCGCGCTCGACTTCAAGCAGGGCGTGAACCCGCGGATGGTCACGACCACCGCGACCACCGGCGGCTTCATCAGCGCGATCGACGCCACCGCGGGCGCGCAGCCCCCGAACATTCCTGCCAGCCAGGGCTACGTTTACGCTCGATTCACCGAGCAGGGCCTGGAGCGCGTGAGTGTCGGCGACTGGGACTCGGTCGAGTCGACCGACTGGGACATCGCGTTCCGGCGCTTCGTCGTCCGCATCAACAGCGGCGTCTCCGGCCCGTCTTGCGTCGGCGCTCTGCGCACCCCGGCGCTGTCCACGTTCGACAGCGTCACCGCGATCCCCGCCGGCGCGCCCGCCCTCGAGACGTACATGGATCCGAACGACACCTGCGCGCTGGTCGCGGATCCAGGCCGCCTCAACTCGCCGATCGTCGCGCTCGACAGCTACTGGGGCTACCGGAGCTGCGTCGAGATGACCGGCAACATCTTCGTGCTGGTGCTCGCCGATGGGCGCGCGGTGAAGCTCCAGGTGCTGTCGTATTACAACCCGGCGGTGCAGGCAGTGTGCGATCGAAACGGCGCGCTCCCGATGAACACGCCGAGCGGCGCCGCGAACATGCGCGTCAAGTGGGCTTTCCTGCCGTGAAATACGCCTGGATTGCCTGCCTCGCGGCGTGCTCCCCGCCCGCGTTCGAGGTCGCCACGCACGGCAACGCGCTGCGCCCGAACAACCCGCGCACGCCGGACATGTTCCACTACGAGCCCGGCGACGTCGTCGAGCACCTCGACAGCGCCGGCGGTGAGTTCCGCATCCACTACACGCGCGCCGGCCGCCACGCGGTCGCGCTCGCCGACGCCGACATGTCCGGCGTGCCCGACACCGTCGAGCGCAACGCGCGCCTCTACGACGAGCTGATCGCGCACTACCGCCTGCTCGGCTGGCGCGATCCGGTCAGCGATCTGATGAACCCGGACAACGGCGGCGACCAACGCTTCGACGTGTACCTGGTCGACTTCGCGCGCGCGGCCGATGGCTCGTTCCGCAGCGAATTTTGCACCGGCAGCATCTGCTCCGGCTTCATGGTGCAGGAGAACGACTTCGTCGGTTACGGCTACCCGTCGGTGACCGCCGCCGAGCGCACGGTCGCCAGCCACGAGCTCTTCCACGCGGTCCAGGCGGCCTACGACGCCGATCAGGGCAGCGTGCTCGCCGAGGGCACCGCAGTCTGGGCAGAGGAGGAGTTCGATCCGACCCTCACCGACTTCGAGGGCCAGATCGACGGCTACCTCGACAACCCCGGGCGATCGATCGACGTGCCGCTGCCGGGTCCGGTCGACCGGTTCAGCTACGGCAGCGCGATCTTCTTCCGCTTCCTTTCGGAGCGCTTCGATCCGGTGCTGATCAAGGAGCTCTACGAGGGCGTGGTCGACGGCGCCGGTGGCGTGCCCGATCCGAAGTGGAAGGACGTGCTCCCCGGCCTGCTCGCGATGCACGGCTCCAGCTTCGCCGACGCGTTCACCGAGTTCGCCTCCTGGAACCTGTACACCGGCGGCTTCGCGTCGATGGGCTACGGCTACGCGAACGCCGCGCGCTACCCGCGCGTAAAGGCGATCGCGGTGACCGCGCCGGTGGACGAGGCCGATCTGCGGATCTTTTACGCCTCACAACCGGTGTACTCGGTGACGGTGGACGGGCGCGATCCGATCGACGTCGCGATCGTCGGCGACGATCTCCAGGGCCTGGTGCTCCTCACCGCGCCCATCCGCGGCGGCCGCCTGGTGTCGCCGCCCGGGACCAGCACGCCGCGCGCCTCGATCTCCGGGGCCGAGGGCCTGCTGGTGACGATCGTGAACACCAACCTCGCGGGCAACTCCAAGCGCCCGTCGCTGTGCGCGGGGACTGCGACCGAGGTCGACGCGTGCCTCATGCGCCACGCTCCCCCCACGCCAGACGCTGGACTCAACGCGCCCGACGCAGAGCCGGCGCCCGACGCGGCGACCTTCCCAGACGCGGGCGTCACTGCCGATGACGCCAGTGTTCCCGTCGCCGAGCTCCCGACGTCCTGCGCCAGCACGCCCGCATCGAGCCCGCTCGCCCTACTCATCGTCCTGGTTCTGCTGCATAAACGTCGGCGATGATCCGCCTTCTCGCGGTCCTAGCGCTCGCGTTGGTGCTTTCGAGCTGCAGCAAGAAGAGCTGCCTCGAGGGCACCGACAGCGCCTGCGTGGTGATCGCGCCCTGCGAGAAGATCGCCTTCACCTGCGCCGCCGGGATCGCGCGCGCGTACGTGCTCGGACCGACCGACCCGATCCCACCCGGCATCGACGCGCTCGCCGCGCCCGGCGATCTGGTGCTCGAGAACGACCAGGTCATCGCGGTGATCGACGCGCTCGATCATCCCCACCACCTCGCGCCCGCCGGCGGCATGCTGGTCGATCTCGCGGTGAAGGGCGGCGAGGACGGCCTCAACCAGTCGCTCGTCGCCGCCGGTCTGTTACCGGAAGACACCGCGCACTACACCTCGGCGCAGGTCATCGAGGAGAACGGCGTCCACGCGATCATCCTGCGCGGCAAGCTCGATCGCACCGACGATCACGACATCGCCACGCGCTACGAGATCAAGCCGTGCGAGCCGGGCATCCGCGTGCGCACCGAGGTCGTGAACCGCGGCCGCGATCCCGCCGCGTGGACCGTCGCCGACGCTTTTTTCTGGGGCGATCGCGACTTCGCGCCCTTCATCCCCAACCCCGCTGCCGGCTTCGTGCACCCCGACTTCGGCCTCACCGAGGTCAACGACGTCTATCGCGACTCGGACTTCATGGCCGCGTCCGACTTCGCGCGCCGATCGTCGAGCTACGCCGTCGTGCGGTGCGACGGGCCGCAGATCGCCGGCTTCCACAGCACCACCATCTCCGCCGCCGGCACCCCGCGCCGTGTGGTCGTCCCCGGCGACTATGAGGTGTACGAGCGCTTCATCGCCGTCGCAGCGAGCCGCGGCCCCGCGCCGGCGATCGACGTCGCGCTGGAGCTGCGCCGGCAGTTGCACGGCGAGACCTTCATGACCGTGAAGGGCACCGTCACCCCGACCTCCTCGGCGCCGCTCGCGGTGACGCTGATGGACGGCGACACGCCCCGGAGCGCAGTGGTGATCGGCGCGGACGGCACGTTCGAGATGCGCGCGCCGACCGGCAAGGCGTACGCGGTTGCGCTCGAGATGTTCGGGAAGGTGGTCGACACCAAGACCGCCGCCGCGGGTGCCGAGGGCGAGACCGTGACCGTCGCGCTCACCGCACCGGCGGCGGGCGAGGTGGTGCTCGACGTGAGCATCGACGGCGCTCCAAAAGAAGCTCAGGTGTTCTTCGCCCCGGCCGACGCAGCGACGAAGGACGCGGTGGCGGCGCAGTATCTCTCGACGTACGCGACCTGCGCGCCGCTGCTCGGCCCGGTCAGCGGCGCGTCACCGGCGTGCAATCGGGTGCTCACGCGAGGCCCGACGAAGGTGCTCGTCCCGCCGGGCAAGTATCTGCTGCGTGCGACCGCCGGCATCGCGGCCAGCCTCGCCGAGGCCACGATCGATGTCGCGGGCGGCGCGTCAATCACCGTCCCGCTCGCGCTCGCGACGCTCGATCTGATGCCTCCCGGCACGCTCTCGGCCGACTTCCACGTGCACGGCGGGCGCTCGTTCGACTCTGCGATCCCCGACCTCACGCGCATCCACGCGTTCCTCGCGTCGGGTCTGGACGTCGTCGCCGCGACCGATCACGACGTCGTCACCCGCTACACCGACGCGCTCGGCGTGGGCGGGCGGCTGATCATCATGACCGGCATCGAGACCACCGGGAACGTGCTCCACGAGTTCGTGCCCGACGAGACGCTGCCCAAGGTGATCGGCCACTGGAACTTCTGGCCGATGGCGTTCACGCCCGCCTCACCCTATCGCGGCGGCGCCTGGGACGAGCTGATGGAGCCCGGCACGCTGTTCGCGACGATGCGCCAGCACGGGCTCTCGCCGAACGGCGTCATCCAGCTCAACCACCCGTTCACCGCATCGAGCTTCGGCCGCGACCTCGGCTATCCGCAGGCGATCGGCTTCACCACCGAGGGCGGCATCCCCACCCGTGACGATGGCAGCGCGCAGGCGTTGATCTCGCGCGTGCCGCCGCAGGGTGGCGACTCCAACCTCGCGTACGACACGCAGGAGGTGATGAACGGGACCGACAACCTCCAGCTCCAAGCGTACCGCGCGTACTGGCACTTCTTGCTCGACAGCGGCGTGGTGCGCGCGGCGACCGCCAACAGCGACTCGCACGGCCTCACCGACGCGGTCGTGGGCACGCCGCGCACGATCGTGTTCACGCGCCTGCCGTTCGACGAGTCGACGTTCCAGGCCGACGTGAAGGCCGGGCGCATGATCGGCACCAACGGCCCGATCATCCTCGCGTCGCTGAAGGACACCACCGGCGCCACCCGCGCGCCCTCGATCCTGGCGATAAAACCAGCCCCGAACGCCACCCTCGACGTCGTGGTGCGCGCGCCCCCGTGGGCGCCCGTGGCGGAGGTGCGCATCATCGTCGACGGCAAGGTCGCGCGCACGATCACCGATGTCTCGCACGGCACCGACCCGCTCGCGACGCGCGCGCTCGAGGTGTGGCGCGGCAGTATCGCGCTCGCCGAGCTCCTCCCGGCCGACGGCCTCGATCACTGGATCTCGGTCGAGGCCGGATCGCCCCTGCCCGCCACTGCGGATCTGAACTGCGACGGCATCCCGGACACCACCGACAACAACCGCGACGGCGTCATCGACGAGCGCGACGCCGAGGACTTCGATCCCCTCGCGCCCGGGATCGAGTGCGACTACGAGTACGGCCCGGTCATGTCCCCTCCCCCGCCGGCCGATCCCTTCGATCCGCTGGCCCGCTTCGACGCGGTGACGCCGGGCGGCTTCCCGTTCGCGTTCACCAACCCGCTCTTGATCGACGCCGACGGCAACGGCTTCGAAGGAGCCGCCAAGTGATCGCGCTCGTCGCGCTCGTCGCTCTCATCGCCACCGCGACACCATCCGCGTCTCTCGCCGATATCGGCCCGGTGTCGATCGCGTTCCAGGACGGCGGCCTCGGCGCCGCGCGATCGGCGGTCCCGAGGAGCGAGGTCGGCTTCACGGGCCTCGGCTTCCTGCTCGCCGACTTCGACAACTTCTACGGCGATCTCAAGGCCCGCGCGCTGCTCTCGGGGCGATGGGCGATGGGCGAGCTCGAGCTGTCGGCCGACGTGGAGGTGCTGCGCGCGGAGCTGGTGATCTCCAGCCTCTCGGCGGGCCGCGTCGGGCTCGGCACCACGGCGATCGGCGCGACCTACCGTATCAATGGAACCAGCGGCATCAAGGGCGCCGCCGACTGGGATCTCGCGGTGACCTCGCGCATCGCGCTCCCCACCGACTTCGGCGCGCGCGAGCACGGCGCGCCCTTCGGCATCGACTACGGGGCGCTGATCTCCTGGCGCCCGCGCGACGACGTCGAGGTGCACGGGCACCTGCTCGGCCTCGCTTCGGCGCAGATCTCCGACGGCCCGACGTTCGGGCGGATCGGCTTCACGCTGGGCGGCGGGGCGTCCTGGTCGCCGCTGTCGTGGCTCACCGCGGGCGCAGATCTCGGCGCTCAGCTCGCCTATGACGACGCCCTCGACCGGCTCGCGCTGGCGATCGCGCTTCGTTTCCGGGTCAGCGACGCGGTGGCGATCGATCTCAGTGCTTCCAAGCCCTTGGCCGGCGAGGACCGCACACTGGCGGTCGGCGCGCTGGGCGTTCGCGTGGGCTTCTAGCCCTTCAATGCGCGTTGACTCGCTCGGGCAAACGCACCATCTACGAGCCCACATCATGGTCGAGCTTCAGCTCCGTCCTCCCGCGCGTCCGTTCGTCCCCCCGGCAGCTCCGCCTGTCGAGCCCTCCGACGCGGAGATCTGGTGGATCCTGCTCCAGTCGCGGCTCGAGGACATGCGCATCAAGATCCCGCGCACGCTCGTCGGCACCGTGCAGTTCGAGATCCTCGCGAGCGAGACGCGCCGCTTCTTCTTCGTCGAGCTCAACGGCACCAAGACGCGCGCCGGCGAAGGCTTGCTCGGCAGCTCGGATGCGTGGGTCACCACCCGCGAGGCCGATCTATCGATGATGAACTCGAGCCCGCTGCCCGGCGAGAGCCCCAGCTTCGAGGTGATCGGCAAGCTCGGCCTGGTCGAGCGCTTCTTTGGGGCTCTCACAGGCGCCAAGCCCTCCACCGCGATCGCCCTCGTCTGAGCATGATTCTCTCGCGACGCGCGCTCTTCGCGGCCACCACCGCGTTCGCCTGGGGCTCGCGCGCATGGGCCCACCAGCTCATCGAGCGATCGCCCCGCCCCCAGAACTACGAGACGCCGATCGAGGTGTTCTCGCAGCGGATCACGCCGACCGAATCGTTCTACATCCGCAGCCACTTCGACACACCGACGATCGACCTCGAGAAGTGGCGGCTGACGGTCGACGGGCTGGAGCCAGGGCAGCTCTCGCTGTCGGTGCTGCTGCAGATGCCACACACCACCGTCGAGGCGGTCTTGCAGTGCGCCGGCAACGGCCGCGGCATGATGCGACCGCGCGTCCCCGGCGTGCAGTGGATGCGCGGCGCGATGGGCAACGCGACGTGGCGGGGCGTGCGCCTGCGCGACATCCTGGCGAGGACCGGCGTCGGCCCGGAGATGAAGCACCTCGTCGTGTCGGGCTACGATCGACCGACGCTCCCTGCGACACCGCCGTTCGTGCGCAGCATCCCGATCGCGCGCGCGCTCGACGCGAACACGCTGGTCGCCACGCACATGAACGGGCACCCGATCCCCTTGGCGCACGGCGGGCCGGCCCGCCTGGTGGTGCCGGGATGGGTGGGCGACGACTGGGTGAAGTGGCTCGAGCGGATCACGCCGAGCCCCGAGGAGGCGAAGGGCTTCTTCTTCGAGAAGGGCTACCGCTTTCCTGATCCGCCGGGTGCGCCTGGCGAGCCGGTGCCGCCCGAGCGCATGCACCCGATGACCACGCTCAACGTGAAGTCGGTGATCGCGAGGCCGCGTGACGGCGCCGTCGAGCCGATCGGGCCGTGCACGGTGACCGGCGTGGCGTTCTCCAACACCGCGATCAAGATGGTCGAGGTGTCGATCGACGGCACGACGTGGAAGCGCGCCAAGCTCGAGAGCGCGACGTCCCCGTATGGCTTCCGCGTGTTCGAGGCCGAGGTGAAGCTGAAGAAGCCGGGCCGCGTGCGGATCTCGGCGCGCGCCACCGACGAGAGCGGCGCGGTGCAGCCGGTCGACGCGGTGTGGAACCCGAGCGGCTATCTGCACAACGCGATCGACTTGGTGGAGATCGAGGTGCGCCAGTGAGGCCTGCTCTCGCGTTGCTGCTCCTGGTGGCGTGCAAGGACGATCCACCCCCGCCGCCGCCCTCGACGGCGAGCGTCGCGACCGTCACCTCGACCACCGCCACGCGGAAAGATCTCCTCGGCCGCTGCCAGATCTGCCACTCCCTCGCGCACATCGAGCAGCAGCGCCTCACGCCCACGCAGTGGGCCGCGACAGTGAAGAAGATGGTCGGTTGGGGCGCGCCGCTCGGCGTCACCGAGGCCGAGGCGCTGGTCGACATGCTGGCCGCGTCGTATCCGCCCGATCTCGCCGATGCGTGGCCGCGCCGCGTGCCGACGCCGTCCGACGCGCTGCCAGAGGCTCCCGAGCCACCGCCTTGATCCTCTGGAGCTACCCGTTCTGGCTCGCGCTGATCTCGATCGTCGTCGCGTCCGCCGAGCGCATCCGCCCCTGGCGCCCCGATCAGCGCGCGCTCCGCCGCACGCTGCTGTCCGACTTCGGTCACCTGATCGTGAACGGCCACTTCCTCGGAGTGGTGATCTACGGCGTGTTCCGCGAGTGGATCGAGCCACGAATTCCCGAGCTGCACGGCCCCGCGGCCGGGTGGCCGATGTTCTTGCAGATCATCGTCGCGCTGGTCGCGATCGACTTCGGACAGTGGTGCGTCCACAACCTGTTGCACCGCGTCGCCCCGCTCTGGGAGATCCACAAGATCCACCACTCGGTCGTCGACGGCGAGATGGACTGGATCGTGTCCTTCCGCTTCCACTGGCTGGAGGCGGTCATCTACAAGACCCTGCTCTACATCCCGATCGCGCTGCTGGGCTTCGGGCCCGAGGCGGTGCTGGTGCACGCGGTGTTCGGCACGCTGATCGGGCACCTCAACCACAGCAACCTCGATCTCGGCCACGGGAAGTGGCGCTACGTGCTCAACAACCCGCGGATGCACATCTGGCACCACGACTTCGACGGCGCGCCGAAGAACTTCGGGATCATCTTCAGCGCGTGGGACTGGCTGTTCGGTACCGCCAGCGTTCCGAGCGAGAGGCCACGCGCGATCGGCTTTCCCGGCGTGGAGAAGGTCCCACAATTTTTCCTCGCGCACGCCGCCTGGCCGATCGCCCGGCCGGCGCCGGCGTTCTTCGGTGTCGCGGTGATGGTCGGCCTCTATGCGCTGAGCCTCGGCCCGCACCCGTTCTTCTTGCCGCCGAGCGAGAGCAGCTCGCAGCCCACCGCGGCGCGTGTGCGCGAGGCGATCCATGCGCCCGATGAGGCGCGCGCGAAGCTGCCGCTGGTCGGCTCGGCCGCGCGCGAGGCGGGATGGGCCCACCCCGAGTCGATGGTCGACGCAGGCGAGCTCGCCGGCGTGCTCGGCTTGCCGGAGCTGGTGCTGCTCGACGTCCGCCCGAAGAGCCGCTTCGAGCAGGGCCACATCCCGACCGCGCAGGTCGTCGAGCGCGGCGACTACGCGGTCCCGAGCGGCCTCTCGAAGAGCGGCGCGGAGCTCGAAGCGATGCTGCGCGCGCGCGGCGGCCGCGGCACGTCACTGATCGTGATCTATGGCGATGGCGGCGCGGAGCCG
>Ga0105048_10009109_pt1 | contig 15831 bp, 13 predicted proteins | sample MAT05_FD_78382 | JGI IMG/M metagenome (GOLD analysis project Ga0105048, IMG submission 78382) | Freshwater microbial communities from Lake Fryxell liftoff mats and glacier meltwater in Antarctica - MAT-05 | ecosystem: Environmental > Aquatic > Freshwater > Ice > Liftoff microbial mat | place...
CAACTCATTTTGCCGAAACCCGCGCACCGTGGTCGGACCGCCCGCGTACAATCGCTCCTGTGGCGGAATGAAGCCGCTCAGCGTGGGGTTGGTGCCGCCACCGAATACCAGGCCACCGCGCAAGTGCGCGACGACGGTCGCGCCTCGCCCGACATCGTGGTACCACGTCACGTCCCCCGTACCGCGCTTGAACTGCTGCGATTTGTCGGAGCCGAGCAGCGTGGAGGCATAGCGCAAACCCACGCGCACCGTTGAACCACCGGTCGGGCGCAACGGGTCGTTCACGCGCTCCCGCACCACGGAATATTCCAACGCGGCCAGCCGACTGTTGCGTTGCAGAAAGTTGCGCGCATCGTTGTCGCACGCGTTGAACACCGCGCAATAGAACGCGGGCTCCGCTTCGGTGCGCCCCAACTCCATCTGATACGACACCGTACTCGGCAGTCTCGACCGCAACGGATTCGTCACCGACAGGGCACCGCCGATCGGCGCGCGGCGAAGGAACGCACGATACTCCGACAGCGTGGAACTGAAGATTGTCAGCGTCGGCACACGCGACTGACGCGCGCGCACCGGCTGACGGATGGTCACCGCCGTGTAGTAGTTGAGCGTCTTGCTGTATGGATCGGTGCGCGCCTGCCCCTGGCAGAGCGAGGGGGCGCCATCGAGCGGTGCGCCGATGCCGATCTTGCTGACACGTGCCGTCAGCTCGAGACGCTGTGCGTACGGCAGAAAATCGCGATCGGTGAGCGAGCCCTGCATACGAAAGCAATCCAACGTCGCCCAGCCGAATCCGCCGCGCGCGGCCCACGCATCGCCCTCGGTCAGTCGCGCCACGAGATTCACCGTCGAATCACCCGGCGGCTGAATGGAGTCCGGCAACAGCTCGACGCGCTGAAACGCGTCGGTCTGATAGAGATTGCGCTGCGCATCGATGATCGCGCGCGCCGAATACCAGTCGCCGGTGCGCAACGCCATGGTGCGTCTGATGGTGGCGTCGGAGATGCGTCGCTCCCCGGTATCCGTCGTATCCACAACGATGGCGAGGCGACCCAGACGCGCCCGCGTTCCAGGCACCACGGTGACTTCCACATCCGCCGATCGCGCCGCGGTGTTGGTGGTGTAGGCCAGCAACGCCTCTGCTTGCGGCCACCCGAGATTCCGCAGGCGCCGCACGAGGGTGTCGCGTCCTGCTTCGAGCGCACCTCGGTCGAAGACGCCGCCGACGCGCAGCGGAAAATCGCGCGTCGTGCGCTGCACCGCCGTATCCTGCTCGCCGCCGCGAATGCGCAATGCCGATACACGCATCGGAAGCCCCTCGACGATACGGAAACTGATGTCGATGACACCGGGCCGACGCGTGGTCACCGCGGTATCCACCTGCACATCGGGGAAGCCGCGCCGACGGTACAAGGTCTCCAGTCGCTGCACATCGCGCGCGAACTCGGTCGGGTCGAGGCAACGTCGCTCGCCGATGACGGGCAGACCGGCAAAGGACGACGGCAAGGTGACAACGGTCGCCGCCAGCGACGCGGCTGTGTATTCGACGTTGCCGGTGAAGCGCAGCGAGCGAACTTCGCGATCGCCACGGTCACACGAGACATCCTGCGCGCCGAGCGGCGCGGCAACGATGAGGCAGGAGAGCGCCGCGCTGAAAATACGTCGAGCGGGGTGAAGAATCGCTCCCCATCGAACCGCTTCCGGTGGAACCGACTCCGGAGCCACGGTTGGGAAATGGCGCGTTGAATGCAAAAAGCGTGGCGTTGGATAGCACCGGGACGTTGGACCCCTTCCCTCGGTAGATTGCGTCGGAAAGCTCGTCCGCCACTCGCCCTCAGTCAACCACGACATGCGTCTTTCTCGCGCTCACGTCTCCCCTTTGGGAATGCGCGTCACCTACGCGTCGCTGCTGCTGCTCGCCGGCTGCCGTGCCGCCGAGCCGACGGCGAATCGTCACGTGCTGATCGATTCACGCGATTGGTACGACCCGCGCTCGCTCGATCCGGCGCACGCGACCGACGTGCCGTCAGGGCGCGCCGTGTCCTATCTGTTCGATGGACTGACGCGCTTTTCCCCGGACGCAAAGCTCGAACCGGCCCTCGCGGAACGATGGGACGTCAGTCCTGACGGCACGACATACACGTTCCACCTGAGGCATGGCGTCACCTACTCGGACGGAACACGCTTCGTCGCCGCTGACGTCGCGCCCGCCTTCCTGCGCGTGCTCGACCCCGAAACGAAGAGTGGAACCGTCTGGCCGCTGCTGCCAATCCGGGGCGCGCGCGACGTTGCCGACGGCAAGAGCAAGTTGATCGGCGTTGTCGCTGTCGACGACTCCACCGTCGTCATCACGCTCGAGCAACCATTGGCGATCTTCCCGAAGCTGCTCGCCATGCCCGTCGCTTCCATCACGCCACGCAATGCCGGCGCCGATTTCAGCGAACGCCCGATCGGTACTGGCCCGTGGCGCCTCGTCGAGTGGAAGCACGACGACTACCTCAAGTTTGCTCGCAATCCGACGTACTTCGGTGGCGCGCCCACCATCGACACGCTCATCGCACGCATCATCCCCGAACCATCCACCGCGGTCGCCGAGTTCGAGAGCGGCACGGTGGACATTCTCTACGTGCCCGAAGACCAGACGCGCGCGTGGGAAGACACCGACGCGCGACAAGCGCGACTCACCAGCGCGCCCGCGCTCCGACTCTGGTACATCGGCGTCAACACCACGCGCGGTCCGCTCAGGGATGTGCGCGTGCGACGCGCCATCGCGCAGGCCATCGACGTGCCGGCGCTGCTCAAGGAGCTGCTGGCCGGACGCGGGCGCGTTGCCGCGGGCGTTGTGCCTCCGTCGCTCGAGGGCGCCGATACGACGCGCCGCATCATCCCGTTCGACAGCAGTGACGCGCGCGCGGCCGTCGTCGCGGCCGGCTTTCCGACTGGCATCGACCTCGAACTCTGGTGCTCGCAATCGTCGCCCTTCCCGCGCATCGCGCAAACGATCCAGGCGTATCTCGCCAGCGCCGGTATCCGCGTGAAGATCGTGCAACGCGACGCCAGCTCAATGCGCGCGGCCGCGCGTGCGGGTAAGACAGATCTCGTCCTCAAGGACTGGTACGCCGACTATCCCGACGCCGAAAATTTCCTCTATCCGTTGCTGCACAGCGCCAATCGCGGCGCGGGCGGCAACGTGTCATTCTTCAGCAACACGGCCTTCGATCAGTTGGTGGACGCGTCGCGTCGTGAGTCAGACGCGGCCAGGCGCGCCGCGCTGTATGCGCAGGCCGACTCGCTGGCCTACGACCAGATGGGACTCGTGCCGCTCTTCTTCTACAACGAGCTCTACGCCATCCAGCCGTGGGTCCAGGGCTTCGAAGTGCCCGTCATCTTCAATGGGCAGCGCTGGACCACCGTCACGCTCATCGGAGGAAAGTGAGTGCGACCGGTACGCGGTGCCTCATGGTGCGCGCCGCCTACGCCTCAGCCGTCACCACGCACGACCGACCATTCTGCTTCGCACTGTAGAGCGCCCGGTCGGCCCGCGAGAGCCACTGCTCCGCGTCATCCACCGCTCGGATCTCCGCGATGCCGACCGACACGCCGACCTTGAACGGCATGCCTTCGGGCGACGGAAGCTCGGCCACCATGCTGACCAATCGCTTGGCGAGGCTTTGCGCCATCTTCGTGTCGGTGTTGTGCAGGACCGCCACGAATTCGTCACCACCGAAACGACAGAGCGTGTCCGACTGACGCAGAAACACCTTGACGAGAGCGTTGGCAACACCGACGAGTGCCAAATCACCGCCCTGATGCCCGCAGGTGTCGTTGACCACCTTGAGATCGTCCACATCGATCATCAGCAGCGTCACCGGCGTGCGGTCGAGCGCGTAGAAGTGCACCGCCCGCGTGACCGAAGTGTCGAACTGCTTGCGATTGCCGAGTCCGGTGAGCGCATCGGTCGTGCTTTCGCGACGGGCTTCTGCGAGCTGATCGCGCACATAGTCCAGGTGCGACGCGAGTGACTTGTACTCCGCTTCCTGCTCACTGCGCTTCGTCTGCAGAGCCGTCTGCATGGTAGCGAGCGCGCCAACCACTTCGTCCTTGATACTCCCCACCTGCAGCTTCGAGATCGCGTGGTGCGCGCGCTGCATCTGGACCGCCACGGTGCTGTCGGTCGCGACGTCAAGACGGACGGCGTTGTGCACCGTCTGAATGCATGACCAGAGCGCATCGCGCAGATCGCCAATGGCGCTGTCGACATAGCGTTTCTCGTCGCGACGATGCTCGGTGAACGAACGCACCACACCGGTCCAATCGCGTGAGTGCACGCCCGCCGCCGTTGCCCCGCCGTCGGGTGACATCGGCACGCCGAGTGTCGCATGGCGCTGCCATCGCGCGAGATCCGCCGCCGACTCGCTTGCGGGTCGATCGGGGAGGTCGAACGTGTAGCGCGCAAACGTCGCGAGAATGCTCCCCAGCGCGTCGAGCATGAGTCCGAAATCGGCACCAGTCTGGCCAGCGCCCGAGACGCCATCCGCACTGACACCGACGCTCGCCGCCGGCGAGTTCGTGGCGTCTTTCACCAGCTGCAGTACAGGAGCGCCTGCGCGTCCGTCCGTGGGCGGCGGCGTTGGAGGAGCTGGAGGGCTCGACTTGCGAAAGAACATGGAGTGGTGGGAACGGTCCACAGAGAAGTCGCGTCCGACGTCGTCGTCGGCGCACATGCATGCAGGAATGGACGATTCGGCGCGCCCGGGGGTGACAAAGCCATCGCGACAGCGACGCGCCCCGTCCGGACCGAGCGGTCGGCTACATTTTCCCGATGCTCGCCCTCCTCGGCCGCCGACTGCTCCTCGCCATCCCGACGCTGTTCGGCGTGCTGGTCGTCGTCTTCCTGCTGCTCTATGTGGCGCCCGGCGATCCGGTGCAGGCCATGGTCGGCGAGCGGGCGGACGCGGCCACCATTGCGCGACTCCGGGCCGAACTGCGACTCGACGATCCGCTCCCCCTCCAGTTTGTGCACTACGCGACCGGCGTGCTGCAAGGCGACCTCGGTCGCTCCTACATCACCAACCGGCCGATCGTTCGCGATATCGCCGAACGCTTTCCGCGCACGCTGCTGCTGGCGACGGCGGCGATGCTGTTGGCGACACTCACCGGAGTGACCGTCGGCGTGCTGGCTGCCATGCGCCCCAACGGCTGGTTTGATCGGCTCGCCTTGGCGGCCACGTATCTCGGGATCTCGTTTCCCGTCTATTGGGTCGGCCTGCTGCTCATCGTGCTCTTCGCAGTGACGCTGCGATGGCTCCCCGCCTCTGGCTACGGCGGGTGGCAGTTCCTCGTCCTCCCGGCCCTCGCCCTCGGCTCGCGTTCCATCGCGTATCTGGCGCGCGTCACGCGATCGGCGATGCTCGACGTACTCAACGCCGACTTTGTGCGCACCGCGCGCGCCAAGGGACTGGCCGAACGCGTCGTGGTCACGCGTCACGCCCTGCGGAACGCGCTCATTCCCGTGGTGACGGTGATTGGTCTCGACTTCGGGGCTTATCTCACGGGCAGCATTCTCACCGAAACGATCTTCAGCTGGCCCGGCATCGGCCGATACGTCGTGATGGCCATCTCCCGACGCGATCTGCCCGCCGTGCAGGGCGCCGTGTTGTTCCTGTCGGTGGTGTTCGTCCTCGTCAATCTCCTCACCGACATCGCCTATCAGAAAGTCGATCCACGGGTGCGTGTCTAGAGACGACCTTTTTCGAACCAATCAAAAGCAGGCCGCGAACTCCGCGGCCTGATTTTTGGTGTTTGGCGCTCCACGAAAGTTCTATTCGTCCTTCTGCCCGAAGATCGCGAGGTTGGAGCTGTGGCCCGGCGCGACTTTCTTTTCGGGGTAGATCCAATGCACCGCCTGGTTCACCGCAATGGCCGCTTCACCGAAGCCGGTCGCGATGAGTTTGAGCTTGCCCGGGTACGTGGTGATGTCGCCGGCCGCATAGATGCCCGGACGACCGGTATCCATCGTGCTGTTGACCTGAATCTCGTCCTTTTCCACGTGCAATCCCCACTCGCGCAGCGCTCCCAGATCGCTCTGGTATCCGAGCATCGGCAACACGATGTCCGCACGAATCTCTCGCGTGGTCCTGGCCTTGATGTCCTTGAGTCGCACGCCGTCAATGTGATCGGTGCCGTGAATCGCATCGAGCTCGTGAAAGGTGAAGATGTTGACACGACCATCGCCCAGCGCCGCCGCCGCCTGCACCTCGGTCACCGTCGCCGCGTGTGCGCGGAATCGGTCGCTCCGATGCACGAGCGTGACTGACGCCGCACGATCCCGCAGCTGCGCGCACCAATCGAACGCGGAGTCTCCGCCACCGATGATGACCACATGCTGATCGCGGTACTGCTCGGGGTTGGTCACCAGATCATGCACGCCGCGACCATACCACGGCTCCGCAAACGCCTGCGGCAGCCGACGCGGGCGAAACGCGCCGATGCCCGCGGCAATCACCACCGAACGCGTCGGAAAGCGATCGGTCTCGGTGACCAGAACAAAGTGCCCGTCTGCTTCTTCGAGCCCAGTCACGCGCTGACCCAGATGCGTCGGCAGCCCATGCTCCTGATGAAACTGCGCCGCCTGATCACGCAGCGATTTCACAAGGTCCTTGGCCAGGATCTTCGGATAGCCCGCCACGTCGAAGATGTACTTCTCTGGATACAATGCGGTCAGCTGACCACCCAGCTCGGGGAGCGCGTCCACCAGCTGCGCCGTGGCGCCGCGCATGCCGGCATAGAAAAGCGCGAAGATCCCGGTGGGGCCGCCGCCAATGATCGTGATATCAAGAATCGGATGAGTAGGCATGAGGGGCGGAATGTAGCCACTGCTTCGAAACTCCAAACTCCGATGAACTACCCAACCACCAGGTGTCCGGCTTCGAGTATAGGTTTTGGGCTTTGAGTGTTTGTCGGACACATTCTCGCCACCCAGAGCTCAAACTCGAAGCCCGGCACTCGGTGGTTCGACCCAAAGCCCGAAACTTCCACCCACCGCCCGGTACTTGGTGCTTAAGTCTTGTTCCGTCGCCGCTTATGATTCCGGTATGAAGATCTACACAAGAACCGGTGATGAGGGCGCCACCGCACTGTTCGGCGGCGGTCGCGTCGGGAAAGACCATCCTCGCGTCGAAGCCTACGGCGACGTCGACGAGTTGAACGCGGCACTCGGCTTTGCCCGTTCCATCGATATGATGCCGCGCATCGATGAAGTGCTCGTGCCCGTGCAGCGCGATCTTTTCGCCATCGGCGCGCTTCTGGCGACCCCCGATCACGACAAGATGCGGGAGCAGCTCACCAAGGCCCGCATCGATGAGGGTCGCATCGACGAGCTCGAACGCGCCATCGATGCCTGCGAACAGGAGCTCGAACCGCTGCGCAGCTTCATCGTGCCGGGCGGCACCCCCAAGGCGGCGGCGCTGCATGTGGCGCGCACCGTCTGTCGTCGCGCCGAGCGCCGCGTCGTGCATCTCGCCGCGGAGATCGAGTTGCCGACGCTGACGGTGATCTATCTCAATCGACTGTCCGATCTGCTGTTCATGCTCGCGCGCGTCGCTAATCGTCGCGCCGGCGCCGGAGAGGTGACCTGGTAGTGTCGCACGCGATGCCATTGGCGATGCCATTGGCGGTGCCGCTCGACTACCCGGTGTTCGTGCAACACCACGCTCGCCAGCACATCGGTGCCATCGTCGAATCGGTAGCGCCCGCGCATCGCTACGCCGTCATCTCCGACGAACGAGTGGCCGCACACCACGCGGCGGCCTTGCTCGCACAGTTGCCCGAGGGTCGCGCCAGCCTGCTCACCATTCCGCCCGGTGAGCACGAGAAGACGCGCGAACGGTGGGCAGCACTCACCGATGCCCTCCTCGAGTGGGGCGCCGGTCGCGACACCACCATCATCGCACTTGGCGGCGGCGTCGTCGGAGATCTCGCTGGCTTTGTGGCCGCCACGTTCATGCGCGGTCTGCCCATCGTGCAGGTGCCCACCACACTGCTGGCCATGGTCGATGCCTCGGTGGGCGGCAAGACGGCGGTCGATACGGCGTTCGGCAAGAATCTCGTGGGCGCCTTTCACAATCCGAGCGCGGTGATCATGGATCCCGCGTTTCTTGCCACGCTCCCTGCACCGGATCTGCGCAGCGGACTCGCCGAGATGATCAAGCACGGCGTCATCGCCGATGCCTCGTACTTCGACGAGATTCTGCGCGCACTCCCGGATATCGCCGAACGTGGCGCGGCGGCGGATGCGCTGGCGTCGCTGATCGCCGGCAGTGTCCGCATCAAGGCGGCTGTCGTGGCCGACGACGTGCGCGAGGACGGCCTGCGGCAGACGCTCAATTTCGGACACACCGTCGCCCACGCCATCGAACGCGTGCTTGCCTATCGCATCCTGCACGGCGAGGCGGTGGCCATCGGCATGGTGGTGGAATCACGGCTCGCCGAGCGGTTGGGCGTCGCGCCCGCGGGGCTGGCCGCTGCGGTTACCGATGCGCTCGTGCGCGCCGGACTTCCGGTGGCCATACCGACGGGCGTGGCGCCGCACGCGTTGCTCGCCGCAAGCAGGGGCGACAAGAAGAACCGCGGCGGTCATGTGCGCTATGCGTTGCCGCGCACCGTTGGCGAGATGGAACCGGCCAGCGGACGCTGGTCAGTTCCGGTGGCGGACGACGATCTGCTTGCCGTGATCGCGTGACAAAAAACGCGGGGCGTCTCTGCCTGAGAGACGCCCCGTATTCATGCAACACCGCATGGAAGCAGCGCCGAACTCAGCGCGCCTGCCTGCGGCGGCGAGCGAATGCAGCGATGCCAGCCATGCCGACGGCCATCAGCGCGTAGGTGGACGGCTCGGGCACGACGTTCGTGTTGCCGACTCCGACGGTGATGCCATGCCAATTCTCGGCGCTCGTGCGGAACGAGAGCGAGTTGTAGACGCCGCTGAACTGCGCCACGCCGCTGAACTCATTGCCGGTGAGTATCGTGCCCGTGCTGCTGTACGAGCCCGCGCCCCAATAGGCGCCACCAGCGTTGTTGTTCGAGAGCACGGTGAACGCGGAGCCGAGGAAATCGTACGTCACGGGCAGCCCGCCCTGACCGACGCTGTTAAACGCGACGTACGGGTTGAGCACCGGCGCCGAGAAGGTGATGGTGCCAAAACCGCCGTTGTTGCGGAAGCGGATGAGCCCCGGATTCGTCGGTCCGATCAAGCCACCCTGCGTGTATGCGCCGTTCGGTTGCCAATAGTCGATCGGCGCGGTGGCCGAGTTCTCGTAGTCGGCGTAGCTGCCGAGGAAGGTGACGTTGGTGCTTCCGATGTTGCCGTAGACGCCGCTGGCGTCGGCCGAACTCCACCAGGTCCACGACTGGGCGGAGGCGATTTGCGGGGTGGCGGCCAGAAGCACGGTGGCGGCAATCGCGCTGAACCGGCGAAGCAGACTGGTCATATGAGTACGCTCTGTGTCTGAGGAATCGTGTCGTCCTGCTATGCCCAACCTTGCTCGCAAATCGAAGTCCCATTGCGGCCGGGCTCGCAAAAGCATCTAAACTGTTCACCCTCAATGGTTTAGCAGAATGTTACCGTGAGAATTCTCAATCGGGAGGCTCCGAATCCGTTGCGCCGGTCCCACACTGAAGCGCCTACACCACATCACTGTTCGGCCCTGTTCGGCAACTGTTCGGAGCGAAGAGATCACAAAAAAAACTCATCCACGCGGAACCAAAAATTTCCGTTGACCGCTCACCATCCCGCCATTATCGTGGCGCTCCTACCCACCAGATCGGTCGGACAACCGATCGATCCCCCGGTTCCACATAGGCGAGGGCGTGTATGCAGTCAGCGACCGCCAGCAGATCCGAAACCCGCTCCACCCGCGGGTTCTTTCGCTCCTCCCCCTCCACCGCGTTCGATCAGTACCTGCACGACATCCAGAAGCTGCCGCTGATCACCGACGTCGCCGAAGAGCGTCGTCTGGCTCGGCTCGCACAGAAGGGTGACGAATCAGCGGCCGAACGGCTCGTGACGGCGAATCTCAGGTTCGTCATCTCGTACGTGAAGAAGTATCAAGGGCACGGACTCGACCTGAGCGAACTCGTCGCCATCGGCAACGAAGGGCTGCTCAAGGCGGTACGCAAGTTCGATCCGGACCAGGGCGTCAAGTTCATTTCGTACGCCGTATGGTGGGTGCGTCAGGCGGTGCTCAAGGCGCTGGCCGAGCAGACACGCAGTGTGCGCATCCCGCTCAACCAGAACTCGCAGCTCATTCGCATGGCGCGGGCGGAGATGATCCTCAATCAGGTGCTCAATCGTGAGCCCACCGATGAGGAGATCTCCAAATGTCTCGCCGAACCGCTCGAACAGGTGCGCTCGGCCCGACAGATCTCGTGCACCGAAGTGTCGCTGGACGCGCCCATCGATCGACAGGATCGTGAAGCCTCCACGCTCGGCGAGCGCTTCGCCGGCGAGACCAACACGGACATCGAGGAAGGCACGGACTTCCGTCTGATGCGTGAATTCATCGATCGCGTCTTCCGGAAGTACCTCACACCGCGCGAACGCAAGATTCTGTATCTGTACTACGGACTCGATGAAGGCGCAGAAGCGATGACGCTCGAGCGCATCGGCGCCCTCATGGGAGTCACACGCGAACGGATCCGTCAGATCCGCGAGCGGGCCTTCGAGAAGCTGCGCGAATCACCCGACGGCCACGCGTTGGCCGGTTTCTGGGGCGCTGCCTGACGTCAATCGGGCGATTCGTCCCGGACGGTGTTAATTGAACGCGGGCGTCTGCATGTCGCAGGCGCCCGCGTTGTCTTCCAGGAGTTCTCGTGCCACGTGTTCTCATCATTGACGACGAGCCGGGCATTCGCTTCGCACTGCAGCGGTGGTTCACGCGTCAGGGCTGGGGCGTGCTCGAGGCCCAGGACGGAGAAGACGGTCTGGCGATGCTGCGCAGCGCCGCCGACCACGATGACACGGCGCGCATCGATCTCGTCGTGTGCGATCTGCACCTGCCCCGCCTCTCGGGCGAAGCGCTGTACGCCATCCTGCGCGACGAGCGTCCGTCGCTCGTCGAGCGCATGATCTTTTCGACTGGTGACGCGGTCACGGGCGCACCGCCGAGGAGTGTGCTGGCCACCCATCCACATGTGCTGCAGAAGCCCTTCGAACTCGCTGCGCTGCGCACCCTCGTCGACCGGATTCACCCGCGCGGCTGAGCGCCGGTCGGGTCTCGCGCGAACCACGCGCGCACAAGACGCCGCCGCGCCGACGCTAGCGCGCCAGCAGGTGCCGGAAGTAGCGAATCGTTTCGGTCAGGCCATCGCGCAGCGCCACCTTGGGCTCCCAATCCAGCGCCTGCTTGGCGAGCGTGATGTCCGGGCGACGCTGACGCGGATCGTCGATGGGGAGCGGGCGGAAGACGAGCTCCGATTTCGAGTCGGTCAGCTCGAGCACCAGCTGCGCCAACTCCATCATCGTGAACTCCCCCGGATTGCCAAGATTGACGGGACCGGTGAAGTCCGGCGTCGTCTTCATAAGCCGCACGAAGGCCTCGATGAGGTCGTCCACGTAACAGAAGCTGCGTGACTGTTCGCCGCTGCCGTAAATCGTGATCGGATCGCCGCGCAACGCCTGCACCACGAAGTTGGAGACCACGCGCCCGTCATTCGGGTGCATGCGCGGGCCGTAGGTGTTGAAGATGCGCGCCACCTTGATCTGCAGCGCGTGCTGGCGGTGATAGTCGAAGAACAGTGTTTCGGCGCACCGCTTCCCTTCGTCGTAGCAACTGCGCGGCCCGATCGGGTTGACAAGGCCGCGATACGACTCTGGCTGCGGGTGCACCTCGGGATCGCCGTACACCTCGCTGGTGGACGCCTGCATGATCCGCGCGCGCACCCGTTTGGCCAGGCCAAGCATGTTGATCGCACCGTGCACGCTGGTCTTGGTCGTCTGCACCGGATCGTTCTGGTAGTGCACCGGTGAAGCCGGACACGCGAGGTTGTAGATCTGATCCACCTCGACGTACAACGGAAACGTCACGTCGTGGCGCATGATCTCGAAGTGCGTCTGCCCAATGAGGTGCGAGACATTGTCCTTCGAGCCGGTGAAGAAGTTGTCCACGCACAGCACTGTCGCTCCATCGGCGATCAGTCGGTCGCAGAGATGCGAGCCGAGGAAGCCGGCACCGCCAGTGACGAGAACACGCGTGCGAGTATGCATGTAGGCGCGAAGGGAGGGCAGGATTACGATTGATTCATGCGCCAACTGGCGCTGTTGCGCGTACGCAACAGCGACGACTGCGACGCTGAGAAGTTACACGCGGGGACTCTGAGCGGTCTACCGCGCAGATGCACTGAGGTATGCGACGCGGCCGTGCTGTTACGGCGTTGCTCCCTCAACTGCGAATGAGGCTTTACATTCCGCGATGCTGGAAGTAAGTCCGGTTCCGCCGGACACTTTTTCGGTGCCCATGCGTTCGCTTCATCGTATTTAGCGAAGGCGACGGGGATCTTTTGTGCGAGGAGCGAGCGTGGCAGTGTCTGAGGCAGCGGTATTCGAATCGGGAGAAGGCCCGCCGACGAAACGACAAGTCACGACGCTCCGCCCCGGCGATCACATCGCAGTGATCGGCGGCGGCCCCGCGGGTCTCACCATCGCATACTTGCTCGCCAAGCGCGGATATGCTGTCACGGTGCTCGAGGGCACCGACATGGTCGGCGGTATTTCGCAGACCGCCCGCTACAAGGGTTATCGATTCGACATCGGCGGGCACCGCTTCTTCACGAAGATCTCGCCGGTTCAGCGGCTCTGGGAAGAGTTGCTGGGCGACGACTTCATCGATGTGCCGCGCCTGTCCCGCATTCACTACGGCGGGAAGTACTTCCACTATCCGCTCAAGGCGTTCAACGCGCTGGCAGGCCTCGGCATCATCAACGCCGTGCGCATCCTCGCGAGCTACTTCTACGCGAAGATGTATCCGTCGCCAATCGAAGAAACATTCGAGCAGTGGGTAACCAACCGCTTCGGTCGCCGCCTGTACGAAATCTTCTTCAAGACGTACACGGAGAAAGTCTGGGGTATTCCCTGCACCGAGATCCGTGCCGAGTGGGCCGCGCAGCGCATCCAGGGATTGTCGCTGGCGCGCGCGATTCTCTCCGCCACCGCACTCCAGCGTCGCAATAACGACATCAAAACGCTCATCCACACCTTCAAGTACCCGCGCTTCGGTCCGGGACAGATGTGGGAAGCCTGCCGTGACAAGGTCAATGCGATGGGGAGCAAGGTGCTCATGCATCACTACGTCACCAGCGTCGAGGGTCAGGATGGTCGTGTGACGGCGGTGAACGCCAACACACCCGATGGTCCGGTGCGCTTCGAGGCGGATCATATCATCAGCACGACCGATATCCGCTCGCTGGTGCGCTGCTTCGGCGAGCAGGCGCCGGAAAAGGCGCGTGCGGCGGCGGAGGGGCTGCGCTATCGCGACTTCCTCGTCGTGGCGTTGATTCTCAACAAGGAAAATCTCTTCCCGGACAACTGGATTTATGTCCACACACCGGGCGTGCGCGTCGGTCGCATCCAGAACTTCAATAACTGGAGCGCGGCGATGGTGCCGGATGCGGGGCACACGTGCCTCGGCATGGAGTACTTCTGTTTTGAAGGTGATGGATTGTGGGAGAGCGACGACGCCGACCTGATCAAACTTGGCGCGAAGGAACTCGAAGCGCTCGGGCTGGCCAAGGCAAGCGATGTGGTCGACGGCTCGGTGGTGCGAATGCAGAAGGCGTATCCGATTTACGACGGTGCGTATCGCGAGCACCTCGACAACGTGCGTGCCTTCATCGATCGCATTCCCAACCTGCACACCGTCGGGCGCAACGGCATGCACAAGTACAACAACGCCGACCACTCGATGTACACGTCGATGCTGACGCTCGAAAACATGCTTGGCGAGGCGGAGCACGATGTGTGGGCCGTCAACACCGACTTCGAGTATCACGAGGAGCAGCGCGTGGACCCCAACGAGAAGTCCGACGCCGGAGTCGCGGTCGCGTGAGCACCGCCACCGGAGCGCCCCGGTCCGATAGCGCCACGCCGACGCTCAGCGTCATCGTGCCCGCCTATCGCTGCGCGGCCACACTCCGGGAAGTGATCGCCGGTCTCGAAGCGTCCTCGCTGCCGCGTGGACACTGGGAGCTCATCATTGTCGACGACAGCAGTCGCGATGAGACGCCCGACGTCGCACGCGCGCACGCCGATCACGTGCTTGTCACACCCAACGGCCCGCGCGGTCCCGCGTTCGCGCGCAATCTTGGTTCGACCGTGGCGCGTGGTGATGTGCTGGTCTTCGTCGACGCCGATGTGGTCGTTGCGCCGGACACGCTGGCGCAATTCGCCACGCTGTTCGCCTCGCGCGCCGACACCGCGGCGGCCTTCGGAGCGTACGACCTTTCGCCGCGCGATCCCGGACTCGTCTCGCAGTACCGCAACCTGCTGCACCATTACGTGCATTCCCAGAATCCCGGTGATGCCACGACGTTCTGGGCGGGATGCGGTGCCGTGCGCCGTGAGGTGTTTGCGGATGTGGGTGGGTTCGATGCCGCGCGCTATCCGCGACCGCAGATCGAAGACATCGAGCTCGGCTATCGCATCGTGGCCACCGGTGGGCGCATCCTGCTCGCGCCGGAAATCCAGGGGAAGCATCTCAAGCGCTGGTCGTTCACCAACATGCTCAGGACCGACCTGCGTGAGCGTGCGATTCCGTGGATGCGGCTGCTGCTCGAGCGAAAGGACATCGCCAGCGACGGCCCGCTCAACCTGCGCGTGCTGGAGAAGGTGCTCACCGGGCTTGCGGGGGCTTCGGTACTGTTTCTCGTCGCCATGCTCGTGACCGGCGACCTGCGCTGGCTCTTCGCCATGCTCGGTGCATTCGTCATCATTGTGGCTGGCAACGCTTCGCTTCTGCTTTGGTTCGTACGCGTCCGCGGCCCGCTCTTCACGGCGGGTGTGATTCCGCTGCGCCTGCTTTTCTATTTCACGAGTGGGTTTGGTGCCGCCTGGGCCATCATCACCCACCGCTCGCAGTCAAGTCACGCCGCGCGTCCCGCACTCGGGGAGGGAACCGATCATGCCGCTGCCTGACCACAACACGCCAACACGTTTCACGCCGGCCGTTGAACGGCAGGTGGCGCTGGTCTTCGCGCCGCTGGACAAGCGGGCACTGGGCATGGCTCTCGGGGTCGCCTTGGCCATGCTCGTACTCATCATCACCGTGATTGGCGAAGTACTTGATCCAGGTGAGAAGTTTCCGCTCTATCTCATCGGACAGTTTTTTTTCGGTTACGACCGCACGCTCCTCGGCGCGATCATCGGCGCCTTCTGGGCTTTCGTCACCGGCTTCTGCTGGGGATGGTTCCTTGCCTTCGCCCGCAACTTTGTCGTAGCCGTCTGGCTCATGATCATGCGCGTGCGCGATGACGTGGCGTCGTCCCGTGTCTTTCTCGACCACATCTGAGGACCTGCAATCATGTCTGCTCCCAACCACCCGATGATGCGGTCCACCGACAAGCTGCCGCCGGAAGCACTTGTCGGCATCGCACGGCTGCATGCGCGCGCGTGGGGCGTCGCGACAGGCTTGCTGTTCGCCCTTGGCCTCTTCAGCGCTACCATTGTGCTGGTGCTGCGCGGCGGCCAGAGCGTCGGCGAGCATCTCGGGCTGCTCTCGGTCTTTTTCCCGGGCTATTCGGTCCCCATCGGTGGCGCCCTCCTCGCCTTCGTCTCTGCGCTCG
>Ga0105048_10009111_pt1 | contig 15829 bp, 10 predicted proteins | sample MAT05_FD_78382 | JGI IMG/M metagenome (GOLD analysis project Ga0105048, IMG submission 78382) | Freshwater microbial communities from Lake Fryxell liftoff mats and glacier meltwater in Antarctica - MAT-05 | ecosystem: Environmental > Aquatic > Freshwater > Ice > Liftoff microbial mat | place...
CTCTGCGCGGTGGAGGACGCATCGACGTCGACGGCACCGTAGAAGTCGTGGCGGTGCGACATGCCCGACATGCCCGGGTGCACGATCGGGTCGTCGGGCGCCGAGTGGCTGTAGCCGCACTCCACCACGAACTGACCGACCCGACCCTGCGGCCCGGTGTGGCGGGCCGGCGACGCGAACGGCAAGGTCGCCGCTGGCGCCTTGGGCTGCGGCTCTGGTGCGGCCGTGTCCTCGCTCGCGGCCGACGAGCACGCTGCGGCGACGATCGCGAAGGCTCCGACGAGCAGCGCGCCGGTCCGCGCGCCCATCGGGCGACGGCCTCGACCGGCGCGCCCGATGGTCACCCCGCGGGCTTGGCCGGGACGGTGATCGACGCGACGTCGGGCTTCGTGGGACCCTCGAACTTCCGGGCCGGCGCCGTGGTCGCGTCGGGCATCGTCGGCTGATCACCGGGAACGGGGGTCTTGGTGTACGTGTCCTTCGGCGGCGCCTCGGCCATGTCGGCGATGAGCACCACCAGGTCGAACGCCCCGGCGGTGAAGTCGCCGCCGTTGCCCGTCGCGTCGCACGGCGCCAGCTCCTCGAGGTTCGACGGCGAGGTGGTCGAGAACACGTTGTCGGAGAAGCAGTTGTTCAGGGTGGCCGTCGTGACGCCGTCGGCATCGAGGGTGGCCGACGCCAGATCGGCGAGGCCCGACTCGGACACGACGTTGCCGATGAACCGGTTGCCGGTCGGGTGCCACAGCACGAGGCCCGGGTTCTGGTTCTCGACCGGGATCTCGCGGTCACGGGTCTCCTCGCACGGGGTCTGGTGCTCGCTCGCCGGCGGGGCGACGTCGTTGGCGTCCTCCTCGGGGAAGGGCACCGCCGCGATGCCGGTGCGGTCGTGGTCGAAGACGAGGTTGCGCTCGACCGTCGTGTCGACGGCCCCGGCGAGCAGGATGCCGTTGCCCTGGGCGAGCAGGGCGACGTCGATCGCGGGGGACTCGTCGTTGTTGTTGCCGTGCACGATGTTGCCGACGATGGTCGACTCGCGGCCCGGGTAGCACAGCTCGTACGACCCCGAGTTCGGGACGATGCCGGCCCGGTTGTACCGGAACACCGAGTTGATGATGTAGAGGTCGCCGCCCGAGTTCGTACCCGAGTAGCCGAGGCCGTTGTGCTCGGAGATGACGTTGTCGATCACGGCGTCGCAGCGGTAGCACTCGCCGATGTAGAAGCCGGCGTCGGGGCTGCCCGACCCGTAGCTGTTGTCGAGCTGACCGTGGTAGGCGTCGAACGCGTAGATGCCGTAGTCACCGTTGCGGTAGGCGGTCAGGTAGGAGCCGCGGTAGCGGTCCGAGCCCGTCCAGAAGAAGCCGTTGGACAGGTAGTTGCGCGCCGTCATGTTCTCGACGACCACGCCATCGGTCTCGAGGATGCGCACCCCGTTCTCGAGCTCGAACTCACCGTCGAGGATCACCTTGTTGCGGTCGACGCCGCGGATCGTCACATCCGCGGTGGTGACGTCGACCGCCTCCTTGTACGTGCCCTCGTCCACCAGCACGAGGTCGCCGGGCTCGGCCGCGTCGACCGCGGCCTGGATGGTGGGGTACTCCTGGGGCACCTGGAGCGCGTCGAGCGCCCCACCCCCGGACCCGGCGGTCGAGCCGGTGCTCCCCACGGTGTCTCCACTGCTCGAGCAGGCGGCAGCCACCACGCACAGGGCGATGGCGATCGCCACACCAGCCCCACGGCGACGATGTGTTCCAGCCGACATGTGTCCTCCCCCAAGGATCGCAAAGCCCGCACCCTACCGGCTGACCGACGAGCGGTGAGCGTTGCTCAGTTTCAGACCGGCGGGAGGGGAGCCGTCCGCGCGGAGCGACGTCCTGGAGGTGGGCTCAGCCGGCACCGAGGACGAAGCCGCGGTAGCCGTCGGCCGCGACATCGGCGCACTGGACGGCGTAGGGCGCGAAGCCGATCAGCGGCATGAAGACCCGAGGCTTGCCGGGCACGTTGGCGCCCAGGTACCACGAGTTGCACCCCGGGTAGAGGGTGAAGCTCGCCACGGCGTTGACGTAGGCGACCCAGGCCTCCTGGGCGGACGGATCGGCCTCGATCGTCTCCTGGCCGACCTCGCGCAGGCGGGTGACGCAGTCGGCGATCCACTCGGCGTGGTGCTCGATCGAGACCACCATGTTGGTGAGCACCGACGGGCTCCCCGGACCGGTCACGGTGAACAGGTTGGGGAACCCGGCGACGGCGAGACCGAGGAGGGTGCGCGGGCCCGCGGCCCACGCCTGGCCGAGCGTCTGGCCGTCCCGGCCCGTGATGTCGATCCTGGCCAGGGCGCCGGTCATGGCATCGAACCCGGTGGCGAAGACGATGACGTCGACCTCGTAGGTGACATCGCCCACCCGGATGCCCTCCGGCGTGATCTCGTCGATGGGGTGACCGCTGACGTCCACCAACCGCACGTTCGGGCGGTTGAAGGTCTCGTAGTACCCCGAGTCGACGCACAGCCGCTTGCAACCGATCACGGTCCGGGGGCAGAGCAGCTCGGCGACCGCAGGGTCATCGACGGTGGCCCGGATCTTGTCCCGCACGAACTCGGCGATCAGCTCGTTGGCTGCGGGGTCGAGCAGCAGGTCGTTGTACGCACCGAGGAACTGCAGGCCGCCGGTGGCCCACCGTCGCTCGAACTGCGCCAGGCGCTCCTCGGCGGTGACCTCGAGCGCCGAGGTGTCGTTCCCCGGGTTCCGCGATCCGAACCCGACGACGGTCTCGCGGTTGGCGGCGCGCAGCCCGGCGTAGTCGCCCTTGATCGCGGCCTGCTCCTCGGGATCGAGCGGGCCGTTGTGAGCCGGAACGGCGTAGGTGGCCGTCCGCTGGAACACCACGAGCTCGTCGGCCTGCTCGGCGATGATCGGGATGCTCTGGACGCCCGATGAGCCGGTGCCGATGACCGCCACCCGCTTCCCCGTGAAGTCGACGCCGCCGTGGGGCCACTGACCGGTGTGGTGGGTCTCACCGGCGAAGGAGTCGAGGCCGGCGAAGTCGGGCACGTTGGCCGACGACAGGCACCCGGTGGCCATGACCACGAACTGGGCGGTGACCGTGACCGCTTCGCCCCCGTTGTCGCCGACCGGTTCGACCACGACGGTCCAGCGGCCGTCGGCCTCGCCGAAGGTGGCCGAGACGACCCGAGAGTCGAAGGAGATGTCGCGGCGGAGGTCGAAGCGGTCGGCGACATGCTCGATGTACCGCAGGATCTCGTCCTGCGGGGCGTATCGCTCGGTCCACTGCCACTCCTGCTGCAGCTCCTCGGAGAAGCCGAGGGAGTACTCCATGCTCGGGACGTCGCACCGGGCACCCGGGTACCGGTTCCAGTACCAGGTCCCGCCGACGTCGCTGCCGGTCTCGAACGCCCGCGCCGAGAAGCCCCGCGAGCGCAGTTGGTGCAACACGCTGAGACCGGCGAACCCGGCACCCACCACGACGACATCGACCGTGTCCCCATCAGCCTGCAAGTCGACCACGAGCTCCCCCGAGCGATCGGCGATCCAGCCGACGGGCCCCGTCGGCCCTCCGCCATCTTCCCACAGGGCTCCGCCGGGGCCCGAGCCGCCCAACAGGGGCATACTCATGGGGATGATCCGTTTGCGGGGCGCGCTTTCGCTCGCCGCCGACCCGCGGTCATCGGATCCCGGACCTGCGGACCCGGTGATGACGGCCGGCGAGTTCGCCGCGCGCTACGACCAGCACCACCTCGCCGTGTTCCGCTACGCCGCCCGCCGGCTGGGGCCCGAGACGGCCGAGGACGTGGTCGCCGAGGCGTTCACCATCGCCTGGTCGCGGATCACCAGCTACGACCCGGGCCGGGGCGAGTTCGTGTCGTGGCTGTTCGGGATCGTCTCCAACGTGATCTCGCGCCACCACCGCCAGGAGACCCGGCAGTGGCGGGCCTTCGCCCGCGTCGGGGTGGACGGGTCGGACTCCTTCGACGACGACCTCGCCAGCCGGCTCGATGCCGATGTCCGCTGGCCCAACGTGGCCGCCACGTTGGCGGAGATGAGCACGCGGGATCGCGACGTCTTGCTGCTGCACGTCTGGCAGGAGATGTCCTACCAACAGGTGTCCGAAACGCTGGGCATCCCGGTCGGGACGGTGCGGTCGCGCATCTCCCGAGCGCGGGGACGACTGGCGACCGCCAGCGCCGAGACCACGACGGGACTCGACCATGGCTGACGACTTCGACGCGCTGCGCTCCATCCGCGCCCCGCTCGGCGAGCTCGACCCCGACCGGTCCGCCCGCATGCGAGCCCGCGCCCTCGCCGGTGTCCCCGGCGACGATCTCGACGCCGGCTCGACCCTCACCGATGCCGGGTCTCAGTCCGCACCGGGCACCGAACAACGAACCGCGGCGAGCGAGTCCTCCGTCGTCGACCTGATCCCGCAGCCGACGACCGTCGGCCGGGCTGGCGGTTCCCGCCGCTCGACCGACCCGGCGGGGCGGCTCGCCGCTCCGGGATCGGGACGGCGGCCCTTCCTGGTCGTCGCCGCCGCCGCGGCGATCCTCGCCGTCGTCATCGGGCTGGGAGTCACCCGCTCCCGCGGCACGACCGATCTCGCAGCCGACCAGCCGGCCCCGATGAGCGTCGCCGATCTGGCCGTCCGGGCCGGCCGGCTCGCCGACCGCCCGGTCGAGCCCGGCGAGTACGCGCACCTGCGCTACGAAGAGGGCGACCTGGACACCTCCGTCGAGGGAGCGGCGCAGCACACCGTTCGCACGCGCGAGATCTGGTCGACGAGCACCGGCGTCGGGCGCGACCGCTCGTCGGCGGTCGCCGTCGTCGATGACGAGGGCCGCACCGTCGACACGATCGACCGCGCGCGCGAGGACGACTACGACCGGGACACCCCGGCGTTCGGCTCGTTCGGGTACGGGGCGCTCCGAGACCTCCCGACCGACCCGGTCGAGCTGAGGGCGGCCCTCGCCGACGGCACCTACGGACCGGCCGACGACTACACGGTGGCCCACCTGGTGGCCCAGTTGTTGATGCTCGATGCCACCCCTCCGGCGGTTCGGGCCGCGGCGCTGACGCTCCTCGCCGATGACGGCGCCACCGTGCGCGAGGACATGGTCGACCGGGCGGGCAACCGTGGACTCGGCATCGTCGCGCCCCGCGGCGACGGGGCCACGACCGTGTACGTGGTGACGCCCGAGGCGGTGCTGCTCGGGGCCTACGACATCGAGACCGGGTCACCGCTCGATCCGGGCGCCGCCACGTGGTGGACCACCACCGAGCTCCAGGACCGGGTCACGACGATCGAGTGACGCGAACCCGCCGCCTTCGCGACGGCGGCGCGACGGGTCGAAGGTCGCCTTCGGCGCCCATCCCGAACTTTTCGGGAACCGGCGCGTCCGAGCGGGCAAGACCCTGGTGAGGACCGAGGAGGCCGGCCCCGCCTCGCGGGCAGTCGGCCGGACTCCTCGGTCCTCGTTCTCCTCCCGGCGTCGTGTGCGCCGGGCCGAACCGTTTGCTGTTCCGTTTGCTCCACCCGTTTGCGTTCGTTGGAAGAGGTTGACCATTGCGTGCTTCTCGTCGCCGCGCCCTCATCGGTGCTGCCGTCGTCGTTCCCGCCGCCCTGTCGGCATCCGCCCCCGTCGCCGCCTCGATGGCGCCGGCGCCCTCCGACCAGGAGGACCCGGGCGCCACCTACTGCGCCACCACGATGCTGTCCGCCGAGCAGATCGATGCCGGCGTCCGCTCCACCATCGTCTGCTTCGACTCGCTCGACGAGTCGCTGCGCTCGGTCGGCCTCGATCCGGGAACGGTCACCCGCTCCGCGTCGGGGGTTCCCCAGGCGGCGCTCAACGCCGGCGGGTTGGTCGCCGTCCACTACGACAACGTCAACGGGCAAGGCCTGTACCTCAACATCAACGGATCGGGCTGCAACGGCGGCGGCGTCTCGTTCGCGCCATGGGAGTTCTGGAACGACCGCATCCGATCCACCGCGCACCGGGGCTGCTCGACCATCAAGCACTGGGCCGAACCCCAGTACCAGGGCGACATGGTCGCCACGACGGGTGGCGTCACCAACCTCGGATCGTTGGCCGGACGCGTCACCTCCGTGCGCTACTTCGGTCCGGTGAACTGATGCGGTCGACCGTCGACCTGGAGCCGCGACCGCGGCTCGCCGAGCCCCCGACGACCGAGCCCGTCGCGCCGGACATCTCGATCCCCGACTTCGGCCGGTTCCTCGAGGACCTCGGCGCCGTCCTCGAGGTCGATCTCGGCGACGCCACCCGCACCACCCTGCTCGCCGATGAGCTCGGGTGGGACTCGCTCACCATGCTCGAGGCGCTCGCACTGCTCGACCGGTACGGCAGCTCGCTGCCCGAGGACCTGATCGGCGAGCTCCGCACGCTCGGCGACCTCCACCACTACCTCCGCGTCCTCGCCACCGGGAACCCCGACGATCGGGCGCGCCGATGCGACGCCCGCCCGCACGACCCGTACCGGGGCCCGAACGTCGCGCTCATCCCCGTCACCGAGCGCGACACCGACTGGCTGTTCGCCGTCTGCTCGACCGGTGAGCACCTGGTGCGGTTCCGGATGCGGGCGATGACCCCGAGCCCCGAGACCTTCCGGCGGTTCCTCTGGGATCAGGTGCTCGCCCAGTTCGTCGTCGTCACCCACGACGCCAAGCCCGTCGGGCTCGTCACCTGCTTCGAACCCGACTTCCGCAACCGCTACGCCTACATCGCCGCGGTGGCCGACCGCCGCTTCGAATCGAGCGGGCTGGTCCTCGAGGGCATGACGATGCTCATCAGCTACGTCTTCGCCCAGTTCGACCTCCGCAAGCTGTACGCCGAGTCCCTCGAGTCCGACTTCGAGCGCTACGCATCGGGCAACGGTCGGGTGTTCGAGGTCGAGGGTCGGCTGCGGGACCACGAGTACGTGAACGGCGGTTACGAGGACTACCTCGTCTCGTCCGTGTGGCGCAGCACGTGGCGCGAGCACCACACCCGGATCCTGGGGACCGCGCCCCCCTTCTGACCTGTCGACCTCCAACCGCCATCTCTTCGAGATCCGCTGCCGAGGAACCCATCGTGACCCTTCCCCAACCAACCAAGGACCTTCGGCTGCTCGAGCGCGTCGTGATCGAGGCCACCATCTCGGACCCCCTCCGCGCCGCCGACCCGGCCCACGACCCGGCGCAGTTCCTCGAGCAGGCCGGAGCCACGGCTGTCTCACTCGGCGGGATGTTCGACCTCATCGGGCCGCGCCACGCGGTGTTCACCTTCGGCCGGAGCGACGCGGGCGATGCCCTCAACGCGGCGATCCGCATGCAGGAGGCGAGCCTGCTCCACGGCGAGCTCGGGGGCACCCGCTGCGCGATCGGCATCGCCCTCGGGACCACCCGCACGACCGATGCCAGCAACGGCGGGCTCTTCGGCGACGGAGCCGCCACCGCCCGGCGCCTGGCCGAGGCGGCGAACCCAGGAGCCGTCTTCGTCGACATCGACACGATCGCAGCCGCCAACCTCCTCGACGTGAGCTCACGCGTCGGGCACCTCCAGCACCGGACGCACCCCGACTACCTCGGGCCGGTGGGTCACCTGCCGTCGGGGCGGTCCGGGCACACCATCACGTTCGTCGAACTGGTCTGGGACGAGCGCCCGCACGGCCTGCGCCCCGACGCCCTGGGCGACCTCTCGTGGTGGCGCAACCCGTCGCCCCGTCCGGAGGACCCCTGGCGCAGCGGAACCGTGCGGAGCTGGAACGAGGGTCGCCAGCACGGCTTCATCGTGAGCGACAACGAGTTCTTCTACTTCGACGACCGCTTCCTCGTCATCACCGAACCGCCGCCGGTCGGGAGCCAGGTGTGGTTCCACGCCCGGCCGCCGCTCATCGCCGGGAAGAGCCGCCTCGCCGTCACCATCCTCGAGCACGACCGTCTCCTCCCCACCCTCGACGACGCCGACAGCCCCGCCACCCAGGTCGCCGATCGGGCCGGCAACCGCGCCGTCCTGCTCGTCGGATCACCCGCGGGCCCCGCCGGCCAGCGCCGCGTGGTCCAGGGTGACGACGCCCAACCGTGGTTGGCCTGGTGACCCGCGTCGATCACTCGGGGGAGCACCCGACCTCGTGACCGGATCACGGCCGATCGAGCCGACCGAACCCGACCACCAGCTCACCCACCGAACCGACGAGCGCGCCGCCGCCACGATCCGGGTGGACCGCTCCGGCCAGATCGTGGGTTGGGATGCCGGCGCCCGGGAGGTCTACGGCTTCGCGGAGGACGACGTCCTCGGCGTGTCGCTCCGCGACCTCACCCTCGAGATGTCGGGGGCCCTCACGTCGTCCCAGGCGCGCGGCGAGCGCAACGAGGCCGTCGCCCGATCCGAGGCCCGGTTCCGCGCCCTGGTCCAGCACTCGTCGGACCTGGTGGGGATCGTCGACCACGCCCTCACCATCGCCTACGTCAGCCCGTCGTCGGTCGAGCTCCTCGGCGTCGCGCCGTCGGCCACGGTGGGCCTCCCGGTGACCTCGGTCGTCCACCTCGAGGACCGGACGCTGTTCGACATCCACCTGGCCCAGCTCCTCGACCTTCCGGAACGGGGTCGGCCCACCTTCGACGTGAGGCTGCGCCACGCCGACGGCGAGTGGCGAACCTTCGAGATCGTCGCCACCAACCTGCTCGACGACCCCGCCGTGCGCGGCATCGTGATCAACGGGCGCGACGTCACCGACCGCCGCCGCGGCGACCTCGAGCTGCGCCACCGCGCCACCCACGACCCCTTGACCGACCTCGCCAACCGCACGCTGTTCATCGACGACCTCGCCGACCTGCTCGGCAACCAGGGAACCGCTCCCCACCCGGTCGCCGTGGTCGCCCTCGGACTCGACCGGTTCACGACCATCAACGACAGCCTCGGTCACCATGCCGGCGACCAGGTCCTGGTCACCACGGGTGAGCGCTTGCGGCGCGTCGTTCCCATCGGCGGGGTCCTGGCGCGCGTCGGCGGTGACACGTTCGTGGCTGCAGCGTCCGTGCCCGCCGACGACGACGGTCGACGGCTGGCGGAGCGGCTCCTCGCCGCGCTCGACGAACCCCTCCTGGTCAACGGGCGGCACATCTCGGTCGCCGCGCGAGCGGGCGTCGCCCTGAGCGGCGCGGACTCGACGGCGCCGAACCTGCTGCGCCACGCGGATGCCGCCCTGCACCGGGCCAAGGAGATGCGTGCCCATCCCGTCGCTGTGTTCGAACCCGCCATCGGCGAACAGGCCACGCGCCGACTCGAGCTCGAGCAGGCGCTGCACCACGCCGTCGCCAACGAGGAGCTCCGGGTGCACCTGCAGCCGATCGTCACCACCGGCGACGGTGTGCCGGTGGGCGTCGAGGCCCTCGTGCGCTGGGAGCACCCGTCGCTCGGCCTCATCCCACCGCTCGACTTCATCACGCTGGCCGAGGAGACCGGCGACATCATCGAGATCGGCCGGTGGGTGCTCCGCGAGGCGTGCGAGATCCTGGGGTGCTGGAACCGCCAGGGCCGACGCCTGTCCCTCTCGGTCAACCTGTCGGCCCGCCAGTTCCTCGACCCCCACTTCCTCGACCACGTGCTCGACACCCTCGAGGCGACCGGGTTCGACCCGCACGACCTCACCCTCGAGGTGACCGAGTCGGTGCTGGTCGAGGAGGGCGCAACCGTCCTTTCCGCACTCGAGCAGCTCCGTGACCTCGGCATCCGCCTCGCCATCGACGACTTCGGCACCGGCTACTCGTCGCTCGTGTACCTGCGTCGATTGCGGGTCGACACGCTCAAGATCGACAAGTCGTTCATCGACGGCCTCGAGCGAGGCTCGAACGACGACACGATCGTGCGCACGATCATCGACCTGGCATCGTCGCTGGGCCTGAGCGTCGTGGCCGAAGGGGTCGAGACCGAGGAGCAACGACAGCGGCTCGTCGCCCACGGCTGTCCCCAGGCCCAGGGCTACCTGTTCGCGCCACCACTCGCGCCGGAGGCGTTTCTCGGGCACTACGCCGTCACCGACAGCCACCCCGCCGCGGGATCCTGAACACCGTCGGCGCCGGGATCGGTGGGACCCTCCGGTACGATCACCCGATCGTGGGCATCCCTGATTGCACAAGGCGGAACACCGACGGTCGGTCGCGCGACGTTGCCCGATCCCAGCCGCCGACCACGCCGAGGTTCGCGTCGTGAGCACCACATGGACCTGGGCGGTCAGTGACCGACCGACGCTCAGCGAGCGCGTGCGCCTCAGCCCGTCCGGGTGTCTCATCGTGGGTCCGGCGGGCGTTGGCAAGACCACCCTCGCCCGGCGCACGATCGAGCAATCGGACCGACCGTCGATCGTCGTACGGGGCATCGACGGGCTCGCGTCGGTCCCGTTCGCCGCGCTCAACGCCGCCCGCGCCGAACAGGGTGGGGACACCGACGATGACGCCGACGTCGTCCGCCGTCTGCGCAGCTGGCTCAGCGGGCTCGCCCGAGACGGGGTCTGGGTGCTGGTCGACGACGCCGATGCCCTCGATCCGCCGTCGAGCGGGCTGCTCAGCTACACCGCGCAGACCGAAGGCCTGCACCTGTTGGTGACGATGCGCACCGGTCGCCACCTCCCGAGCGACCTCGACCGGGTGGCCCTGCATCAGTCCTGGGCCAGCATCTCGATCGAACCCTGGACGGTCGCCGAGGTCCACGAGGCGCTCGAGTCCACCCTTGCGGGTGCGGTGACACCGGGCCTCGCCCGGGCCGTGCACGACCTGTCCGGCGGCATCCCGCTGGTGGCGCGGGAGTTGGTCTTCGACGGCATCGCCGCGCAGCGGATCCACTTCGACGGCCAGCAGTGGAGCGGCACGCCGGCGGTGGGGTCGCCCGAGTCCGCCGCCCGCCTGATCGGCCGTCGCCTCCCCAACGGCGGTCCGGCCCTCGCCGTCCTCCAGATGCTCGCCATCGCCGGCCAGCTCCGGCCCGAGCTGCTCGACCACCTCGCGCCCGAGGGCGCCCTGATCGAGCTCGACGCGCAGGGTCTGCTCGAGTTCCCCTCGGGGACGGCCCTCCCCTTCGTCCGCCTCGCCCACCCAATGGTCGCCGACGCCCTCCGGTCGGGCCTCGACTCCGGCGAGCGGCGCCAACGGTTGGCCACCCTGGTCGCGGCGTCCCGACGACTCCCGCACCCCGACGAGCTCGACATCCTGCAGGCGCTGCACTGGGCGCTCGAGATCGGCGAGGAGCTCGCGCTGGACGAGCTGCGCGACGGCTCCCGGCTGGCGCTGCGCCACATGGACTACGCGCTGGCGGCGGACATCGCCGGAGAGCTGCAGCGGCGTGATCCGTCGGCGGAGGCCGCGTTCTTCCACGCGGTCGCGCTCGCCCGGGCTGCACGCTTCGACGAGGCCATGGGCATCGCCGACTCCGCACGCGAGCTCGCATCCACGACCGAAGAGATCGTCGCCCTCGCCCGGATCCTCGTGCGCCTGCACAGCCCCTTCGGACGCACCCTCGGCTTCGTCGACGGCGATCCGGACCACGCGAAGGTCGTCGCCGACTGGGCCGACACACGCGTCGGCGGGAGGCCCTTCGCTCTCCTGCTCGAGGCGTTCACGGTGTTCGTCGACGGCGATCTGACAACGGCCGTCGAGCTCGCCTCACGGGTGGTGCTCGACGATGCCGTCCGCGCCTCCGGCGCCGGGCAGGAGGCCGACGAGTTCCTCGTGATGGTCGCGTCGATCGCCGGACGCTTCGACATCGCCCGCGCCAGCCAGGCCCGCCTGGGGGCGCGCGCGTCGGGCTCCCTGGACCTCCCGACCCTGATGGGCAACCAGGGCGCTCGCGTCTCGCTGCTCATGTACGACGGTCGGCTGCGCGAGGCCCTTGCCGAGGATGAGGCCGCGTTCGCCCTCGCCCAACGGAGCCTCGCCTACGACGAGATGATGAACGCTGCCGCCCAGCGCGGCATCCGCTCGTACCTCATGGGCGACCTCGACCACGCGGTCGAGGCCCTCGAGCTGAGCCTCCAGTACCGCGTGGTGCCGTCCTCGCGCAGCCTGCTCATCCACGGTCTCCTCGCGTCCTCGCACGCCCGTCGGGGTGAGCACGATGCCGCGCTGCGCACCCTCGAGCAGGCCGACCTCGAGCGCTCCGAGTTCTCGTCCACCTTGCTCCACCTCGACTACGACCACCTGTCGACCTATGTGCGGGCTGCTACGGGAGTCCTCCCGGGACCCGAGGCCGAGGTCCGCCTGCGCTCGATCGCCGACGAAGCCGCGACGTTGGGGTACCACTGGCTCCACACGATCACCCGGCTCAGCCTGGTCCGTCTCGGTCTCGCCCGACCGGTGGACGGTGACGCGTTGGTCGGCACCGTCGCCGATGTGGACGCCCCGCTCATCCGGGCCTGTGCCGGGATCGTCATCGCCGCCACCTCGGGCGACGTCGACCACCTGTTGAACCTGGCCGAGGAGCTGGCGGCGATGAGCGCGCATGGCGTCGAGGTCGATGCAGCCGCCGCGGCCGTCGCGATCGTGGCCGCCGACCCCGGCGCCGAGCTGTCCCGCGTCCGAGCGCGCCTCGACCGGGCGGTGGCCGCGTGCACGGCGCTCGTGCTGCCCGTGAGCCCGACCGCGGCCGACGACCTTCCGGCGCTCACCGATCGCGAGTCCGAGATCGCCGAGCTCGCGGCCGACGGTCTTCCCAGCAAGCAGATCGCCGATCGCCTGGGACTCTCGTCCCGCACCGTCGACAACACGCTGCGCCGCGTGTACACCAAGCTCGGCGTCTCGGGTCGACGCGAGCTCACCGACGTGCTCCGCCCTTGATCGCCCCGAACGACGACTGGCCCCTCGTCGAGCGATGGGAGCTCCTCGACGACATCCGGGGGGCCGAGCGCGGCTGCCTGCTCGTCGGCCCGGGTGGCGTGGGCAAGTCCACCGCAGCCCGGCTCGTCGCCGGCACCGAGGTCACGCCGGTGGTGATCACCGGGGTCGAAGGCCTCGCGTCGATCCCGTTCGGTGCGCTGCACCTCGCCGAGATGTCGTCCGCCGATGTCGTCCCGCCCCGCGCCGACGACGACGCCGTCACCCAGCTCCAGGCGTGGCTCGGTCGCCTGGCCGACCACCGGGTCCCGGTGATCATCGACGACCCGGCCCACCTCGATCCCGAGGGTGCCGCCCTGCTCGCCGAGCACGTGCGCAGCGGTCATCCGGTCACCATCACCCACCGGCCCGATCAACCGCCGCCGGCCGCGCTGCTCGATGCCAGCGTCGCCGCGGGGATGACCACCGTGGAGATCACGCCGTTCGACCCGTCGATGGTGGCGCTCGCCGTCGAGCTGGCCATCGGTCGCGAGCCCACGTCCGAGACGACTGCCCAGCTCGCCGCGCTCAGCGGTGGCAACCCGATGCTGCTGCGCGAGATCGTCCGCGATCTCTCGGTCCGCGGGATGTGGATCGATGTCGACGGCAGCGCCGGCCTGGCGGCCGACGCCGACCCCTCCGCGCGTTTGGGCACGCTGCTGGGCTCCCGCCTGCCCGACGACCCCGACGCCCTCGCCTGCCTCGAACTGATCGCCCACGCCGGGACGATCGCCCGAGCCCTCGCCACGCGCGTCGTGACCGAGGAACGTCTTTCGTCGCTGATCGGATCGGGGTGGATCACCGGCGGCGAGACCCTCAGCATCGCCCATCCCCTGATGCGCCAGTTCGTGGCCGAGCGGCTCGACCCCGTCTCGCTGCGCCGCCGCCTCACCACGACGCTCGATCAGGTGGGCCCAACCGAGGTGTTGGATGCCACGAGCCGCCTGCAGTGCCTCCGCTGGTCGTTCGTGGTCGACCGCGACGTCGCGCCCGGCGAGCTCCAGTGGGGCCGGAGCGAAGCCTCGCGCCGCTTCGACTCCGATCTGGCCTGTCTCATCGCCGACCGGTTGTCGAGAACGGACCCCAACGTCGACACCACCCTCGAGTTGGCGCTGGTGCTCGCCCAGGCCGAGCGCTACGACGAGGTGGTGTCGGTCCTGCGCGCCGGTCAGCTCCAGGCGGTCACCCCCACCGAGGTCGTCGACATCACCCGGTTCCTGCTGCGCTTCACCGGTCCGATCGCCCGGCTGCGCCGCCTCGGCGATCCGCCCGACGGCCTCGAGATCGACGTGGCCGCGTGGGCCGACGACCGGCTCGACACCACGGCGTTCACCGACCTGCTGGCCGCCCTGGACCTGCTCGCGGTCGGATCGCTCGAGGAGGCGTGCGACCGGGCCGACGCCGTCCGGGCGGCGGGCATCGAGGGGCTGGGCGATGCCGACGAGATCACGATGGTCTGCTCGCTCTACAGCGGCGACGAGCAGCGAGCGCTCGACGCCTTCGGCCGCCTCGAGGGTCGACTGCTCGACGTGAACTACCGCCACCCGAAGTCGGTGGTGATCGACGCCGCGGCGTCATCGCTGCTGATGCTCGACGGCCGCTTCGAGCAGGCCTACGAGTTCGACGGCCACATCGCCGACGTCGCCCGCTCGACCCACGATCACGAGCGGGCACGGGAGATGACGGGCCACCGGGGCATGACCGCGCTGTTCACCGGGCGCATCGAAGCGTCCATCGAGGCGTTCACCCGCTTCCGCGGCTACCCGTCGCCTCCCGGCTCGCTCCGCACGCTGTACACCGCCGGTCTGGCCCAGTCCCTCGCCCTCGCTGGTCGCCTCGCCGATGCCGAGCGGATGCTCGCCGAAGCCGATCGCGAAGCGGACCTGGTGGCCCCGATGATGCTGTCGGACTTCGAGAACATGCTGGCCATGACCCTCGTCCTGCTCGGCCACGCCGACGCAGGCGAGGACCGCATGCGCCGGGCGCTGCGCGTCTCGATCGACAACCGAGTCGGCCGCGCCGAGCTGATGGCACTCCACGGGCTGACCCGCATGGATCGCATCCAACCCGAGGACGTCCAGCGCGTCGCCGACCTACCCGCACAGGTCATCCCCGGCACGCCGGCCTTCACCGGCGGCGTGCTGGCGATGGCCGACGCGTGCCACCGCCGCGATGCGGCGGCGATGGCCGACGCGGCCGAGACGTTCGCGTCCACCGAGTTCGGGATCGGCGCCGCGGAGGCCTACGCGGCGGCCTGTCGGACTGCCACCGACCGCCGCTCGCCCGATGCGGTTCGCTGGCTCGGCGCCCTCGACGACCAGCTGGCCCGGAGCCCGGGGTTGACCGGCGCGACCGTCATGGTCGAGCGCGGCGTCGACCGCCTCACCGAACGCGAGCGACAGGTCGCGGTCCTCGCCGCCGGCGAGCTCACCAACCCGCAGATCGCCGAGCGCCTGGCGATCTCGGTACGCACGGTCGAGAACAACCTCCACCGCACGTTCACCAAGCTCCACGTGAGCTCGCGGTCCGGCATCGGCCCGGCGATGCTCCCCTGAAGCTCCGAGATGGCGATCCCGGCGAACTCCCGAGCCCACCGACGCCCGGGGATCAGCGGTCAGCGGTCTCCGGTCTCCGGCGCGGCACCGGCGCTGGTGGTGGCCCACTCGGCCACCCGGCCACGGAGGCTCCGGGGGTCGAGCTCCTCACCGCAGTGCGCGCCGGCCACGATCGCGTGGGTTCCGTGGTCGCAGTCCCGGTGGTGCAGCACGACGGGCGGGCCGTCGTCCCAGCCGCCGTACGTGTCACCCCAGGCCATGAGGGTGAGGATCACCGGCATGAGGTCGACGCCCTTGCGCGTGAGGTGGTACTCGAAGCGCTCCGGCCGCTCCTGGTAGCGCCGCTTCTCGACGATGCCGACCTCGACGAGGCGGGACAGCCGGTCGCTGAGGATGTTCCGGGC
>Ga0105048_10009114_pt1 | contig 15826 bp, 7 predicted proteins | sample MAT05_FD_78382 | JGI IMG/M metagenome (GOLD analysis project Ga0105048, IMG submission 78382) | Freshwater microbial communities from Lake Fryxell liftoff mats and glacier meltwater in Antarctica - MAT-05 | ecosystem: Environmental > Aquatic > Freshwater > Ice > Liftoff microbial mat | place...
CGAGCTGTTGATGAGATTTGAACTCACGACCTTCCCGACACCAATGTCGGGATGCTCTTCCTCTGAGCTACAACGACTATTACTTCGAGCTGTTGATGAGATTTGAACTCACGACCTCTTCCTTACCAAGGAAGTGCTCTACCCCTGAGCTACAACAGCAAAAAATTTTGTTGACTCCTGCCTTTGCAAGGTGTCGACAAAAACTGTGAGCGGCGGACGAGATTCGAACTCGCGACATTCAGCTTGGAAGGCTGACGCTCTACCAACTGAGCTACCACCGCCTAATGAATGCGGAATGCAGAATTTTGATCCCAACGACGTGTGGGATCTCGTTCCGAATTCGCTGTTCCGAATTCAACGTGTGGGGGTAGTGGGATTCGAACCTACTCAGCAGTAAAGCACCAGATTTACAGTCTGGCCCGGCTCTCCAACTCCGGGGCACCCCCATTTTCGAATGTAGAATAAGGAATGTTGAATGCGGAATTAAAATCGCATCAGCAAAAAATCCTCACTTTCGTCGGGAAAATTCTACATGCTGCATTCCGTATTCGCCATCCACTAGAGCCAGTAGAGGGACTCGAACCCCCGACCAGCTGATTACAAATCAGCTGCTCTACCAACTGAGCTACACTGGCCAATTCATCAGGCCTCCACAGGCGAAAAACGTCTTTCAATCAACTTTTTTCGATCAAAGTATTTACCCCTTTCGAAAAGCGAGTGCAAAGGTATACATTTCCAGGAAACAGAAAAACTAATTTTTAAAAAAAAAAAGAAAAAAGTGCGTGTAGCAGGATTGAATGCGGGATGGGGAACAGAGAATGTGAAACTTGTACAATTTTGCGGTAAAAACATCGTCAAACTACCATGATCCAATCCTATTGCGCCGAGCTCTCCTCTCCCCCACTTCCCACTCTCCGAGAACTTGAGCGGGCCACCCACCTTCGAACCATCAGCCCGCAAATGATGTCGGGACCCTACCAAGGACTGCTGCTGCAATTCATCAGCCAAATGATACAACCCCGCAGGATTCTGGAAATCGGCGCCTTTACCGGTTATGCCTCCATTTGCCTCGCACAGGGCCTGCCCAACGATGGTCACCTGCACACCATTGAAATTGACGACGAACTGGCGCCCATTTTCCGCGAATTCATCGGCAAAGCCGGTCTAAGCCACAAAATTACCCTGCACCACGGCGACGCCGCCACAGTAGTCCCCTCACTCGGACCCGAACCGTTCGACCTGATTTTTCTCGACGCAGGCAAACTCGACTACCTTAGACATTATGAACTGCTGCTCCCAATGCTCCGAACCGGTGGGTTTTTATTGGCCGATAACGTCCTCTGGGATGGCAAAGTGCCCAATCCAAACGCCACCGATGCCACCGCCCTGGCCCTGCGTGCCTTCAACGCACATGTCCTCAACGATACCCGTGTGGAGAATCTTATCCTGCCCCTGCGCGACGGGCTCATGATCGTTCGAAAAAAGTCCTGAACCAAGCCGTCTCCTTCTACCCCGTCATGTCGGGCATTTTATTTATGTTTGCCCTACGATCTTATCCTAACCCGCTCAACAATACCCAACGAACACCATGCCCAATACCAAAGCGCACCTCTTGTATGTAGAAGATGATGAAAGCCTCAGCTTCGTTACCCGCGACAACCTCGAGCTCAACGGATATAAGGTTACCTATTGTGAAGACGGACGCATTGCCCTCGACACCATCCGCAGCGGCCAGCAATTCGACCTTTGTATCCTCGACGTGATGCTGCCAGAAGTAGACGGCTTCACCCTTGCCCAAGAAATACGCCAGCGCGACGACCATGTGCCCATCCTGTTCCTCAGCGCCAAAAGTATGAAGCAGGATAAAATCCACGGTCTTACCATCGGTGCCGACGATTACATCACCAAACCGTTCAGCATCGAAGAACTGCTGCTGAAAATCGACATCTTCCTGCGCCGTACCAAATACACCAACATCCTTAAAATCAACACTCCCTTAGGCATCGGCCTGTATACCTTCGATTATAAAAACCTAAGCCTGGCTTTCGGCGACGATGTAGAAACGCTGACCCAAAAAGAAGCCGACCTGCTCAAACTGCTCAACGAAAACCGCAACCAGGTAGTGAAACGCTCTTTCATCCTCGAAACCATCTGGGGAAAGGACGATTACTTTCTCGGTAGAAGCCTCGACGTGTTTATTTCCCGACTGCGGAAATACCTGAGCCAAGACGAACGCATCAAAATTGAAAACATCCACGGCGTCGGGTTTAAATTTAAGGTGGATTAGGGGAATAACTTTCCCAACACCCTGCATGTTTGTTCGCCATTGCCGAACAAACATGCAGGGTGTTGGGAAAGTTATTTACAGGTTTTAATGTTTTGATTGTACAGAATTTTTATGGAATCCATTTTTTTTGACCATCCGAACGGAAAAGTACATGCCCTGCGCTTTGGTCATGGGCCTCGGCTGCTTGTTGCCTTGCATGGCTTCGGAGATCGCGCACGCATGTTTGCCGTTTTGGACGAAGCGCTTGCAGCATTTTATACCGTAGTGGCCATCGATCTGCCTTTTCACGGACAAACAGAATGGACACACCGTACTTTCACCAAAATGGAGCTCTTGCAGATCATCAGGCAAGTCATGCAACGCGAAAATAAAGACAGGCTGTCGATGATGGCCTTCAGTTTTGGCGGCCGGCTTACCCTGGCCCTTCTGCCCGAACTCGCACCACAACTGGATAAGCTGTACCTGCTGTCACCCGATGGCATCAATACCCAGGGCATGTCGATGGCCGTGCGCGTACCTATGGGTGTAAGAAACTGGATGTACGGTGCTTTGGTGCGACCCGATTGGTTTTTAAAACTCGTCTCCACAGGCCGTAAAATGGGGGTAGTGCCACCGCTCATCAGCCATTTTATGGCAAGCAACCTCACCCGTCCCGAACGTTTCCGCCGTACTTTCGGATGCTGGCTGGCGCTCAACAGCTTTTACCTTCGCCGCCGCCGCATCAAAGCCGTTTGGCGAGAGCACAACCTGCCGATCGATATTTACTTCGGCAACAACGACGAGATGATACTTTTAAAATCGCTGCGCAAAATGACGGAAGGGCTGCCCAACGTACGGCTGTTTGTGATTGAAGATACAGGGCATAGGGTGGTAAATGAGGAATTGATGGAACACCTGATTAGCAACAGGGTGTTTACGCCTTAAACCTGGAACTAACTGTAAATTTCCAAGCAATCTTGCTCTGGATCTTCAAAAAAAGCAAGAATGGCATCTAAATTATGTATTAAAATACCTGCCAAATGTACTGTAGTTCGATTTCCAACTCTTAGCCATATAATTTTGGGAGGAGCTCCATGGGCAAGAAGTAGGTTGTAAAAATCTTCGTCTTGAGTTAATACTGCATGAAAACCGAGCTTTCTTTCTTACATAAATAATGGTAAATCAAAGGTATCCGTCATGCCAATATCCCTTACATGTTTAACTTCGGTAAATAAGTTTTGAATGTGTGGGATGATGCAGTAGGAGATGTTTTAGTCAACTAAGAGTTTCATGCAGCAACAACCGTTCGTTGTTGACGAAGTGCAGCAAATTCAAGTGCCGCTACCAAATCCTCCTTATTAAGCTCCGGGAAATCTTGAAGAATATCTTCAAAAGACATTTCTGATGCTAACCAGTGAAGAATATCTTCAACTGTAATACGCGTTCCGCGAATGCAAGGCTTACCACTTCGTTTGCCAGGCTCTATCGTTATGATGTTTTTATAAATGTACATTCTGATGGTAATTTGAAACAAAATTAGCGAATTTTCATGAGAATTGAAAATTCAAAGCTTACGTTTCTTCTCCCAGCGTCAAATCGGCCCGTCCTCCGAATCTTCAAAATCACCCGTGTGTACAAAGCCGTTGCGCCTTAATAAGCGCACAGAAGCATTTTCCTCCGCCCTAAAATATGTTTAATGGTTCCTGACCACCCTGCCATTTTCATTTTCCCAAAAACAAAGCTCAAGGTTTTGCCCGTCAAATACACCGTAGGAATTGGAAAACATCCATTCACCCAGGTTTACGTATTGGCTGCGCCCGTTGGGCAGGTGCCATTGGATGGGCAGGTGACGGTGTCCGAAAACAAAATAATCGGGTTCGATGCCCTGGCTGATTTTGCGCAGGCAATATTGCAGAAGCCATTCTTTGTCTTCCCCCAGCCAATCCCGTTCTTCGGGCGGCGTAGCCGAGCGACTCGTTTGCGAAGCGAAATGCGCCAGCCGGTTTCCAAGGTCGGGGTGCAGCCATCTGAATAGCGCTTGCGACAAAGGATGGGTAAACACCTTTTTCATGCGCTTGTAACCCATGTCTCCGGGTCCCAATCCATCGCCGTGGCCAAGGAAAAATTGTTTTCCCCCAATGTCAATCTGTATGGGCGCTTTGTGTACCGGGATACCCAGTTCTTCCTCAAAATAACCAAACATCCACAAATCGTGGTTACCCGTAAAGGCATGGACGGGCACACCGCTGTCGCGCAGCCGTGCCAGACATCCTAAAAGACGGGTATACCCTTTGGGCACCGTGGTTTTGTATTCGAACCAAAATTCGAAGATGTCACCCATCAGGTAAATTGCGTCGGCGTCGGTCGCTGAAGCTTCGAGCCAACGTACCACTTGTTTCTCGCGCTCGGCCGAGGAAAGTCGCGCATTGGTGCCAAGGTGAAAATCGGAAGCGAAATAGGTTTTAGACATTGCGGCAAAGGTAGATCAGGATTTGATCTACCTTTGTGAAAATTTGTTTTACCATGATCGTAGTTACCGGAGCTGCCGGATTTATAGGTTCCTGCATGGTTCGCCGCCTGCTCGACGCCGGATATGAGGACATTCTTGTGGTCGACGATTTCAGCAGGCCCGATAAAAACCGCAACCTTGAAGGCAAAAAAATTTGGGGAGAAGTGCACCGCAACAACTTCATGCGCTGGTTCGAACGCAACCATGCCGACGTTGACGCTGTGATTCACCTCGGCGCACGTACCGATACCACGGAAATGGATACCCGCATATTCGACGAGCTCAATCTGGATTATTCCAAAGCCGTATGGATGATGTGCTGCGCTTTCGATAAACCCCTGTTGTACGCAAGCAGTGCGGCTACATATGGACTTGGCGAGTTTGGCTACACCGACGATCACACTTTCATTCCGCAGCTTAAACCTTTGAACCCGTACGGGCAGTCCAAACAGGATTTCGACGTATGGGTATTGCAGCAAATTGCGGCAGGCGTTGCCCCACCCTACTGGGCCGGTTTTAAGTTTTTCAACGTTTACGGTCCGAACGAATACCACAAAGGCCGTATGGCCTCGGTTATTTTCCACACCTGCCGACAAATCAAAACCACAGGTGCCATGAAACTTTTCCGTTCGCACAGGCCTGATTACCGCGACGGTGAGCAAAGCCGCGATTTTATTTACGTCAAAGACGTAGTGGATCTGCTGTTGTTTTTCCTTGAAAAAAAGCCGACTACTGGCATTTACAACCTTGGTACGGGCAAAGCGCGTACGTTCGTCGATCTGGCCAAAGGCACCTTCCACGCCATGGATCTGGAACCTGAAATAAGTTTTGTGGACACGCCCATCGACATCCGCGATACCTACCAATACTTCACCGAAGCCGACATGAGCAAAGCGCGCGCAGCCGGATACCACCAGCCGTTTTTCGGTCTGGAAGAAGGTATCGAGGATTATGTGCAACGGTATTTGCTGGAGGAAAAAATTTGGTAGGCAGCAGGCAGGGCTCCTAGGCCTAAGGCCTCGGGAGGTTCAAATAATTTGAATATTTCTAGAAAAAAACACCCAATTGTTTGTTAATCAAACGATTGGGTGTTTTTTTTGCCTGCTGCCTGCTAATAAACAAGCGCCGCCCCGGAAACCCGGAGCGGCGCTTTATTTTGTCATCCCAGCGCAGCGTGGGATCTGTTACTTCGTCTGAATCATCTTCATCGTCGCACTGTCTTCCGAGGTCAAAACCTGGTAGTAAAGTGCCCCGGTGGTATTTACAAGTGCTCTGTCGAGCGTAAAGGCGTTGTGGCCTTTCGCGAAGTCACCTGTTTGGGTAAACAGCAGTCGGCCCGATTCATCGTACACGTTTAGTATGGCTTCCGTTGCCTCTGGCAGGTGGAATCCAATCACCGTGCGGTTCATCCACGGGTTCGGCTGGTTCTGGTAAAGCTCGAAGCCTACGCCATGTACATCTTTACCGTTGAAGCGCAGCGCTACATTCAGGCGATCGCCACCAAGGCTGTACCCCTCGGCTTGTGTGATGCGGCCCGATACGCTCAGCATGCTGCGCAGGCTGCCTGCCTGTTTGGCTCTGAACGTTACACTAAACGCACCTTCTACATTGGCATCAAACGAGGTCGTGATCGCATCGGCAAACACGCCGAAGTTTTCTGCGCTCATGCCTTCGCCTGGTATCAGGTCCACAACTTCAAGTCCCGCAATGCCAAGCGTAAACTGGTAGCCCGTCACTTTCTCAGCAGCTTTGAAGTTCACCGTTACCGTTTCGCCTGCTTTCAGCTTGCGATCTTCAACATCGAACAACAGGGTGCCGTTTGTGCGATCGTTGGTGCTCATGAAGCTGTTGGCTATGGCCGTGCCGTTCACGTCGCCCAACTTCACCGCTACAAAGTCGTCGCCAAGCTGGTTGGCCTGTACATCAGCCACCGATTTGGTCTCGGGGAAGGCTGGTGCAAACGGATTGTCGGGTGTAGGGAACACGTATGCGCCGTTTACAAAGCGCCATGAGGTATTGTTCGGTAGTTCCGTGTAGATGCCCAGGATCAGTTTACGGATCTCAGCGATGTCGAACGTCGTTACCGATTTGCTGTTGTTGGCGTCGGCAGCGATGATCTTGTACGGTGAATCGAACGATTCGATGCCCAGGATGTGCTTGTTGATCAGCACAAGGTCGAAGGTTGATACCCCGTTCAAGTGATCGTCGTCTTTCGTCGGTGTTACCGTGTAGTTGGCGGCAAGCGGCAGTGCGTTTCCGAACATGTACGAACCGTCGTTCACCGATTGTTCAAACATGTTGATCGGAGGCAGTGCAGGGTGTGAACCGTTGAGTTCTACCTCTGCGTCTTGCAGGCCGTTGTTCATTTCCGTTTGCAGATCACCGGCTACAGTCACGTTCGAGTTGGTGCAGTTGCCTGCATTGTCCTGAACGATGATGTAGGTTTCGCAATAGTCGGCGTTGCCGGCTGCATCTTCACCCCACAGTTCAACAAACTGGGTGCCCAGATCGGCGCAGGTAAACATTACATTGGTTTGCGGTGTGCCGTCGGGGTTCGTCGGGAAGCCTGTGCCGGCGCCTTTGCGGCGGATACCGATTTTGATCTGGTCTTCAGGCGTGCAGTTATCTTCCGTGTACTGGAGGAAGTCGCTGGCCCAGAGTACGATCATATCGGTTGGCATGATGTTGGCGCTCAGGCCGTTGAGGCAAACCACCGTCGGCGCTTTGCAATCTTTCACAATAAACTCGTATTCGCAGATCGTTTCGTTGCCGCAGCCGTCTTCAACAAACCACTTGATTTTGTGGGTGCCGTAAGGCAGTTGTGGTACCACGAAGGTACTCGGCGATTGGAACGTATTCCAGCGCAGGGCAGCTGTTTTGGTGCCTGCAGCAGCGTTAATCGTCGTTTGCAAGGCAAAACCGTACTTCTGGTTCGAGCCCACAGGGCGACCGTCGAATGCGCGATCGGTACCGCCCGTGTAATTCAACGTATTGATGTTGTTGAACTTTACATTGTTGAAGCCCGGCAGGTTCGTGCTCGAGATGACGGTTTCCATATCGCCGCTCTGATCCAGATCGAGGAACAGCAGGTAGCGAACGTTCACGTTTTCTCCACCGCACGAGTCGAGTGCCGTAATCGTCAGGTCGGTCGGTGCTTCGCACAAATCGTGTGAGCCGATCGTATTGTCCCACCAGTACATTTCATTCCAGAACAGCGCATCGTTCGGTGTCAGGTCACAAACTTCAAGGGGCGAGGCCGGGCAGTTGGAAACCACCGGATCCTGGTTGTCAACCACCTTGATGATTTGTTTGTAGCTGTAGCAGTTCGCGTTGGCATCCCAGAAGGTCGAGAAGTTCGTCGTTGTCGGATCCGACGGGTTGATCCTCACCACCGTTGGCGCCCATGGGCCGGTGGTGCCTGGCGCCGATACTACCGGACCCGGCAGGTTTTGCGCCGAGTTCACGTTGACATTCGGGTTCGGGTTCGGCACGTAAATGCAATCCAGATTCGGATTGAAAGTACACCAGTTGATGATCGTCCACGTACGCTCGATTTTGTAGCAGGCGTCGGGTACTACTGTGAACAGGTCGTCGTTGAAGGAAACGGCCAGCAATTCGCAGTCTTCACCGAAGAATGTAGGCTGATCAAAAAACGAGCTGTCGCAGGAGAACAGGATTTTATCGTTCGGGAAACGAACGTAGTAGTCCTGCTCGTACTGTACAACGATGCGCTGGGTGCACGTGCTGGTCTGGCCGGCGCAATCCACTGCCGTAAAGCGGCGGGTGATCGTGCCTTTGTTGCATGTTGTATCAAAGTTGGTCAGGATCACAACCGTGGTGATCGTATCCATGCAGCAGTTGTCGGTAGCAGTAGCTGCTCCATAAGCCCAGAGGCTCGGGTCGAAGTTTTCACAAGCAACCGTTACGTTGGCAGGAGGCGTGCACACGGGTTTGAGTTTGTCGTCGACATAAACCTGAACCATGCAATCGTTGGTGTTGCCCGTGCAATCGTAGGCGCGGAACACCACCAAAACCGTATCGCCCAGGTCAGCGCAGCAGAACTCAACGGTTGGAGCAAACTCGTCGTCCAGGTTATCGAGGTCACAAGGACCATCAACCATGCGGGCAACTTCGAAGCCTTCGAGGCAGCAGTTGTCGTACGTGCCGTCGTCGAACGTAGAAGCGTTCACGATGATGCGGCCGCTAACACCGAGACTTACCTGTGTGAATTCGTCGCAGGAAACAGCTGGCGGAACCAAGTCCATCACCAGAAGGTTGAAGGTACAGCTCGACGTATTGCCGCACTGGTCGGCAGCGGTATATTGTACCGTGTAGGTATTGCCGTTGGGCAGGCACTGGGTGAAGGGGAATAATGCCAGTGTGTCCGGGTTCCAGTAGTTGTTACCGGGGAAATCGCCCAACGAACCGGACACTGTGAAGGTCGTGATGTTGCCATTGTTCGGGTCAACACCGGTCACTCTGGCTTTCAGGTCGGTAATGTTTGAGCAACCTTCCGAGATGATCACATCGGGAAGTGCCGCCGTGGCACAGCACGAGAAAGGATCTACTGATACGGTAATATCGGCAGGGCAGCTGAATGCCGGACCGCCATTGTCGCGAATACGGATACGCTGGGTAAAGGAAACAGGGTTGTTCGGTCCAAGCGGCAAACATTCGTTGCTCACTTTCCAGGTACGGTGGATCGTGTAGCTTCCTACGCAGATGTCAAAAAGTTCGTCGGTGTAAGATACCGATGCGGAGCACAGGCCACCTACACCGATGGGCGAACCACTGACACTCGGACGACCGGTAGCATTTGGCTGTGTGGCCGCCGGGTTCAAGTATGCCGTTTCGCATTCGACCGTAATGTCGGACGGGAATACAACGTTGATCAAATCAAAAGCTACCACCGTGATGGTATGCGAGCACAAGGACTGGTTGCCCCATGCATCCGTCACGATGAATGTGCGCGTGATGATCTGGCGCGGGTTGCCGCACTCACCATTGTCGTTTACAACCTCGCCAATTTGCGTGGTCGTAGATGAGCAATCCTGAATACCCACGTTACCTGTGTTTGCTATGCCGATGGATTGGCTGCAGGCGATGGTAATGTTCGCCGGGCAGGTAAGTGCCGGAGCCAGTTTGTCTTCAACCTTGATCAAACCCCAGCAGGAATTGCCTGTTTCAGTATCGATGACCATAACGTTGAACGTCCGACCAATGTGCGTGGCATTGAAGGTGTTGCCAATCGATTGGTTTTGGTTGTTGGTGATGTTCATGATGTAGTCCTCGTAGCAGTGGTAATCACCGCCTTCCAGAACCTCATCGGCACCGATCGTGTAAACGCAGGTTGCATCCAATGACACCTGTACAAGGTCATTGCATGAAAGCGAGCTGCTGATCGGAATGTATTCAATTACAAAAATATTAAACGTGCATGTTCTCGTATTGCCCGCTTCATCGGTGATGACGATGGTGACCACATGGTTGCCAATTTCGAAATAACTTCCCGAAGGCGGCGTCATGGTGGTATCCACCACACCGCAGTTGTCACCCGCAAAAACAGGAGCATAACTCACAAAGCGGCCACATTCACCACCATTGAGGTTTATGAAGATGTCCTGTGGGCAGGTCAGCACTGGTCTTTCTACATCGTTTACCGTTACGTCGAATTCGCATTGATGTACGTTTCCGGATTCATCGGTGAGCGTGTAGGTCACTTTGGTCGTGCCAACGCAGAAGAACTGTGTAACCAGGTAGCCGCCTTTTCCAAGTACAATGCCACTCTGGGGCACACATTCTGCATCGGCTGACGTGTATGCCACTGAAATGGTGCCGTTGAAGCAGTTGTCCACAAACAATGGATGCGTCCACGTGAAGTTGGCGCCGCATTGTCCCGGTGCATTGGGTAAAACCTGATCTGCCAGATCAAAAGTATCGAGACAGTTGATCTGCAACGACCAGCTGATAACCGTTGGCGACTGGCCCGCATTGGGCACAACATCAAGCGTCCACAAACCGGCAGCTTTTTGTGCGAACAGTACGGCGATCGAATCGTCAGGTACTTCCGTTACATTCACCTTTATGCCCAATGGACTGATGAGGGTGATTTTTGAGTTGTTCGGACGGGCAGTGCCGTTGATGTTGAGTACGATGTCGCCGATGATGCAACCCGTGTTGGGTATGTTTATGGTGGACCGGTTGCAGGAAGCGGCATTCAGGTTGTTGATGCCAGGACCATTGTAAGTCGTCGAGGTGGTCAGTTTGCCACAGAAGGGATCTTCCACGTCACGGATATCGACACTGAATGTGCAGGTCGATTCCAAAGGATTGATGGATTGAAGGGAAGTCAACGTGCCGTTGTCGGGCATGGCCTCAAGCTCTGCATTGAGCGAGCCAAAGGTAAGTGGCTGGCACAACTGGGCCACAACCCAGTCTGCAGCATTGTTGGAATCATCTTCACAGATCCGGATCACATCGCCCGAAGCAAGCGTTCCACCAAATCCAGCGCATCCGGCAAAGCCGTTCACAGCCACCTGGTCGAGCACAACGCCCATGTAACCGATGGTGTAACAAGCTGGCATACCAGCAGCTCCGTTAAACGTGAAATTGAATATACGGACACCACCTACCGTCAGAATGCTTGGCGCCAGCGAAGGCAATAAGCTTACCGGAGCCAGCGATTGGTTGGCCGCAGGATTCGAAGATGTACGTATAACTTCCAGGCAATTCAGGTCGATGTCGGCTGGACCCAGGTTCGTTATTTCAATCCGGTCTGACACACCCGACTGCTGTACTTCTGTGATGAGCAGCAGCGGTTGGTTTTGAACGGTGTATTTCACGTAGCTCAAACCTTCTTCAAAAAACTCTCCACTCGCATCCCATACACCGCAGGAAATGCGCTGTGTGAGAGCCGCGTCGGAATAAATCGAGTAGGTTACCGCCAGGTTGTCCTGGCATGGGCTGCTAAAATCAGGCGATATGTTGTTCACAATCGCACCACATTCCCACAGGTCGTTGTTTTGTACGACATTACCGGGACAATCAAGTACGGGAACGTGTTCAAAGTCGTTGACAATCACCTTTACTTGGCATGTGTCACGGTTGCCGGTAAGGTCGATGGCTTCCCAGTACATGATGGTTGTACCAACCGGGAAACGGTCGCCGGTGGTCAGGCCGGTATTGTCTATTTGGGTTACAACTGGAACGTCGCAGTTGTCAGCCGCAAGCGGCAAAGCAAAATTGACGTAAGCGTCGCAAAAGCTGCCTTCAGCATTTTGTACTACCGGTGGATAAGGACAGTTGATGAAATATGGTGGATCGTTATCGGTTACCGTAATTTGGAAAGTACAGGTAATAAAATTGCCCTGTGCGTCTTCTGCATAATAACGTATGATGGATACACCGCGCTGGAATTCGTAAGTAGCGTCGAAGAAATCGGGCAGCGGAGCGCCGGGCGCCGTGTTCAGCAAGGCGTTGAGGTTGTGCGGACCGTCGATGCTTCCATCGGGGTTGAAAATGCGGTAGTCGTAAAGAATCACACCGCAGTTGTCGGTAGGCAGCGGATGTGTCCAGTCGTACTGGCTTTCGCAAAGCAGCGCTTCCGTGGTGAGTGTATTGTTCGAAGGAGGGCAGGTAATTTGCGGTCCTTCGGTGAGGTCGTCGTTGTCGCACGATCCGCTGCGGAAAATTTCGCAACCACGGGCGTCAACAATGGTAAATGACCATACGGCTGTTGTGTAAACCACGCGAAGTTCGCCGAGATCTTCGGTGAAGTCGTTGATGTTGTGTCCGTTTGCCACATCGTAGGTGTATTCGCCGTCGTTGTCCTCGTCAATACCGTCGCCATCAAGGTCCAAACGAACGCCGGAGTACTGGATGGTGTAGGGTTCCAAACCACCGGAAACAACGCCGAGATCAACGATGCGTTCGTCGCCTTCGAGGCATTCGCATTCTGGCGATCCCATGTCGAGGGGTTGGCGAAGTTCGAATACATCGTGTGCCAGTTCGTAGCAACCTTCGATGAGGGCGCCAATCTGCGAAACCTGAGCTCCAATGGTGAGCAGGTAAGTAATCGTTACATAACCATTACCGGCACCAGGCGTGTAAACACCCGTTAACGGATTGATGTAACCGATGTCTTTCGGATCAGCAGGTGAAGTACCCAATTGAGTGCCCGATCCGGGAGCAGGCCAGAAAGCCGTGATGGCAAAGTAACCGCCCACATTGGGGCCGAGGGTACCAACAGCAGCATGAGGTACTACCGTTCCGTTGGGTCTGGTGATAACCAAGTAATTTGAAAAATCAAGTTGTACGGGGTTGTTTGCTTCAAGGCAAAGCTCAGGAACATCGAGGTCTATTTCAAAACCTTCGAAGAAGTCGATCACCACAACTTGTGCAAGACAGTTGCGCTGGTTGCCTTCTTCGTCTGTCACCCGAAGGGTGATGGTATTGCTGCCTACATCGCTGCAGTCGAACATCATGCTGGGACCAAAACCGGCCGTGCCTTTTTGAACAGCAAGGGTTACATCGCCGCAGTTGTCGCTCGATCCGCCGTCTACCTGTACTGCAGTAACGGTAACGCTGCCGTTGTTGTTGAGTTGTACCGTTAGGTCCTGACAAGAAACAACGGGCAACTGACTATCTTCCACAGTTACCGTGAACACACATGTTTGTGTCGTCGGGTTGCCAAGTTGATCAGGAGCATTGAGGGTGTATTCAACCGTACTCGTACCAAGGCCAAAAGTAGTACCACTGGCGTCATTCAAACCATTGGCAAAAACATCTCCTGGTGCAGGTACGGCAGCTGTGCCTTCCCATGCTCTCCAGGTTACTTCTGCACCACAGCTGCCGAAACCTTCGAGCGTACTGATACCTGTAACAACGTTGGTGCAAGCATCTACGTCGTTGCCAAGGATAAGGCTGGGTGGACAAACAAGGTCGGGTTGTTCTCCGGGAGAAATAGTTACGGAAAAAGAGCAATGGTTGGTGATACCGTTGCAAGCCGTAGCTTCATAAACAACGGTGTAAACATTGGTTCCGTCAGGATTGTATTCTACAAATTGCCCAGACGAAAGTGTCGGTGCATTTGGAATACTAACCGGCCAAAGCGAGGCATCGGTGAGCTGAACAACATCCGTTACCACACTGTTGTTGCAATTGTCGGTGGCTACGGGAGCAGACCAGTTGACAAATGCCGAACAGTTGGGGCCGTCGCTGAACACATAGCCAGAAGGGCAGTTTACAAACGCAGGAGGTTGGTCGTTGTAAACGAAGACTTCGTAGTCCTGCACATCCGAAAAACCTATGTTCACACCGCACCCGGCAAATTCCAGGATGCTTGTGATGGTAGGCCCTACAATAGGAATGGCATCAATCGGCAAAATATCCAGCAAGTTGAGCGGAGGAGCCGGGTCTTGGCACGGTCCGGATGGAGCGCCGTTGGCCGATCCCAGGATACGAACGGTAATTTTACCCTGTCCAGGAACGTTGTTCGGCACCGTGTTCGTCAACAGATTCCCGAGGTTTTGCTCATCGATCAACATATCGAAGTTGCCGTCTCCATCCGTATCGGCCCAAACTTGATAACCCTGGCCATTGCCAAAAGCATCAAGCAGGAAGGTTACGATGTCGTCATCACAAAAGCTGGATGGAATAAAACTGAAGGGCCGTATTTCAATGCTGCCAAGAAAACCCAAATCGACGCAGATGCAAAACTGTAGAAGGTCGCAAATGCCGCTAACCAAAGGCAAATCGCCAAAACTGGGCAAATCGCTTTGGTCAAGGTCGCCAATTTTGAACTGAGCATCGTATTCGATGTCAAAGCTCTCGGTTTGGCAGGAAATCGCCTGTGACTGATTGGGATCAGCAGGCCCAACTTCGGCGAAGAAAATATCGGGGGTATTAATGGAAAGGAAGGAACAGTTCAACGCAATCGATGGGTTGGTGTTCACTTCGCAAACCGTTGACCCCTCGATGCCCGGACAATCGGTGTCGCAGTCGGGTAAGCTGACGATGGATACCGTTTTACACGTGGAAGAGGTGCAGGCATTGCCTGGGTCGTTGGTACCACATGCTATTGCTGGCAGAGGGATTGTTTCGGTCAGGCAAACCTGTAAACTTCCTGCGCTGTATTCCGGAGCACCGTTGAAGTCCACCAAAATGGTAGGCGTCGCTGTAGTTTCTCCCGAAATAAAAACATTCAATCCGCCGGTACTGGTCACTTCCCACTCGTATACCGGCGTCACACCGTTGTAAGTAGAAGTTGCGACACTTACACCAACATTACGAGGGTCAGAACCTGATTCAAAACAATCGTTGACGCCTGCACCGAAGGAGAAATCGGCTTTGGGCGCCTGGGTAATCAACAAAGACGCATCGTCCTGGACTATGGCGTTGGCACAACCGTCGGGGTTGGGTACGGTGTAACGCATGGAAAAACAACCGGGATCCTGGTAGCGTAAGTCGTTGCTTTCGATCACGGCACCTGTTGTCGGTGAAGCAAAGGAAAAAGTACCGTTGGCGGTCGTATTGCTGTTCAACATAGACACAAGCGAAACTACACCGCTGTCGCCCACCATACATTTGGCAACAAAATCATCAATGATCGCATTCGGCGGATTCACGATGACGTAACGCAATGTGGCTGTTAAACTTCCATCGGGAAGAGGACAGGGGTAGGTAACCGTGATCAAAGCGCTGGCCGCATTGGCGGGCATGACGTTGGCAGGGGTAAAAGTGGTGCCCGAAACGCCTGGACCGCTGAAACTGATGGCCGTAGGCACTACCAGTGAAAGGTTGATGGGGGACGCATTGCGGCATACGGTAATCGGAGCGGGTGGAGCAACCGAAGCAGGACGTACCGTAGCCGTCGTATTACATGTTGAAGTGCAGCCGTTGGCATTGGTTACCACAACTGTAAACACTTCGTTGTTGGAAACATTGCTCGCAATTGGCGTACGGCTGGTGGCGTTGTCGAAAGTAGCACTGCCACTTCTCGTCCAGCTCCAGAAAGCTCCGGCACCGCCGTTTTCCGAAAGGCTAAGTGGAGC
>Ga0105048_10009115_pt1 | contig 15826 bp, 14 predicted proteins | sample MAT05_FD_78382 | JGI IMG/M metagenome (GOLD analysis project Ga0105048, IMG submission 78382) | Freshwater microbial communities from Lake Fryxell liftoff mats and glacier meltwater in Antarctica - MAT-05 | ecosystem: Environmental > Aquatic > Freshwater > Ice > Liftoff microbial mat | place...
TGGGTGAGGTGTGTGTAGGTCATTCTGGGCAACTTTGACTTGACGGTCGGGGGCTGGATGCTCTCACATCTCGCCCACTCAACCAGTAAATTACAAAGTTGCACTTCGAATTTGAACTCGCGGAGTATTTGAATGAACCACAGCGGGCTCTAAGAAGAAAATTGCGCTCTAGCGCCCGTGCGATTTGCGGTAGCAGCTATCAAAATAATAGTTCTGACAGTGCTGAGAACGCCCTCAACCTGCAGCCGCTGATTTGGGAAGTGGCCTACGAGCACTGGCACCGCATGCTGTTTGCCCGCTTTCTGGTCGAGAACGGCTTGCTGATGTGGGAGGCGGGTGATCCCTTTATAGACCATTTCGGCTTCATCCTCCGGGGCGAGGATACAGAACTCAATGAGGCCACTTTTTCAACCTCAATCACCCGACTCCGCCATATTTGCGCGCTTCTTCGTCGCCGGTAACAATGGTCGAAGCAAGCACTTAAAAAGCAGATAATTTCAGATCATTGATCTTAAAAAACCTGACCATGAGCACACCGTTCAACTACAAACATCTGTATTATTTTTGGGTCGTCGCCAAAGAAGGCGGCGTCTCTCGGGCCGCTGAAAAGCTCGATATGGCGGTACAAACCGTGAGTGCGCAGGTACGCGAGTTGGAGCGCTCGCTGGGCTACGCCTTGCTCAAGCCCGCCGGACGCGGGCTGGTGCTGACCGATGCCGGGCAGGTCGCCATGCAGCAGGCCGACCAGATTTTTTTGCTGGGCGAGCGCTTGCCGGCGCTGGTACGCGATGCAGTGAGTACGCCCACGGTACGCCTCGCAGTGGGTGTTTCAGATGGCTTGCCCAAGCTGGTGGTGCATCGACTGCTGCTGCCCGTGATCTCTGAGCCGCATTTGCGCTTGCTATGCCACGAGGGTGAGTTTGATGAATTGTTGGGCGATCTGGCATTGCACCGACTCGACGTCGTACTGTCTGACCGGCCAGCACCCAGCAACCCCAACATCAAGCTCTACAACCACGACATGGGATCTTCTGCCATGGCCTGGTACGGCACAGCCGCGCTGGTACAGGCCGCCAGCGCTGACTTTCCGCACAGCTTGGCAACCGTGCCACTGCTGTTGCCTACCGGGCACACCGCAATACGCGCCCGCCTGGACAACTGGTTTGAACAACGCGCCCTGCGGCCCCGCATTGTCGGAGAGTTCGAAGACAGCGCCCTGCTGAAAACCTTTGGTGCCAGCGGCATGGGGTTGTTTCCTGCGGCCGAGTGGGTGCATGACGACTTGCTGGCGCATTACGCTGTGCGGCGGTTGGCGGGCTGCGACGGGGTGCGGGAGCAGTTTTTTGCGATTGGCACCGAAAAGAAGGTACAGCATCCCCTAGTGCAACGCCTGCTGCGCCCGCCCTTGTAAGCATTTCAAGCCTTCACATCGGTTTTGGCGGAGCGCAGACTCAGCAGCATGGTCACGGCCAAAATGCCAATCACCACGCCCAAAGAAACTGCCACAGGGATCTTGTAGATGTCAATCAGGCACATTTTGCTGCCAATGAACACCAGAATCACGGCCAGTCCATAGTTGAGCAAATGGAACTTGTTGGCGACCGCCGCCAGCAGGAAATACATCGCGCGCAAGCCCAAAATGGCAAACACATTGCTGGTCAACACAATGAATGGGTCGGTGGTGATGGCAAAAATGGCCGGGATGGAGTCCACCGCAAAAATCACGTCAGTGAGGGCAATCAGGCAGATGACCATGAGCAGGGGCGTGGCGATTTTTTTGCCGTTTTCCACTGTCCAGAAATTTTCGCCGTCGTAGTTCTTGCTGACTGGCAGCAACCGGCGCAGCAGTTTCAGCGCCGGGTTGTCGTTCAGGTCTGGCTCCTTGCCCGCTGCCCACCACATCTTCACGCCGGTCAGAATCAGGAACACGCCGAACACATACAAGATCCAGTGGAACTCGGCCAGCAGCCAGCCACCCACCAGGATCATGACCGTACGCAGCACAATCGCGCCGATGATGCCGATCATCAACACGCGTTTTTGAAACGCGGTGGGTACCGCGAAATAGGTGAAGATCATCAGGAACACAAAGATGTTGTCCACCGCCAGCGATTTTTCAATCAGATAACCGGTCAGAAACTCCAGCGACTTAGCGTTGGCCAGTTCGGTTGACCCGGTGCTGTCTTTGACCGCCCACCAAAACAGGCCATTGAACAAAAAGCTCAAAGCAATCCAGACCATCGACCAGTTCAGCGCCTCTTTGACGCCAATGTCGTGCGGACCTTGTTTTTTGAGCACGACAAAGTCGATGAACAGCGACGCCAGGACGATGCCGGCGAAGGTGGCCCAGAGCCACAGAGGAGCGATGGTTTGCATAATGACCTCAAAAATGGTTTAAGCGCCAAAGCTAAAAACTGCTCGGCTGCCAAAACCTAGATTAAAACTGATCAAAATGCGCGTTTGGTTCGAAAAAAATAGAATGATCTGGCGGATTTTCCTGCTGGTGGATGAGCCGTGAGGCAGACTTCAATGTCCGAACGGGGTGGCTGGGCGGGTTTTGTGAAAAACAAGCGGAGCGCCGTTTCGCACCTCAGCCAGCTCCTGGCGCGATTGCTTGGCCACGCCAGGTTTGATTTTGCCCACCACATGCATCTCGCAGGCCTTGCAGTCAAAGCGAAGGGTTAGTTTTTCGCGGCCGTTGACCAGTTGCAGCGGCTCGGCTTTGACAAAACCTTGCACCCCGGTCACGCCCTTGGCTTGTTTGGGGCACAGGCTCAACGAGAAGCGCACGCAGTGTTTGGTGATCATCAGGCTGACTTCACCAAACTCCTTCACCGCCTCATAGGCCGGGGCGATGACTTTCACGCCGTGTCTGCCGTAAAAGTCGTGTGCTTTTTGGTTGAAGACATTGGCCAGATAGCTCAAAGAATCTTCCGGATAGGGCACAGGTGGCTCTACCGGCGTGGCGCGCGGCAGGCGGGTGAAGGCAGTAGCACGTGCGGCGTCCAGTTGCTCCACCGCGTCGCGGCGCAAAGTATTGAGCAGGGAACTGGGCAAAACTATGGCACTAAATTGGCCTCTAGCCCAGGTAATTTCTGCGCTGATAGCTATGAAGTTCGTAGTACCCAGGCGGCTGAGCTGACTGCGGACTTGTTCCAGCGCGGCATCTGCATCGAGCGCTTCCTGCCGGTTGGCGGCGGGGAAAGGCTGCTGCACGGTGGCGCTGTGGCCGTCTTCATCGGTTAGGGTCAGTTGCACCGCGTCTGACAGCACCAGCAGATTCGCCCACACACCAATGCGCCTGTCGCTGGACTTTTTCTCCAGCTGGCGCAGCCAGTGCACATCGCGGTTGCGGTTGACTTCTACCCCGGCGCGCAGGTCTTTGAGGGTGTCGAGCGCGTCTTTGGGGAACACCCGCCAGCGGGCTTTTTTGGCGCTGATGAGCTCGGCGCGGTTGATGGCCAGGCCGACCAGCTCTTTTTGCAGATCGTAGTAGCACAGGCCGTCGCCGTTGTGCAGCTCGGTGGTGCGGCTGGTGAGCTCTAACTCGACCCAGTTCGGGCCGGTTTGCAGCACATGGCCGATGGCTTGGCCAGGGTTTTTGGGCGAGTCAAACGCGCCAATCGTGTCCTTTCGGTCATTGACAAAGTAGTCGGTGAACTCGCGGTTGAAGTTCTGGTTCGGGTCGGGCGTGAAGGTAAAAGTGGTTTTGCCGCTGCTAGCGCGCGCCAGCGGCGCATCGCCATCCTGTCGTTCCTCAATCAGCGCGTCAAGCAGCGTGCGGTAATGGGCGGTGATGTTTTTCACATACGCCATGTCTTTGTAGCGGCCTTCGATCTTGAAGCTGCGCACGCCAGCGTCCACCAGCGCGGCGATGTTGGCGCTCTGGTTGTTGTCTTTCATGCTGAGCACATGCTTGTCATGCGCCACAAAGCGGCCCTTGTCGTCAATCACCTGGTAGGGCAGGCGGCAGGCTTGGTTGCATTCGCCGCGGTTGGCGCTGCGCCCGGTGTGTGCGGCACTGATGTAACACTGGCCGCTGTAGGCCACGCACAGCGCGCCGTGCACAAAGAACTCGATGGCGCATTGGTCGGGCAAAGTGGCGGCACGGATAGCGGCAATCTGCTCCAGCGTCAGTTCGCGTGCCAGCACGATCTGGCTCAGGCCCACATCCTGCAAAAAACGTGCTTTCTCAGGCGTGCGAATGTCGCATTGGGTGCTGGCGTGCAGCTGCAGCGGCGGCAGGCCAAGCTCCAGCAAGCCCATGTCTTGAATGATGAGCGCGTCCACGCCAGCGTCATACAGCTGCCAGGCGAGCTTGCGAGCCGGTTCCAGCTCGTCGTCGCGCAGGATGGTGTTGAGGGTGACAAAAATCCGGCTGTTAAAACGGTGTGCGTGCGTTACCAGGCGGGCGATGTCTGCTACAGAATTGTCAGCGCTCGACCGGGCGCCAAAGCCGGGTCCACCAATGTAGACAGCGTCGGCGCCGTGGTTGACGGCTTCGATACCGATGGCGGCATCGCGCGCCGGGGCGAGAAGTTCGAGATGGTGGGGCAGTAAAGACATGATGCGCGATTATCCCTACCCCTGCGTCAAGCTGCCGACTGGCTAGATTTCTACCGCATGAAGTCGGTGGTCTGGGCACGCGAAAGCCTGCTACAGTGCGCTCGTCCAAGGCTTGTAGCTTTCTTGCACGGGCCGTGCCGCCCAAGTTCAACGCATTGAATCGAAGGTGTCACCATGCACAGTCAGAACGGTTGGTTGAGTGGCCTGAGTTTGCAGCATCGCCTTCAGTTGCTGATACAAGGATTTTTGACTCTTATTCTGGTCGCAGCGCAGCTTTGGTTGTCGCATCGGTTGTCGGCCATGGCGATCACGGCCGCCCAAGAGAGGACCACCGCCATCGCCGATGGCGTCAATAATGGACTCAACACGCTGATGGAAATCAAGGTGGGTAACAAGGATGCCATCGGGCACGAGCCCAGCCGCTCCCTGTTCATTGAACGCCTGGGCGTCTCCGACAGCCTGAAGGAGGTGCGCGTCATTCGTGGCAAAGGCATCATTGACGAATACGGACCTGGGTTGGCCAAGGAGCAGCCAGTTGACGACATGGACCGCAGTGTGCTGGTCAGCGGCAAGGCCGAATTCAGTCTGATTCCTGGGGATCAGGGCCAAACCTATCTTAGGACCGTGTTGCCTTCCGTGGCCTACAAGCAGTACCGTGACTCCAAGTGCCTGGACTGCCATGCGGTCGATGAGGGCAATGTGCTCGGTGCGATCAGTGTCACGATGGACATCACCGAGCACATGCGGGATGTAAAAAAAGTGAATGCCATGATCTGGGTGGGACAGGCGGCCTTGCAGGTGCTGATGTTTTTTGTCATTGGTTTTATCGTGCGTCGGGCACTGCGTGTGCTGGGTGCTGAGCCTGCCGAGGCGACGCAGCTGGCGCAGGATGTGGCCAAAGGCGATCTTAGCCAGAACATTGAACTCCAGCCCGGCGACACGCGCAGCATGATGGCCCAGCTCAAACACATGCAACAGAGTTTGAGCCAGGTGGTCGGCAAGGTGCGTCGCAGTTCATACGGGGTCGCCACAGCTAGCGAGGAAATTGCGCAAGCAAACAGTGATCTGTCGGCCCGTACCGAGAATCAGGCCAGCGCACTGGAGAAAACCAACGCCTCAATGGGTGTACTTGACGCCAGGGTCAGGCAAAACGCCGACAGTGCCCGCCAGGCCAATGTTCTGGCGCGAAGTGCCTCCGAGGTGGCGCTACAGGGTGGCCAGGTGGTGTCCGAGGTGGTTCAGACGATGAAGGGCATCAACCAGTCGTCTCACAAGATTTCCGAGATCATCAGCGTGATCGACGGGATTGCGTTTCAAACCAACATTCTGGCACTCAATGCCGCAGTTGAAGCTGCGCGCGCAGGTGAGCAGGGGCGTGGTTTTGCGGTTGTGGCGACTGAAGTGCGTTCGCTGGCGGGGCGTTCGGCTGAGGCAGCCCGAGAGATCAAGAGCCTGATCAGCGCCAGCGTGGATCGGGTGGATCTGGGCACGACGCTGATCGACAAGGCCGGTGCCACCATGCAGGAGGTTGTTAACAGCATTCGCCGGGTGACTGACATCATGGGTGAAATCAGCCTCGCCAGCGACGAGCAAAGTCATGGCGTGGCACAGGTGGTGGATGCCATCAACCAAATGGACCAGGTCACCCAGCAAAATGCCGCGCTGGTGCAAGAAATGTCAGCCGCAGCCGACAGCCTGAGTTCCCAGGCGCAAGATCTGGTACACACCATGTCGATGTTCAAGCTGCGCTGATCTGCTTGCCGGTTGCCTTGCGCTCGCTGTCACCCGCGTAGTCGACACGAACGTAGCCGGTGTTTTGCAGTGCCGCAGCAATGCTGCGCGACATGGGGCCGCTGTCGGTGCTGACGATGGCGGTGGGCAGGCCTTTGGGGTCGGTATTGATGGCATAGCCAAACAGCACCAGCTGGATGATCGGGATGCCCACCGCCAAGGCCGGTGTGCCACGCGCAGCGCGGCAGTGGTCTCGTTGAACTTAGCCTGCGCCTGATGCAGCCCGGTTTGGGCGTCGACAACCCGTGCCTTGGAAACAAAGCCCTGCGTGGCCAGTTGCTGCTGGCGTGCGAGATCGTTTTGTGCCGGGGTCAGCGCTGCTTGTGCCTGGCTTTGCTGTGCCAAGGTGACCGCCAGTTCGTCCTGGCGGCGCCACTTTTCGGTGTCGGCGGCTTGCGCTTCGGCGCTGCTCAGTCGGGCTGCAGCCTCGTCACGCGCGTCGCGCTCGGCTTGCGCGTCCAAGGTAGAGAGGGGGCATCTTTCTTGATGCTCTGGCCAGTCTGCACCGCCAAGGTGAGCAACAGGCCGACGATGGGCGCAGCCATGTAGAGGTAGTCACCCTCGGCGTAGCCCGACCAGGCAGTTGCCGGCGGGTTGCCACAGGCGTTGTAGCGGCGTGGATTTACTCGACCTTAGCCTTCTCGCGCAGGTCAGCCTGGTACTTGGCCAGTTTTTGCTGTTGCAGTTGTTGCGCGATTTGCGCCTTCACGTCTTCCAACTTGGGCAACTGGGCATCACGCACGTCGTCCAGGCGGATGATGTGGTAGCCAAACTGAGATTTGACAGGGGTTTCGGTCATCTTGCCCTTGGTCAGCCCGGCGAGTGCCTGGGCAAACTCGGCCACGTAATTGCCCGCAGGGGCCCAGTCCAGATCACCACCGTTGGCACCCGAGCCCGGGTCTTTGCTGGATTTTTTGGCTAGGTCTTCAAACTTTGCACCCTTTTTCAGTTGGGCGATGATGGCTTTGGCGTCAGCTTCTTTCTCGACCAGAATGTGGCGGGCCTTGTATTCCTTGCCGCTGTTGGCAGCGGCAAACTTGTCGTATTCAGCCTTGACTTCTTCATCAGACACGGCGTTGGTCTTCTGGAAATTGGTGAACAGGTCACGAATCAGGATGGTCTGGCGGGCCAGATCCATCTGCACTTTGTAGTCTTCGGTGGTGTCCAGACCTTGTTTCTGGGCTTCCTGAATAAAAATTTCACGGGCAATGACTTCGTCCTTGATCTGTTTTTCGATCTCGGGGGTGACTTCACGGCCGGAGCGCTGTACCTGCTGGCTCAGGGCTTGCACGCGTGCCAGAGGCACCGCCTTGCCGTTGACGATGGCCAGGTTTTGTGCCTGGGCCAGTGGGGACATGGCCGCCACGAGGGCGGCCAGCGCAAAACTTGTAAGGAGTTTGTTCTTCATGAAAATTTCCTGAGTTTCAAAATAGCGAGGGTTGGGGTTTTTGGAATTGCTTTAGTTAGCAGGTGGGAATTTTGGCTTCAATGGCCAGTGCATGCAGGCCTTGTTCCAAAAATTCTTGCAGTGCATCATACACAAGCCGGTGCCTTGCCACAGGCGCCTTGCCAACGAACTGCTGGCAGGTGATGCGCACCCGAAAGTGGGTGCCCACACCGCTGTCGTTGGCACCGCTGTGGCCAGCGTGCTGGGCGCTTTCGTCAATCACTTCCAGCGCGCTGGGTTGCAGTACGTTTTGCAGGCGCTGCTGCAGCCGGGCTGCGGTGGGTTCAAGTGGGGCGGTCATGGTCTGATGGGGTGATGGCTTAGGGTGAGGGGCTTTTCGGCTCTTCCTCTGTCAAGTAGCGTGAGATGTAAAAACCCTGGCCCACCAAGAAAACCAGCGGGAACGCATAGCCCCAGATTTTGAAATTGACCCAGGCCTCGGTGCTGAAATAGGCCGCCACATAGCCGTTGATGATGGCCATGAAAGCGCTATAGCCGATCCACAGCACATTCAGGCGCATCCACACCGGCTCAGGCAGGGTCAGCTGGCTGCCCAGCAGCGCCTTGAGAAAGTTCTTTTTGTAAACCCAGACCGCTACGCCCAGCCCGATGGCCATGGCCGCGTACAGCACGCTGGGCTTCCATTTGATGAAACGCTCGTCATGCAGCACCAGCGTCAGCGCACCAAACACCAGAATCAGCGCCAGGGTGATCTTGTGCATCGCGGTCAGCTTGCGGTCAATGGCGTAGATCAGGCCCATCTGCACCACGGTGGCGGCCATCAGCACAGCCGTGCCAACATAGATGTCGTAAAACTTGTAGGCGCCAAAAAACAGCAGGATGGGGAAGAAGTCGATAAGTATTTTCATGAAGGCGTGAAGTTTAACGAGGCTGAGTTCATGCAGTAGCGCAAGCCGGTGGGGGCCGGGCCGTCGTCAAACACATGACCCAGATGTGCGCCGCACTGGGCACACACGGTTTCAACACGCGCCATGCCGAGGCTATGGTCAGTGATGTCGGTGATGGCGCCAGGCACGGCCAGCGAAAAGCTTGGCCAACCGCAGTGCGCGTCAAACTTGGTGTCGGCATCAAACAGCTTGTTGCCGCAGCAGATGCAGTGGTAGCTGCCGTCTGCCCAGTGGCGGGCGTATTTGCCGGTGAACGGGCGCTCGGTGGCGGCCTCCCGGGTGACCTGAAAGGCACCGGGCTCGGCGCCCTTGTCTTTCAATACAGCCTGCCACTCTGCTTTGGTTTTTTCGATGGGGAATGTCATTATTTCGCCTCCACGGGGGTCATGAACTGCAACTGATCTCGATCCAGCTGGCCCAGTCGGGTGGCAAACCAGCCATGCTCTCAAACGCGGGGTGTTCATCATAAGGCTGCGTCATGACCGTGAGCAGTTGCGCCACACCGGTAAAGTCTTTCCGACTGGCAGCCTCAATAGCGCCTTGGGCCAGGTAGTTGCGCAGCACGAACTTCGGGTTGACTTTAAGCATCAAATCGGCCTCTAGCCCTTGTTCTGATTGCGCTACCAGCTCTGAATAATGTAGCATCCAATCATCAAAGGCGGGGCGGCTGATGAACAGGTCGCGCACTGGCTCAAAGTTTTGGCTGGCGCGGGCGTGGCTTAGGTGGCGCCAGAAGATGGTGTAGTCCACCCGGTCTTGCGCCAACAGGGCCAGCGTGCTTCTGATCAAGGAGGTGGACTCTGCCGTCTGGGCCAGCCCGAGTTTGGCGCACATCAGCTGCTGGTAGTGGCGTGCGTAGGCGGGCTCAAAGGCATCCAGCGCCTGCTCGGCCAACGCTTGGTCTTGAATCAGCGGCAGCAATGCGTTCGCCAGCGCATACAGATTCCAGTGCGCCACTTCGGGTTGCTGGTCAAACGCATAGCGGCCACCGCGGTCGGTGTGGTTGCAGATGTGGCCTGGGTCAAACGCGTCCAGGAAGGCAAACGGCCCGTAGTCCATGGTCAGGCCCAGAATGCTCATGTTGTCGGTGTTCATCACACCATGGCAAAAGCCTACCGCTTGCCAGTGCGCCACCATCACCGCGGTGCGCTCAACCACCGCTTGCAGCCAGGTGGCGTAGGCGTTGTCGCACAGCGTGGGCTGGCTGCGGCACACAGGGTAAAAATTTTCAATGACAAAGTCGGCGAGCGTCTTGAGTTCGGCGGTCTGGCCGCGGCTGGCAAAGTGCTCGAAGTGACCAAAGCGGATGAGGCTCGGGGCGAGGCGCGTCACCACGGCGGCGGTTTCCAGGGTTTCGCGCACGATGGGCGCGTCCGAACCCGTGACGCACAGCGCCCGGGTGGTCGGAATGCCCAACGCATGCATGGCTTCAGAGCACAAAAATTCGCGGATGCTGCTGCGCAGCACGGCCCGGCCATCGCCCATGCGTGAATACGGCGTGAGGCCCGAGCCTTTGAGCTGGATTTCCCAGCCCTGCGCCTCGCCTAGCAAAATCGCCCGGCCATCGCCTAGCTGACCGGCCCAGTTGCCAAACTGGTGCCCGCTGTAAACACTGGCCAGTGGCTGTGTGCCTGAGATGGGCTGGTTGCCCGAAAGTGCGTCGAGCAAACCGGGCAAATCTGCCCAACCATCCATCAGCCCCAGCAGTGCGGCGGCGCTTTGACTCTGGCCCACCCAATAGGGCTTGGGTAGCGGTTGCGGTGCCAGCGGGGTGAAAAAACGCTCACCCAGGCGGTGAAACCGGTTGTTCCAGACCAGCGGTGTTTTAACAAGTTGCAAAGAGGAGGCGGGCGCGTTCATGGGCAGCATTGTGGGGTGATGGCAACAAACCCTGCGCTGACAGGGGCATCCAGATAGCGGCTGCAAGGTGGCTGCCCTGCAGTGTTAGCCGGTACTCCTGGTGCCGCTTCGGGCATGAATTTCGCAGTACGATGCTTGGCCAAATCAACCATAAGAGGAGTCGAGACATGCTGGGACTGATGCAAAACCAAGCCCTGACCATCGGGTCATTGATCGACTTTGCCGAACGCCACCATGGCGAAGGTGAAATTGTTTCAAGGCGGGTTGAAGGCGACATTCACCGCTATACCTACAAAGTGGCCTCCCAGCGTTCGCGCCAGCTGGCCAACGCACTGGACGCGCTGCATTTGTAGCCCGGTGAGCGTGTGGCCTCGATTGCCTGGAACGGCTACCGACACCTGGAGATGTACTTTGGTGTGAGCAGCTCGGGCTGGGTGCTGCACACCATCAACCCGCGTATGCACCCCGAGCAGATTGCCTGGGTGATGCACCACGCGCAGGACCAGGTGGTGTGTTTTGACATGACTTTTCTGCCCATCATCAAAGCCATTCACAACCAATGCGCCAGCGTCAAACACTGGGTGGCGCTGTGTGATGCCGACAAACTGCCCGCTGACACTGGCATCCCCAACCTGCAAAGTTACGAGGCCCTGCTGGCGGCGCAGCCCGTCACCTACACCTGGCCGGAGCTGGACGAAAACACCGCATCCAGCATGTGCTACACCAGCGGCACCACCGGTAACCCCAAAGCCACCCTGTACAGCCACCGCTCTACCGTGCTGCACGCTTACGCCGCGGCGCTGCCGGACGTGATGTGCATTTCGGCGCGCGACGCGATCCTGCCGGTGGTGCCGATGTTTCATGTGAACGCTTGGGGCATTCCGTATTCGGCCGCGCTCACTGGGTGCAAACTGGTGTTTCCAGGTCCAGGCATGGACGGCAAGTCGGTCTATGACCTGATCGAGCTTGAAAAAGTGACCTACGCGGCTGGCGTGCCCACCGTCTGGCAAATGTTGCTGAGTCACATGCAGGCGAACAAGCTGCAGTTTTCCAGCCTGAAACGCACGGTGATCGGCGGCTCGGCCTGCCCACCGGCCATGATCACCGCCTTCAACGACCTGTATAACGTGGAAGTGCTGCACGCCTGGGGCATGACTGAGATGAGCCCGCTGGGAACCCTGTGTACGCTCAAAAACAAACACCTGGCGCTGTCTGAAGCAGACAAGATGAAGGTGCGCCTTAAACAAGGGCGTGCTTTGTATGGCATCGACATGAAAATCGTCGACGGCGAAGGTGCCGAACTGCCGTGGGACGGCCACACCTGCGGCGACTTGCTGGTCAAAAGGGCCATGGGTGCTGCGGGAGTATTACCGGGGCGAGGGCGACTCCCAAACGGTGATGCCGCTCATCGACGGCTGGTTCCCCACCGGCGACGTGGCCAGCATTGATGCCGATGGTTATATGCAGATCACCGACCGCAGCAAAGACCTGATCAAGTCCGGCGGCGAGTGGATCAGCTCCATCGACATCGAAAACATCGCCGTGGCGCACCCGGCGATTGCCATGGCAGCGTGCATTGGCATGAAGCACCCCAAGTGGGACGAGCGCCCGATCGTCGCGGTGGTGAAAAAGTCCGGCGCCGAGTGCACCCGCGAAGAATTGCTGGCGTTTTATGCAGGCAAAGCCGCCAAGTGGCAGGTGCCGGACGATGTCCTTTTCATGGACGCCATCCCGATGGGGGCTACCGGCAAGATGCAAAAGAGCAAGCTGCGTGAGCTGCTCAAAGACTATGTGTTGCCGGATTTGCGCTGAAAATAGCGGCTTTCAAACCTCATCGCTCCATGACACAAACTCTTTATAAATCAATAGGTTATAGCTAAGTTTTGGCGCGTATGGCATTTCAACTCCTCATTGCTGGGCGATCTCGTGGCATGCCCAAAGGCAACGCAGACTAAATCAGTGTGCGATGCGTGCTACCGGGATTGGGCGTAAGACCCAACATGTCATTGATAGTTTGATGACGCGGCTCGGGCCGACTGGCGTTGCGAACATGCACTGTGCGCCGATCGCAGCGCGTCAGCGTGGTAAGCCAGCACGCTGATGGATAGGTCCGCCTCGACCCATGCCTTGACTTGGTGAAACACAGGACGCAGGCCCAAGTCCGTCTTGAGTGCGCGAAACACCGACTCCAGATCTGTCAACATCACATTAGTGCGCCACAGCGTTGCATCATCAAGACCTGCCAAGTTAGTGCGCCAACAATATTCGAACCCGTCAGCCTTGGCCTTTGTTTGATGCCTTGCGCCGTGCGAACGCTTTGCACCAGTCGGTAGGTATAGGGCGCGCCAGGTAGGGCACTACATGTCACTTTCTCAGAGCAAACCAATAGCCATGAGGGTTTGTGGCAGGTTTGGGCGAAAAAGGGCTGGACAGTGACAAACTTGGGTTAACGACCGGCCGAACCAAGGCCTGCACTGTCAGACTTTCAACGTTGGCCATTTGCTGTAAGTCACGGTCCATAATCCCCGATTTGGTTTTGTCTTCGAGGTGAACGTCATGCTGACTGCATTGGTCATTGTTTTCGTGTTGGCATATGCCGCCATCGCGCTCGAACATCCCATCAAAATCAACAAATCCGCATCGGCTCTGATTGGCGCGGGCTTGCTGTGGACGATTTACGCGCTGGCCAGCGGCGATTCGCATCTGGTGAGTGAGCATCTGTCGGAGTCGCTTATGGGCACCGCGCAGATCGTGTTTTTCCTGATGGGGGCCATGACCATCGTCGAGGTAATTGACGCACACAACGGTTTTGAAGTCATCACTTCGCGTATCAACACCACGAAACTCTCCACATTGATGTGGATGGTCGGTTTTGTGGCGTTTTTCCTCAGTGCCATTTTGGACAACCTGACGACAACCATCGTGATGGTGTCGCTCATGAAGAAGTTGCTCGACAAGCGTGAGGATCGGCTGTTTTTCGCCGGCATCATCGTGATTGCTGCCAACGCGGGCGGCGCCTGGACACCGATTGGCGACGTCACCACCACCATGCTGTGGATTGGCGGGCAGATCACCGCGCTCAACATCATGAAAGAGCTGTTTATTCCGTCCATGATCAATCTGCTGGTGCCACTGGCGGTCACCGCCTTCATGCTCAAGGGCAAGCCGGTGGTGTCACACGTCGGACGGGCCAAGTCGAATGGCATTGCCTCGACGGATGCTGAGCGCAACACCATGTTTTTCCTGGGCCTGGGCATTTTGATGTCGGTGCCAGTGTTCAAAACCGTGACGCACCTGCCGCCTTTCATGGGCATTTTGTTTGGGCTGGGCATTTTGTGGCTGGTGGGCGATCTGCTGCACCGCAAAAAGGACGACATCGACAAACAGCACTTCACGCTGGTGCACGCCTTGTCCAAAATTGATATGGGTTCGATCGTGTTCTTTATCGGCATCCTGCTGGCCGTGGCTTCGCTGGAGCATACGCACATTCTGGGGTCACTTGCCGAGTGGCTGAACCAGACCGTGGGGCGTCTCGACATTATTGTGCTGATCATTGGTTTGGTGAGTGCTGTGGTGGACAACGTGCCGCTGGTGGCCGCTTCCATGGGGATGTACAACATGCAGCAGTACCCGTCGGATGGATTTCTGTGGGAATTCATGGCTTACTGCGCGGGTACCGGCGGCTCGATCCTGATCATTGGCTCAGCAGCCGGCGTGGCTGCAATGGGTCTGGAGAAGATCGACTTCGTCTGGTACATGAAGAAAATCAGCTGGTTGGCGCTGCTGGGCTATTTTGCTGGTGCGGCGTATTACCTCGTGGAAATGCGCCTGTTTGGCGAGTGAGCACTATGAAAGCTGACGTCGGCGCCAAGCATCGCAAGCTTGCTTGGCAAGTTGGGCAGAGGCTCTCGATTGCCGAGTCGTTCAGCGCGTCCATGCTGACTACCCGGACTTCGCACTTGACCTGATGGGATGGCTCGAAATGGGATTCGCGCCACCGAACTACTCTGAAGAGCAGTTGGACGAGTTGGATCAACTTACTGAGAAGTGGGTCGAGGATTGCTGGCAGTAGGCGTCTTTCCAATTCAACCAGCCGCACATCAGACGCGTCAACGCGCACCTCGACAGATCGACAGTCTCGCAAACCGTTTGGTTGATGCGCTCATGAATCTCGTCGGTGAACTCACGCGCTGCTGCAGGCATCAGCACAAGAGTCACAACAAAAGTTCCGCGTGTTCAGCGTTATTAAGGGTCAGAGCTTTGCCAGGGGTAGTTGACTTCTTCTTCCTGGATTTCAACGTAGGCCCGGCGCCACGCGAACCGAAGGTTCAAATACCTACACTCGTCGCAGTCCCCAGCCCCCAATAGCCCACCTGTTAAACCCCGATTCGCCCCATGAACCTTCAAGCCAACCAGGCGTTTGATCCAAGCCTGCCAAGCGGCTTCATGGTGCTGCATGGCAACCGGCTGGAAGACCTGCGTGATCTGCTGGTGAACTACGTGGCCGCGCACCCGCTCAGCCCCCTGGAGCCTGAGGTGATCTTGCTGCAAAGCAACGGCATGAAGCATTGGCTGGAGCTGGCGCTGGCCGACGACAGCGCTTTGGGCATTTGCGCCGCCACCCAGATGGCGCTGCCCAGCGGCTACCTGTGGCAGATGTACCGCGCGGTGCTGGGGCCAGACGCGGTGCCCGAACACATGCCGTTTGACAAGGCCGCGTTGCTGTGGCGGCTGGTGCGCCTGCTGCCCGCTTTGTGCGCGGCGAACCCGGTCTATGCGCCGCTGCAGCGTTACCTTTCAGGTGACAACCCGGCGCGCAAGTTGTACCAGTTGGCCGAGCAGGTGGCAGACGTGCTGGACGCTTACCAAAGTTACCGCGCCGACTGGCTGGCTGACTGGGCGGCGGGGCGTGACCAGTTGCGCGGGCCGCTGGGCGCACCGCTTGTGCTGCCGCCAGAACACGCCTGGCAAGCGCAGCTTTGGCGCGACATCCGCAAAGACGTTGGCCCGGCGCGGGCCGAGGCTTCACGGGCCAGCGTGCATGAACGCTTTTTGGCCGCGCTGGCCGATCAGGTTAATTCTGAAACTGATAGCGCGCCACGCTTGCCAGGCTTGCCAGGCTTGCCCCGCAGGCTGATGGTGTTTGGTATTTCGTCGTTGCCCATGCAGGCGGTGCAGGCGCTGGCGGCACTCGGGCAGGTGTGCCAGGTGATGCTGCTGGTGCAAAACCCGTGTCAGTATTTCTGGGGTGACA
>Ga0105048_10009119_pt1 | contig 15823 bp, 15 predicted proteins | sample MAT05_FD_78382 | JGI IMG/M metagenome (GOLD analysis project Ga0105048, IMG submission 78382) | Freshwater microbial communities from Lake Fryxell liftoff mats and glacier meltwater in Antarctica - MAT-05 | ecosystem: Environmental > Aquatic > Freshwater > Ice > Liftoff microbial mat | place...
ACTTGGCCACCCTGCCCTTGGAAGTCCACTTGCGCCCCGCATGGAGGAGCGGCTGGCCCTGGGCATCGAAACCCGCCAGCAAATGGGCCGCGCCCACGCGCCCCACGGCGTTGAGCGCCTCCACGAGCACGCGATCGGCTTTGGACACGTTGAAACCCATATTATTCACCTATGCCCACACCTGCCTGGAAATTCGCCGAGAACACCTTTGAAAGCACCACGCAGAATTCGTAGACGCTGATGGACAAGATTGCGACGGATCATGTCGCGAAGCTGGATGCGAAGCTTGGGCCACCGGAGGCTGAGGATGCGGACATCGCGGTGTGTCATGAGCGGGTGACGGCGGCGATGGAGAACTTCTCAAAGACCTGGAGTGCGTGGCAGAATATCGACGCGAACTATGGCGGGCGGACGGATGTGCTGGAGGGATTGAAGAAAGAGCTTTCGGCCACGCGCATCCGGGAGTGGGACATCGCGATTCAGGGAGCCTTCATGGATGATACGCCGGAATACGCGGAGCTGTTGCCGGGCGCGCGCGGGCCGTTTCAAAGCGGACCGATCGAGGATCGCGTGCAGGCGGTGAAGACGCTCGGGGAGCGGCTGGGGAATTCACTCAGTTCGCGGCGCTGGAAAAGACGGTGAAGGCGTTTCACAAGAGCCTGAAGGCTGCGCGCGATGGGCAGAAGGGAAGGGAAGGGGAGCGCGACATGGCGTCGAATGATGCGGAGGCGGCGCGCGTGGCGCTGGCGGCGGCGTTGTTTGCCAATGTGGGCCGGTTGATGGAGAAGCACAGCGAGGAGCCGCATCGCATCGAGGATTACTTTGACCTGTCGCTCATCCGGCAGACTGGCTCGGGTCTGGTCGTGCCGGTGCCGGTGCCGGCGGCGGCTCCGATTGCGTCGGCACCGAGGGACGCTGCTGCTGCGCCGGGAAATGGTGGGAGTGCGGGTGCGATGTTGCCGACGGAGGTGACTCCGCGGCGTACCGGAAACGGGATGCACGAGCACGCGAAGGTGTAGCCTTTGCAGGGACGACCACGGTTTCGGGAGCATGGGCGTGGCAATCACCCTGCCCGATGCGCGTGTTTCACTGCGAATCGATCACGCTCTCCCATGGCCAAATCGCAGCGGGGGATTGTACCGAGTGCGGGAGGCTTGGTCTGCCGGCACCACGCGGGAGATGCGGTGCGGAGCGTCGGCATTGAGAGGGCGGGTAGCATTCCGCTCCTTGCGCCGCCTTCTATGGACCGGCCTGCGCGAGCTTCGGCTTCCGGAGTTCCGCAGTGCGCTGGCGCTGGTAATCCGCCGCGCCCCCGGCGATCGCCGCGGCGAGTTTTTCGCGGTAATCGGGGCGCGAGATTGCTTTCGCCTGCGCGGGGTTGCTGAGGAATCCGCCCTCGACCAGCACGGCGGGGCATCGCGCGTGGCGGATGACGGCGAGGCCCGCGGATTTCACGCCGCGATCGGTGGCCTTCACGGCGCTCACGATGGATGTCTGGACTGCCTCGGCGAAGGCGCGGCCATTGTCGTCCGGTGAAGGCTCGGGTGTCTCGCGAAAGAGCCCCGCAAGCGTCCAGCCTTCGTGCGGAAGCGATGCCTTGTCGCTGGCGTAGAAGGTCTCCACCCCTTCGCCCGTGGCGGAGGAATGATCATTGAAATGGATGCTGATGAACAGGGCGCGCGGGATCGTGTTGGCGACTGCACTGCGAGCAGGAAGTGCGAGAAAGCGATCGTCGCGCCGGGTGAGCACGACCGGAAATCCCACTGCGCGGAGTTTCTTTTCGAGCCTGAGCGCGGTGTCGAGGGTGAGATCCTTTTCCCGGAGCCCGTTGCGCACCGCACCGCTATCATGGCCGCCGTGACCGGCATCGACGACGATGGTCGGCAGCGAGGCGAGCGCGTCCGTCGGGGTTTCATATTCCGGGTCGCCGCCGCGCGGAAGCAGCAGGCAGACGCCGGTCACAAACAGGGCGAGTCCGCCAATCGCCAGCCATGCGCGGGGACGACGCCAGCGGCTGAGTTGCGGCAGCGGCGGCGCGGGCGCGGGAACTTTTGCCGGAGCTGGCGCGGGGACTCGCGGACGTGATGGCGGTCGCGGCGGTGCGCCTTGTTTTGCAAAAAGCGGAAGGTCTTCGACCGGCAACTGCGGCGTCATTTTCCGACCGCGCGGATTCCTTGCCGGCGCGTCCTCGCCCGGGGCTGGTTCGGGCGACTGCACGTCAGGCGATGATTTCGCGCACCTCGGTCTCCGCAAGCGCGCGGAAAGCCGCCGGCAGCGGCGTGCCCTTTTCCAGGACGACTGCCTCGACGCTCGCATGGGTGAGCTGCTCCCGCAGGTGCTCGGCGACGCGGGCAGCGGCGGGCGATTCCTCCTTGGTATCCGCTGACAGTGCGAGATGGCCGATTGCCCACGTGTGCGCGGCGGTGCGGAGCGAGTCGCTGAGCCCCGTCCCCAGATTTTTCCGTTCCCGGAGAAATGCCTCCATCTGCGCGATGGCGCGCTGCTTGCCGGCGATGACGCCGAAGTCCTCGAAGCCGCGACCGAAGCCGCCGCCATTCGTCCGGATCGAGCCATCGTAGTCGAGGCGCAGGAAAAGATTCGCCGCGCTGCCGCGGCCGAGTTCCGCGAAAAGGAGACGCGCGAGAAATGGCGGCCCGTAGATTTGCTCGAACGCGGCCTTCAGCGCGGGACTCAGCGAGTAGTTCGCCAGCCGCCGCAGACCGACATCGTCCGCCGAGCGCGCGAAACCCTCCGTGCTCGCGAGTTCGATGGCCGTGAGCCGCAGCCGCTCCAGATCGCCCGGATGGCCCAGCCCGCCGAGTGCGATGCGATCGTAGATTTCAAAAATCTTCTGCCGCTCGCGGCTTAGGGTGAAGAGCAGGATGCCGTCGCGATAGCTCAGTGCGACGATGGGACTGCCCGGTGCGAGCTGGTCCTCGACATACTCGCGGCGGTTCGCGATGGCCTCGACCCAGCGGAATGGTTCTTCGTGCATGGCGACCGGTCAGACTGAGAGGTTTTGCTTGTAGAGCCTTGCCAGCTTCGCTTCGGGCAAGGTCTCGATACCGCTGCCGGTGATCGTTTTCACAATGGGGAAGACTCGCGCGTGCCGGTCCACACCGCCCGTCGCGGAGTCGCTCTCGGCCGCGGTATCGAGTGCGCGCAGGGCGAGCAGCACGGCTTCGGCAGCCTTCAGTTTGCGCAGCGGCTTGCGTGCGTAGCTGTTTTCGTAATGCAGCACGGCGCGCACAGCGGGACTGCCGCTGCCGGTCGCGGCGAAGTCGGCGGCTTCGAATTGCGCGCCCATCGGATCGTAGAAATAGACGCGCGGGATTCCCGCCGCGGTGTCGAACGTCGCGAAGATCGGCACGACGACGCCGACGCCTTGCAGGACGAGGCCGAGATTGTCGCGCAGGAGTTTCGAGAGCGCACGCACCTTGCCTTCGAGGCTCATCTCCTGGAGCTGCGTGCGGCGGAAAAAGTGAAAGCTGTGTTCCAGCACGCGCGCCATTTCCCATGCAGTCGCGGGCACGCCGGCGATGGCCATCAGCGAATGGCGATCGATCTCGAGGACCTTGTCCGCGCGGTCATACATGATCGTGTTGCCGGCCGTGGCGCGTCGGTCGCCGGCGACGAGCACGCCGTCGGCGAACTTGAACGCGAGGATGGTCGTCGCCTGCGTCGGAATGTGCGTCTGCCTGCCGGTCGAGATGCCTGTTTCCACCTGCGGATACAGACCGTGGTGACGCAGGACTGCGGCGAAATCCATCGAGCCATCGCCTGCGAGAGCCGTCGGTGCGGTCGCGCGCGCGAAAGGGGAGGGTGCGTCCATTTTGGCCGGGACTACTGGCCGGTGCGCTGGCGGTAGCGCTTCGCCTGATCGGGATCCACGCGGCGCATGCGCTCAAGGATGCTCTTCGTATCGGGCTTCTTCACGTCGGGTGATTTTGGACCGTCGCCATTTCCCTCTTTGCGTTCCCATGGCGCGGGGCTGGTAGGTTTTTGCGTCCGCTCAGGCATGGCGGAGGCTACGCTGCGGTTCTTTTGTTTGCAAGGTCGGCGGCGGCTGCAACGCGAAATTGGGCGTGATTCAATGTGAGTGAAAAGGCTGGTCGTCTGCCAACGCCGAGCGGCGCGTGAGTGCCGCGGGGCTTTGGAGTGCGGGGGCTTGACCCTGCTTTGGCTTTGCGCAGGAGCGATGGGCGAAATCGCGGAAAGCGCCGCGCGCACGCAAGGCGCTGGGTTGCTTTGCGGGGCAACGGTGAATTTGTGCGTCGGACCCGCGGCGAGGGAAAAGCGGCGTCAAGCCGCGCGCAGTCCAAAGGCTGGCGCCACGCTCGGCACCATCATTTTGCTCATCCACTGGACTCGCTTTTAATCACACCCCGCGAAATTGCGCGTGATTCATTTGCGTTTGCCGACATCTGCCTACGGTCGTTTTGGAGCTAAATCAACCCACACCCCGCTGAACCCGGAACGCGGAAGGCACCCATGCAGCGCACCCCGCGACTCGCGCGATGCGGCGATCCGCGTCCGGGTTGCGGGTTCGGCGGAACCGCGATTTTTCCGGGAAGACGCCCTTGCCATCCTGCACAGGACTGTGGAAACTGGCACCATGTGTTTCCGCGTGACTACCCTTCCCGTGCTGGTGGCGTTCGCCTTGGTCGCACTCGCTCCGCTCCCGGTTCGTGGAGAGGACAGTGTGGCCATCGAATTGAAGACGCTGCGGCAGCTTCTCGATCGACAGGCGAAGCAACTGGAGACGCTGGCCGAGCAGGTGGCGCGGCTGACGGCCCGAATGGATGCAGGGCCCGACACTGCCGTGGAAAGTCCCGGTTCGCCTGGGGCCGCCGAGCCTGCCGCAGGCACTGCGGAATTTTCTGTGCCGGTAGCCCGCGCCGTGACGCCGCAGGGATCGCCGAAAGTTCACATCGTCGTGAAGGGCGAATCGCTGGAGAAGATCGCAAAACTCCACGGCACGACAATTGGCGATTTGCAGAAGGTCAATCGGATCTCCGATCCGAAGAAGCTCCAGATCGGTCAACAGCTCACGCTGCCGCCGACAACCCCCAAGAAAGAAGGCCAATAACATGGAAGACAGCGTCTGGTACCTCCGGAAGTCGAGCGATGGATCGCAATTTGGACCGCTGCGGTTCAAGCAACTCCGGCAGTGGGCGGCTGACGCACAGGTCTCGCCGCTTGATCGGGTGTCGAGCGATCAGCGCATCTGGGTGAAGGCCCCGATGTTGCCCGAACTGCACATGGACTACCTCGTAGAGGTCGGTGACGAGCAGTACTACGGTCCGACGACGACCGGTGCCATCGCGGAATTCCTCGCAGCGGGCGAAATTTTTCCGGAAACCGTGGTGACCAATTGCACGGATGGTTCGGAGATGCGGGTGCGGGATCTCCTTCCGCCGGCGTTGTTGAAGCCTGTGCCCGCGCCGGATTTGGCGATCTCGTTGCGACCAGGTGGCATTCGGATGAATCTCCAGCAGCGAATCCGCGAGCTTGAGACAGCATTGCTCGAAGAGCGTCGGGCTCGCGAGAGCGCCGAGATGATGATCGATCGGCTCGAGGCCAGGCTCAGGCAATACATTGACCAGGGCGAAGCGGTGAGTCCGTAGATCCCCCGCGTGAGACGGATGGAGTGGCGGAGCCTTGCAGCAGGGCCTGCTGCACGGGTGCGTGCTGGAACCGGCAGGGGAAACCGCCGATGACGGGCGAAAGTGCGCGAACTCGGCCAGGCGGAAAACACGCCCATCCTTTTCTACAGCGACGACTACGCGTGCTTCTGCCAGAGGCTGCTCAACAAAGGCGAACTCGACGGCACCCGCGTGCTCAAGCCCGCGACGGCGGCGACGATGTTTGAGAACCAGCTCGAAGGCAGCGGTCAGAAATACGGCCTCGGTGCCGCCGCCGATGGCGACGGGGGGCCAATCGTGGGACGGTGCGAACGGCACGCAGTTCTGGTTGGACGCGAAGAACAACACCTTCGCCGTCTTCATGGTCCAGACCCAGCGCTACAAGAATCTGCCGGGCAAGCGCAGGCTCTTCGCGGTGCCGTGAAACTGCGACCCATCAAAGGCCGGAAGCTCCAGCAAATGCTCGATGGCACCCCGGTCGAGCCGGCGCTGGAAACCTACGTCGTGGATGGTGGGAAGAACCGGGTGCTCATCGTGAACATCGAGAGCGTGCCCGCATTGATCGCCCTCGACTCGATCCTCGCCGTGCCCGGACTGGATGCCGTGCTCATCGGTCCCGCACGATCTCAGTTGCAGCCTCGGCGTGCCGGAGAACTACGATCACCCCGGCTTCCTCGCCGCGTGCGAAACCAATTTCCGCAAAGCACGCGCAGCCGGTATCGGCGCGGGCATCCACTTTTGGGGCAGCGTGGAGCAGCAGACGCGCATTCTCAGCCTCGGCGCGAACCTGCTCATCCACAGCGCGGACATCATCAGTCTCTTTCAAAAGCATCTGCGCGCCGAACTCGAAGTCATCAAGCAACGCGCCGGGCTCACGTGTGCGACCGGCGATGCCCGGACGGGCGTCAGCAGCTAGTGATCTCCAGCGTGACCAACCAGGGCAGGTCACGCTTCATGACCTGCGGGGCGAACTTTGCGGTGCCGCCCTTCATCAGATTCCCCAGGCAGATCGTGCGCGGAGCAACAGGGCGAAAAGTCATCGTGCTTGTGGACAATCTGCGGGTGAATCACGCAAGGGTGGCGGCGGATCGTTGTAGGGATTCTCGAAGACCTTGCGGAACTCACCGCGGCGTGCTGTTCTGCGCGTCCACTTTTTTATGAAAAACCCCATCCGCATCGCAGTCACCGGCGCCGCCGGGAATATCGGCTATTCCATCCTTCCTCGCATCGCCTCGGGTGCGGTCTTCGGGCCGGACCAGCCGGTCATTTTGCACCTCATCGAAATCGAACCCGCGCTGCCCGCGCTCGGTGGCGTGGTGATGGAACTGGATGACTGCGCGTTCCCGCTGCTGAAGGGCATCGTGGCGACGGCGAATCTCGACGAGGGATTCCGCGGGGTGAACTGGGCGCTGCTGGTCGGCAGCGTGCCGCGCAAGCAGGGCATGGAGCGGAAGGATTTGCTAGGCATCAACGGGAAGATTTTCATCGGCCAGGGAAAGGCGACCGAGAAGAACGCCGCGGGCGATGTGCGCGTGCTGGTCGTGGGCAATCCGTGCAATACGAACTGCCTGATCGCGATGACCAACGCCAGAGGCATCCCGCAGGACCGGTGGTTCGCGATGACGCGCCTCGACGAGAACCGCGCAAAGACGCAACTCGCGAAGAAGGCCGGCGTGGATGTGACCGAGGTGAGCAACCTCGCCATCTGGGGCAATCACAGCGCGACGATGTATCCTGATTTCTACAATGCGAAGATCTCGGGTAAGGCGGCGACCGATGTGATCACGGACGAGGCGTGGCTGAAGGGTGAGTTCATCTCCACGGTGCAGCAGCGCGGCGCGGCGATCATCAAGGCCCGCGGTCTGAGCAGCGCGGCCAGTGCGGCGAATGCGGCGATCGACACGGTTCGCTCGCTCGTGACCCCGACTCCATCCGGCGACTGGAACAGCGTAGCGGTGTGCGCGCACGGCGACTACGCGATTGAAAAGGGGCTCATCTGCAGCTTCCCGATTGCCACGACCGCGGCGGGAAAATGGGAGGTGGTGCAGGGTGTTTCTCTGAACGATTTCAGCCGGGAGAAGGTCAATGCGACGGTGAAGGAACTGCAGGAGGAGAAGGCGCTGGTCGCCGAACTGTTGCCTGCGTAGGAATAAAGTGGCACCGACGATTCGTCGGCGAAAAGCGTGTGGTACCAATTCGCGATTGAAAGCGAAACGGTGTGCAGGGCGTTCGTAGCTGCGTCTTGTGGGAGCGCGGGCACACTTTGCCCTGCGCAATCGGAAGAGCAGCCCGCGCTTTCACAACCGCGGTAAAATGCCCGCGTAAGCCAATTGGCAGAGGCACCGACTTCAAACCTCGGACAGTGTGAGTGCGAGTCTCGCCGTGGGCACCAATGGAACTTGAATCGGACAAGCGCGCCGGGATTGCCGCCCCGGCGGCTATGCAGTGTGCGCTCCGCGTTATAGGGAGGCGCTACCGCGCGTGCATTCTTTGCTAAAGAGATCGTCGCGCACTTTGCGTGATAGGGAGCATGCCCTCCGCGTTCCGCCATTTCATCAAACGCCCGTGAATGCAAAGAGCCGAGCGTCTCGCCTTTCAAGCGAGTCCTAGCCGGTGCGAATGCGTGACGCGAAGTGTCTTCGAGCGATGGTCGCGGAGCGCTCACTGCATGGACGCCGGAGCGTCAATCCGGCCACGGGTGCCATCTCACACAACGGTCGTGTTGCCCAACCAGCAGAGGCACTCCGTCGAGAACGCAGACAGTGCAGGTGCAAATCCTGTCGCGACCACCACCTTGAACCCGAAGCTTTGATAGAGAAACAACCGCCTTTTAAGCGGTCGAGCGGCGTGCAAATCGCCACGGGTTCACTAATCCACAACCAACCAAGAAGGGAGGTTCCCATGAACAGGCATCAAGTCACTTCCTCCGCCTCCGCGTCACCCTGCCATGAAAACTTAGCTCGACTCCTAATCATGCGGCTTGCTGGGCATCGCCTTTCATCCGGAGTTCGGCGTGGCTGGCTCGCCGAACCGTGGCTATGTCTTCATCCACTACTCCTATTCGCCGTCGCCGAACTATAATCCGGGCGCTCCGTCTGACTCGGTTCCGAGCTACAACCGCCTCGCCCGTTTCACGGTGCCGGATAGTTCGCTGGTGGCGGACCGGAACTCGGAACTGGTGCTCATCAATCAATATGACCGGCCCCTATGGCACAGCGGCGGCGCGCTATGCTTCGATACGGATGGCTACCTTTACGTGAGTTGTGGCGACGAAGGCGGCAATAACGATCCCTATGCGCACGGCGGGAAGATCAATCTTGGATTCTTCTGCGGCGTGCTGCGCATCGACGTGGACCAGAAGGCCAGCCGCAGCCATCCCATTCGCCGTCAGCCGCAGAGCGCCGCGACTCCGCCGAACGGCTGGCCCGCGACCTACACGCAGAACTACACCATTCCTAATGACAACCCGTGGCTGGATGCGGCGGGGTCGGTGTTGGAGGAGTTTTACGCGGTGGGATTCCGCAATCCGCATCGCATGACTTACGATGCACAGAGCAACCGCATCTGGCTGGGTGATGTCGGCCAGTCCACGCGGGAGGAAGTCAGTATCATCGAGAAGGGCGGGAACTATCAGTGGAGTTATACGGAAGGCGCGGCGACAGGGCCGAACGCGCGCCCCAATCCCATCGTCGGCTTGGAGAAGCCGCCGGTCTTCGATTACCCGCACACGAATGGCTACACGTGTGTGATCGGAGGCTACGTGTATCGCGGGACGCAGTTCGCCGCGTATCTCCAGGGCAAATATGTGTTCGGCGACAATGGCACGGCCCGGATCCGCGCACTGAGTTACGATGGCACTTCAGCGCCGCAGGTCATCGAGCTGACCACGATTCCGCACGGCGGCGGGGAGACCACGGGCATGTCCACCTTTGGCCTCGATCACAACAATGAGCTGCTCATGTGCTGCGCCGGGCCAGGGGTGAAGATCAACAAGCTCACGAAGGCCACCACCGGAGTTGAGCCGCCCGCCCTGCTTTCGCAGACTGGAGCGTTCGGCAGCGATCCCTCCACGCTCACGCCTTCCTCCGCGCTGATTCCTTACACCGTCAATGCACCGCTGTGGTCCGACAATGCGGTGAAGACGCGCTGGATGTCCGTGCCGAATGACGGCGCGCCTTTCACTGCGGGTGAGACCGTGGGCTTCGCTAACACCGGAGCGTGGAGCTTCCCGATTGGCACGGTGTTCGTGAAGCATTTCGAGCTGCCCATCGACCAGACCAATCCCGCGGTGCGCAAGCGTCTCGAGACCCGCTTTCTCGTGCATGCGAATGACGGCAGCTACTACGGCCTCACCTATAAATGGCGGGCTGACAACTCGGATGCCGACCTGCTGCCCGCCGGGTTGAACGAGACGATTCCCATCACGACCGCCACCGGCACGTCGAGCCAGACTTGGTCCTACCCCAGCCGGCAGGACTGCATCGTCTGCCACAATCCCAATGCCGGGAGCGTGCTCGGCGCGCGCACCTGCGAGTTGAATGGTCTCTTCGAGTATCCGGCACCCGGTATGGCGGACAACCAGCTCCGCGCCTTGAGCCACATCGGCCTCTTCACCACCGCACCCATTGAATCCAGCATCCCGACGCTGCCTAAGAGCGCATCGATCCACGATAGCTCGGCCAGTTTGGAATTGCGCGTGCGTTCCTACCTCGACTCCAACTGCGCCCACTGCCATCGGCCCAATGGCGTCCGGGCGAACTTCGATGCCCGACTGGAGACGCCGCTCGTCTTCCAAGGCCTCATCGGAGGAGCACTCAACGACCCGCTCGGCATCGTGGGTGCGCAACTCATCGTTCCGCGCGATGTGAATCGCTCCATGCTCCGCCATCGCGACAGCTTGCTGGGGACGAACCAAATGCCAACACTGGCCAGGAACGTGGTCGATGCCGACTACATCAGCGTCCTCAGCCAGTGGATCAACAGCCTGCCGCTCACCTATTCGTCGTCCATCTTCACCACGCAAATGCCCGGCTTCCCAGGCGATGACAGTGACTACGAGCTAGGCATGAAATTCCGCGCCAGCCAGCCGGGCAGGATCACCGGGATTCGTTACTACCGGCCCGCCGCGGAGTCGGGTGCGCACATCGGACGTCTCCGGACGAGCGGCGGCGCCTTGCTCGCGATCGTGAACTTCAGCGGAGAAAGCGCTGCCGGCTGGCAATTGGCCACGCTCACCACGCCCGTCCTCATCGCCGCCAATACGACCTATGTGGTCTCGGTCAATAACAACACCCACTACGCCTTCCTCGATCAAGGTCTCGCCGCCGCCGTGACCCGCGGACCACTGAACAGCGTGGCCGATGGGGTCAACGGCGTCGTCAACGACACCCCGGGCATCTTCCCGACCAGCACCTATCATAGTGCCAATTACTTCCGCGACGTGCTCTTCACGCCGCTGACGGCCTTTGAGCAGTGGAAGGTCGCTAGCAGCATCCCGATCGGAGCCGCCGCGACCAGCGACGATGATCGCGATGGCATCCCGCTGCTCATCGAATACGCGCTGGGCCTCGATGCGAATTCGCCGCACCGACTCGGATTGCCGACAGCAACGATACAAACCAACGGCGCCCTGGCCCTGGTCCACAGGCGGCTGCCCGCCGCGAAGGACATCGCCTATACCGCCGAAGTTTCGAATGATCTCGTGAACTGGTACTCCGGCCCGGGCTACACGACGATCCTCTCGATCATCGGCAATGCGCAGGAGGAGCAATGGACCTTCGGCTCGCTGCTCACACCCGATGCGTCCGGGCGGCAGTTCATGCGACTGCGTGTCACCAGCCCCTGATTGCTCGGCCTTGTCCGACTTTCACCCTCCTCCCTTTTATGCGCCACCGCTTCGGCATCGAGAGCGACAAGTTCGCCAGCAGCAGCGGGACGATCCGGGGTTTGGGAGCGGGCGCTTAATTTGATTTTCAGCGTTCAGCCCACGCCAAAGCTTCCTCGCGTGGAGATGCGATGGGATTGTGCAGATCGCGGGAACTGAGCAGCGCACGGGGCCTGTTCTGAGGTGGGCGCGGCGTCCACTGTGATCGAATGCAACGAAGTCGCACGATGCGGAATTTTTCATTTTGCGTTCCCGGCAATCGCGTATGCTCCCCGCCGGTGCGCGGAACCGTGGCACCTCTGATGCTAAATCCCGAACTGAATGACAGGTCCACTACGACACGGCAGCCATAATCCGGTGCCGGCGAATTTTGAGCGCAGGAGCCCTCGCGCGGCGGCAGCATGACGACCAGTCTTTTTTTTCTCAGCTTTGGTTTCCTGGTTTCCGTAATCACTACGCCGTGGGTGATCCGGCTCGCACATGCCGGTGTGGGGCTGGACGTCCCGGATGAAGCGCGCAAACGGCAGGGAACTCCGATTCCGCGGATCGGGGGGATACCGCTGATGCTGACGTTGGCGCTTGGCGTGGTGCTGATCCTCCTCCGGGAGCCGCTGCGCGCGTTCGAGTGGTTTCCCATCCTCATCGGGAGTGTGCTGATGTATGCGCTCGGATTGTGGGACGACATCAAGCCGCTGGGTGCAAAGAAGAAGCTCGTCGGCCAGATCGCGATTGCGGCGCTCGTCACGGGGCTGGGGCTGAGCATCGAGAAGTTTTCGTTCCCCGGCTACGGCACGATTGAGTTGAGAGGCTGGGGTGTGCCGGTGACCATCCTCTGGCTGATCGCGATCCCGAACATCGTGAATCTGATCGACGGGTTCGACGGGCTGGCCGGGGGGCTCGGGCTGTTCATGTCACTGACGCTCGGGCTGGTGGGGCATTTTTCGGGACACTTCGGTCTCGCGTGGTTTGCATTCATGATGGCCGGGGCGCTGATGGGGTTTCTCATCTTCAATTTTCCGCCGGCGAAGATCTATCTGGGTGATGGGGGAGCCTATCTGATCGGCTTCATGATTGCGGTGCTGGCGCTGTCGAGTTCCCACAAGGGATCGGTCGCAGCAGCGTTGCTGGTGACGGTGGTCGGGCTGGGGCTGCCGATTCTGGATACTTCGTTTGCGCTGATCCGGCGCGGGATGAGGGGATTCCCGCTTTTTCATGCGGATGGTGGACATTTGCATCATCGGCTGGAGGAGATGGGAGTCTCGAAGCGAAGGATTCTGATCGGTCTGTATGGCATTTGCATGATCCTGTCGCTGATCGGGCTGGCGATTTTCTGGAATCAGGGAGGCACGCTGCCGATCGCGATCGGTCTTGGTGTGTTCTTTCTGATGGCGCTTGGAGTCGTGCGGCATTTTCTGCGGGTGCGTTCGTGGAAGGATGCGCATCGCCAGATGCAGCGGGTGTTGGGCAGGCGGCAGGCGGTGCAATACACGCTGCTGCAGGCGAAGCTGCTGGGGCTGGAAGTGGATCGGTGCGACACGATGGGGGAATTCTGGCATATCGTGGATCAGACGATGCGGCGTGTGGGTTTCGTGGATGAGGGGGAAACTGAGAATCAGGTGGAGATCCGCATCCGCCAAAACGGAACGAAACCATGGGTGCTCCACGCCTCGCTGGATGAGAGTACGGCCGCGGAGTGGGAGCGGATCGCGGAGTGTTTCCGGCCCGCTTATGTGAAGGCACTCGCCAAGTGGGGTGGAAGGTGACGCAATGGCGGGATGCTGGAACGCCACTTAAAGAGCCGACACAAGGAGGGCACCAAACGCGACTGGCGGAAGATCGGCGCACTGGCGGCATTCGGGCTGATTGTCGTGCTCGGGCCGCTGGCGTTTGGAGCCGTGGATCGCGTGGTGCAGACGGGGCTGGTCCTGCTCATCGCGCTCGGGGTTTTCCTTTATCCGCCCGCGACGATGCCGCTGGGCAAGCAGGCGAATATTGTCGTGATTTCGCTGATCGCGATCTTCGTCCTCAAGGAGTTTCTGCCGCATCAATGGTTCGGCCCGGTGCGATGGCGCGGGAAGGCCGAGTCGGGGCTCGGCCTGATTCTCGCCGGCACACATCATCCTGAACCGGCACGCGCATTCGACGCACTGCTCATCGGGCTGGTCGCGATCGTCTGGCTGCAATGGGTTCGCACGATGGCCGCACAGCGCGAGATGCGGGTCGCGCTGGCGTGGATCCTGGCCACCGCGGGGGTGGTGCTGGCGGCGGTGTGTTTCGTGATGTCGTCCAAAGGTGGAGCGATTTACGGGATTCGTCATGCGCCCGGCTGGACGGGGTGGGGACCGTTTCCGAATCGCAATCACACGGCGTCGCTGCTGGCCATGTCGGCGATGGCCGGGCTTGGCTGCACGGTGTGGGCGGGGGTCCATGGACGGAAGAAGCTGGCGATCTTCGGCGCGGCGGGAGTGTTCCTGGTGATGGTGGCCTTGCTGGTGGGGAAGTCACGCGGCGGGTTGGTGGCACTGGCGGCGGGGTCAGCAACGTTCTGCGGAATGATCCTGTGGAAGCACAGGGATCGACGCACGATTGCCATCGTGGTCGCCGGCGTGGCGGCGATGGCTGTGGTGGTCGCTGTTTTCGGAGGCCAGGCGCTGGAGCGTCTGTTCTCCGAGGAGGGCAAGCATGTGTCGAATCAGCTCCGGAAGGACATCTGGAGCAATGCCATCGTGATGTGGCGGGATGCGCCGTTGCTGGGACACGGGGCGCAGACTTTCGCGTGGCTGTTTCCTTTTTATCAAAAGCTGACGCTGGACGACAACGTGGTGCTGCATCCCGAGAGCAGCGTGCTGCAGTGGTTGTGCGAGCTTGGTTTGCTGCCCCTTGCGATCCTCGTCGTGCTCATAGGCGGGCTCGTCGCGTCGCGTCTGCCGGGATTGTTCAAACGACGCGGCATCTTTTACCTCTCAGGGGGAGCGTTGGCTGGCGTGGTGGCGATGCTGGTTCACTCGTTGATCGACGTTCCGGGGCATCGTTGGGGGACGGCCGGCTTCGCGCTGGCGATGCTGGGGCTGGCCTGTCCGATGGCGCGGGAGGTGCAATTGGTCGGCGCGCGATTGCCGGGAGCGGTCCTGCTGCCACTGGCCGTGGGCACATTTTGGGCGCTGCCTTTCCTTGGACTTGGGCCGGCATGGCAGCCGGTTTCCGTCGAGCAGTTGCAGGCCCGGGAGGCTTCGGGACGCCCGCCCCGTCCGGGATTGGAGGAATGGCGGAAAGCATTGCAATACTTCCCGCTGCATCGAGAGCTTCATCATTTCGCAGCGATGCGGGAACTCGACGACGGCATCCCGAAGACCTCGGAATGGCAGCGGCATATCGAGGCGGTCCATGGCCTGACACCCGGTGGCTGGCGTTACCCCATCAGCCACGCGCGTGCGGTGAAGAGATTGTCGCCAGCGCTGTGCATTCAATATTGGCAGGTGGCGATCGCCCGATCGGGGTGGCGACGCACGGAGATTCTCGGCCAGGCTCTCGATGACACGACCGCGTTGCCGGGGGCGGAGGAATCATGGGCGCGCTACGTGGCGTCCAATCCCAGGCTCGCGCTCGCCTACGCGCGACGTCTGCCGGAGGAGCAGACCCGCCCGTTCTTCGAATTGTGGTGGAAGGAATGCGGGGGGGCGATGGATTTGTCCGCGGACGAGACCCGGGACTTTTACAACTACGCGAAGCAGTGGGCGACGGGTAAGCAGATCCTCGAATGGATGACTTTGCACCCCACTCGACGAAAAGTGGATTTCCGCGAATGGGCGGCATTGCTTCATAAGGCGGGGATGAGCGAGCGGGCGTGGCAGCTCTGCCAAGGCAGGATCGCGGATCCCTCGTATCCTGGGAATTCCCGGAGAGTTTCACGCGAGGAAGTCGAGGCACGAATCCGTCTCGCACCGGAAAACACGACGAATCTCGTCGAGTTGGCCGACATTTCCGAGGAAACCGGGGATCGCGATACGGCCCGAAAGATCGTCCTCGATGTCGCCGCGAAGCCGGATGCTCCTTCGTGGTTCCTCCGGAAGGCGGCGCATTTGTTGGCTGCCGATGGGAGCTTTTCCGAGGCGATGGAGATGCTTCTGCGCGATAAGTGACGATCGCGCTTTGCCCTACGGGCAGACTGCCCAGACCGGAAGTCGAAGGCGGAGCGCCGGCGCAACTGTCAGCCCAATGTCAGTTACGTTACGGAACCCCGGCCTCCGACTTCCGGCCTCGGAAGAATTCATGCGGTCGTGTGGATTCTGGTGTC
>Ga0105048_10009120_pt1 | contig 15822 bp, 12 predicted proteins | sample MAT05_FD_78382 | JGI IMG/M metagenome (GOLD analysis project Ga0105048, IMG submission 78382) | Freshwater microbial communities from Lake Fryxell liftoff mats and glacier meltwater in Antarctica - MAT-05 | ecosystem: Environmental > Aquatic > Freshwater > Ice > Liftoff microbial mat | place...
CGGCCGAGCCAGACTGACGGCGACGATGCGGTCGTCGATCGATTCCAAGGAAATCAGCGTACCCATCGTTCGGCTCCGATCGCGTTTACTTTCCGCACCCCTATCCTACCCGAATCAATCCAGATACAGGAACTCGTTGCTGTTGAGGATCAGCAGGGCATAGCGGGTCAGCGCGGTCGTGGCGTCGAGCTTGTGCTCGGTCCGCATGGTTTCGATGAAGGCGACGTCCTTGGCGATCTCCGCATCGCTGGGCGTCCGGCCGGTGGTCAGTTGCACGGCGCGGATCACCTGGGCCTTGGGGTCGTTGGGTAATTCCTTCTCCAATCGTCGCGCGAAGTTGGCGGCGTGCTCGTTGCTGAACTCGCCATTGAGTAAGCCGAGCGCCTGCGTCGGCACGGTGGTCGTGTAGCGGACGGGACAGGTCGTGTCCGCGTCGGCTTGATCGTGCACGGCCAGGATCGGCACTTGCAGGTTACGCTTCACGTGGACGTAGATGCTGCGGCGGTTGGCTGCGTCCGCGTTGTTGGGGTCGTGCGGCCAGCCTTCGCCGGGGCGGGATTGGCCGGCGAGCACGGCCGCGGGGATCTTCGGATAGACGCTCGGGCCGAACTGGTCGAGCTTCAACTTGCCGACGGCGAGCAGGAAGCTGTCCCGCACTTCCTCCGCATTGAGCCGACGCATGTCGAAGAAGCGGCGCAGCGTATTCGCGGGGTCGGCCTTGGCCCCGGCAGCGTCGGGCGTGGAAGCGAGCTGATAGGTGTTGGACATCAGGATCAGCTTCTGCATCCGCTTGATGGTCCAGCCGCCGCTGACGAACTCGGAGGCGAGCCAATCGAGCAGCTCGGGGTGCGTCGGCTTCTCGCCGAACTTGCCGAAGTCGTTGGGCGTGGGCACGATCGCCTTGCCGAAGTGATGCAGCCACAGGCGGTTGACCAAAACGCGGGCGGTCATCGGGTTGGCTGGGGACGTCACCCATTGGGCCAGCGCCGTGCGACGGCCATCATCGAGCTTGGGGTCGGGCACGCCGAAGACTTCCGGGAAGCCCGGCTGTACGGCCTTGCCTTGAGCCCCCGGGTTGCCGCGGATCAACGTGTGGGTGACGGGCGGGTTGCGGTCGACATTGGCGACCGTGAGCGCCAAGTCGCGATTCGGCATCGGTCGGGCGCGAAGCTCTTCGATCCTTTTCTTCAAGCCGTTGTACACCTTGCGGTCGTCCGGGTGCAGCATCACGGGGACCTTCTTGATGATCTCGTCCCGCCTGCCGTCCTGAACCGCGAGTTGATCCTTCGGCTCCATCTTCCTGATCGCCGCGTCTTCGATCGGCTTCATTTCGGCCTTCAGCGCGTCGATATCCTTTTGGCGTAGCTTCAGTTCGGCCTCGTAAAGGTGCCGTTTGGCCGCGGGCGACACATCCGCGACGATGTGGGACGGACCTGCGTCCCGATTGCCGTCGTAGGGCTTCACGTCCCGGAAGAAGGCGAGCAGGCGGTAATAGTCGTCCTGCGGGAAGAAATCCCCTTTGTGGTCGTGGCAGCGGGCACAATTGAGCGTCATGCCCAGCATCCCTTGGCCGACGGTGCTGACGTAGTCGTCGTAGCCGTCGTAAAGGGCAAGTGGCCGGTCCGCAGGTTCGTCGTCCCAAACTCCGAGGCGATAGAAGCCCGCGGCGATCACCGCATCCGGGTTGTCGCTCTTCTCGCGGGCGGCCAGTTCGTCCCCGGCGAGTTGCTCGGTCAGGAAGCGGTCGTAGGGTTTGTCGTCGTTGAAGCTGCGGATGACGTAGTCTCGGTAGCGCCACACGTGCGGCTTGGGGCCGTCGCGCTCGTAGCCGTTCGTCTCGGCGTAACGGACCACGTCGAGCCAGTGGCGGCCCCACTTTTCGCCGTAGTGCTTGGAAGCCAACAAGCCGTCGACGAGATTCTCGTAAGCCTTGGGCGACGTGTCGCTGACGAAGGCCGTCACTTGCTCCGGCGTGGGCGGGAGGCCGGTAAGATCGTAGGTGACTCGGCGAATCAGCGCCGCCTTCGACACCGGGCCGACGGGCTTCAGTTGCTTCTCTTCGATCTTGGCAAGGATGAACGCATCGATCGGCGTCTTCACCCAGCCGGCATCGCGCACGCTCGGTACCGCAGGCCGCTCGACGGGCTGGAAGGCCCAATACTTCTTGTCCGCACCCTTGGGTTTGACTTCCTCCTGAGTCGCATCGCCCGAAGCACCGCCGGTGTACGGAGCACCGAGCTTAACCCACTTCTCCAGCGTTGCGATCTGCGCGGCCGGCAGCTTGCCCGCCGGCGGCATGTTGTAGCCGGCTTCCTCATTCTTGTAACGTACGGCCTTGATGATCTGCGATTCGTCCACCGACTTGGCGTCGAAACCAGGCCCCGTGTCGCCACCCTTGACGAGTGCGGCGCGGTGGGACAGGTCCAAGCCGCCGCGGATCTTCTTGGGGTCGTTGCCGTGGCACTTCAGACAGTTCGCCTTAAGGATCGGCTTGACGTCCTTCTCGTAGAAGGCGAGCTGTTCCGGTGTAAACTTCGGTTCCGCATCGAGGGCAACGCTGGGGCCTACGAGAATGCAGGCGGGCAAAAACGCAACCAAGGCGAAGGCGAGACGACGCATCGGAGAGAATCCTTAGCGGAGCAATGAATCGAGGACGGTTCCGGCAGGTAGACGCATTGTATCGCATGGAGGACAAGCAGTGCCGGAAGATTTTCTAAGGATGGTTGAGAAAATCGATCTCGGTAGGTTTCCGATTTGCGGACAAGCTCCACGATGGAGTAAGGTTCGGTTGAGGAAAGAAGTCGAAATCAGGAGGTGTGCGATGGCCACACTGTTGAACGAACTGGGCATCGATCGGCTTGACCGGCACGAAAGACTTCAATTGCTGGGCGAGATATGGGACAGTCTCGACCTGCTCCCGACGGATGAGATCTCGGAAGATTTCCGCGAAGAGCTCGATCGTCGTCTCGATGCAGCCGACGCGGACCCCTCTGCGGGCATTCCTTGGGAAATCGTTCGGGAACGTTTGCGGGGAACCGCATAATGGGGCCGCTCTTCGTTCCACCGGAAGCGGAACGAGATATTCCCGAAGGCAGACGCTGGTACGACGAGCAACGCCAAGGACTGGGCGACAAGTTTCTCACAGCCGTCGAAACGGTTTTGGATCGCATTCGCGAGACGCCATTTCTTTATGCAAAAGGCTACCGCTCGGTTCGCCGCGTTCGGCTTAAGCGTTTCTCCTATGTGGTTCATTATCGAATCGTGAGCGACCGCATCGAAGTCATTGCAGTCGAGCATGGCAGGCGAGACCCGAAACGCTGGAAGTCTCGAGTCTGGATAGCGATCTCACTCAATGCACGAGGACACCGCCGCGGGGCAAGGTTACCCGGCGTCGTCGGCGGTTCGAGCGGATGCTCACAAAGTAGGCGATGCCCAGTGCGATCAGTCCGAGGCCGACCCACTTGAACGCGCCGGAGACTCCACCTGCGGCGATGAGCGGCTGGGCGAGAATGGGCGAAAGAAATTGCCCGGTAAACATCGCGCTGATCATCCCGCCGGCCAAGCGACCGCGTCGCGCCGGCGGGGCGATCCGCATCAGCCAGTTGGACAGTGTCGGCGTATAAAGACCGCCGCCCAAGCCGGCCAGCGGCAGGCCGAGCCAGGCCAACTCGACGCGCTCCGCCGTGCCCACAATCGAGAAGCCGAGGCCGAGGCAGAGGAAGAAGCCGGCGATCAGGTGCGTCGTCGTGTAACGGCGCATCAGCCGGCCGTACTGCATCGAACTGGCGGCCGCGAAGAGCGTGATCGTCGCCACGGCCAACGAGGCGATCAGCGGTCCCTGCTCGAATTTCGCCTTCATCAGAAAGGGAAGTTGCGGCGGGCTGAGGTAGAACGCGGCCATGCCGACAAAAGCGACCCCATAGATCAGCAGGATCGTCGGTCGGTGGACCAAGGCGGGGTAATCGCCCGTCGCGGGCATCGGCGGAAGATTGGGGTCGTCCCGCCGCGGCGGCTCGGGAAGATAGCGCCAAGCCAACACGAAGATCGGCAGCGAGGCAACGTAGACGATGTAAGGAAGATGATGACCGCCGAGTTGCGTCAGCACGCCGCCCAGCGGCAGAAACACCACGCCTCCCAATGCCATGAACGTCGCCTGGATGCCGAGGAATTTGCCGCGTTCCGCACCGTGAAAGTATTGCGAGATCAGTGTTGTTGCGGTCGTCATGACCATCGCCACGGCCATGCCAAGCCCCAGCCGGCCGGCGAGCACCCAATAGGCGTCTTCCAGGTAGATCCCGGTGGTCCCCGCGACGGCGTAAAGCACCAACCCGGAGAGCAGCAGCGTACGACTGCCGAAGCGATCGACGAAGATGCCCGAGATCGGTGCGAACAGAGCGATGGCCAAGGCGGGCAGACTCAGCACCAGCTTGGCGAGCAGCTCGCCTTCGCCGGGATGTTGTGCCTCGAAGACCTGCGCAGCCAGCGGCATGCCGGGTGCCACGATCGCCCCGGCCATGACTGTGAGCGAACTGGCCGACAGCAGAGCAATCTTCCGAGACCGGGGAACTTCCGCGTGCATCCTGTCTTCCTCGGTCTTACGCCGGAACGACTTATCTTAGGGAACATCAGCGTTGAAGTTCCCGCTCGATACGTTCGAGTAGGTCCTTGGTTCGCCATTCGCGGTCGCCCAGGGCGAGCGTTTCATCCTTGCCGATCCACTCCCGGACCTTCTTCTCCGCGGCCACGGGAGTGGAGTGCGTCTTGACGGCGAAGTATTTGGCGATGTCGTTGTAAGTGGCGGTCGTGTGCTTGCGGGCCAGATAGATCGCCAACATCCGCGGTCGACTCACGGCCCACGACCGCGCTTTCGACTGGAGTGCTCCCGCGCTCAGGTGCAAAACGGTCCGCACAGCAGCATCGATATCCGCAAGCGTGACGGCGCGAACCGTATGCCGCAGCAGGTCGCCCAAGGCTTCGCGGGCCGCAGACGTCGTGAGTGGTTTGCCGGTGACCTTGGCGTAATGCTTCAACCCGTTGACCGCGCCTTCGAGCTCGCGGACGTTCCCTTTCAGATTCTTCCCGACAAACTGAAGCACGTCGTCCGGCAGCGGCGGGTTGGCGCCGGTTGCCTTCTTGCGAAGAATCTCCAGTCGCGTTTCGTCGTCCGGCGGCATCAGGCTCCAGATCGCGCCACCCAACAGCCGATCCACGAGTTCCGGCATCAACTCCTCCGCATGCCGAGGGTGGCAATCCATCGTCACGACGATCTGTCGGCCGTCCGACGCGAGGGCGTCGAAGGTGTACAGGAATTCTTCCTGGGTCATCTTCTTCCCGACGAGGAAATGCAGATCGTCGAGCAGCAGCACGCCGCAATCGCGGAAGTACCGGCGGAAGGCGCTCTGCTTCCGGAAGCGGCTCGACTGCACGAATCGCGTGGTGAAGTCCTCGGCCGTCACGAACGCCAGTTGCAGGTCCGGCGAAGTCTTCCGCAGGCCGGCGTAGATGCCTTCAAGAAGGTGCGTCTTGCCGGTGCCGACCGGTCCGTAAAGAAGCAGACAACTTCCGCCAAGCCCCGGCTCCTCGACGACGTTGACCGCGGACGCATGGGCCACGCGGTTGCACGGGCCGACAACGAAGTCCGCGAGCGAACGGAAGCGACGCGGCGGATTCTTCCTCCGGTCCGCGTCCCGTTGCGGCTTGGGAGGCAACGCCTTGTGCTGTGGTTCGCCGAACAGATCGAGTTGCGGTCCGTGATTTTTGTCCTTCGGCTTCTCGGCCGACGTTGGCTTCGGTTCCGGCGCGGGCGGATCGAATAGGCCGGGATCGACGACGAATTTCACGGGAAGCGGCGTACCGAAGGCTTCCTCCACGGCGCTGCGGATGGCGTCGCCGAAGGTTCGGGCGAGCCATTCCTGCGTATGTTCCGTGGGCACGGCCAACAGCAGTTCCCGCCCCATCGGCACGAAGGCCGTGTGCTGAAACCACAAGTAGTAACGCTGCGGACCGATGCGGGCAATCAGCGCCGCTTCGATCCGTGTCGTGACGTCGTCCATGCTCGCAGGTGTGGCGCGGCTTGCCGACACTGCGGAGGCTCCATTCGGAACGAACAACGGGGCGCGACAGGGTGCAGAGATTAACTATGCGCGGCATCCGCGCTGCGCCTAGCAATCGACTCGGGTCCCGGTCGACTTGAAAGTGAGCCGGCAGAGCGCAGTCATCATGATCCGCAGATGCGCAACGCTCAGCTTCTTCGGCCGAATCGTTACAATCGCCATATTCGACCTCAACGCGCTGCGATTCCTGAAAAGCCTAATTTTCCCAAGGAATCGGTTGGTCAGGTCGGGGAGGAGTTGATCCAAGCCCAAGCTCGATACGACCCGCACGACCGGAACCCGTGCCGCTGGTATAGTCGCAAGGCCGGCAGGTTGCGGACATCGACTGTAATGGTCGCGGCGCGTGTGCCGACAACTTCGGATGAGGCTAGGAGGTGTGCGAGAAGTGCGGTAGCCGTTCCGATTCGCCGACATGAAGGGGTCACGCCGAGATACAGGATCGCGGAAGTCGCAAGACTTGGCGCGATTTCGCCGATAATGAGGCCCACCCAGGCGTCGTTGATTTCGGCTGCGAACGACGTCGTCGAGTGGGCCGAACGCGGATCGGCGAAGCCCGCCGGCAGCCCCGTCGGCCCCAGGCAATCGTTCAGCTCGGGACAGTCGAGCGTACCGATGAGAGTCTCTTGCCAGAGGCAGCCGAGTTCCGAGTCGCTCAAGGCGGCAATCGGCTCGAGGCGCACGACGCACGACCGATGTACCGGTGGATCGGAATTCGCGCGGCTGAGTTCCAGCAGAGTGGTCAAGTCCCGGAATCCCGCGGCTTCGAGGTGAACCGGCGAACGAACACCTTCCGGAATCGGCAACTGAACGTAGCGATAGCCTTCGATGCGGAAACATTCGACTGCGGCCTTCGCCAAATCGAGTTCGACGGACTCCTCCAGGCAATCGAACTCCAACATCACTGCGGTCGATCCGTCCAACGCTTCCCAACGCCAGCGACCGACCTGCACTCCGGCGCGGGTGGCGGTCAGCGTCGTCGGCTGCGTTCGGCGAATGACCGGATTCATGACGGCAGTCTATCCGAACTCTGACAGGCAGCGATGATCGCAACCGATCTTAGCGATCATCGACGATCCTTCAACGTTCCGCCGGATCCGACGAGGCCCGAATGATTTCGGCCCGATCCGAGTCAACCGTCGAATTTCGAGTATGTTGCACAACGATTTCAGCGCCGCTTCGCGTTCTCTACTCTAGATTTGTAACTGACGGTCCGGATTAAGAGGTTTGCCTTGTCCGTTGCCGCAGAAAACACTGGCCGCCGGTCCGATGATGATGACGCTGCCCGAAACCAGGTACCGAAAGTCGGCAGGCGATGAGCCTTTGCCGGGCTATCGGCTGATCTCGCCGCTTGGCCGAGGCGGTTTCGGCGAAGTTTGGAAGTGCTTGGCCCCAGGTGGACTGCAGAAGGCCGTCAAGTTCGTCTGTGAGAACGAAGACGATCAGAGCACACCACTGCGGCAGGAATACGAAGCCTTTCTCAGGATGAAGGGCATCCGCCATCCGTTTCTGCTGATGCTCGAACGCGTCGAACTTCTCGGCGGCGAACTCATCATGGTCATGGAGTTGGCCGACCAGAGTTTGGAGCAGCGGTATCAGGAATGCCGAAACCAAGGTCGCGACGGGATTCCACGCAGCGAATTGCTGTCCTACATGATCGACGCCGCCGAGGCCTTGGACGTACTCAGTCGCCAGCACAAGCTTCAGCATCTGGACGTCAAGCCGGCAAACCTCTTTCTCGTGGGCGGGCACGTGAAGGTCGGCGACTACGGTCTGGTCGGCCGCGTCGAGACCGGGAACACGACTGAAGGGAAGCACGTCCGCGGCCTGACGCCGAAATATGTGGCCCCGGAAGTGCTGCAGAACCAGATCGACGTCCGCTCCGACCAGTACACCTTGGCACTCGTATACCAGGAACTGCTGAGCGGAAAATATGCCTACAAGGGCACAACGGCGGAGGAAGTGCTGTTCCAGCACGTGCACGGAACACCCGATCTCAGTTCGATGATTGCCGGCGACCGAACCGCGCTCCGCAAGGCCCTATCCAAGCGACCGTCTGACCGCTTCGCCACCTGCCTGGATTTCGTGAAAGCATTGCTGTCCGCCGAGTTGGATACGCCGCCGCCGAAAGACGTCGAACCCACCGCCGCAAAGACGACCATCATCGGGTTGAATCAGACTCAGATGTACCATCGGGGGACAGCGGAAACCCTGAGTTCTCGAACGGCAGCGCCGCTCAACGCAACCGTGTCCGGTTTCTCGGCGTCCGGAATGTACGGACCGTCGGTGACTCTCCGCATCGGCGGCGGTCCGAACGAGGAACTCAGCCGGGCTTTCCCGGGGTATCGGTTCCTGGCCGAGGTGGAGCAGGGTCCGCGCGGCCGGGTGATCCGTGCCGCCGATCCGATGAATCGGAATCATCTCATCCACTTCGTGCGCGGCGGCAACGGCCACGACCTCGAAGCCGTACTTCGCGCGGCACTGACGCCCAGCCCCGCCGTCGTGCAGACCATTGCGGTACCGCAGTCGCGCGTCTACGTCTTTGCGGTGCCCGAAGATTGGATTCCGTTGCGGCAACGGGACGTGCAACGCAAGGCTGCGTCCGAGCCGTGGAAGCGGCACGAAATTGTCGAACTGCTCAAGCCGATCGCCGCGGGGCTGGACGAACTGCACGCCCGATGCGGCTTCCCCCATGCCTTCCTTTCGCCCCAGACGATCGTGACCAAAGGCGCGCGAACCGCGATGACCGGCTACGGCATGGCCGAGATGCTGCGGCGGACGCAAACCGAACTCGACTGGATCAGCAACGACCCCTACGCGGCTCCGGAGGCGCAGGCGGGCAAGCCGACGACTGCCTCGGATCAATACAGCTTGGCACTCGTGTTCGTGGAGTTGATGGATGCCTGGAAGCCGAAGGACCTTCGCGGGCAACGCCGCAACGATTCCATCACGATTCAGCTGGACAAGCTTTTGGAGCGGGAAATCCAAGCGGTGCGGCGGGCCACAACCGCGGCCGTCGGCGAGAGGTTTGCCACCTGTGCGGAGTTCATCGCAGCGCTGGGCGAGTCGAAGCATCACGACGGTGTTGTGTTGGAGGATGTGCGTCCGATCGAATCGACCGCGCGGCTTCTGGGTCGGACCGACCACGCGGATCCGCCGAACCCCGAAGACTACCTTCGCGGACTGCTTCAGTTGTTGCCCGCACCGACGACCGGACGCACGGCCGCCGAGGCCGTCAAGCAGGCCGACCACCGTTGGGCGTTCCGCTTCCCGGTGCTGCTGAACAGCGACATGATTCGGATGAAGCTGGACAGTTACCGCGAGGAACGGCGCTGCGAAGCGGTGGTCGTAAACAATGAGACGCTGACGTTCCGGACGGCGACGAAGCTGGGTAAGCCCGGCGTGGAGTTGACCGTCGTGTTGCCCGGCGGCACGAATTCGCATGCCGCCGAGCTACTGATACTGGGCCGTACGACCGGCGGTCTGGATGCGGGAAGTCGAACCATCTCCCCGGCACTCGTGGAAGCCTTCGAACAGTTGAAGCGATCGCTTCAGCCGCAGGACGACCGTCGCTGGCATCCGCGCACGCGGATCGACTGGCCTGCCGTCGTGTATTCCGTCAACGATGGCTTGCAGGTCGGTCCGGCAATCCCGGTGAAACTCTGCGACTTCTCCGCAGGCGGTGCGAGTTTCGTCCCCAGCGCACCCGTCCCGCCGGGACATGTGTTCCTCAGCTTCCCCGAAAAGCCGGCCCACGAGTGGGTCATCCTCTGTCGTGTCGTCCGTACGGGAGATGTCGTCTCGGTGGCCTACGTGGCGAATTGAACATTGGGTCTAGCCGCCGGCGCGAGGCCGCGGCGGTCGCGGATTCTTGGGTGCAGGTTTGCTCCCGGACGCAGGCATGGCATTGGATCGTTTCGCCCGCGAACCCTTCTTGCGTTCTCCCTGCGGCGAAGCAACCTTCTCGCCCTTCAACACTGCGATCTTGTCCCGCAGCGAAGCAGCCCGCTCGAATTCCATGCCCATCGCGGCTTCGAGCATTTCCTTGTGGAGTTCTTCCAGATACTCGGCGGTGATGACGTCCGCGACTACGCCGCCCGTAGCCGCTTCCTGAGCCGTCTTGTGGGATTCGATCTCGTCTTCGATCGCATTCTTGATCGCGGAGATCACCGACCGCGGCGTGATGTTGTGTTCGAGGTTGTACGCCTGCTGAATCTCGCGGCGGCGATTGGTCTCGCCGATCGCGCGATTCATGCTGTCCGTCATCACGTCGGCATACAGGATCACTTCCGCATTCACGTTCCGCGCCGCCCGTCCCATCGTCTGGATCAGGGATTTGTCCGAACGCAGGAAGCCTTCCTTGTCCGCATCCAGAATCGCCACCAAGGCGACTTCAGGAAGGTCCAAGCCTTCGCGCAACAGGTTCACGCCGACCAGCACGTCGAAGGCGCCTTCGCGAAGCTCGCGCAGCGTCGTGATCCGTTCGATGGCATCCAGTTCGGAGTGCAGCCACTTGCAGCGGATGCCGCCGTCGCGGAAGAAGTTGACCAAGTCCTCGGCCATTCGCTTGGTCAGGACGGTCACGAGCGTGCGCTCCCTGACAACCGATCGCTTCTCGATTTCCTTGATGAGGTCCTGCACCTGACCGCGGGCCGGCTTGATGTGGATGACCGGGTCCACCAAGCCCGTCGGCCGAATGACCTGCTCGACGATTTCACCGCCGGCGCGCTCCAACTCATACGGCCCCGGCGTGGCGCTCAGGCACAAGCAGGTCGTCAGCCGCTTCTCGAACTCGTCGTACTTCAGCGGACGGTTGTCCATCGCACTCGGCAGCCGAAAGCCGTGCTCCACCAACGTCTGCTTCCGCATCTGATCGCCGAAGTACATGCCGCGGACTTGCGGCAACGTCGCGTGCGATTCGTCCACGATCAGCAGGAAATCCTCCGGGAAGAAATCGAGCAGCGTATACGGCGGCTCACCGGGGTTGCGACCCGTGAACCATCGCGAATAATTCTCGATGCCGGAACAATAACCCACTTCGCGCATCATGTCCAGATCGTAACGCGTGCGCTGCTTCAATCGCTCCGCCTCCAACAGTTTGCCTTCCGACTTGAACTGTTCGAGCCGCACGGCAAGTTCCTCTTCGATCCCCTTCATGGCGACGCGGACCTTTTCCTCCGAGGTCACGAAGTGCTTGGCCGGGTAAATGTAGGTTTCGTCCAGTTCCTTGATGATGCCGCCGGACACGGGGTTGATGACGGACAAATGCTCGACCTGATCGCCGAACAACTCGACGCGGAAGGCAACTTCCTCGGACGACGGCCAGATCTCGATCGTGTCTCCTCGGACGCGGATTTTCCCGCGTTCGAAGGCGATATCGTTGCGTTGATATTGAATGTCGATGAGTTTGGTCAGCATCTCGTCGCGGTCCAGAATCTCGTCCTTGGCGATGCGGACGACCATCCGCTTATATTCCTGCGGCGAGCCCAAGCCGTAGATGCACGACACCGATGCGACGACGATCACATCCTCCCGGCTGACCAGCGACGAGGTCGTCGAGAGCCGCAGCCGGTCGATGTTTTCATTGATGCTGGAATCTTTTTCGATGTAGATGTCGCGCTGCGGAATGTACGCTTCCGGTTGATAATAGTCGTAGTAACTCACAAAATAGCTGACGGCGTTATTGGGAAAAAATGACTTGTATTCCTTGTAGAGCTGCGCGGCCAAGGTTTTATTGTGGGCCAACACGAGGGTCGGCTTGTTGAGGGCGGCGATGATGTTGGCGCTGGTGAAGGTCTTGCCCGTGCCGGTGGCGCCGAGCAGGACCTGCATCGGCTTTTTGCGGGCGAAGCCTTCGAGCAGTTCGCGGATCGCCTTGGGTTGGTCGCCGGCCGGTTCGTACTCGCTTTTCAGCTGGAAGCGGATGGTCACGGGGAATCTCCGAAGGCGACGATAGCCAAAACAGCATTTTAGTCGCGTCGGCACCGTCGATGCAGGGTCCGTTGCCGTAGAATCCCCGCATGTTCGGATTTCTTCGCCGTCGCCGTCGTCGTCGCCTACTCGCGGAGCCGTTTCCTGCCTGGCAGGAAACGGTGCTCAGACGCAACATGTCGCTCTACGATCGACTGAGTGAATCCGAACGCGCGACGTTGCAGGACCGCATCCGGCTGATCGTCGGCGAGATGAAATGGGAAGGCTGCAACAGCCTGCATGTCACCGACGAGATCAAACTCGTCATCGCGGCATGGGCGGGGTTGCTCATTCTCGGGCTGGAGGAGTCGAGCTACGATCGCGTATCGTCGGTCGTCGTCTATCCGAGCGTGTTCGCCACGCCGAACCCGGACGACGATTGGGAAGACGACGAACTTTCCGACACGGCGATGGAAGGCCAAGCGGTCTATCGCGGGCCGGTGATTCTGTCGTGGGATACGATTCTGGCGGAAAGCCGGAACCGGAATTCCGAATCGAATCTGGTGCTGCACGAGTTCGCCCATCAGCTCGACTTTCTGGACGGCGAGATCGACGGCACGCCCGCGCTGGCATCGCGCGAGCTGGCGAAGCGTTGGGGTCCGATCATGCAGGCGGCCTACGACCGGCATCTGGCGGAACTGCGGTCCGGCCGCGAAACCTTCTTCACCGAGCATGCCGGGGACGGCGAAGGGGAATTCTTCGCGGATGCGGTCGAAACGTTCTTCTGCCTGCCGCACGAACTGGAAGCCGAGGAACCCGAGGTCCACGCAATCCTGGCCGCCTACTTCCGCTTGCAACCCAAGGCATGGTTCCCGGAACGGGACGGCCGCAAGGGCCAACCCTGAGACGCGCGGCGCAGCGTCGGAAAAGACGTTCTAAGCTGTGTCGTGTCCGACAGAACTCCGCAACCCTACGAGCGGATCCGATGAGCCACGAAGACGATCAGCCTAAGGGCGAAAACACGTCGATCGTCGCGGTGCGCGACCTCAGCGATACGCCGACGCCCGCGTTCGACGATTCGATTGACTATTTGCCCGAGCCTGCCTTCGAGGAGATCGGCCATTACCAGGTGATCGAGCTGCTTGGCCAAGGCGGGTTCGGCACGGTCGTCAAGGCCTACGACCGCAAGCTGCTTCGCGTCGTCGCCCTCAAGCTGATGCTGAGCGAACTGGCGGCGACCTCGCCCGCCCGCAAGCGCTTCCTGCGCGAAGCGCGGGCCGGCGCGGCGGTGCGGCACGAAAACGTCGTCTGCATTCACGCGGTCGAAGAAACGCCGGTGCCGTACTTGGTGATGGAATACGTTCCCGGGGTGTCCCTGCAGAAGTATCTGGACGAGCACGGCCCGCTACCCATCGCGGAAGTGATGCGGATCGGCGCACGGCTGGCACGCGGCCTGGCCGCCGCACACGCGACCGGGCTGATTCATCGGGACGTCAAGCCCGCCAACGTGATGTTGCAGCCCGGCGAGCAGCTAGTGGTCAAGCTGACCGACTTCGGCCTGGCCCGTACCGTGGACGACGTGACGCTGACGCGATCCGGCCTCGTCTCCGGCACACCGATGTACATGGCACCCGAGCAGGCACGCGGCGAAAAGCCCGATCATCGCTCGGACCTCTTCAGCCTCGGCAGCGTGCTGTACGTGATGGTCACCGGTCGGCCGCCGTTTCGCGCGGATTCGTCGCTGGCCGTCATGGCTCGGGTCGCGGAAGCGACGCCCCGGGCGATCGAGGAGATCATTCCGGAAACGCCCGTCTGGCTGTGTGCAATCATCGGTAAGCTGCACGCTCGCGATCCGGACGATCGCTACGCGTCAGCCGAGGAAGTGGCCAAGGTGCTGGAGCGCAGCCTCGCGGCCTGGCAACTCGGCGCGATGGACATCAGTCCGCTGCCGTCCGGTGCGGCGGTACCCGCGATCGTCGTGAGTCCGCAGGAAAAAGCGAAGCCGGTCCCCTCGCGGCGTTGGCCCATACTCACGGTCGCTTCATTGGTCTTTCTTGGCGCGATGGCCGCGCTTTGGTTGGGCTTCCGCCCCAAACCGATCGAGCCGATTGCGGAAGTCGTCGTCAATTCCCCAGCGGCACAATCGCAACCCGTTGTTGCGGAAGCGGCAGTCTCAGGTCCCTCGCCGGAACTGGCTCATCGTCACCTGGCCAATCGCGTTACGACCGCGATCCGTCGACTTAATCCGCAGTTCATCGAGCCGATCGATTACGAGTTCGAAGAGCGGAAGATCGTCGGCGTCTCAATTCTCAACGGTTTTTTCCTGATCGACACAACTCCCTTCCGCGAACTGATCGATCTGCGTCGATTCAAAATGTACGACGCGGATTTCGAGAACTTCGAGGGATTTCGGGGACTGCCTCTCAACGAACTCGTGGTGATCAAGACGAGGCACGTGTGCGATCTCTCTGCATTGAAGGGAATGCCGCTGAAGTTGCTGACCGTATGGGGATATCGCGGCACGGATCTGACTCCGCTGCAAGGCATGAAGCTCCGCTCCATCAACCTCGGACAAAGCGATGTTCGGGACATTTCCGTTTTGCGCGGCATGCCGCTCGAGTTCTTGTGCATGAACATTTCCAACGTGGACGATCTCGAACCGCTGCGAGGCATGCCGCTGAAACAGTTGCTCATCGAACATACCAAGGTGACCGACCTGGCGCCGCTCAAGGGCATGAAGCTGGATAAAATCGCCCTCCGCGGCATCGCCCCGAAGAACAGGGACGCGATCTGGGACATGCCGCTGGAGTACATCGATCTGGACGTCGTTCCCAACGACATTCCCCGACTCCGCTCGCTGACGACGTTGAAGCGCGCCAACGACATGACTGCGGACGAGTTCTTCAAGTCGCTGAAGTAACCTTGCTCAAGACACGCGGGTCATGATCGGGATGAGTGATGTCGTCAAATTCCGAGCGATCGGCCGGGGAGCAGTCGAAGATAGCCCGGGTACTTGACGCTGCCGAGGCCGAGAATTTGCGACGAATAGCGTTCGTCCTTGCCGTCCGTTGCCGGCTGACCCCGAAACTCCTTGCGGATGCCGAGTGCCGGGATGACTGCGATCGGTGACTTTGGAGACTTTTTGCCGGGATAAGACCAACTCGTGGTTCCCAGCGAACCGTAGCCGATGAAGTCGCCGACTTCGTTTCGATACAGCCAAATCCGCGTTCCCCGCTCCATCGCTGCCGTCGAATCCTGAATCAGCCAGTCGGCGATTTCCTTCTGATACTCGAGTTCGCCGTAATCGAAGTGACGAATCGCGTCGAGAAATGCAGACTGAAACGGAATGCGCTGAAGTGTATCCACGACAAAAGCATCCCATCAAAAAACGTCGCCGATCCTGATCGGCGACGCGGAAGATTCAGCGTTTCAATCCTGCGAAGAACTGCTCTGCGGATACGGTCGGGATTCGCGGCATGTCCGGTAACGGCGGTGCGCCTTTCGCTTCGATTGCACGAATCGCCGCCGCGGATTCGTCATCCAATTTAATCTCGCGCAAGCCGACGGCGACGGCGAGCTTGGCCGGCTTCCAGGTTCGGAGCGCTTCATCGAAGTCGTATTGAAGTGCGCGTAGTTCGTCGGCACGCTTGACTTCGAGTAGCGAGACTCGCTCTGTAGGTTCGACCAACTCGTTTAGGATTTTGACGGTCGTTGTCGACCACATACAAAACCCTCGTTTTTTAATCGAATCGTCCAACGCTGCGTTTTCCGACATGATTCCTTCAAAGACAATTGTGTTCCA
>Ga0105048_10009123_pt1 | contig 15821 bp, 12 predicted proteins | sample MAT05_FD_78382 | JGI IMG/M metagenome (GOLD analysis project Ga0105048, IMG submission 78382) | Freshwater microbial communities from Lake Fryxell liftoff mats and glacier meltwater in Antarctica - MAT-05 | ecosystem: Environmental > Aquatic > Freshwater > Ice > Liftoff microbial mat | place...
GGGAATCCCGCACCGGACTCTTATGTCGGCATCAATCCACTAGCACCCTGCCAGGCATCCCGGCGCTGCGGTTACGTCGCCGCAGTCCGGGGGCTTGGACGGGCATCGTCCCATGGTCTAGAAGAACTTCGCTCGGTTCCGGCGTTCGCCACATAGCTGCCGTTGTGGCAGGTGAATTTCCGGATCACCAAACTTGCCGTTTCCGGAGTTCACGCATGCGTTCCACCCACGCGCTCAAGGCCGCCCTGGCTGCCGGCGTCGCCCTGATGGGGGCCTCGGCCTGTGCGGGCAACTCCCGCCAGCAGGAACTCGCCTATATCGAGCGGCCGGTGGAGACGATCTACAACGAGGCCGTGCGCAGCCTGAACCGGTCGACGTGGGATGTCGCGGCGCTTCAGTTTGACGAAGTGCAGCGCCAGCATCCGTATTCGCCATGGGCACAGCGCGCGATGCTGATGTCGGCTTACGCCCGCTATCGCTCGCGCGACTTCGATGAGGCGATCTCGAGCGCGCAGGACTATATCGCGCTGCACCCGGGCGGCGACGGCGCGCCGTATGCCTATTACCTGGTGGCGGTCAGCAATTTCGACCAGATCATCGACGTGGGCCGTGATCAGGCCCGCTCCTACAACGCCCTGCTGGCGCTGGACGAGGTGATCGCCCGCTTCCCGCAGTCCGACTATGCGCGTGACGCCACCTTGAAGGTCGACATGGTTCGCGACCAGTTGGCGGGCAAGGAGATGGAGATCGGCCGCTACTATCTGAACCGCAGCGAGCATCTGGCTGCGATCAACCGGTTCAAGCGCGTTATCACCGACTACCAGACCACGAGCCACGCGCCCGAGGCGCTGCACAGGCTGGTTGAATCCTATCTGTCGATCGGCCTGACTGGGCAGGCGCAGCAGACCGCCGCCGTGCTGGGCCACAACTATCCGGGCTCGGAATGGTATTCCGACAGCTATGCGCTGATGCAGGGCCAGGGCGTGAATCTGCCCGAGAAGCCCGACTCGAAAGCCGGCTTCAACATGCTGGAGCGTATTGGCCGGCTGTTTTTCTGAGGTTGTCTGGACTCCAAAATCAAAGGGCGCGATCCCATCGGATCGCGCCCTTTTTCATTTCAGGTCGTCGTCGTGGAGACTAGTGGTTGGCGTGTGCGCCGTGGGCGGCCTTCCAGGCTTTCAGCGTCTCGAGCGTCTTCTCGATGTGGCTCTCCGGCTTCATGTCGGTGTGCGAGAGCAGGACCTTGCCGTCCGGCGCGATGACGAACGAGGTGCGGTTCGACCAGTCGGCGCGCTGTGCGTTGAGCACGACATCATAAGCCGAGACCGTGGCGGTGTTGACCGCGCCGATCGGGAACTTGTCGGCGCAATGCTGTTTCGAGAACTCGGCGAGGCGCGGGATGTTGGCTTCGGCGCTGGCCATCGAGCCATCGGCCATGCGCGCCATCGTCGTCACGCCAATCAGCGTCGCGCCGGCGGCTTTGAACGCATCGGCGTTCTCGCCGAACTTGATCGTCTCGACCGTGCAGCCTTCCGTGTAGGCGGCCGGGAAGAAGTAGACGACGACGGGGCCCTTCTTGAGCGCTTCGGACAGTTTGAAGTTGAACGACTTGCCGTTCAGCATGCCCGTTGCGGTGAACTCAGGCGCGGTGGCGCCGTTCTGCAGGGCGGCAAAGGCGGGGGCGGCGATGCCGACTGCGGCGATGGCCGACAGGGCAACCGCAGCGGCGGCGATGATCTTTTTCATGTGTCTCTCCCAGTCCGGCCTCGGCCGGGTGCACTCTTACCGCAAACTATACGCTCGCGTCACGCGCGCAGACCATCACGACTGCGTTCTCCTAAAGCCCTTTGAATGTAGGGGTAAAGCGAATGACGCCGGTCTGCAGATTTTGTGTTCTCTTTTTGTTCCAGACGTGCTAGATGGCGGGCATGCTCACGGCGCTGTCCATTCGCGATTTCGTGCTGGTGCGGGCTCTCGATCTGGAGCCCGAGCAGGGATTCACGGCTCTCACGGGCGAAACCGGCGCCGGGAAATCCGTGCTGATGAGCGCGCTGGTCTTTGCACTTGGCGGGCGCGCCGGTCAGGAGCTGATCCGCGCCGGGGCCGATGTGGCCGAGGTTGCCGCTACGTTTGATGTAGCTGCCGATCACCCTGCGCGGGCGCTGGCGGCCGAAAGCGGTATCGAGGACGATCTCAGCCATCCGCTGGTTTTCCGGCGATCGGTGCGTCGCGGAGCTGCGGCGCGTGCGTTCCTCAATGACCGGCCGGTTGGCGCGCGTCTGGCGGCGCAGCTTGGCGCGCTGCTCGCTGACATTCATTCGCAGCACGAGGGTCTGGGGCTGCTCGATTCAGCGCGGCATCGAAGCCTGCTTGATGCCTGGGCGAAGGCGGACGCTGCGCTGGCGGAGACGTCGCAGGCGTGGGCGCGTCTGCGGATCGCAGCGGCTGCACGCGCGGAACTCGAAGCGCAGGCGACGCGTGTGGTGTCGGAACGGACATGGCTGGTTCACGCGCTGGAGGATCTCGACAATCTCGATCCGGTGGAGAACGAGGCGGCGACGCTGGCGCTGGATCGGGCAACGATGCAGGCCGGCGAGCGGGTCGCTGAAGGCCTGGACTCTGCGGCGCATGCCCTCTCGAAGGGGAATGTCGAGAATGCTCTGGCGAATGCCGGGCGTGCGGTCTCGCGCGCGCTGTCGGCTCCGGCTCTTTCTGGCGAAGGCGCGGGCAGTGAACTTGCGCAGCGAGTGCGCGCGGCGTGCGAGGCGCTGGAGCGGGCGATGATCGAGGCGGGGGAGGCGCGGGCGGCGCTGGACCACGCGGCTGCGGCCTGCGAGTTTTCGCCGGCGGCTCTGGAAGTTGCCGAAACGCGGCTGTTTGCGCTGCGCGCGGCGGCGCGCAAGCACGATGTCGATCCGGATCGGCTGGCGGGGCTGCGGGAGAAATTCCGCAGGCAGCTGGAAGGTATCGAGCAGAACGACACGCGCCTCGCGAAAGCGATAACGGACGAGGTCGAGGCGAACCGCGCATACGAGGCTGCTGCAGCGAAGCTTACGGCCAAGCGCCAGACGGCTGCACGCAAGCTGGCCAAGGCGGTGGGTGATGAGCTTGAGCCGCTGAAACTCGGCAAGGCGAAGTTCCGCGTCGCCGTCACGCCGCGCGCAGAAGCCGGGCCGACCGGGCAGGACGATGTCGCTTTCGAGATTGAGACCAACCCCGGCGCAGGTTTCGGGCCGCTGGCGCGGATTGCGTCGGGCGGCGAGATGGCGCGTTTCGCGCTGGCCGTGAGTGTGTGCCTGGCGGGGGCCTCGCCCGCGCAAACGCTGGTGTTCGACGAGGCGGACATGGGCGTTGGCGGCGCGGTCGCGGCCGCGATCGGGGAGCGGTTGTCCCGGCTGGGCCAGACGCGGCAGGTGCTGGCGATCACGCACTCGCCGCAGGTCGCGGCTGCAGCGGCGCGCCAGTTGCGGGTGTCGAAGGCTGTATCTGAGGGTGGAACCATCACCTCCATCGATCCGCTCGGGCGGAAGGAGCGTCAGGAGGAAATCGCGCGCATGCTGGCGGGCGCCAGTGTCACGCGCGAGGCGCGGGCGGCGGCGGGAAGGCTGTTGGCGGGCGCGTGAGTGTATGTCCTGATGGTAAGCAGTAAGCCAAGCAAACGTCCGTCGAGCTACGAGAGCGTACTCACAAAGCACTCCACATCGCGGCGCAGTTTGCCTATACATCGCGGATGGCAGAGACACCGGTTTCGAAGCTAACGAAGAATGCCGCGGCGGCGGAACTGTTGCGCGTTACTGATGCCATCCGTGCTGCGGATGCAGCTTACTATCAGGACGATTCCCCAACCCTGACGGATGCAGAGTATGACGAGCTGCGCAAACGCCTCGCAGCGCTAGAAAAAAGGTTCCCAGAGTTCACGGCTCCTCTGCTGGGAGACAGTCCTAGCGACACCGTTGGCGCTCCGCTTACTAGTGGTTTTGCAAAAGTTGTTCACCTCAAACAGATGCTGTCACTCGAAAATCTTTTCGAGGATCGCGATGTTTCAAATTTTGTCGAAGGTGTGCGGCGGTTCCTGATGCTGCCTTCGAACAGCGAAGTAGCTATAATCGCTGAGCCCAAGATCGATGGAGCATCTTGCAGTATTCTGTATGAGAACGGAACGCTGGCTCGCGCTGCAACACGGGGCAAGGACGGGGTCGGCGAAGATGTCACTGCCAACATCCGCACTGTGAAGGACGTGCCGCACAAGCTGAAGGGTAAAGGCCATCCCGCGCAGATCGAGGTGCGCGGTGAAATCTATATGACCATGAAGGACTTCGAGGCCTTCCAGGAGGCCGAGACAGAAGCGGGCCGCAAGCGCCCGGCGAATCCGCGCAATGCGGCGGCGGGCAGCCTGCGTCAGAAGGATGCGGCGATCACGGCATCGCGGCCGCTGCGCTTCTTTGCCTACACGTGGGGCTTTGTGTCCGAGCCCTTTGCGAAGACACAGATGGAGGCGGTTGAGCGATTTGCGGCGTGGGGGCTGCCGGTGAATCCCGAGATGAAGCGCGCGGCCAGCGTCGAGGCTATGCTGAAGGTCTATCGCGACATTGAATCGCGCAGGGCCTCGCTCGACTATGACATCGATGGCGTGGTGTACAAGGTCGACCGGCTCGACTGGCAGGAGCGGCTGGGCTTTGTCTCGCGCAGCCCGCGCTGGGCCGCCGCGCACAAATTCCCGGCGCAGCAGGCTATGACACAGCTGCTGGGCATCGACATTCAGGTGGGTCGCACGGGGAAGCTGGCGCCGGTCGCGCGGCTGCAGCCGGTGACGGTGGGCGGCGTGACGGTGTCGAATGCGACGCTGCACAATGAGGACGAGATCGCGCGGTTGGGCGTGATGATCAATGACTGGGTGATCATCCAGCGCGCGGGCGACGTGATCCCGCAGATTGTCAGCGTGGTTGAGGAGAAGCGGCCGAAGGATGCGAAGACGTATCGCTTCCCGCATACCTGTCCGTTCTGTGGATCAGAGGCCGTGCGGGGCGGCGGCGACGGTGACGAGGAAGTCGACCGGCGCTGCACCGGCGGTCTGATCTGTCCGGCGCAAGCAGTCGAGCGGCTGAAGCATTTCGTCGCCCGGCGGATGTTCGATATCGACGGGCTGGGCGCAAAGCAGATCGAGGAGTTCTTCGACGCTGGCGTGATAACCGCGCCGCAGCACATCTTCATGCTGGACGAACAGATCGCGAAAGCCGGAAAGCCGCCGCTCGAGGAGTGGGAGGGCTATGGCGAGACCTCCGCAAAGAAGCTGCGCGACGCCATCGCCAAGGCAAGCACGCAGCCGCTCGACCGGTTCATCAATGCGCTGGGTATCCGCCACATCGGTGAGACGAACGCACTGTTGCTGGCCTGGCATTTCGGGACGTTCGAGGCGCTTCAGGAAACGGCCGCGCGCGGCGTGGATCAGCGCGCCAATGATGCCTATCGGCGCCTTGAGGGCCTCGAGGGCATCGGCCCGGGCGCGCGTGACAAGCTGCTGGATGCGACGGAGGAGTTGCTTGCGAAGCTGCTCGCCTCGCTCGATACGTCGCTTGAGGGCGAACTGTCGTCGATCGCGGGTCTGAACAAGAACGCACGCGCCGCGCTCGCCCGCGAGTATGGCGACTGGAAGACGTTTCGCGAGGAAGTGCAGGCTGCAGCCAAGGGCCGGCCGGGAGAGGATCTGATCGCACTTGCCGCCATCAATGGCTTTGGCGAGGTGGCGGCCGAGGCGCTGGTCGATTTTTTTGCGGAGAAGCATAACCGTGAAGTGGTCGATGAACTTCTCAAGCGCGTGACCGTCACGCCTTACAAACTCGCCGACACGTCCGGCAGCAAGGTCGCCGGCAAGACGGTGGTGTTCACCGGGTCGCTGGAGAAGATGACGCGCGACGAGGCGAAAGAGCAGGCGATCGCGCTGGGCGCAAAGGTGTCAGGCTCGGTGTCGAAGAAGACCGACCTTGTCGTTGCGGGGCCGGGCGCCGGTTCCAAGCTGGCGGAGGCTGAAAAGCACGGCGTGAAGGTCCTCACCGAGGACGAGTGGCTGAGGCTGATCGGGAAGGCCTGAGAGTCGCGAGCGCTTCGCAATCTTTCATGTGTTAAGGAAGCTGCGCGCCAGTTCGCGCAATGTCCCCCTTGAAGGGACTTGCAACGCAATGACTTTACGAAAGTTCGCGATCTGGGCGGCCCTTGCGGCCGTGGGACTGGTTCTGGCTGCGGTTTCGCTTAGCGAGCCTTATGCCCGGCTGATGGCGCACTGAGTTCTCTTCAGAAGGCTGCGGGTGTCTGTGCCAGGAACGCCTGTTCTGTGCTTGTGGTCGTGCGGCCGAGCACAGCGTTGCGATGCGGGAAGCGGCCGAACTTTTTGATGACCTCGGCGTGGCGATGGGCATAGTCCAGCGCTGATTTGAAAGCGGCGCGTGTGTCGTCGGTTGCAACGGTCATCAACTTTTCAAACAGCTGGATGGCCTCGCGCTGGTCAGCCAGATTCTCTGAATGCTCGAACGGCATGTAGGCGAACACACGCTCGATGGGATGCAGGAGCTCGTCCTCATTGGTCGCGATTGCATCGCGCGCCAGTTTCAGGGCGAGCGGGTCGCTGGCAAAGGCCTTCGCTGAGCTGCGGTGGATCGAGCGGCTGAACTGGTCGATCCCGATGATGGCGGCCAACCTGCCGCGCGGACCTTGCGCCGCCCAGGTGTCGGCGAGGCCATTGCTCACCGCGTCAACGGTGGGGCCGAACTTCTTGGTGATGAGCGCGTCGAGCTGCTTGCCGCCGGAGTACCAGCGCTTCATCTGCACGCCGATCGTCTCCGGGCGCTCCAGCACATCCTCGAACCAGAAGGACAGGACAGCTTCGGGAGTCTCGATGGTCGCCATCGCGGTCAGCCCTTCGGCCTGGTCGCCGTGATCATGTAGTTCACGGATAGATCTCGGCTCAGGTTCCACTTGCCGGTGAGCGGCGATAAGCTGACGCCTATGCTCTCGTCGATGTTCATGCCTGCGCCGGTCAGGGCTGCGCGCGCCTCTTCCGGGGTGACGAACTTCTTCCAGTCGTGCGTTCCGACCGGCAGCCAGCGCAGCACATGTTCGGCGCCGACGATGGCGAGGGCGAACGCTTGCGGCGTACGGTTCAGCGTCGCCATGATGAGCAGGCCGCCGGGCGCGGTGAGCGCGGCGCAGTCGGCGAGGAAGCGGGCAGGGTCCTGCACATGCTCGATGACTTCGAGGGCGAGCACGATGTCGAATTTTGGCTCGCCGGCGGCAAGGAGCCCCTCGACCGTGCCGACACGATACTCAGCGTCGATCTCAAGCTCGTCGGCGTGAACCTTGGCGGCCTTGATGTTGGCGTCGCCCGCGTCGACGCCCACGGCGTGCGCGCCTAGCCGGGCCATCGGTTCGGTGACCAGCCCGCCGCCGCAGCCGGCGTCGAGCAGGCGCAGGCCTTCGAGCGGCAGCTTCGCGTTTGCGTCCAGACCGAAATGGGCGACGGCCTTGTCGCGGATGAAGCCCAGCCGGACGGGATTGAACTTGTGCAGCGGCGCGAACTTTCCCGTCGGCGACCACCAGTCCGCCGCCATGGCGCGGAACTTGTCGATCTCGGCGGGATCGACGCTGGGCGATTCCGGGATGGTCGTGTCGCGTTCGAGTGTCTTGGCCATGTCCCTTATCTGGACCCGCGACAGCGCCGCCGCAACGGTCCGCGACCTTTCAAACAAGCGTCCCCGGGCTGGCCTGATGCCGCACCAAAGGGTGAGTTCTTGCCCTGAAGCGTTAGCCCCCCTATAGCCCTGCCGCGCGGCGCCTTGCGGCTCCGCGCCAACTGGAAGGACTTGCCACTGCGATGAATCGCCTGGTGCTGAAATTCGGCGGAACATCTGTCGCCAACCTCGAGCGCATTGCGCACGTCGCGGATATCGTGGCGGCGCGCCGTGCGGAAACCCGCGCGATCGCTGTGGTCGTCTCGGCCATGTCTGGCACGACGAACCAGCTGGTCGAGTGGACCAAGGGCGCAGCAGGCCCTGACCTGCACGGCAAGGATTACGACGACGAATACGACGTGGTGGTCGCCTCTGGCGAACAGGTCACGGCGGGGCTTCTCGCGCTGGCGCTGCGCCGCAAGGGGCTGAAGGCGCGGTCATGGCTTGGCTGGCAGCTGAAGCTGGCGACCGACGAGGCGCACGGCAAGGCGCGCATCACGGGCTGCGACAATCCCGAATTCATCCGCTCGGTCGATAGCGGCGAGATCGCCGTCGTGGCCGGTTTCCAGGGCGTGGACAAGCATGGCCGCGTCTCGACGCTGGGCCGTGGCGGGTCGGATACGTCGGCGGTGGCGGTTGCCGCCGCCCTCAAGGCCTCGCTGTGTGACATCTATACAGACGTCGATGGCGTCTACACCACCGACCCGCGCATCACGCCCAAGGCGCGGCGTATCGAGAAGATTTCGTACGAGGAAATGCTGGAGCTTGCCTCTCTTGGCGCCAAGGTGCTGCAGACGCGCTCTGTCGAACTGGCGATGAACCATCGCGTTCCGGTGCGCGTGCTGTCGTCCTTCGAAGGCCCCGTGCCTTCACCCAATACCGGAACGCTCGTGTGCGATGAGGATCAGATCGTGGAAAAGCAGGTTGTCAGCGGCGTCGCCTATTCGCGGGACGAAGCCAAGTTCAGCATGATCGGCGTGGAAGACCATCCCGGCGTCGCCGCCACCATCTTCGGCGCGCTGGCCGACGCGGGCGTCAACGTCGACATGATCGTGCAGGCCTCTGCCAAGACGGAAGGCCGCCAGAACATCGTGTTCACATGCCCGGATCGCGACGCGGCCCACGCCAGCGCCGTGCTCGAAAAGCTGGGCAGCAAGGTCGGTTATGAAAACCTGTCGGTGGCGCGCGATGTGGCCAAGGTGTCTGTGATCGGCGTCGGCATGCGCAGCCACGCAGGCGTCGCCAAGACGATGTTCCAGGCGCTGTCCTCCAAGGGCATCAATATCCAGGTCATCTCGACGTCGGAGATCAAGATCTCCGTGCTGATCGATGCGTCCTACACCGAGCTGGCCGTGCGCGCGCTCCACACGGCTTATGGGCTGGATTCGGACTGAGGTCGGATCGGCCGGTTACGTTGAGCCGGGCGCTCGGAATGTGATCCCGTCCGGCGAAAGCGGCACGTAATTCGGTCGCCATCGCGGTAGCTTGCGCTATTAACTGTATTTTGTGTGCGCTGCGCGTGCGGACGCCATGCTTTGTTCGCTATTGGCGGCTGGCATGACGGGCGCTTTATAATCGGGTACAGCGCGGGTCTGGGAGCCCGGTTCGGGCCAGGCGGGAGCCTTCGTGAGCGATCGCGGAAGACAGGGAGAGAAGGGCGGTAACTCGCCGCGCCCGCCATCCGGCGGCGGGGCGAAGCTTCTGCTGTCACGCCTGCGCGCCCTGATGGCCAACCAGGCGCAGGATCCCAAGCGTCTCGAGCGCGTCGTGGAACTGATCGCCAACACCATGGTGGCGGACGTCTGCTCGATCTACCTCAAGACCGAAGAGGAAGCGCTGCTGCTGATGGCGACGCAGGGCCTGCGGCCCGAAGCCGTCGGCCGCACGCAGATGAAGGAGAATGAGGGCCTCGTCGGCCTCGTGTCGGCGACCGCGCGGCCGCTGCGCCTCACCGATGCCTTCTCGCACCCACGCTTTTCGTATCGTCCGGAGACGGGCGAAGACCCCTTCCACTCCTTCCTCGGCGTGCCGATCCTGCGCGGCGGGCGTGTGCTTGGCGTTCTGGTCGTCCAGAACCGCACCGAGCGGGCCTATGACGACGAAGAAGCCGAGGCGCTGCAGACGGTCGCCATGGTGCTGGCCGAGCTGGTGGCGGCCGCCGCGGATTCGATCAGCGCCTCGCTGCGCCAGACCCGCCCGGTGGAGCTGCGCGGCCGCACCCTGAATGAAGGTTTGGCGCTGGGCAAAGTCCACCTTTACGATCCGGTTGTTCCACCCGCACGCCTGTTCGCAGCCGATGCGGAAGCTGAGGAACAGCGCCTCAACGATGCGCTGGAAGCCCTGCGCAACTCGATCGACGCCATGCTGGCGCGCGCAGGCCCGGTCCTGTTCGGCGAAAGCCGCGACGTTCTGGAGACCTACCGGCTGTTCGCCCACGATCCGAGCTGGGAAGCCCGGCTGGTCGAGGCGGTGCGCTCAGGCCTTTCGGCTGAGGCTGCCGTCGATCGCGTTCGCCGCGAACACCGCGCGCGGCTTGAAAGTGCGCGGGACTCGCTGCTTCGCGAACGGCTGCATGATCTCGAAGACCTTGAAAACCGTCTGCTGCGCCAGCTGGCTGGCGACAGTGGCGGCGCCCGGGTCGCCCCGCCGGGGTCAATTCTCGTCGCCAGCCGCATCGGCCCGGCTGAACTGCTTGAGTATCGGGACGCGGGACTTGCCGGCGTGGCGCTGGAAGAAGCGGGCGCCGGATCGCATGCCGCGATCGTTGCGCGCGCGATGGGCGTTCCGGCCGTCGGCGGGCTCACCGGCCTCGTGACGCGGGCAGAAGATGGCGACGCCATGATGGTCGATGGCGAGGGTGGGCTGGTTCACATCCGCCCCAACGCCGAGATCGTCGCCAACTTCCAGGCCCGGATCGCGCTGTCACAGCATGCGCGGGCTGAGCTGTCGCTGCTGCGGGAAATGCCGGCGACGACCACGGATGGCGTCGAGGTCGACCTGTTCATCAACGCGGGCCTGAGCTTTGACCTCGATCACCTCGACGAAGTAGGCGCCAAGGGCGTTGGCCTGTTCCGCACCGAGTTCCAGTTCATGGCGTCGGAGACCATGCCGGGGCTCGACGAGCAGGCGAATTTCTACAAATCCGTCATCGAGCGGGCAGGGGATCGTCCGGTCGTGTTCCGCACCATTGACCTCGGCGGCGACAAGATTGCGCCATTCATGGGCCGGCGGGAGCGCGAGGAGAATCCTGCGCTTGGCTGGCGCGCGCTGCGCATGGCGCTGGACCATCCCTTCTTCTTCCGCCGTCAGCTGCGGGCGCTGATCCGTGCTTCGCGTGGCAAGACGCTGCGTTTGATGTTCCCGATGGTCACGAACGTCGAGGAGTTCGAGGCCGCGCGTCGTCTTGTCGACAGCGAAATGGAATGGGCGATCAAGTTCGGCCGCGACCTGCCGAACAAGCTGCAGGTGGGCGCCATGGTGGAGACGCCCTCGCTGGCGTTCTCGATCGACAGCCTCAAGGGCAAGGCCGATTTCCTGTCGATCGGCACCAACGACCTGATGCAGTTCTTCTTCGCTGCCGACCGCGATAATGCCCGTCTTTCTGGGCGTTATGACCTGTTGAGCCGCCCTGCGATGCGCCTGCTTCAGCGCATGCGTCAGCGTGCGGACGAGGCCGAGTTGCCGATAACCGTTTGTGGCGAGGCGGCCGGCCGGCCGCTGGAGGCGCTGGCGCTCGTGGCGATTGGTTATCGCAGGTTATCCATGCAGGCTTCGCGGATTGCGCCGATCAAGCTGCTCATCAGATCGGTCGACATGGCCACGCTGGCGCAACGTGTGCAGGCGGCGCTCGACAACCAGGAACTGTCGATACGTAACGCAATGTTAAGTGTCGCCGACGAGTTCGGTGTGAAGATTTAGGTTGTGGCCACTCAGGCTACCCCCTACCTTCGTAATGTTCTGTTAGGGCGGTGGGCGTAAGCGGAATCGGCGTGTCTTAGGATTTGCCTTTCCGTGTCGGACAAACAAATGAGCGGCGTGGCCAAAGACGATACAAACCCCAGCTTGCCTACCGATAAAACGGCTGACGCCGCTGGCGCCCCTGACACCGGTTCGGCTGAACCGATCTCTGCCACGATTTTGCCGCCACGCGACGTAGCGGTTCGCGATGACGCCGAGGGCAAGCCGCGCCGTACTGCGGCCCACCTGCGTGTTGTAACCGACAACGCCGCCGACTTCGCAGCATCTGCAGACGGCCCCCCCCAGCGCATTGGCGAAGTCATCCGCACCGCGCGTGAGAATGCCGGCTACACGCTTGAGCATGTTTCCCGCGAAACGCGCGTCCACCTGAGCCACCTGCGCGCCATCGAAGACATGACGCCCGGCCTGCTCGGCGCGCCGGTTTACGCCAAAGGCTATATTCGCTCTTACGCCCGCTATCTGGGGCTGAACGAGCAGGACACGCTCGACCGCTTCCTGCGCGAATGCGCCGCCATCCTGAAAGACCCGGAAAAGCCCGAGATCGCCCCGCCGGCGACCTCGAAGGCCCGCAAGCTGCCGGTCGCCGTGCCTGTGCTCGGCTTGCTGGTTGTTGGCCTGATCGCGGGCGCCGCTGTCATGGTGCTGGCCAATGGCGACAAGCCCGCCCCGGTCGCCACACCTGCGTCCGGCGTCGGCGCTCCAGTTCCGGCCACCGCGGCGGTTACGCCAATTTCGCCCCAGCTTCGCATTGTGGCGCTGAAGCGCGGCATGCTTGAGGTCCGCTCGGCCAAGGGCGACAAGTACGTTCACCGCAACTACAACCCCGGCGAGTTCTTCATCGTTCGCGTGGGCGAGGGCTTCACGGTCTCCGCCGATGACGGCACGGCCTTCGAATGGCGCCTGGGCGACCAGTCGCTTGGCTTGCTGCAGGCTGAAGGCGGCCCGGTCTACACGCAAAGCGCCGACCTTGCCGCGCAGCGCCAGCCGATCCTGCCGCCTGCGCCGCCGGTGGAAGTTGTCGAGACGGATCCGTCCATCACGGCGGTAACCGGCGATATGCCGCCCGCCGCCGGTACGGCGCCTGCTGCACCGCGTCCGCGCACAACGCCGCGTCCACCGGCTCAGCAGCCTGCAACGCCGCCCGCCGCGTCGACGACCCCGGCTTCCCAGCCTGAGGCCCCGCCGGCGCCTCGCGACCCTGCGCTGGACGCTTATCCGGACCAGGTCCCGCCCGCCCAGTAAGGGCGGCCAGATTCCAGAATTCAGGCGGCTGCGCGACTTACTGTCGTGCGCCAGTCCCTTGCGAAGCCGCCGCCTTTACTGGCGATGCTTAAAAGGCCAAATGTCGGCAACGGCCTGACCGGACGCGACCCATGAGCCACGACATCAATCACATCCGCCCCTGGCGCACGATCACGCGGCGCAAGTCGCGCCAGATCCGCGTCGGCAACGTGCTGGTGGGGGGCGATGCACCGATCACCGTGCAGTCGATGACCAACACGCCGACGTCGGATGCGAAGGCCACGATCGAGCAGATCCGTGGGTTAGAGGAGGCGGGGGCCGATATCGTCCGCGTGTCATGTCCCGACGAAGAGTCGACTGCCGCGATGCCGGAGATCTGCCGCGCGGCGAACGTGCCGATCGTCGCCGACATCCACTTCCACTACAAACGCGGGATCGAGGCCGCCAAGGCGGGCGCTGCTTGCCTGCGCATCAATCCCGGCAATATCGGCAATGTCAGCCGCGTGAAGGAGGTCATCCAGGCCGCCAAGGACTATGGCTGCTCGATGCGCATCGGCGTCAACGGTGGCAGCCTGGAGCGTCATCTGCTGGAGAAGTATGGCGAGCCGTGCCCAGAAGCGATGGTCGAGAGCGCGCTCGATCATGCGCGCATTCTCGATGACAACGACTTCCACGAGTACAAGATCTCCGTGAAGGCATCGGACCCGTTCCTGACGGTCGCCGCCTATCATCAACTGGCCGAAGCGACGGATGCGCCGCTGCACCTTGGCGTCACCGAAGCGGGCGGCCTGCGCACCGGCACGGTCAAGTCCGCGATCGGCATCGGCTCGATGCTGTGGGCCGGTATCGGCGACACGATCCGCGTTTCGCTGTCGGCAGAGCCCGTCGAGGAGATCAAGGCCGGCTACGAGATCCTGAAGTCGCTTGGACTGCGCACGCGCGGCGTCAACATCATCTCGTGTCCCAGCTGTGCGCGTCAGGGCTTCGATGTGATCCGTACGGTCGAGGCGCTGGAGATGCGCCTTGCTCACGTGCAGGAGCCGATCTCGCTGTCGATCATCGGTTGCGTGGTGAACGGACCGGGCGAGGCAACGATGACGGACCTCGGCTTCACCGGCGGCGGCAAGGATGCCGGCATGATGTATGTTTCGGGCAGGCCGGACCACAAAGTCAGCAATGCCGACATGATCGACCGGATCGTTGCCCAGGTCGAGGCGCGCGCCGCTGTGTTGCGCGCCGCGAAGGAAGCCGCCGCTCAGGCTGCGGAGTAGGGCCTAGCGCCAGACTCGCCACTGCGCAGAGTCTCGCAGAGTGATCGCCTTCGCGTCGTCGATCTGAGAAATCTTGCTGACATCGCACGGTGAACCGGCGTCGGGCCGTACTTCATACGAGAAGTTTGCCCGCAGCTGCCATGACCACGCAGGATGAAAGTTGAACTCCCGGCTGCGGATGTCGAGTGTCGGGCATACCTTGCCCAACGTCACCAGATAGTAGTCGCGTACATCGTCGCGATAGAGAATATTCTGGTTGTCGATGACCCAGACGCCATCGAAATCGTGGCGCAGGCGCATGAGGTCGACGCTTCTGCCATCAAGCGCGACCAGATCTGTTTTCCTGTCTGGTTCTGCGGTTGCTGGTGTGGCCGCAAGGGGGACCGTCGTCAGCAGGGTGATGATCGATGCTGCAATCCGCTTCATGATCGCTCCATTGTTTGGGCAAAGCCCATCTGGACAAAGGACCCTAGCACAAAGCGACCTCTTTTTCAGCCCCGAGGGTAATCCCCGGCCGGCGGGCCTTGCTGACGCGCACGTCATCACGCAGTCTGAGGACGCAGCTCAGGGGGTCTTCGATGCCTGTTTCCAGCTTTCGCCGGCATGTCGTGATGGCTCTGATTGCCTGTGTCCTCGCGCCCGTTGCGCTTCCGCAGGAAATGAGACCCGCGCGGGAAACCGGATCCTCCTTCCAGTGCGAGGACGGCCGCAAGCTGGTCCTTACATTCGATGAGACGGGCAAGGGTCTGGATGCGCTGGTGGCGTTGGGCGGGACTGTCTATCGCCTTCCTTACAAGGCTCCCGAGCCTGGCCCGGCGCAGGTTGTCTGGAGCGATGGAGATCACTCGCTCACCTGGTCGCCAGGCGTGCGCCTCATGTGGATGGCAAGCGATGCGCACCTGATGTGCGGCCGCGGCGGCCACAAGCACTAACCTGCCAGATCAGGCACTGACCTACCAGATCAGCACGCGCTTGTCGGGCGGCAGGTAGTTCGGGTCGGACGCTTTCACGCCGAACGCCTGATACCAGCTCTCCATGTTGCGCACCGGGCCGATGGTGCGGAAGTAAGCGGGCGAGTGCGTGTCGGTTGCGATAAGCACGCGCAAGGCTTCGTCGCGCACAAGGCCGCGCCATACCTGCGCCCAGCCCAGGAAGAAGCGGTGGTCGCCGGTGAAGCCATCCAGCACCGGCGCCTCTTTCCCATCAAGCGAGAGACGGTAGGCGGCATAGGCCACCTGCAGCCCGCCATTGTCGCCGATGTTCTCGCCGAGCGTGAAGCGGCCGTTGACGTTGAGCCCCGGCAGAGCCTCAAACGCGGAGTATTGCGCCGCCAGCGTGTCGGTCAGCGACTTGAAGCGCGCGACATCATCAGGGCCCCACCAGTCGCGCAGCACGCCGTTGCCGTCTGACTTGGCGCCCTGATCGTCGAAGCCATGGCCCATCTCGTGTCCGATAACGGCGCCGATGCCGCCATAGTTCACGGCAGGGTCTGCGTTGGGATCGAAGAAGGGCGGCTGCAGAATCCCGGCGGGGAAGGTGATCTCGTTGAAGACGGAGTTGTAGGATGCGTTCACCGTCTGCGGAGTCATGCCCCATTCGGTGCGGTCGA
>Ga0105048_10009125_pt1 | contig 15818 bp, 14 predicted proteins | sample MAT05_FD_78382 | JGI IMG/M metagenome (GOLD analysis project Ga0105048, IMG submission 78382) | Freshwater microbial communities from Lake Fryxell liftoff mats and glacier meltwater in Antarctica - MAT-05 | ecosystem: Environmental > Aquatic > Freshwater > Ice > Liftoff microbial mat | place...
GACCCCACCAGTAGCCGGACGGGCCGAGGTGATGGCGCGTGGCGAGCCACCAGCCGACCGGCAGGCCGACCAGCCAGTGCGCGACCAGGTTGGTCCAGAACGGCCACGCGGTGTCGCCCGCGCCGCGCAGCGCGCCCGAGGCCACGCCCTGGATCCCGTCGGACAGCGCGAACACGCCGGCGATCACCACCAGCGGCAGCGACGCCGCGATCACCGCCGGCTCGGGCGTGAACAGCGACGCGAGCGCGTCCGGCGCGAGCTGGAACCCGAGGCCCGCGGTGCCCATGAACACCGCGCCGAGGGCGATCGCATAGAAGCCGGCGCGGCGCGCGAAGAGGCCCTCGCCGCGGCCGATGTACATGCCCACGCGCGCCGTGGCGGCGTTGGCGATGCCGAGCGCCATCATGAACGTGAGCGAGGCGAGCGTGACCGCGACCGAGTGCGCCGCGAGCAGCGTCTCGCCGGTCGCGCCGATCGCCCACGCGACCGCGACGAACACCCCCGTCTCGGCCATGCCGTGCGCGCCGATCGGCCAGCCGAGCGAGAAGACCCGCCGGATCCGCGCTTTTTCCGGGCGCCGCACGACCTGCGCGGCATCCTCGGCGGAGAGGCGATCGATGCGGATCGCGATCGCCAGGACCAGCACCAGGCCGACGCTCGCCGAGCTGGTCGCGAGCGCGGTGCCGAGCGCGCCGAGCTTCGGGAGACCCGCCCAGCCGAACACCAGGGCGAGACACAAGAGCAGGTTGATGACGTTGGCGGTGCCGACCGCGAGCAAGATCGACCAGCGCCCGCCGGTGCTCGATCGATACGCGCGCAGCGCGGCCATCATCGCCACCATCGGGATGCTGGGGAGGCGCCCGTAGATGTAGCGCGTCGCGGTGCTCGCGAGCTCGGGCGAGATGCCCGAAGACGCGAAGGTGAGCGGCGCGAGCAGCGCGAGCACGATCAGCGGCCCGGAGATCATCAGCGCGAGCCACACGCCCTGCCACATCCAGGTGCGCGCCGCGGCGCGCTCGCCGGCGCCGAAAGCCTGCGCAGAGAGCGGCTCGATGCCCATGCTCAGCCCCAGCCCGAAGACGGTGATCGCGCTGACGACGCCGTTGCCGAGCGCGACGCCGGCCATGTCGAGCGGCGTGGAGCGGCCGATCACCATCGTGTCGACCACGCCCATGAGCATGATCCCGCCCTGCCCGAGCATGAGCGGCGCGGCGAGCCCGATCAGGGCCCTCAGCTCGTCGCGCGCGCGCATCCCGCTTCGGAGCACAGCTCAATTGCAGCGGCGAGGCGAGCGCTGACGACGCGGTCACGTCAGTCCTTGATGATGAGGTTGAGGATGCGCCCGGCCTTGTAGACCACGCGGGCGAGGCTCTTGCCTTCGAGCAGCTTCGCCACCGGCGCACACGCGCGCGCCAGCTCGACCGCGGTCGCTTCGTCGGCGTCCGGGGCGATCTGGATCTCCCCGCGCGTCTTGCCCGCCACCTGGACGCCCATCGTGATCACGTTGTCCTTCGCGAGCGCCTCGTCGTGCACGGGCCACGGGGCGTAGGAGATGCCGCCAGTGTGACCGAGCGCCTTCTCCCAGATCTCCTCGGCGAAGTGCGGCGCGAACGGCGCGATGAGCTGCGCCAGCGGCGCCAGCACCGCGCGCGATCGCGTGCCCGCCGCGGCGAGATCGCGCACCGCCACGTGCATCGCCGAGATCGCCGTGTTGAACGCCAGCCCCTCGATGTCCTCGGTCACCTTCTTGATCGTCTTGTGCAGGATCTTCAGCTCGGCGTCGGTCGGCTTGTGGTCGTTCAGGCGCGGCTTGTCGTCGTCGCCCTCGAAATACAGGCGCCAGGCGCGCTTGAGCCAGCCGATCTGCCCCTCGAGGCCGTTGGTCTGCCACGGCTTGTCCGCCTCGAGCGGGCCCATGAAGCAGATGTACACGCGCATCGCGTCGGTGCCGTACTTCTGGATCACGTCGTCCGGGTTGACGACGTTGCCCTTCCTCTTCGACATCTTCTCGACGCGCGCGGTGAGCGGCTTGCCCGTGCTCCTCTGGAAGAAGCTGCCCTCGCGGTCCTCGACGTCACTCTCCATCACGATGCGCTTGTCCGGATCGTAGTACGTGAAGCCGAGGATCATCCCCTGGTGCCGCAGCTTCTGGAACGGCTCCGCGTCGCGCACCATCCCCTCGCGCTTCAAAAAGCGCTGCCACATCCGCGAATACAAGAGGTGCCCGACGGTGTGCTCGGCGCCGCCGACGTAGAGATCGACCGGCATCCAGTAGTCGGTCTTCTCGCGCGACGCGATCTCGTTCGGGTTGTGCGGATCGCAGTAGCGCAAAAAGTACCAGCTCGATCCCGCCGAGCCGGGCATCGTGTCGGTCTCGCGCTCGAGGCGACGCCCCGTCACCGGATCGTCGACCGCGACGAACGACTCCACCGCGGCCAGCGGTGACTTGCCCGTGCCGAGCGGCTTGTAGCTCTCGACCGGCGGCAGCACCACCGGCAGCTCGGCCAGCTCGAGCGCGCGCACGTTGGCGTGCGTCGCGGGGTCCTTCAAGATCGGAATGGGCTCGCCCCAGTAGCGCTGGCGAGCAAACACCCAGTCCCGCAGGCGGTAGGTGGTCTCGGCCTTCCCGGCCCCCTTTTCCGCGAGAAAGCGGGTGATCGCGACCTTGGCCTCGCCCGACGGCGTGCCGTCGAACGCTCCGCTGTTCACCATCTTGCCCTCGCCGGTGTACGCCGCCTTCGAGACGTCGCCCCCGCTGATCACCTCGACGATCGGCAGGCCCATCGCCGTCGCGAACGCGTGATCGCGCTCGTCGTGGCCGGGCACGCTCATGATCGCGCCGGTGCCGTAGCCGTAGATCACGTAGTCGGCGATCCAGATCGGCACGAGCGCGCCGGTGGCCGGGTTGAACGCGCGACCGCCGGTGTCGACGCCGGTCTTCTCCTTGGCGGTCTGACGATCGAGCTCGCTCTTCGACGACGTCGCCGTGCGGTACGCGTTCACGCGATCCCGCGCATCCGCGCTGGTGATCGCGTCGACGATCGGGTGCTCCGGCGCGACCACGAGAAAAGTAGCGCCAAAGACGGTGTCGGGCCGCGTGGTGAAGACCTCGATCGACGGGCCGCCCTCGACCCCGAAGCGCAGCCGGGCGCCTTCGCTCTTCCCGATCCACTCCTGCTGGCGGACCTTGGTCGCCGACGGCCAGTCGATCGTCGCGTGCCCGTCCAGGAGCTCGTCGGCGAAGTCGCTGATCTTCAGCATCCACTGGCGCATCGACTGGCGCACCACCGGGTGGCCGCCGCGCTCGCTCTTGCCGTCGATGACCTCGTCGTTCGCGAGCACCGTCCCGAGCGCGGGGCACCAGTTCACGAAGGTGTCCGCCTGATAGGCCAGGCCGCGCGCGTGCAGCCGCGAGAAGATGTGCTGGGTCCACTTGTAGTAGGCCGGGTCGGCGGTCGAGATCTCGCGCGTCCAGTCGTACGAGAGCCCCAGGCGCTTCAGCTGCCGGCGAAAGTTGACGATCGCCTCGGCGGTCGAGACCTGCGGGGCCACGCCCTCGTCGATCGCCTTTTGCTCGGCGGGGAGGCCGAATGCGTCGTAGCCCATCGGGTGGAGCACGTTGAAGCCGCGCGCGCGCTTGTAGCGGCTGACGACGTCGGACGCGGTGTAGCCCGCGGGGTGGCCGACGTGGAGGCCCTTGCCGCTCGGGTACGGGAACATGTCGAGGGCGTAGAACTTCGGCTTTTGCCGATCCTCCGTCGCGACGAAGGTCTGGTGCTCGTCCCAGTAGCGCTGCCACTTGGGCTCGATGACGGACGGATCGTAGGCCATGACCCCGCGGATCTATCATAGAGTCACGCGCATGCGTCGACTCGTCTTCGCGTGGGTGCTGCTCGCGGCGGGCTGCCCGGACACCACGCCCGCCGCCGGACCGGTCACGACCTGCGTGGAGGCCTACGTGAAGTGCAAGCTGCCCGACGGCCCACTCGGCGTCTGCGAGCCCATCCCCTCATGCACTACGGGCCCTTGTTTCAAGTGCCAGGGGCAGCACTGACTTTGCCGCCGTTCCTTACTGGAACGGATCGAAGAGCTCGATGTCCTCGCCGCGGCCCGGTCCCAGGGAGACGAGCGCGATCTTCGACTCCAGCTCGCGAGAGATCATGTCCAGGTACGCGCGAGCCGGGGCCGGCAGATCATCGAGCTTGGTGCGGCCGCGCACGTCGCCGAACCCGGGATGCGCTTCGTAGATCGGCTTCACCCGCACCAGGTCGTGCACGTTGTCCGGGAACGTCGTGATGCGCTCGCCGTCGAGCTCGTAGGCGACGCAGACCTGGATCGGGTCGATCCCGGCCAGCACGTCGAGCTTGGTGATCGCCAGCGCCTCGATGCCCGACGTGCGGTGGGTGTAGCGGAGCGCCACCAGATCGAGCCAGCCGCAGCGCCGCGGGCGGCCGGTGGTCGCGCCGAACTCGTGGCCGGTCGCGCGCAGCTTCTCGCCGATCGCGTCGTCGAGCTCGGTCGGGAACGGGCCCGATCCGACGCGCGTGGTGTACGCCTTCATGATGCCGACCACGCGACCGGTGCGCTGCGGGCCGAGCCCGGTGCCAGTGGCGGCGTTGGCGGCGACGGTGTTCGACGACGTCACGTACGGATAGGTGCCGTGATCGATGTCGAGGAGCGCCCCCTGCGCGCCCTCGAAGAGCAGCTTCTGCCCGCTGCGCGCCGCCTTCTCCAGCGTCTCGCCGACGTTCCCGACGTAGCTCTTCAGGCGCGCGCCGTAGCCGATCGCTTGCTCCACCAGCGTAGCGATCTCGTCGTCGCGATAGACCGGATCGCCGTTGGCCACGAGGATCGCGTTGAGCTCGTGCAGGCGCGCCTCGACCAGGCCCTTGAGGCGCTGGGCGTCGTACAGATCCGCGACGCGCACGCCGCGGCGGGCGATCTTGTCCTCGTACGCGGGGCCGATCCCGCGCCCGGTGGTGCCGATCTTGTCGACGCCGCGGAAGCGCTCGCGGGCGAGATCCAGGCGCTGGTGGTACGGCATGATCAGGTGCGCGCCGGCCGAGATCAGCAGGCGGCCCTCGGTGCGCACGCCCTGCGCGTGGAGCCCATCGAGCTCGTGCAAGAGCACCCGCGGATCGATCACCACGCCGCTGCCGATCGCGCACTGCGTGTTCTCGTGCAGGATCCCGCTCGGGACGAGGTGCAAGATGGTGGTCTTGCCCGCGACCACCAGCGTGTGGCCGGCGTTGTTGCCGCCCTGGTAGCGCACCACCCACGACGCGCGCTCGCCGTAGCGATCGACGACCTTGCCTTTGCCTTCGTCGCCCCACTGGGCGCCGACCACGACGACGTTGCTCACGGGCGGCAACCTATCCCAGGTTGCGCCGCGCGCGCGAGGCACCTAGCGTCGCCCGCGAATGCCGGGGCGGAGGTGTGCGCTGTTGCTGGCCCTGCTCGCACCCCTCGGCGCCGAGGCCGGAGGCGCCGCGCCGAGCAAGGGGACAGCCCGGCCACGGATCGCCGTCGTGGCGGTCGGTCCGAAGGCGGAGGCGCTCGCCGACCGCGTGGCCGCCACGGGGAAGGGTCGCCCCGACGTGGAGCTCTCCCGGTTCTCGGTCCGCCCCCTCGCGCCCGAGCCCGAGCCGCCGATCCGCGCCATCAAGGAGGCGCTCGCGGCCAGCACCCGCGACTTCGAGAGCTTCGATCTCGACGGGGCCAAGAAACACCTCGGCGAGGCGACCGCCCTGATCGCCCCGTACACCCGCACCTCGGCGGTGCTGGCGCTGGAGCGCGAGTCGCTGATGCTGCAGATCTCGCTGGCCCACGCCGCGCGTGACGAGCTCGACCTCGCGCTGAGCGCGTACGCCGAGCGCTTCCCGGGCCCGCCCTCGAAGGCGCCCTGGCCCCCGGCGGTGTCGGCGAAGCTGGCGAAGAAGCTCCCCCCGCGCGACGCGTCGCTCTCGATCAAGTCCGACGCGCCCGGCGCCACCGTCGAGCTCGACGGCGAGGTGATCGGCGCGGTCCCGGTGGCCATCACTCAGCTGGTCGCGGGGCCGCACCGCTTGCGCGCGACCGCGCCGGGGCGCCTGCCCACCGACGAGACGGTCACGCTCGAGGCCGGCGCAGGGGCCTCGGTGACCCTCGTTTTACCGCTCGATCTCGCCACCGCGCTCGGCGAGGCGCACGCGCGCGATCCGCTCGACGAGGAGGTGGCGCGGGCCCTGTTGGCCGCGGCGGAGATCGATCGCGTGATCCTGGTCGAGGCCACCGGAAAGGGCGCGACGCTGGCGATGCTCGACGCCGCCGCGAACGGACAGGCGGTCGTCACCTCGCCGCGCGCGAAGGCGGCCGATCTCGCGCTGGCCCTCGACACGCTGCTCGGGCCGCGGCCCGAAGATATCCCGCCCCCGGTCGTGGCGAGCGGCCCGGGCCTGCCGACCTGGGCGTGGGTCGCGATCGGCTCGGGCGCAGCCTCGGTGGTCGGCGGCATCGGCCTGCGCCTCTCCGCGGTCTCGGTCGAGAACACGCTGATCGCCAAGGAAGGCGCGCTGACCCAGACCGAGGCCTTCGATCTGCAGAGCACCGCCGAGTCGCGCGCGACGATCGGGACAGTGCTCATCGTGCTCGGGCTGGCCGCGGTGACCGCCGTCGGCGGCTGGGTCTGGTCGGAGAGCCCGTGACCCGACCGATGGCTTCCTGCGGGCCGCGGGGCCAGGCTCGATCCGGGATGCGCGCCGCGGTCGTCGTCTTTGCGCTCGTCCTCGGGGCGTGCCTGGAGAGCCCCAACCTCTCCGATCGCACCTTCCCCTGCCGCGGTGCGGCCGACTGCGTCGAAGGCTTCGTCTGCCACCCGAGCCGCTTCGTCTGCGTCGCCGCCGGTGCGGTGGTGCTCGACGACGCCGGCCCGATCGTCAGGCTCGACGCCACCGCCGCCGACGCCGCGATCGTCGCCCCCGACGCGCGGCCGGTCCCCGCAGCCGACGCCGAGCCGACGAAGGAGGACGACGCCGCGGTCCCCGACACCGGCGTGCCGCCCGATGGCGGCGTCCTCATCGTCGTCGCGGTCGGTGAGCGCTGCGGATCGATGGGCATGATCTGCAGCGACCGGAGCACCTGCGTGGACGGCGTCTGCTGCCAGACCGCGTGCGACGGCGTCTGCGAGCGCTGCATCCTCGGGACCGGCGAGTGCGGCGCGTACAGCGCGGGCCGCGATCCCGACGCGGAGTGCCCGGACCTCGACTGCGCGACGCTGACCTACGGCCTGATCGACAACGTCTGCTACGCCTATCGCGCCGACACGCGGCCCTCGACCTGCGATGGCAACGGCGGGTGCACCGACCGCCCGACCAGCTGCGAGGGCACCGAGCGCGGGCTGGCGATCGCCACCTGCGGAACCGCCGAGTGTGTGGCGACGGGCGCGTGTGCGGCCGACCAACCGATCGCCAGCTTCGACTCCGCGGCCGAGCTGTGCGGCGGAATGAACCAGTCGTGCAGCAGCACGCTCGGCGTGGAGCCGGGGTGCTGCGGACCCTCCGGCACCTGCTGCCCCATGCGCTTGTGCGCAGCGAACGCCTGCCCGTAGCCTGGCGCAGCGCTTCGATCAGCGCGAGGCTGCGCGCCGATGCGCTACCTCTTGTACTACTGGCCCAGCCTCCAGGGGCGCGGTGAGCCCGTTCGCCTCGCGCTCGAGGACGCCGGCGCGGACTACGAGGACTTGGCGCGCGGCCCCGCCGGCGCGCAGGCGGTGATGCGCGTGCTCCAGGGCAAACGCGGGACGCTGCCGCCGTTCGCGCCGCCGGTGCTGGTCCACGGGAAGACGGTGGTCTCGCACACCGCTGCGATCCTCGAGTGGCTCGGCCCGCGCCTCGGCCTGGTCGGCAAGTCCGAGCGCGCGCGGATGGACGCGCACCGCGCCCAGCTCTCGATCACCGATCTCTTCGCCGAGGTGCACGACACGCACCACCCCATCGCCACCAGCCTGTACTACGAGGATCAGAAGCGCGAGGCGAAGCGGCGCACGGAGATCTTCATCGCCGAGCGGCTGCCGAAGCTGCTCGAGTACTTCGATCGCGCGATCCGCGGCCCGTACCTGTTCGGCGCGCGCGCCACGTACGTCGATCTTTCGCTGTTCCAGACGATCGCCGGGCTCTCCTACGCCTATCCGCGCGCGATGAAAAAGATCAGGAAGAAGGTGCCGGCGCTGGTGAAGCTCCACGATCGCGTGGCCGCCCGGCCGCGGATCGCGGTGTACCTGGCTTCGCCGCGGCGCATCGCGTTCAACGAGAGCGGGATCTTCCGCCACTACGACGAGCTCGACGCGCTTTGACCTCTCGACCCGCGCCAGGTACGACCGCGCGATGGGCCGGGAGCGCTGGGCGGAGGACTTCACCGCGCGCGCAAAGGCGCACTGGACGCCGGAGCGAACGGCGCTCTTGCTCGATGGAAAAGATCTTCCGATCAAGCCTTTCGAGGCCGCTCCGCTCCTCCGCGCGATCGGGCTCCTGAACGGCGACGGCTCGATGCCGCCGCAGCACGCGCGCAAGTACCGGCAGATCAATCACATGGTGATCCTGCTGGAGAGCGCGGTGACCGATCTGTGGTCGCGGCACGCCCGAGTGCGCCTGCTCGACGCGGGCTGCGGGCGTTCGTACCTCTCGCTGCTCTTCGCCTGGCTGGCCAAAAATCGCTGGTCGAAGTCGATCGAGATCCTCGGCGTCGATCGCAACGCGGCGCTGATCGAGGAGTGCCGGCGGCGCGCGGTGATCGCCGACGTGGAGGACGTGATCCGCTTCGAGGCTCGCCCGCTCGCCGACGTCGAGGGCGGCGAGTGGCAGGGGGTGCTCGCGCTCCACGCCTGCGACGCCGCGACGTGCGATGCGATCGCGCTCGGCGTGAAGGTCGGCGCGGAGCTGATCGCGGTCGCTCCTTGCTGCCAGGCCGAGCTCGCGCGCGGCTGGGCTGCGGACGGGGGCGGCGACTTTGCTGCGGTCTGGCAGATCCCGCACCTGCGCCGCGAGACCGCCGCCCACGTCACCGACGCGATGCGCACGCTGCTCCTGCGCGCGCACGGCTACGCGACCACCGCCATGGAGTTCGTGCCGATCGAGCACACCAAGAAGAACACGCTGATCCGTGCGGTGAAGAGCGCGGCGGATCCCGGCGCCATCGAGGCGTATCAGGGGCTGGTGCGGGCGACCGGCGGCGTGGGCCTCGCGCTCGCCGAGCGGCTCAGTCCGCCCGCATGTCCACGCTGACGGTCTTGTACGCGCCCGACTTGATGTGCACGACCTGAGTCTTCGAGATCCCGAGATCGCGGTTGGTCAGCTTGATGGTGTGCTTGCCGACCGCCAGCTCGATCCCCGCCTGCGGCGTCTGATACGGCCACTTCTTCCCGTCGATCTCGATCTCCGCCCAGGGCTTGGCGCCGACGTTGAGGAAGCCGGTCGGGGCGGCGCGCTTGCCGGAGAGGACCGGACGGCGCTTCTCGCGCGGCTCTCGCGGCTCTCTCGTTTCCTTCGGTTCCTTCGGCGATGACGAAGGCGACGGCGTCGCGCGCGCGGACGGTCGCAAGCGCGGCGGCGGCTCGTCGTCCTCCTCCTCCTCCTCGGCCTCGTCGTCGGCCGCGATCTCGCCCGCCGGGAGCGGCCCGGCCTCGATCACCGGCGGCGGAGAAGCGGCGGTGGTCAGCGAGACCGACGGCGGCTCCACGGCGATCGACACCGGGGCGATCTTCTTCGGCGACTTCGCGCTGACCGTCTCCTTCTCGGTCGCCATCCACCAGCCCATCGCGCCGAGCGCGACCGCGATCAGCGCCGCGGCGATCGCGAACGCCTGGATCGGGAAGCTGCGGCCCGCCGCCTTGGGGCGCGCGGTCTTGTTCGCGCCGGAAGTGTCGGCGAGCGCGCGCAGCAGGCCATCGGTGTCCTCGCCCGCGCCTTGCTCGAGGAGCGGTGACGTCCAGGCGACCGTGCTGCCGCGATCCTGGGGCGGCATGTTGCCCGTCGTGCGCCCCACCTCGCCGCGCACGACCTCGAACTTGCCGCGCGGGTTGGTCGACTTCGACGGTTCACCGGCCATCGCCGACTCGATCGGCGGCAGCGCGGGCACCGGGGTCGGCGTCAGCGCCGGCGACTCCGGCCACGACGCGTTACCGGTCGCGGATGCGGCGGAGAACGGGGTCGAGAACGGCGACGGCTGGGCGACGGTCCGCACCTCGTCGGCGCTGTCGAACACGCCGAACGCGTCCTCCTCCTTCGCCGCCTCCTCTTGCTGCGCGGGCCGCGAGGCGATCACGCTCGGCTCGGCGATCTCTTCCTCGGAGACTGCGACGTTCGGCGCGTCGAGCGCGCGATCCTCGCTGCCGATCGCGAAGTCGACGACCTCGATGAGGAGCGCGCCCTCCTCTTCTTCCTCGAGCTCCTTGTCCTCTTCCTGCCGCTCCCACGTGAACCGCGCGCGCATCAGGTCGGCGATCGCCTCGTCGGGAGCCGCTCCGATGCGCGAGAGCAGCGTCGCGAGCGCCTCGTACAGCTCGCCCGCGTCGACGAAGCGGCGCTTCGGATCCTTGGCCAGACAGCGGGCGAGGATCTCGTCGACCTCCCGCGCGATGTTGCGGTTGCTGCGGCTGGGCGGCACCGGGCGCACCCGCTGCACGCGCTCCAACGTGGCGAGCGGGGTCCGCGCGCGAAACGGGTTCGAGCCAGTCAGCAGCTCGTAGAGCACGGTGCCGAGCGAGAAGACGTCGCTGCGCGCATCGACACCCGAGCCGACCGTCTGTTCGGGCGACATGTACGCGAATTTTCCGCGGAGCGTCCCCGACTGGGTCTGCATGCCGTTGCTCTCGTTCATGCGGGCGACGCCGAAGTCGAGGACCTTGACCTGCCCGTCGTAGCCGACCATCACGTTGCCGGGGCTGATGTCGCGGTGCACGATGGCCAGCGGCAGCCCCGTGCTCGGATCGACCAGGCGATGCGCATGACCCAGACCCGCCGCGGCCTTCATGATGATGGTGAGGCCGATGTCGGGCGGGACCGGCGCGACCGGGCTCTCGGCGACGGCGCGGACCAGGTGCGACAGATCGCGGCCCCGGACGTACTCCATGGCCAGGTATTTGTGCTCGAGCTCCTGCCCAAACTCGAAGAGCTCGACGACGTTCGGGTGATGGATCGCCGAGGCGACGCGGGCCTCGCGGTCGAAGAGCTGCTCGCGCAGATCCTCGTGCTCCAGCGAGGGCCGCATCATCTTGATCGCGACCCAGCCCTGACTGGGCCCGCCGCGCCGCTTGGCGCGGTAGATCTCGGCCATGCCCCCGCGCGCGATGCGGCGCGTGATGACATACGGCCCGAATGCGACCGGCGAGCGCGACATCGTCGATCGGCGCCTCCCGGGGGGCGCCGCTTCCTCCTCTGGGGCCTCTCGCGCGGGGCATCCGCGGCGGTCCGGTCCCGGATCAGGAGGCTAGCGGCTAAGATCGGTGCGGTCTATCCGCAGGTCCTAAGGCGGCTGACCCTGGCCCTGGGGATCGCGCTGGCGCTGCCGGGATCGGCCGCGGCGCACAAGTTCGATCAGCCCAAATCGCTGCGGCTGGGCCTGCGGACCGACGCCATCGTGCTGGCGGTGACCTACGACGTCGATCCCGGGGATCCCTCCCGGATGCTGCGCGGCCTGTTCGATCGCGACGGTGATCTGCGCCTCGACAGCGCAGAACAGGCCAAATTGACCAAGTACCTGGAGGACACCGCGACCCTCTGGCTGAAGCTCGAGCTCGGCGGCGATCCCGTCGTTCTGCGCCGGAAGTCCCGCGAGACGAGCCCGCTCGACCTCCCCGTGGGGTCGTCGCAGACGATCGGAATCTCTCTGGTGTACACCGCATCGGTCACCGGGCCGCTCGGCCGGGTCCGCCTGACCGACCGCGACAAGGACGCCCGGATCGAGGTCCCGGTGGTGGTGGACGTCGGCCCTGGTTTGTCGATCCAATCTGCAAATCAAGGTGAATGGCACCCCCGCCTACGTCAGATCCACCGCGTGGTGCTCGACGCGAAGTTGGACCTCTCGCTCGACGTTCGCACCTCCGCGACTTGAACCCCGTCGAGGCTCGTGGTTTCTTGCGGCCCGGCATGGCGAAAACGATCCTGGTCGCCGACGACTCCAAAACGATCCGCCACGTCGTCCAGCTCACCTTTCAGGCCACCGAGTTCCGCGTGGTCGCGGTCGACAGCGCCATGGCGGCGGTCGAGCGTGCGCGGACCGAGCGGCCTGATCTCGTGCTCGCCGACATCGGGATGCCGGGCGTCGACGGCTACAGGCTGTGTCAGACGCTCAAGGCCGAAGGTGGAACGTCGCACATCCCGGTGCTGCTGATGGCGGGTGCGTTCGAGGCGTTCGACGAAGCGCGCGCGGCCACGGCGAAGGCCGATGGTCACATCAAGAAGCCGTTTGAGACGCAAAAGCTGATCGATCAGGTGAAGGCGCTGACCGGTACGGCCGCGACCGCGCCGATCGCCCCGACTTTTGCCGCCTCGCTCGCCGCGAAGTCGGTGGCCCCGCCGCCGCCCGCAGCGCAGTTCAAGGCCCCGGCGGTCGAGCCCGCGCAGGGCCGGTCGAGCTTCGATCCGTTCGGAGCCCCGCCCCCGAGCCTCGCCCCCGCGGCGGGCGCGACGCCGAAGAAGAACTGGGAAGAAGAGCCGATCGAAGAAGACGTCGGGATGGACGACGAAGGGATCAACGAGGCCGCCGTCGGCAGCCCCGGCTACGGTCCCGCGCTCGAGCCCCCGACGCCGCCCGACGCCGAGGCCATCGCCGCTCGCGGCAAGGTCGACGTCTGGGCCCTCCAGGACGAGGCGCCTGCGGGTGCTCGCCCGCAGGGCCGCACGACTTCGGATCTCGAGGCGCGACCGAGCGCCGCTGTCCGGCTCGCCCCGGCGATCGCGAACGCGGCCGCCCCGGCCGTGGCCGCGCAGGCTGCGGCGCTCGCGCCGGGCATCCCGCGCGACGTGCTGCTGCAGGCCGCGCGCGAGGTGATCGAGCAGATCGCCTGGGAAGTCGTTCCCGAGCTCGCCGAGACGATCATCCGCGAAGAGATCCGCCGGTTGCTCGCCGAGCGCGGTTAGTAGCTCTACCGCGAAGTTCTGACAGCTTCTCGCTCGGTCTCGCGGGAAGCCGACTCGCTTTTTCTTCCAAATCGCGTCTGCTTTCGTGCGGCTTCGTACGTCCGCTATTCGGACTTCAGCGCGAGCACGCGCTTGTAAGCTTCCTTTTTCGACAGACCGTGCGCTCCGGCGATGACGCGCGCGACCTCGCTCGCGGCGGCGCCGCTCGCCAGCAGGCGGCGGACGTCGGCGTCGACGTCCACCGGAGCTTCGTCTTTTGCGCCGGCGATCGGCGGGCCGATCACCAGCACCACCTCGCCGCGCGCGCCCTCGGCGTAGCGCTCGGCGAGCTGGCTGAGCGGCGCGCGGTCGAACGTCTCGAACTTCTTCGTCAGCTCGCGCGCGAGGCAGGCCGACCGATCGCCCAGCACGCGGCCGAGCATCGCCAGCGTCTCGCCGACCCGGTGCGGTGACTCGTAGATCACGATCGCCAGCGGCAGCGCGCGCAGCGGCGCCAGGAGCTCACGCTGCTCGGGCTCGTCGCGCGGCAAAAATCCCAGGAACACGAAGCGATCGGCCGGGAGGCCGGCGCCCGCGAGCGCCGCGAGCACGGCGCTCGGCCCGGGGATGGGAACGATCTCGATGCCCCGCTCGATCGCCTGCGCCACCAGCGGCGCGCCGGGGTCGCTGAGGAGCGGCGTGCCCGCGTCCGAGACCAGGCCGATGTCATCGCCGGCCGCGAGCCGCTCGACGAGCGCCGCGATCGCGCCCGCGTCGCTGTGCGCGTGGAGCGCGACGGTCGGCGTGGTGATGCCGTAACGATCGAGCAGCACCCGGCTGGTGCGCGTGTCCTCGCACGCCACCACCTTCACCTCGCCGAGGACCCGCGCGGCGCGGTGCCCGAGATCCTCGAGGTGCCCGATCGGCGTCGCGATCACGTAGAGGCGGCCGGCCACGCCGCATCAGAACATGGGCGCGCCTGGTCCGCGATGGAGCTCGCGCGCATCGAACGCGTTCTTGACGAGCACCAGATCGATCGGGCAGCCCTGGCGATCGACCACCACCTCGATCACATCGAAGCGCACGCCACCGCTGCTCGCGCGCGGAAATCTCGCCAGATATGCCAGAGCGGCGCGGGCCACAAGTCGCTGCTTCGCGCGTCCGACGGTCGCGGCGGGACGTCCGTAGGAGACGCTCCTCCGCGACCGCACCTCGACGAACACCAGGACGCCCCGATCGCGCGCGACGACGTCGATCTCGCCGCGAGCACCGCGCCAATTTCTGGTCACGATCCGGTAACCTTCGCGCAGAAGCAAAGCTTCGGCGTGATCTTCCTGTCGCTTCCCCTCCAGCTGCGTTGGGCTCGGCACGTCGTACGACGAAGCATGCTGCGTGCCTGCGATGCGAATGGAACGATTGTCGTGCGCCCACGGCGATCGTCCGATTCTCGATGCTGACATGCACGCGCGCGTTGACGAGCGGCACGAGACAGAGGATCGATCCGCTCCCCCCGAGCAACCATGCCGTCGCGGAAGAACGAAGTAGAAGACCGTCCGTCACTCGAACGGCTCGGCCCCAAGAAGCGCGAGCCGCACCGAGAGACGGCGCAGCACCAAGGCTCCCTCGAGGAGCTGATCGAGACGCGCCTGTTCGCGTACGTCGACACGCTCCAGGGCCATTTTCCGCGGGATTTATACGCCTTGATCATGCCCCAGCTGGAGCGGCCGCTGCTCCGCGTGGTGATGACGCTGGCCGAGGGGCGACCGACCGTCGCGGCGTCGATGCTCGGCATCCACCGCAACACCTTGCGCGCGAAGCTGCGCGAGCTCGACCTCGAGGAAGAGGTCGCCGCCGCACGTCCGCCGCGCCGATGATCGCCGGCGTCTACGCCATCGTCGATGTCACCGCGAACGAAGAAGCGCGGGCCCTACAGCAGCTCGATCTCTTGCTCGACAACGGCGTCAGGATCGTGCAGCTGCGCGCCAAGTCGCTCGGCGCGCGGCGCCTGCTCGCTTTGGCGCGCTCGTTTCGCGCGAAGTGCCCGACGCTGATCATCAACGACCGCCCCGACGTGGCGGTGCTCGCGGGCGCCGATGGCGTCCACCTCGGGCAGGACGATCTGGCGATCGCCGACGTGCGCCCGCTCCTCCCGCGCGGCATGATGGTGGGCGTGTCGTGCCACAGCATCGCCGACGTCGAGCAAGCGCTGGCCAGCGGCGCCGATCACCTCGGCTACGGGCCGGTGTTCGCGACCGCGACCAAGCGCGATCACGCGCCGGTAGTCGGCCTCGACGGCCTGCGCGCGGCGGTCGAGCGCGCCGGCGCGACGCCCGTCATCGCGATCGGCGGCATCGATCTGACCAACCTGGCGAGCGTCCGCGACACCGGAGCGAGCGCAGCCGCGATGATCGGCGCGCTGGCGCGTGATCCCGCGCTCGCCGCGCGTACCTTGATCTCTCTCTGGGGCGTGCGCACGTGAGCCCGCCGCGCATCATCACCACGCTCGACGAAGGGACATCGTTGCGGCGCGGCGTCCCCTTCCCCACCGTCGAGGCCAAGGCCGCCTACGCGCGCGCGATCGAAGACGCGGGCGGGCTACCGCTCCTGGTCGCGCCCACCGCCGCTCGCGCCGCGATCGACGCGATGCTCGATCTGATGGACGGGCTGGTGGTGACCGGCGGCGCGTTCGACATCCCGCCGTCGCTCTACGGTGTCGAGGCCACCGCC
>Ga0105048_10009126_pt1 | contig 15817 bp, 14 predicted proteins | sample MAT05_FD_78382 | JGI IMG/M metagenome (GOLD analysis project Ga0105048, IMG submission 78382) | Freshwater microbial communities from Lake Fryxell liftoff mats and glacier meltwater in Antarctica - MAT-05 | ecosystem: Environmental > Aquatic > Freshwater > Ice > Liftoff microbial mat | place...
ACAATCGGCGGCGGCATTCCCCGTTCGGCGCAGCCCCCGGCGAACTTCCCGAGCGGCAGGAACCGGCCGACCGCCACCGCACAGCCGCCGGGCTGGCTCTGCGCCGCGACAACTTCCAGGACATCGTGCCGCCGGGAGCGGCGCGCCACGAACGCCGAGCGCATCCGGATGCCGTTCATGGTCAGGCGAAGGACATGCTCGGGCAGCCCACGTTCGGGCTGTGTCCCGTGAGGTGCCACGTCAATTGCCCGGCGAAGCAGCAGCATCCGCTGCTCAGGCGAGGTTGGCCCATCCGTTGCCGCGTTGAGCTGTACTGTCACGATTGCCATCCGAGTCTGTCATGTCGCCGGTTGTGCATCACCCTTGAGTATCGGCGGGAACGCCCAGATGTGTAGGGGGCCACCATCAAGTGTTCCATGCATTTGTACGACAGATTTGATTGGTAGAGCGTCTGCCCGCGACACGGCGTGCATCCTGACGGTCGTGTGCGCGCTACACTGTTGCGTGGCCAGTCCTGATCGGAACACCGCGGACGGGCGGCTGCCGGAGGGTTGACGTGGAAGCGTCTGAGCGTTCAAGAGCAGACCAGGCGCAGGGCCAGGGGGCGGAAGACGAACTCGTCGCCAGCATGCGCGAGCAACTGGAAGACCTGTACGCGGATCGAGAACGGCTCGTCGAGGCGACCGGCCTCCTGACAACTGACGATATCATCGCGCTCATTGACGGCATGCGAACGCAGCTTGAAGCGCTCTATGCCGAGCGCGACGAGTCTGTCGTTCAGGGTTAACGGGGGAGAGACGTTGGAAGGGTACACGCAATCCTCGTTTGTGGCAGAGGACATCCTGTCGCGACTTGGCTCGTTGACGCGGCAGGACGTGGACGCACTCGACTACGGTGCCATCAAACTCGACGACGATGGCGTGATCCTGCTGTTCAACCGGTACGAGTCTGAGCTGACCGGGCTGGACACAGCCCGCACTGAGGGCCGGAAGTTCTTTACCCAGGTGGCACCCTGCACGAACAATCGCCTGTTCTACGGGCGATTTCAGGAAGGCATTGAGGACAACGAGTTGGACGCGGAGTTTAACTACACGTTCACCTACCGAATGCGCCCAGCCCTTGTACGGATCATGCTGCGCCGCGACCCCGAGACGCGCACAACCTGGATCTTCGTCAAGCGCCGGTAGGCCGGCTGCGCATCCGTGCGCTAGCCCGCGCGTGGCGCGCCGTCCGCCCGGATTGCCGTGTCATCCCTGCCACCGGACGGACAGGTCCGACGACTGCTCGTTGCCATACGCTGCGCCGGACTGTCAGGCATGGGTGAGGAAAACTCGGCATCTGGCCGTTCGGCGATCCCCCAAACGGTAGCCAAGCACGTTGTAGGAATGCAGGGGCAGGCTGATCCTGTGAGGACTGGAGGGACGATGCGGCTCTCGACGAGTTGCCTTCCCCGCCGTTCTCTGAGTGGGGTGCCGAGATGAGCATGACGATATCCGATTCCCACGCACCACAGGACGCGGACAGCGGTGTCGCGGCTGAGGTGCCCCCTGGCTGTGCCAGGCTTCAAGACTCGTCGCATGTCGCCTATGCCCTCGACCGTCGGCTCTGCTTCGCCTACGTGAACGCAGCCTGGGAGCAGTTCGCCAGGGAGAACGACGCATCGGCCGACGTGTTCGGCTCGCGGATCATTGGGCGCCCCTTCCTTGACGGGCTGCGCGAGCCTGAACGGAGCCGCTGGCAGACGATCCTGCTGGAGGTGCTTGACGGGCGGCGGGCACACTACGATGAAGAGATCCCGTGCGATGGGCCGGGCGTCACCCGACGGATCGTCATCACGGTGATGCCGACGCGCATGGCGACCGGCGAGATCGACGGCGTCCTGTTCACCAACTACGACGTGACGACCGCGCTTCAGCGGTCTGAAGACGAGCGACAGTTCCTCCAGGCCGTCGTCGATGCGATACCCGACCCGATCTTCGTGAAGGATGAGCACTACCGCTGGCTGCTGGGCAACACGGCTTCACGCGCGATGACCGGCTTCGGCGACCACGAGATCGACGGCAAGACCGACTACGACATCCTGCCGAGGGCGCAGGCCGACGTGTTCCGCGCCGAAGACGAGTTGACCCTGGCCTGTGGCATCGTCCGCGAAACAGAGGTGTCAATGCCGGGCACCAATGGCGAGCCGCACACGTACATCGCCAAGAACGTGCCCCTGGTCCTGCCGGATGGCAGCAAGTTGCTCGTGGGCGTCATCCGCGACATCTCGGAGCGCAAGCTCGCGGAGATTCGGCTGAACGAGGCGAACATCGCGCTTGAACTCGCGCTGCAACAGGCCCGCGAGCTTGCCGTCGCGGCGCAGGCCGCCGACCATGCCAAGTCGGCGTTTCTGGCAAACATGAGTCACGAAATCCGGACGCCGATGAACGGCGTCATGGGCATTGCGGAACTCTTGCTGGACACTGACCTTGACGACGGGCAACGCGAGTATGTGGGCATGATCCAGGATAGCGCCGACGCGCTCCTGACGGTCATCAATGACATCCTCGACTTCTCAAGGATTGAAGCCGGCCGGCTGGAACTCGAAACGCTCCCCTGCGACGTGCGCGCCGTGATCGACGGGACCATCGACCTCGTTGGCGGCACTGCCCAGGAAAAGGGCCTTGAAGTCATCGTCGATGTCGCACCTGAGCTGCCGCTTGCGCTGCTTGGCGACCCGAACCGCCTGCGCCAAATCCTGCTGAACCTGGTGGGCAACGCCATCAAGTTTACGGCCGCTGGCACGGTCCAGGTCAGCGCCGGCCCGGTGAGCGAGGGCGATGCCGGGCTGCTGGTCCGCTTTGCGGTCCGCGATACCGGCATCGGCATCGCCCCGGATGTGCAGGGCCGGCTGTTCACCTCGTTTACACAGGCGAGCAGGTCAACGACCCGGCAGTACGGTGGAACCGGCCTCGGGCTGGCAATCTCGAAACGGCTGTCCGAGTTGATGGGCGGCGAGATCGGCATCGAGAGCGCACCGGGAGTCGGCTCGACGTTCTGGTTCACCGCGCGACTTGCACGCGGCAGCGCCGACGCCACTGGGCGCGGTCCGCTCGCGTTGTGCCCCGCTAAACGTGCCGACCTTCGCATCCTCGTCGTGGACGATCACGAGACGAACCGCTTGATCCTGGAACGCGAGCTTGACGCCCTCGGCATCCATGCCGACAGCGCCGCTGATGGGCCGGAGGCGTTGCGACTCCTGCAGGCGGCGGCGCGGGGCGCGCAGCCCTACACGGTGGCGCTGCTCGATCATCTGATGCCGGCGATGGACGGCTTTGATCTCGCGCGGAACATTCATGCGGTCGCTGATCTTGCTGCAACGCGACTCGTCCTGCTCAGTTCGGACGGCGGCTCGGAGCGGGAGGCCTATGCTACGGGCTTCGTCGCACGTCTGAACAAGCCCATCCGCCGCACCCAGCTCCGCGCAACCCTCCAGGCGGTCCTGGGCCTGTTGCCGGCTGCCGACCCTGGCAGCGCCCGGCCGGGCGGCACGTCCGCGCCTGATCGGACGGTTTGGCCCAGAATCCTCGTCGCCGAGGACTCGACCATCAACCAGCGGGTGACGCTGGCCATGCTGAAGAAGCTTGGGTTCGAGGCCGATGTCGTGCCCAACGGACGGGAAGCCATCGCGGCGATGCGTCGTGGTTCCTACGGTGCCGTGCTGATGGACTGCCAGATGCCGGTGATGGACGGCTTCGCAGCAACGGCTGCAATCCGCCAGGCCGAAGTCGATCAGCGGCACGTTCCCATCATCGCGTTGACCGCAGGGGCGGTCCTTGGCGTCCGCGACCAGTGCATTGCGGCCGGGATGGACGACTATCTGACGAAGCCGATTCGCAGCATTGATCTCGACCGGACGCTTCGACGGTGGATCGCCCCTGGTGCAGCGGGCACGCTGGCCGAAGCGCCCGACCTCTGCGAACAGGCGGCAGAACGCGAACCCGTGCTCGATCCTGGCAGCCTCGCAGCGTTGCGCGAGATCCAGGAGCCGGGCGAGGGCGACATCCTCGTGGAATTTGCGGCACTCTTCCTCGCTGAAGCGCCAGGGCTACGCCAGCGGATCGCTGAGGGCATCGCGCAGGCAGACGCTGGAAGGATACGATTCGCAGCCCATCGCATGCGGGCGGAAGCAGGAACCTGGGGGGCGCATCGCCTGGATCGCATACTCGGCCAGATCGAGGCGCTCGGTGCGGCCGGAAGCGTCGTGGTGCCCGATGCGCTCGTCGGTGAACTCGATGCCGCACTTGATGAGACGCTGGCGGCGCTCGGACGCATCGGCGAGATCGCATGACGGGGACCGCACGGCGACGCTGATCGCTCGTCGCTGCGCGTCGCCGACCGATAGGGACAGCGGCGTCAGCACCCGCCGTCGTTTGGGCACCGGCGCGCGCCGCGCGACTACACTCCTGGCACGCGTGGCCGAGCAGGGAGTGTGATGGGCCAGATCTTTAGCCGGATGCAGTGGCGGATCGCCATTCCGTACACGCTGCTGATCGGCGCGTGCCTGTTCGGCCTGAGCGCGTACCTGGCGGCGTTCCTGAGCCGGGTACAGGTGGACGCGCTGCGGACGCGACTGGCCTCCGAAGCGCAGCTGGTGGGCGAGGCCGTGCTGCCAGCCCTCCTGACGGCCGGCAGCGCCGCCCTGACGCCCGCCGAGATGACATCGCTGCGAACGCAGGTGCAGCGGCTGTCGCAGCAAACCGATACGCGTGTCACTATCGTAGACCGGCGCGGCGTGGTACTGGCCGATTCCGCCGCCAACCCGGCCACCATGGAGAACCACGCGGCACGCCCGGAGATCGCGGAGGCGCTGGCGAACGCGGGCGACTCGGCTGTGACGCGGATGAGCGCGACGCTGCGCGAGAATGAGTTGTACGTGGCGACCGCCGTGACTGGTGGCGACGCGGTGCTCGGGGTGGCGCGGCTGGCGGTGCCGCTGGATGCGGTCAACGCGACCATCCGCCAGGTGATGCTCGTCGTCGCGGCGGCGCTGGTTGCCACGATCAGCGTGGCCGTGGGGCTGGCGCTGTGGATCGCCGGCTACGTCACCCGCCCGCTGCGCCGCCTGACGACGGTGGCCGACGAGGTGGCGCGCGGCAGCCCGCTCCACACCCTGAGCGTGCCGCACGAGGGCGAGGTCGGCCGGCTCGCCGAGGCGTTCAACCAGATGGCCGACCGGCTACGCTCGCAGATGCTCAGCCTGTCCCATGAGCGCGACGTGCTGGCAAGCGTGCTGACCAACATGACGGATGGCATCGTGGTGGTGAGCCAGGCCGGGGCCGTGGTGATCGCCAACGAGGCCGCCCGCCGCCTGCTGGACATGGTGGAAGCGCCGGAGGGGCTGTCGCTGGCCCGGGCCGTCCGCGACCACGAGATTTGCGGGGCGCTAGACGAAGCGTTGGCGCACGGCACCCGCCGCACCGAAGTCCGGCGGGCGGGGAGTTCGGCGCGGCACTTGCGGGTAGCAGCGGCCCCGTTGCGCGAAGGCGCGGGAGGGCTGCTGGTACTGCGTGACGTGACCGAGGAACGCCGCGTGGAGAACCTGCGCCGCGACTTCGTGGCGAACGTCTCCCACGAGTTACGAACGCCCATTGCGGTCCTCAAGGCGCTGGTGGAGACGCTGGAGGACGGCGCGCTGGACGACCCGCCGGCCGCCCGCGACTTCCTGCGGCGCATCCACGTCGAGGTGGACGGCCTGGCGCAACTGGTGGCCGAACTGCTGGAACTGTCACGGGTGGAGAGCGGGCGCGCGCAACTGAAGCTCGAAGCGGTGGAGCCGGACGAACTGGTGCAGTCGGCCGCCGAGCGATTGCAGCCGCAGGCGGAGCGTGTCGACATCCGCCTGACCTGGGACGCCGACCCAGAACTGTCGCCGGTGCTTGCCGACCGCACGCGCGTGGAGCATGTGTTGCTGGCGCTCGTCCACAACGCCATCAAGTTCACGCCGCCCGGCGGCACCATCCGCGTGGCGGTACGGGCAGAAGGGGCGTTCGCGCACTTCACCGTCGAAGATACCGGCATGGGCATCCCCGAAGAGGACGTGGTACGCATCTTCGAGCGGTTCTACAAGGTGGACCGCGCGCGGGCAGCAGTTGGCACCGGTCTGGGGCTTGCCATCGCCAAACACGTGATCCAGGCACTCGGCGGGCGCATCTGGGCGGAGAGCGAGATGGACCATGGCACGACGGTCCACTTCACGCTGCCCACGGCCACCGGTGCGCCCGGCGGCCAGCTCGCCGGCATCGCCGCCCGCTACTGACCCCGGCGCGCGGGCCGCACCCAAGAGGAGAAGCGCACGTAGGCGGAATAGGCCCGCGTGATGGCCGCCTGGATGGTCGCCGTGTGGACGGTCTGCTCAGTGATCATCATGGCTGGTCAGGCTTCGGGGGCGGGGGATTGGGCGGGGTTGGTGAGGCTGGCTTGCGCGTGTTCCGCTTGCGGGCCGCCGCCAACTGGATGCCGCCAGCGTCGCGGGCCATCATCAGCACCACGACGGCCCGCCGGAACCGCTCCCAGTAGAGATCACTGGCCTGGATCCCGGTTGCGTCGGCAAGCGCTGCGATCCACGGGCGGGTGCCACGCGCCGGGTCCCACCGGTCAACCAGCTTGATCGCCTGGGCGACGGTCTCGCTGAGCACCTCGTCGGCGAGGTCCGGGACATCTTGCCGTCGGTCTGCAAGGTGAAGTTTCCAGACGAGCATCTGAACAGTGATGCGCAGCCGGGGGAACTCCTTCGTGATCGCTGCCCCGAGCGCGTCCACAGGCGACGTGGCGGCACCCGCCTCCGCGAGTGTCGGCGGATCAGCACTTGTCAACAGCCAACCCCCTTGATCGTGCTTCTCTTCTGCCCCGCATGGTCGCACCGGAGCGCGCCATCGCGGCTCCGCACACGTCGGCAACGGTCTGCTTACCGATACAGGTACGCCGGACGCCGGATTGTTACAGCGTCATGCGCGGATGTTCGGGCGAGATTCCGGGCCACCCTAAAGGCGAGCCTGATGCTCGCGCGTTGCTGCTCGGGTGGTACAGGGCATGGCAGAGGCCGGTCCGGGGTGGGAGGACACAGACGCGGCTGTGGCGTCGTTGCGAGTTGAACGCTGCCGCATGGTGCGTGTGGGGCTGCCGGCCGAGTACGATAGGGCAAGGAGATCATTCGGGGGGAACTGCATCTTGAACACGATGGATCGCGCCGGAACGGCCAGTCAACCGCAGGAGGCCGACACGGCAACGATGCGGCCGGCAGTCCGGGCCGCGCACCTGTTGACCTACGACTTTCTGGCCTGGGTTGCTGGCCGCCCGCGCACCTACGCGGAGGTCATGGTAACTTGGCAGACTCACTGCCCGCGCCTCTCGATCTGGGAAGATGCGCTTGACAATGGCCTCGTCACGTCGGCGCGCAGCGAGCAGGCGGCGGGGCAGGTGCTGGTGACCCTGACGCCGCGCGGCCAGGCGATGCTGGACAGCCGGCGCTAGAGATCGGCCCAAGCCGGCCAACGCCAACACTGTAGGCGGGGCTTTCAAGCCCCGATTGGCTGCGGTTCGAACATCTGACAGGCTCCCACACATGCCTCGTAGATTGACACTGTCGAACGGCCCGACCTACACTGGCTTCGGCGCACCTTCAGAATGTACGCTTTGTTTGTGCCGCTCCAACGGAGGGGCGTGTAACCCAATCAACCGTGGTCTGCTGCCATGACGGCAGTGGGGGTGACTGCGTTGACTACTCGATCCAGTGATGGGCGTGTTCGTGTTGGCGTGATCGGCGCCGGCAGCATCGCCCAGATGATCCACTTGCCGTACCTCCGCGACCTCGCGGATATGTTCGAGATCACCGCACTGTGTGACATCGCGCAGGATACGCTCGATGCCGTCGGGGCGCTATACGGCGTGTCGCCGGAAGAGCGGTACGTAGACTACCGCGACCTCTGCGCCAGCGAGCAGGTCGATGCCGTGCTGATCTGCCCGAACGGCTCGCACGTGCCGCAGGCCATCGCGGCGCTGGAGCACGACAAGCACGTCCTGGTCGAGAAGCCGCTCTGCTACCAGCAGGCCGACGCCGATGCGTTCGTCCGGGCGGCGCAGGCCGCCCGCAAGCGCTCTGGCGCGGTCACGCTGATGGCGTATATGAAACGGTTCGATCCCGGCTACCAGTACGGGCAACGGCTGGTCCGGCCACTGGCTGACGCCGGGCGGATGCGGTTCGTGGACGCCCGCCACATCCACAGCCAGAACGAGTTGTACATGGCGCACCTGCCCGTGTTCCGGGGCACCGCCATCGCGCCTGGTGTGATCGACCGCCTGAACCGCGAACATGAGGCCGACATTGACGGCGCGCTCGGGGCCGACGCCAGCCCGGCGCTGCGGCGGGTGTTTCGCGGCATGATGGGGTCTTCCGTCCACGACATCTACAGCCTCAACGGGCTGCTCGGCCGCCCCGAGGAGATCGTCGCCTCGGAGACCTGGGACAACGGCCGCTGCTGGAGCGCCATCTTTCGGTATCCGCACGGCGTCCGCGTGAACTACGCCTGGATCGATATTCGCGCGGTGCGGGCGTTCCACGAGGAGTTTGCCTGCTACGCTGACGACGGCCGCGTCACCATCACCTTCGAGCAGCCGTTCCTGGTGTCCGGTGCCACGCGGGTGAAGGTGCAGGGTATGGAGCCGTCACCGTCGCCGCTCGCACCGCACGGGCGGGCCGCTGGCGACCTGGGCTGGGACGATCCCGGCCCGCCGCACGCCGACCGGCTGGTCACGCCGTCGTACGCCAACCAGTACAAGCGCGAATGGCTGCACTTCCACGCCTGCATCACCCAGGGTGTCGAGCCGCTGGTTGGACCAGAGGAGGCCCGAGACGATGCGGCCTTCATCGTCGAGTGGGCACGGGCCACCCGCGCCCTGGCCTGACTGATTCGCTGACGGTGCGCCTCGATGACCGACTGATCGCCTATCTCCAATTCCCATCCCGCCACAGAGCGATTGTACTTGCCAAAACCTTGATGACGGCTGCTCATCGCGATTTGGCGATGCTCAGTGGTCATTGACGGTAGTTCACGGCCTCGTTCGGTTGTGGAGGTGACGAGCGCGGCGCATTCGCACCGGTTATGCGGCGCGTTGTCGCGCCGTTAGGATGGTCGAGCAGGAGGGGCAGCGCCGGCGGGTGCCCGTCAGATTTCTGTAGTCTCTCATCGGGGTCAGATTCCGACGCCGTGTTTCCGGCTCAAGAGCATTCGAGAGCCCAAACCACGATGAATGAGCGGCGCGCGGTCACGCCCATCGCCTCGGCAACTGGCCGGTGGCTGGTTCGGGTCGGCGTTTCGCGGCGCGGAGCACCCCGCTGTCTCCTGGTCAAGCCGAATGCAGAAATCTGACGGGCACCCGCCGCAGCGCCGCTTGGGGGCAACGCAGCCTCCCAGGCCAGCACGGTGCGCCACAGCCCGACACCAAACGCCACGCACCATATGGCCGTCGCCTGCAGGTACCAACGGCCCCCGATTGCGGGAAACAACCAGCGCGCCACCATCGCGCCGCTGACCGAGAACAGGAACCGGCCGCCGCGCGCGGCCAGGGTCCAGCCCAGGAACGGCCCAAGCGCGATGCCCTGGCTCCCGGCCAGCCGTGCGAAGACCTTGTACGGCACGCCAGACGGCGGCTGCCGGAGGACGCCGCGTGCGCCGGCGCAGGTCAGCCAGCGCGCTGCCGCCTGCACCATCGGCCGGCGCACCAGTGGCAGGGCCACAACGGCAGCCTCGTCTGGCCGTGACCGACCGATGCAGTAGCTGACGGTGCCGCCAACCAGTGTGCCTAGCGCCGCGCCCACCACCAGCCGCCACCACGAGCGCGGCCGACGCGCCACCAGCGGGACCAGCAGCGCGTCCGGCATGATCGGCCATACGGTAGCCTCTGCTAGCGCCCACACGAACGCCAACAGCATGGTCACCGGCGCAGGCCTAGCCGCTTTGCTTCCTGCTCCAGAATGCGCCGCGTGATCGCGACCGTTGATGCGTAGGTGGAGTCGATGCCTTCGAAGGAGAGTCGGCGGCTGCCGAGCGTCCGTGCGCGGGTGTACGGCGTGTCCGACGCGTAGTGAATGAAGCCTACGTCGATGGACAGATCACGGAAGTGGACGGCGTCGTCCAGCGGGTGCCGCTCAGGATACGTGGCCTCGTACAGTGCGCTCAGGTACGGCCCGGCCTCCATCTCGACCACGGTGTACGCCTCGCGGTAGAACAGTTCCAGATACTCGCGGTTCTGCAAGAAGGTGCCGCGCACGGTGACGGCCTTCTGTCGATCAAGCGCGGCACCGCGCTCCAGCCACGGCGCAACTTCGTCGTACCCAAACGCATTGTTGAACGAGTAGACGTTGCCAGTGTGCTCATCAAAGACCTCATCCGCCAGCAACACGTCGCCAACCGCGCCGTTCAGCGTGGCGGCCTTGCCCAGCACGTAGAAGCCCCGTAGGTCGGACAGCCGCTCGGCCACCTGCCGCGCGATGTAGTAGGCGGCCATCCCGAGCGGATAGTCCACATTCAGGATCACGGCGTTGGTCTTGCCGAGCACTGACGCCAGCTCGTCAAGGCGAGGGTCCAGGTCTTCGGGGCGCACCCGGCTCAGATCGACCACCTGCACCAGGACGTCGAAGCCGCTCGTTGGCGGAATCGTCGTGATCCCGCGCTCGGCCTCCTCAGCGGCGCGGCGCTGCTTCACGGACAGGTCGTCGTGGGCGGCGTGCCAGAGGCGGGCGGCATAGTACAGCACGTTCTCGGGATTCGAGTAGCTGCGGGCGCGGCGCAATGCCTCGATCTCAGCAGCGGCGGCACCGTCGCGCGTCGATTCCAGGAAGCGCCACAGCGTCTCGGCCCGCCGCCGCACGTAGCCGGACAGCAAATTAACGATACTGTGCGGGTTGGACGAGACAAAGTAGACTGGCCGATCCGTCAGGCCATGCTCGGTGAGATACTGCCCGATAGGCTGCCACCAGCGGTCCACAAGCCGCGCGTACCCGACGTGCGTGCCGCCGAGCATGCGGACGCGCAGGTCTTTTGGGGCTGCTGCCAGCATCTGGAGCATCGTCCAGAGTTGCCCGCCCCAGATCTGTTGCAGACGCGCCCAGTCCTCCGGCGGCAGCAACAGCCGCTCGCCCAGGTCGGCCGGCTGCCAACCGTCGGGCGGTGTCTCACGGGCGAGTTGTGCCCGCAGTCCGCGGTCGGCCTGGATGACCCGGTGCAACTTGTTCCACTCGATTTGATAGGCCACCAGCGTCGGGATAACATCGTCAAGGTCGGAAGTGGACGAGATGGTCACGGCCAGCGTCTCGGCACTGTTCCAATGCCACAGTCGCCGGCGGCCAGGAGCGGACACCGGCTGCCAGCCGGCGATGCCGCCCTCGATGGCGGTAGCAAGCTGCTCCGGCAGTTGCTCCAGCACCACGCGCTCAACCGACGAGATGCACGCGGGGAGCCGCTGCACGGCGTAGATGAACGCGCCTGCGTCCGGGTACTCGGAGGCGGCCCCGGGGTGCAGGCTGGAACCGACGCCCTGATGCGCGGCCTCGAATGCCCGGACAGGGATGTCGCCGGGCGTCCGGAGGATCGTGGTGTAGGTGCGGACGTACAGGTTGACGGCGTCGCGGCCGACAATCGGGTCGCCCTCGGCCGCGCGGGCCACCTGCCCGAGCCGTCCCTCAGCCGCCGTCGCCGAGCGTGGCCCCATCGCCGGCCGCGGTTGGTCCGCCCGTCTCATCGCCGCCCCTTCACCAGTGTCCGCGCCGTCATGTGGCTGCCCCCGTTCGGCCCGTCGGTCAGGCTCAAGTGTTTACCCGACCTGGGGCGGTCGCGGTATCCGCTGGCCGCCCATCGTGCATACTCGCGGACCGTCCTACCGGCCGCGCTGCCCGTGCCAGCCGCTTCACACCCTCAATGATGCGCGCTTCGTCAAGCGCAGCGTAACCGAGCATCAGGCCGGGGCGTCGCACGGTGCCGAGATAGTACGGATCGAGCGGCGGCGCGGCCACCCCGAGCGCCGCCGCCGCCTGCGACAGCGCGACGGCATCGGCTGACGGCGGCAGCCATCCTACAAGATGCAGGCCAGCACCGTCGCCCCCCGGCGTCATGATGTCCCCCAGGTACGTTTGGATCGCCCCGAGCAGCGTGTCGCGCCGCGACTGGTACAGGCGGCGCATCCGGCGCAGGTGCCGCTCAAAGTGTCCCTCCACGATGAAGTCGGATAGCACCTGCTGATCGAGCGTTGCCGTCTGGCGGTCGGCCAGCCACTTTGCCGCCACGAACGGCTGGACGAGGTGCGGCGGCAACACCACGAAGCCGACGCGCAACGGCGGGAACAGCGCCTTCGAAAAGCTGCCGACGTAGGCGACGACGCCGTGCGTATCGAGTCCCTGGAGCGACTCGAGCGGCCGGCCCGTGTACCGGAAGTCCGAGTCGTAGTCGTCTTCGACTAGCAGCGCTCCGCGCCGGGCGGCCCACTCCAGCAGGCGCAGGCGGCGCGGCAGACTCAGCGTCGCGCCGGTCGGGAACTGGTGCGAGGGCGTGACATAGACGAGGCGCGGGGCGGCCGGGTCATCGGGCGCGGGCAACTCGGCCACGTCCAGGCCATCGTCGTCCACCGGCACCCCCCGGACGTTCATGCCGTGCGCCCGCAACGCCAGCGCAGCGCCCGCGTAACCAGGTTCTTCGAGGGCGGCGTGGTCACCGGGGTCCAGCACCAGTCGAATCAGCAGGTCCGCGCCCTGCTGCGACCCGTTCACCACCACCACCTGCTCGGCGGTGCAGCGGACGCCGCGCGTTTGCCCCAGGTGCGTCGCCACGGCTTCACGGAGCGGTCGGTAGCCGGCCGGGTCGCCGTAGGAGGCCAGCTCTATCGAATGGTCGCGGACCTGCCGCGAGGTGAGCCGTCCCCAGACCTGGCGCGGGAACGTGTCCCAATCTGGACGGCCCGGCCGAAAGTCGTAGGGCAGCGCGCCGTACCGCTCGGCCACACGGCCATCCGCGCCCCAGACCAGCCCGTGCACCGCCGCCATCCGACCGCCCCACACCGAGAGGCCGGCCTGCCCTGCATCCGTTCGGCCCTGAATCTCGGTCGGCGGGCCGGCATCGTCGCCAGGAACGGTGCTGCCTTCCCCGCGCGGCACCGCCGGTGTCGGATGATCAGCGTCGCGGCTGCCGTGCACGGGCCGTAGCTGCGGGCGGCGCGCGGCGATCAGCGCCTCGTCGGGAATCTGCCGCGAGACGAACGTGCCGTCCCCCTGGCGCGCCTCGGCGTACCCCTCAGCCACCAACTGGTCGTACACCAGCACCACCGTCGTCCGCGACACCGCGAGTTGCGTCGCGAGGAGGCGCGACGGCGGCAGGCGCTCGCCGGGGCGCAGCCGCCGCGCCAGAATATCGTCGCGCAGGCGCGTGTAGATCTGCTGCTGCAAAGAGAGCGCACCGCGCTCGTCCAGCGGGATCGCTAACGCCGTCGCCATCGCTCCTCCTGTCGACGCTTACCTCGTGGCACGCGAATTGGTATGATGGTATCACAGAGAATTGGCCCTTGTACCAGTCCAGTTCGCTTTCGTATGGTCGTTTCATCGCATCGGGGCCGTCGCACGCCGCCGCATGCGGCGCACCGCACCCGAACCGCACGTTACCGCTGGGAAGGACTCGGCCATGCAAGAAGCGACGTTCACAGTCAAGAAGGGCCTGGCTCAGATGCTCAAGGGCGGCGTCATCATGGACGTTGTGACGCCGGAGCAAGCGAAGATCGCCGAAGATGCCGGCGCCTGTGCCGTCATGGCCCTGGAGCGCATCCCGTCCGAGATCCGCAAGCACGGCGGCGTTGCCCGGATGAGTCCGCCCGAACTGATCGAGCAGATCATGGAGTCCGTCAGCATCCCGGTCATGGCGAAGGCACGCATCGGACACTTCGTCGAGGCGCAGATTCTCGAAGCGCTCGGTGCAGATTACATCGACGAGTCCGAGGTGCTGACGCCGGCCGACGAAGAGCACCACATCAACAAGCACGACTTCAAGGTGCCGTTCGTCTGCGGCTCGCGCGACCTGGGCGAGGCCCTCCGTCGCATTGGCGAAGGCGCAGCGATGATCCGCTCGAAGGGTGAGCCGGGTACCGGCAACATCGTGGAAGCCGTGCGCCATCTGCGCTCGATTATCGGTGCAATCAAGCGCCTGAGCGTCATGGGGCCGGACGAGTGGATGGCCGAGGCGAAGAAAATCGGTGCGCCATACGAGCTCGTCCGCGAGGTCGCCCAGGAGGGCAAGCTGCCGGTCGTGCTATTCTGCGCCGGCGGCGTTGCCACCCCGGCCGACGCCGCACTGGTGATGCAGCTTGGCGCAGAAGGCGTCTTCGTCGGCTCGGGCATCTTCAACGCGGAGAACCCGTCGAAGACGGCGCTGGCCATCGTCAAGGCGACGACCCACTTCCGCGACGCTGGCATCATCGCCGAGGTCTCGAAGGGGCTGGGCGAGGCAATGTCCGGCATTGAGGTCAGCGCGATCCCCGAGCGCGAGTTGATGGCGACGCGCGGCTGGTAGGCCAGGAGCGAGAAGCGAGAAGCCAGGATCAAGAATAGTGGTCCCTCACCCCCAACCCCTCTCCCACAAGTGGGAGAGGGGTTGGGGGTGAGGGTTCCTCGTGCCAGCCCGCAAGGAGGGCTCATCTACCTATGACCGACTTCGCCTCACTCACCATTGGCGTGCTGGCGCTGCAAGGTGCCTTTATCGAGCACGTCCAGATGCTCCAGAGGTTGGGCGCGCAGACACGCGAGGTGCGCCTGCCCAGCGACCTGGACGGTCTTGACGGCCTCATCATTCCCGGCGGCGAGAGCACGACCATCGGCAAACTGCTCGTCGCCTACGATCTCCTCGCACCCCTCCGCGCGCTGGTCGACTCGGGCTTTCCAATCTACGGCACCTGCGCTGGCACGATCTTGCTCGCGAAGGACATCGGCGGGCTGGATCAGCCGCTGCTTGCCACGATGGATCTCGTCGTCAAACGCAATGCGTTCGGCCGGCAACTTCAGAGCTTCGAGACAGACGTGCAGATCGTCGGCCTGGGCGATGCGCCGTTCCGTGCCATCTTCATCCGTGCACCGGCCATCACGTCAGCGGGGCCAGGCGTCGATGTCCTCGCCAGCCTGGACGACGGAACCATCATCGCTGCGCGTCAGGGCAGCCTGCTGGTGAGTTGCTTTCACCCCGAACTGACTGACGACGACCGCTTCCACCGAGCATTTCTGGAGCAGGTCGCAGCGTATCACGCCGAGCCGGCAGCGTCGGCAAACACGTCGAGCGCGCCGGCCGATGCCGTCGCTGCAACCTGACCCACGCGACTGCCCGTGCAGCTATCGGACCTAGCGACCGCCCGGCCGCGTCGTCACCGACGACGGCGCGCTATCAGTGCGGGACGAGGTGCCCGTCCCGCCCGTCATCCCGGGGCGCCCCGCACGCTGCTTCTGCCTGGCGGCCTCAAGCCAGCCGCGCGCCTGCATCAGCCACCCGACGTTCAGCATCAGCAGCAGCCCGCCGACGACCAGCGCCAGGAAGAACTGGGCCCAACTCGGCAACGCCTGTAGTGCATCCATCACGGGCCTCCTTCAGTCAGCGACCACCTACACAAGAAGTGTACCGCTTCGCCGGGCTGCACCCATGATTGACTCGTGTCATCAGGCACCCAGCACTTACGCGGACCGCAACGTCGGATCGAGCATGTCGCGGACCCAGTCGCCGCCCCGGCTGATCGCCAGCGTCGTCATCATGATGGCGAT
>Ga0105048_10009129_pt1 | contig 15815 bp, 13 predicted proteins | sample MAT05_FD_78382 | JGI IMG/M metagenome (GOLD analysis project Ga0105048, IMG submission 78382) | Freshwater microbial communities from Lake Fryxell liftoff mats and glacier meltwater in Antarctica - MAT-05 | ecosystem: Environmental > Aquatic > Freshwater > Ice > Liftoff microbial mat | place...
GCGTGTGGCGGCGTAGTCGCGCGCTGCGGTGTAGATGCGGAGGGAGGTGCTGCGCACCTCGGCCGCGCGCGTGGCGCCCAGCAGCACTTCCAGCTGCGCGAACGAGATGTTCTCGTCGTGGTCGCCCACCGCAGCCTTGGTCGCCGGCGTGAAGATGGGCTCGGCCAGCGGCGTGGTCATGGTCAGGCCTGCGGGCAGCGGCATGCCGCAAATGGTGCCGCTCTTGGCGTATTCCTTCCAGCCCGAACCCGCCACATAGCCGCGCACCACGGCCTCGCAGGGCACCGGCGTCAGGCGCTTCACCAGCATGCTGCGGCCTTGCACCTGCGCCACTTCGTCAGGCGCCACCACGCTTTCGGGCGCGTCGCCGGTGAGGTGGTTGGGCACGGTGTTCTTCAGCAGGTCGAACCAGAACAGCGCCATGCCGGTGAGCAGCCGGCCCTTGCCGGGCACGGGGGCCTTCATCACCACGTCGAAGGCACTCAGGCGGTCGCTGGCCACCATCAGCAGGCGGTCGGTGCCGACGGCATAGAGGTCGCGCACCTTGCCGCGCGCGATGAGGGGCAGCGAGTGCAGCGTGGTGGTCTGCACGGCGGGGCCAAGGCTTTCCAAGGTGGGCTGGGTCATGAACGGGGCGGCTGGGTGGGGGGCGGCTTGGGCCGTGGCAATGAGCGAGGCATTTTGCGGCCAGCGGCACAGACCCGACACAGACCCGGCACAGACCTTCAGGCGTGGCTCAGGACCAGCGTTCCAGCCGGTCGCGCAGCGCACCGCCCAACGCCGGCAGGCGCCAGGTGGTGGCGCAGCCCTCGTGCGCGGCGTAACGGCTGCCCAGGTTCGTCAACACGGCCACCAGGTAGTGCGCGCCGTTGGCGTTCACGATGCCGGCGTCGGATGCGTAGTTCTCGGTGGTGCCGGTCTTGTGCGCGAAGCTGGGCGCATCGGGCAGGCCGCGCACCCATCCGGGTTTGTGGCGCAGGCTGCCCGAGGACAGCACCTCGTCGATCTTCTGCCGCCGCAGCACGGCGTGCACTTCACCGCGCGCTGCGTCGCTGAGCAGGCGCGTGCCGAAGGGCAGCCAGGGCGTGGGCGGCGCGGCGGCGTCCAGCAGCCACAGCAGGCGCACGGTGTCCCAGGCCGTCATGTGGATGTGGCCGACGCCGGCGCCGTCGCCATTGCGCCAGCCGCCGTCGGGCTTCGTGTCGTTCAACTGCAGCGTGCCGAGGCCCAGTTCGGCCAGGCGCTCGTTCAGCAGATGCACGGCGCCGGCGGCATGCAGCAGCGCCACGCACTCGGTGGTGGCGTCGTTGTCGCTGACGGTGATCATCGGCTCCAGCGCTGCCGGCCAGGCGGGGATGAGCCCGCGGTCCAGCGCCAGGCCCAGGCCCACCGCCACCAGCAGCTTCAGCAGCGACGCCGGATAAGGCGCCGGAAAGCGGCAAGCCCCTGCGGCGGCGTGGGCGCCCGCCAGCGTCTGCCAGGGCAGCGCGGCCCAGTCGGCATCAGGCGCCCACGCGATGGAGCTGCCATCGGGCCCCTGCAGGTCTTGCAGGTACTGGATGTTCTGCACCGCGCCGGCCTCGCGGCCGATGTGCGCGACCACGCCTTGCGGGTGTTCACGCGAGAACAGCACGTTGGCCCAGCGCGGCGGCTCGTCGGGCGGGAAAGCCACCACGGCCAGGTCGATGCTGGGGTGCACACCCACCGCCGCGCCCTGCCGGGCGGGGTCGGGCGTGGCGGCAAAGTCCTGCGCCAGAACGGTTTGACGCAGGGTTTCGGCAAAAGCAGTGTGAACTGGCATGGGCGCCATCTTGACGGGTTCAGGCGGTGGCTCTTGTCGCGACCCCATCCGCCGCCCTGTCCGCCACAACATGGCACGCCACCAAGCGCCCTGCCACCGGCAGCAGCGCGGGCGTTTCGACCCGGCAGCGCGGCTCGGCCAGCGGGCAGCGCGTGTGAAAGGCGCAGCCGGTGGGCGGGGCCAGCGGGCTGGGCATTTCGCCGCGCAGCGGCACCCGCTGGCGGCGGTCTTGCGCGTGCAGTGCCGGCACCGCCGACAGCAGCGCCTGCGTGTACGGGTGCAGCGGCGCTTTCAGCACCTGCGCCTTCGGGCCTTGTTCCACCGCGTTGCCGAAGTACATCACCATCACGTCGTGCGCCACGTGTTCCACCACCGCGAGGTTGTGGCTGATGAAGACATAGGCCGTGGCCGTGGCCTCCTGCAGGTCCATGAAGAGGTTCAGGATCTGCGCCTGGATGCTGACGTCCAGCGCCGAGGTCGGCTCGTCGGCCACCACCACGGCGGGCTGCAGCATCATCGCGCGCGCCACCGCCACACGCTGGCGCTGGCCGCCGCTGAACATGTGCGGGTAGCGCGCGGCGTGTTCCGGGCGCAGGCCCACACGCTGCAGCATCTGCGCCACGCGCTCGCTGCGCTCGGCCTTGCTCAATACGGTGTTGATGACCAGAGGCTCGGCCAGCGCCGCGGCGATGGTCTTGCGCGGGTTGAGGCTGGCATAGGGGTTCTGGAAGACCATCTGCACACGCTGGCGCAGGCCTTTCAGCGCCGCCTTGTCGGCCTGCGCGGCGTTGCGTTCGTCGATGAAAAGCGCGCCCGAGGTGGGTGGCTCTATCAGCGTCAGCTGCCGCGCCAGCGTGCTCTTGCCACAGCCCGATTCACCCACCACCGCCAGCGTGCGCCCGGCTGCGAGTTCGAAACTCACGCCGTTCAGCGCCTTCACCACCGTGTGACCGCGCAGAAAGCCGCGGCTGACGCGGTAGTGCCGCGCCAGGGCTACGGCGCGCATCACGGGCGTGGGTTCAGCCGTGGGCTCAGGCTTGGGCTCAGGCTTGGGTTCAGCCATGCTCGCGTTCCATCGCGGCCAGTGGAAAGAAACAACGCACTGCGCTTTCGGCTGTTGCTGGTGCGCCGTGCGCGTGCAGCGCCGGCCTCTCGCCCTGGCAGCGCGGCTGCACTTGCGGGCAGCGTGGGGCGAACAGGCAGCCGGCCGGCCGGTCGTGGCGCCCCGGCACGATGCCGGGCAGCGCCGCCAACCGGCGTGCGCCCTGATTGTGTTCGGGCAGCGCGGCCAGCAACGCGGCGGTGTAGGGGTGGCGTGGCTGCGTGAAGAGCGTGTCCACCGGCGCCGTTTCCACCACCTGCCCGGCGTACATCACGGCCACGCGCCTGGCCATCTCCGCCACCACCGCCAGGTCGTGGGTGATGAGCACGAGGCTCATGCCGCGCTCTTTCTGCAGCCGCGCCAGCAGGTCCATCACCTGGGCCTGGATGGTGACGTCCAGCGCCGTGGTGGGCTCGTCGGCGATCAACAGGCGCGGTTCACACGCAATCGCCATCGCGATCATCACGCGCTGGTTCATGCCGCCGCTCATCTGGTGCGGATAGGCGTTCAGGCGCTGCTTCGCGCCGGGTATCTCCACCAGTTCGAAGAGTTCCAGCACGCGTGCCTGCAGCGCCGCGCCGCGCAACCCCAGGTGCACCTGCAGCACCTCGCGCACCTGGTCGCCCACGGTGTGGCTCGGGTTCAGGCTGTTCAGCGCGTCCTGGAAGACCATCGCGATGTCCTTGCCGACGATGCGCCGGCGCTGCGCGGCGCTCATCGTCAGCAGGTCCTGCCCCGCGAAGCGCAGCGCGTCGGCGCTGACAACGCCCGGCGCGTCGATCAGCCCCATCAGCGCCATCATCGAGACACTCTTGCCGCTGCCCGATTCGCCGACGATGCCCAGCAGTTCGCCTTCGGCGACGTCGAGATCGACACCGTCCACAGCCGTGAAGCCGCCGAAGCTCACGCGCAGATTGCGAATTTCCAGAAGACTCAAGGCGACTGCTCCGCAGCCAAGGCCTTGCGCGGATCCGGCTCTGCCAGGCCGCAGCAAGAGCCCCCTCGGGGGGTAGCGAGCGCAGCGAGCTTGGGGGCCTTGTTCATGCCGACCTCAACTTCGGGTCGAGCGCATCCCGCAGCCCGTCGCCCATCAGGTTGATGGCCAGCACGGTGATGAGGATGGTCAGGCCCGGCATCGTCACGACCCAGGGCGCGCGTTCGATGTAGTCGCGCGCCGCGCTGAGCATGCTGCCCCACTCGGGCAGCGGCGGCTGCACGCCCAGGCCCAGGAAGCCCAAGGCGGCAGTTTCGAGAATCGCGCTGCTGAAGCCCAGCGTGGCGTTGATGATCAGCGGCCCCAGGCAGTTCGGCAGCACGGTGATGAACATCAGCCGCAGCGTGCCGGCACCGGCCACGCGGCTGGCGGTGACGTAGTCGCGTGCCATCTCGGCGAGCGCTGCGCCTCGCGCCAGGCGCGCGTAGCCTGGCAACGCCCCCACGGCGATGGCGATGATGGTGTTGATCAGCCCCGGCCCCAGGATGCTGATGACGCCGATGGCCAGCAGCAGCCCGGGCAGCGCCAGCAGCACGTCCATCACGCGCATGATCGCGGCCGACAGCCAGGCGTTGCCGAACGCGGCCAGCAGGCCCAGCACCACGCCGGGCAGCAGCGCCAGCGTCACCGCAGCCGCGCCGATCATCAACGAAATGCGCCCGCCGTGCAGCAGCCGGCTCAGCATGCAGCGGCCCAGTTCGTCGGTGCCCAGCGGAAATTGCGCCAGCCCGCCGGCCTGCCACAGCGGCGGCGTGAGCATGTGGTCGCGGAACTGCTGGATGGGGTCGTGCGGCGCCAGCCAGGGCGCGAACAGCGCGCTCAGCACCACCGCCACGAAAACAAAGAACGCGATGGTGGCGCCGCGGTTGGCCGTGAAGGCGCGCACGAACTCCTTGAACGGCCCCGGCGGCGCGCTGTTCTCCGGGGCCAGCGCCGCGGTGTTCACGGGCGCGTTCAATGCCCACCCCCGCGCAGCCTTGGGTTCACCACGCCGTAGAGCAGGTCGACGATGAGGTTCACGCCGATGAACACCAGCGCCGAGATCAGGATGCCGGCCTGCACCACGGGGTAGTCGCGCCGCGCGATGGCGTCGATGAGCCACTTGCCGATGCCCGGCCAGCTGAAGATGGTTTCCGTCAGCACCGCACCGCCGAGCAGGCTGCCCACCTGCAGGCCGAGCACCGTCACCACCGGAATCAGCGCGTTGCGCAGGCCGTGGTGAAACACCACGCGCGCCGGGCTCAGGCCCTTGGCGCGCGCGGTGCGCATGTAATCCTCGCGCAGCACTTCCAGCATCGCGCTGCGTGTCATGCGCGCCACCACGGCCATGGGGATGGTGCCCAGCACCGTGGCCGGCAGCAGCAGGTGCATCACGGCGCTCTTGAAGGCGCCACTTTCCTGGCCGCGCAGGTCGGCCAGCGCCGCGTCGATCAGCATGAAACCGCTGACGGTGTCGATGTCGTATTCGATGCCGACGCGCCCGCTCACTGGCGTGAGTTCCAGCCCCACGCTGAAGAACATGATGAGGATCAAGCCCCACCAGAACACCGGCATGCTGTTGCCCACCGTGGCCACGGCCATCACGAGCTGGTCGAACCACGAGCCGCGCTTCAATGCGGCGGCGATGCCCAGCGGCAGGCCCAGCACCAGCGCTAAAACTAGCGCCGCCAGGGCCAGTTCGACCGTGGCCGGAAAGAGCACCGCGAACTCGGCCGAGACCGGTTCACGCGTCACCAGGCTCTTGCCCAGGTCGCCCTGCAGCAGCTGCCCCAGGTACTGCAGGTACTGCACCGGCAGCGGCTGGTCAAGGCCCATTTGCGCCATCAGCGCGGCGCGTGCGTCTTCATCGAGGCGGCGCTCGCCGACCATGATTTCGATCGGGTCGCCGGGAATCAGCCGTATCAGCGCGAAGGCGACCAGCGTCACCCCCAGCAGCGTGGGGATGAGCGTGGCCAGCTTCTTCAGCAGCAGGGTGAACATGCGCGCATTGGAAAGCAGAAAGGGCCTCGTGCGAGGCCCTTCGCCGTTCCTGCCGGGGTCAGAAGAACGTGTAGTCCAGGCCCAGCACGAAACTGCGGCCGCGCGGGTCGGCCACACGCGGCTCCCAGCTGCTGCCGGAGCCGGTGTTGCTGTCGTAGCTGTTCGCGTAGGGCGGGTCTTTGTCCAGCAGGTTCTTGATGCCGGCGGTGAGCACCAGGTTCTTGATGCCGCTGTAGCTGACGTTGGCGTGGTACAGCGTGTAGGCCTTGACGATGGGGTCCCACTGCGTGGCGCTGGCCGTGAAGGTGCCGTTGGCGATGCCCGGCGGCACATAACCCGCGTACTTGCCGCTGTACTGCTGGCGCAGTGTGGCGTTCCAGTCGCCTCGGCCGTAGCTCACGAAGGCGGTGTGCTTCCAGCGGATGCCGAGGTCGCTGCTGCGCGTGAAGCGGCCCACTTCGCTGGCCCCGAAGACGGGGCTGGTGGCGATGCGGCTCTTCTTCTCAAGCAGGTAGCTGCCGTCCAGCCCGGCGCTGACGCGCGCGCCGGCCAGCGTGCTGTTGCCGCGCAGCGAGAGCTCCAGGCCCTGGGTGGCGGTGTCGCCGGCGTTCAGCCAGCGCGTGTCGATGGTCAGCAACTTGTTGGTGCCGGTCTCGCGGATGAAGGCCTCGGGAAACAGCAGGTAGTTGTTGCGCAGCGTGGCCAGCGTGAAGCTGGTGATCGCGCCTTCACGCTGGATGTCCCACCAGTCCAGGCTGGCGCTGAAGCCCGGCATGGGCTGCCACACCACGCCCACGTTGGCCATCTTCGACTTTTCCGGGCGCAACTCGGGGCGGCCGCCGAACAGCGTGGTGAAGGTGATGGCTTCGCAGCCCGGCGTGACACTCACCACGTTGGCCGGGCAGGTGGCGGGGTCGGGCACGCCAGCGCCAGTGTTCGGCGACTCTGTGATGCCGTTGAACAGCTGATTGAATGTGGGCACGCGGAAGCCGGTGCTGTAGCTGGCACGCAGCAGCAGGCTGTCGAAGGGTTGGAAGCGCAGCGAGGCCTTGGGGTTGGTGGTGCCGCCGAAGCCGGTGTAGCGGTCGTGGCGCACCGAGAGGTTGATCTCGGTCGTCTTGTGCACTGGCACGATGACTTCCGTGAAGACGGCGTTGACATCGCGCTTCACGCCGCCCAGGGCGTTGATGTTGTCGAAGGGCGCGTTGAAGACCCAGTTGCTGATGCTGGAGAAGCCGGCATTGTTGTTGCCGTTGAACTTGTACTTCTCGGTGCGCGAGTCGACGCCCACGGCCATCAGCACGGCGCCGGCCGGCAGCTTGAAGACGGGGCCCGACATCACGGCGTCGATCTGCGTCATCTTGAATTCGCCGCCGTAGAGCTCGACACCGCGCGCCGACACCGCTTCCAGCGCCGCCAGAGCGGCGGGCGTCTGCTGCTCACCGGTCAGCAGGAAAGGGTTCAAGGTGCCGTTCTTGAGCAGATTCGAGAAGCCTTCCATGTAGTGGTAGCCGCTGCCGAGCACGCTTTTGCTCTTGCTCGTGGCCTGCGAGGCGGCGGCGCGGTAGTCCCAGCCACCGAGGATGGGCAGCATTCCTTCCATGCCCACCAGGAAGCGGCTGGTGTCGCTTTCTGTGGCAATCTGGCGCTGGCCGCAGTCCATGCAGCGCCAGCGGAAGGCCATGGCGTTGCCACGGTTCGCTTCCAGCTGCGGGAAGGCCGCCACCAGCTGGTTGAAGACGCGGTTGTAACCGGCGCCGGTGCTGGGGTAGACCAGGTCGCGGAAGGGGCTGGGCACCACCGTGGTGCCGTTGCCCAGGGTAATGTTGGCGGTGTTGGCAGAACTGCTGATCTGGTTCTGTGAGAAGGTCTTGGTCGATTCCGACTTGCCTAGCAGCACTTCGCCGATGAGCATGTGGTCGCCGCCCAGCTTCAGTGTTCCGCGCGTCACCAGATTGGTGTTCTTCACCGGCTGCTGGATGACCGCCGACTTGCCGCTGTCCCAGGCGCAGCCGAAGCGCGCGCCCGCACCCGAGGCCCACAGCACTTCCTGGTAGGGGCCCATGTCGGGCTGGCTGGCACAGCCGGCGCCACCTGGAAGGTCGAGCGTGTTGATGCCGTTGGTGGCCGCGCCGCCGAGCAGCGGTGCCGTGCCCGTGGTGATCGTGCCGGTGGGCGGGCAGTTGACCCCGGGGATGCACGACAACGCGTTGCGCAGCGTGGTGTTGACAGTGAAGACAGTGGCAAACGGAGCGCCGCGCGTGTCCGGCGAAAGCCCGCGTTCAGGCTGGAAGCTGTTGACGAAGCTGCGTTCGCTGCCGTCCAGCCGCTTCGATTCGGTGACCGACAGCGTGGCCAGCACGTTGAAGCCGTCGGTGTCGATATTGCCCCAGCCGCCTGCCAGCGATGCGCGGTGGATATTGCCGCCACCGGCCTCGGTGATGTCGACACTGGCCGCAGCGCGCAAGCCCTCGAAGTTGTTGCGCAGGATGAAGTTGATGACGCCGCCGATGGCGTCGGTGCCGTAGATCGAAGAAGCGCCGTCCTTCAGCACTTCGATGCGTTCGACCGCGGCCATCGGAATCTGGTTCAGGTCGACGGTGCCGCCGTTCAGGCCGTGGGCAGCGATGCGGCGTCCGTTCAACAAGATCAGCGTGGCGTTGCTGCCTTGCCCACGCAGGTTGGCGCTGGTGGCGCCGTTGTTGCCGCGCGACTGGCCCGAGACCACGTCGGAATTGCTGGCCAGGTTGTCCAGACCGTTGCCGTTGCTGGTCAGCGTGGCAATCAACTGTTCAGCGTTGACGATGCCCTGGCGCGTGAGTTCGGCGGCGCTGATCGTCTGCACCGGCAACGCGCCTTCAGCGGCAATGCGCTTGATGCTGGAACCCGTGATGGTGATGCGCTGCGGCTCGGTCTGCGCCTGCGCCAATGCGTGGCTGGCCAAACCAAGCAGCGCCAGGCTGCTGACGACGGTCTTGAGCTTCATCCGGAATCCTTCGAATTGGTTGCTGGGCGGCCGGTCTGCATGCCGGCGCGCCAGTGATCACACCCTGCAAGAGTGTTGCCTTTCAGCATAAGCCGGCCCATCGGGAATAACCAATGTTCGAAGGCTTCAAGCCCACAACCCCAAGCGATGCGGCATCCATACAACACTGCATGGAGCGGCCCTGCCCGCAAGGGCAGCCGTCAACCGTGTGAACATCGCGGGCCTGCACGCCTTTTGTCACTACGCCTGATGCCACCTTGACGTCCGCCGCCCCGCCCGCCGCCAACCCTGCCGCCTTCCCGGCCGCCAAGCCCGCCAACCCCAGCCACCCCTGGCGCTGGATACCGCCGCTGTATTTCGCCCAGGGCCTGCCCTATGTGGTGGTGATGACGCTGGCCGTGGTGATGTACAAGAACCTGGGGGTCAGCAACACCGACATCGCGCTGCTGACGAGCTGGCTCTACCTGCCCTGGGTCATCAAGCCGCTGTGGGGCCCGGTGGTCGACCTGCTGGGCACGAAGCGGCGCTGGATCGTCGCTTTGCAGTTCACCGTGGGCGCGTTGCTCGGCATGGGCGCGCTGGCGGTGCAGGCGCCGGCCTTCCTGCAGATGACGCTGGTGGTGTTCTGGCTGATGGCCTTCGCCTCGGCCACGCACGACATCGCCGCCGACGGCTTCTACATGCTGGCGCAGCCGCCTTCGCAGCAGGCGGCCTTCGTCGGCGTGCGCAGCACCTGCTACCGGCTGGCGATGATCGGCGGCCAGGGCGGGCTCGTGTATCTGGCGGGCTATCTGCAGCAGCGCACCGGGCAGGTGGCGCAGGCCTGGGCCTGGGTCTTCGCGTTGATGGCGGCGTTCTTTGTCGCCGTGGCCGTGTGGCATTACTTCGTGCTGCCGCGCCCGGCCTCCGACCGCCCGGTGCCACGCAGCCGCACGTTCTTCGCCGATTTTGCGAAGGTCTTCGTGGCCTTCTTCAGGCGCCCGGGCATCGCGCGCATCCTGGCGTTCCTGCTGCTCTACCGCTTCGCCGAAGCGCAGCTGCTGAAGCTGGTGACGCCCTTCATGCTCGACCCGCGTGAAGCCGGCGGTCTGGGTTTGACGACGCAGGACGTGGGCATCGCCTACGGCACCTTCGGCATCGGCGCGCTCACCATCGGCGGCCTGCTGGGCGGCTGGCTCATCAGCCGAGGGGGTCTGAAAAAACTCTTGTGGCCGCTGGTGCTGTGCATGCACCTGCCCAACACCGTGTACATCGCGCTGGCACTGTGGCAGCCCGCCGGGCTGTGGCCGGTGAGTGCGGCGATTGCCGCCGAGCAGTTCGGCTACGGCCTGGGCTTCACGGCCTACATGGTCTACATGCTGATGATTGCCGGCGGCCACGACGGGCCCGCCGGCACCGATGGCGCCGGCGGCGAAAACCCCAACAAGACCGCGCACTACGCGTTGTGCACCGGCTTCATGGCTCTGGGGATGATGCTGCCCGGCATGTGGGCCGGCTGGCTGCAGGACCAGCTGGGCTACACGAACTTCTTCATCTGGGCCTGCGTGGCCACGCTGCCTTCGTTTGCCGCGGCGGCCTTGCTGCGCATCGACCCGGCTTTCGGCAGAAAGCTCGACTAGCGTTTGCCCAGCAGTCCGCCGAGCATGCCGGGCAGGCTGCCAGGGCCGCCTGCACCGCCCATCAAACCGCCGAGCAGGACGCCCAGGTCGGAACCCTCGGCGGGCAGTTGGCCCTGGGGGCTGAGCCCGTCCACCACCTGGGGCAGCACCTGCGCCAGCATGCCCAGACCCTGCTGCGGGTCGATGCCCAGCTGCCGTGCAAAGTTGGCCACGGTGTCGGCGCCCAGGGCCTGCCCCAGCGCATCGGGCGAGACGGGCTGGTTGGCACCCGTGGAGATCCACGATTTGACCTCGTCACCCAGGCCGGCCTGTTGCAGTTTCTGCAGCAGCCCCGGCAGGCCGCCCATCCGGTTCAGCAGGCCGACGATGACCGGCAACGGGTTGTCGCCGCTGCTGCCGGCTTGGCTGGCGATGGCGCCGATGAGGGCATTGAACAAGACCATCAGAACTCCCTGGAAGTGAGGCCTGGACTCTGCCCCAGGCATGCAGGCTGTCAAGCTGTTCCGGCCAAGCCCAGCCAGGCCAGCACGGCCAGCGGCGCGGTGTCGGCGCGCAGCACGCGTGGCCCCAGCGACGCGGGCACGAAGCCGGCGCTGCGGGCGGCGGCTTCTTCTTCGGGTGCCAGGCCACCTTCGGGGCCACTGAGGGTGAGCACCGGCGCCGGCCCCGGTGGTACCAGCACGGGCAGCGGCTGCGCGTCGGGCTGCAGGCTCAGCAGCAGGCGGTGGCTGCCATCGGCCTTCGGCAAAGCGGCCAGCCAGGCAGAGAGCTCTTGCACCGGCGCCACCACCGGCACGCGCGCGCGGCCGCATTGCTCGCAAGCGGCTTCGGCAATCGCCTGCCAGTGCTGCTGTTTGCGCTGCGCCCGCTCGGCCGAAAGGCGCAGCACCGAGCGTTGGCTCATCAGCGGCTGCACCGCCGCCACGCCCAGTTCGGTGGCCTTTTCCACCAGCGCGTCCATGCGCTCGTTGGCCGGCATCGCCAGCGCCAGCGTGAGGGTGCGCTGCAGTTCGCGCTGCACCGGCTGCGGCGCGCCCAGTCGCACGCGCACCTCGCTGCGGCCCACCGCCAGCACGGTGGCGGGCCAGTCGCAGCCGCTGCCGTCGAAGAGCTGCAGCACGTCGCCCGGTTGCACCCGCCGCACCTGCGCGTGGCGCGCGGGGCCGGGCGGCAGGCTGATCTCGCTGCCGGCTTGCAGCGCCAGGGGTACGAACAGGCGCATCGTCACGGGTACAAGTTCAGGCGGCCAGCGCAGCTTCCACGGCCAGCGCCACGCCGGCCAGCGCTGCGTCGTGGCCGGCGGGCGCGGCCAGCATCAGGCCGACGGGCAGATCACCCGGTGCGTGGCAGGGCAGCGTGAAGGCGCAGCCGTCGAGGAAGTTGACGAGGAAGGTGTTGCGCAGCAGCAGGCCGTTGGCGCGCATGAAGGCGTCGTCGTCGGCCACCAGTTCGGCCACGGGCGGCGCCACGATGGGCACGGTGGGGCAGATCAGCGCATCGAAGCCGGCCAGGCGCTGCGTGGTGCGCGCCATCCAGTCGCGCCTGCGTTGCTGCAGCAGGATGTAGTCGGCCGCACTCACCCCTTGGCCGAGTTCGATGCGCCTGGCCACGCGCGGGTCGAAGCGCTCGCGTTGCGTGGCCAGCGCCTCGCGATGCACGGCATAGGCCTCGATGGCCGCAAGGCCGCAGGGCGCGTTGATCTGCGCCACCTCGGCCAGCTCGGCCAGCGGCAGCTGCACGATCGCGACGCCGGCTTTCGACAGCCGCTGCAACGCTCGCTCGAAAGCCGTGGCCACGGCAGGCTGCAGGTTGTCCAGCACCACGGTCTGCGGCAGTGCCAGGCGCAGGCCCGCCAGCCGGCGCGGCGCCACGGCCAACGGCGCGCCGGCCAGCACGCCGTCGACGACCAGGCAGTCGGCCACACAGCGCGTCATGGCGCACACGGTGTCGAGCGTGAAGCTCAGCGGAAAGGCGCCTGTCAGCGGTGTGCGCGCCTGCGTGTTCTTGAAGCCGACCAGCCCGCACAGCGCCGCCGGCACGCGGATGGAGCCGCCGGTGTCCGAGCCCAGCGCCGCCACCGCCTGGCCCAGCGCCACCGACACCGCAGCGCCTGACGACGAGCCGCCGGGGATGCGCGCCACGGTGGCGTCGGCCGGGCAAACCGGCGTGCCGTGGTGCGGGTTGATGCCGACGCCCGAAAACGCGAACTCGGTCATCTGGGTCAGACCGGTGATGGCTGCGCCGGCACGCTTCAAGCGCGCCACGGCCTCGGCGTCCTGCGTGGCCGCCGGCGCACCTGCGCGCAAGACGGAACCGGCCATCGTGGTGCGGCCCGCGATGTCGTAGAGGTCTTTCACCGTCACCGGCAAACCGGCCAGCGGGCCGAGCTTGTGGCCCGCCGCCCGTGCGGCGTCGGCGGCACTCGCGGCAGCCATTGCCGATTCAGCGAATAGCGCGGTGTAGACGGCCCGTGCAGCCGGCTCGCGGGCCTCGGCCAGCACGCGTTCGATCAGCGCTGCGTGAGCGCCCGGCGCTGTGAGCGAAGCGCGCAGTTCGGCGAGGGTGGGCAGCAGCATCTGCAGAAGACTCAGGCCGGCAGCGCCAGCGGCTGCGCCAGGGTTCGTGCCGGCACGCCGTGGCGGGTGTTCTGCAGCGCCATCAGCAGCAGGCGGCGCAGCGCGTCCCAGGGGGCGTGCGGCCATTCCGGGTGTTTCAGTCCCTTCACGATGCCGTCGCAGATGCTGGCGGCGTCGAGCAGCTGGGCCAGCGTGTCGCCCCCCAGCAGCGGCAATGCGCGTTCGAAGAGTTTTTCCTTCAGGCCCCAGGCGCGCGCTTCGCGCAGCGCCAGTGGCATCGGCTTGCCGGCGTCCAGTGCGGCGCGGGCGCGCGCCAGGTTGCGCAGGTCGTCGGCCAGTGTCCAGTGCACCAGCACGGCGGCTTCGCCTTCATGGCGCAGGCCGTCCAGCACACGCAGCGCGCGGGGCACGTTGCCCGTCCACACCGCTTCGCTGAGCTTGCCGATGTCGAAGCGCGCGACGTTCAGCACCGCCGCTTCCACCTGATCGAAGGTCAATTCGCCCTTGGGATACAGCAGCGCCAGCTTCTGCAGCTCTTGATGCGCGGCAAGCAGGTTGCCTTCGACGCGGTCGGCAAAAAACGCCAGCGTGCGCTGGCCTTCTTCGCCATCGTGAATACGCTGGCCCTGGCGCTGCAGGCGCTGCGCCAGCCAGGCCGGCAGCAGCTTGCGGTCCAGCGCTTCCACCCGCAGCGTGCCGCCGTGGCTGTCCAGCGTGGTGAACCACGCGGCCTTCTGCTGCTGAAAGTCCAGTCGCGGCAGCGTCACGAGGGTCAGCACATCGTCGTTCAGGTGCGCGCAATACCGCTGCAGCGCCTCGCTGCCTTCCTTGCCCGGCTTGCCCGAGGGTATGCGAATCTCGATGAGCTGCTTGTCGGCGAACAGGCTCAGCGCCTGGGCCGCGCCCAGCACGCCGCTCCAGTCGAAGTGCGCGCCGCTCACGTTGAAGACCTGGCGTTCGCTGTAGCCTGCGGCGCGCGCTGCGGCGCGGACGGCATCGCCGGCTTCCTGCGCCAGCAGCGGTTCGTCGCCGTGGATGGTGTAGAGCGGTTTCAAGCCGCGCGCGAGCTGCGCTTCCAGCTGGTCGGGGCGGATCTGCATCTCAGGCCACCTGCATGTCAGACCTGGATGGCGGCCAAACGCCGCAGCACCTGGCCCACGAGGTCGTCCTGCATTTCGCGGAAGAGTTCGGCCTCTTCGAATTCCTTGGCCAATGCGGCGGTTTCGCTGTAGCTCATGTCGCGTTGCAGGAGCAGTTCCGAGCGTGCGATCAACTCGCGGCCGCCGGGCGTGTGGACGCGGAAGTTCAGCTTCAGGCGCAACTGCAGTTCACGCACCTGCGCTGCCGCTGTGCTGGCCACCACGCTGCGTTCGCGCAGGTCTTCCAGCGCCTGCAGCACCACCTGCGCCTTGTCGGGGCTGTCGAGCACACGCACCTGCAGCAGCAGCTGGCGGCGCAGTTCTTCGGCCAGCAGCGAACGCGGTGCAAAGCCGGTCAGCGCGATGCTCTGGAACCTCAGCTCGGGCGGGCGCCGCAGCTGAAAGCCGCAGCCTGCCACCGCCGCTGCGGGCAGCGCCGCCAGCGTGGCCAGCAGCAAGCGCCTAGACGACGACATTCACCAGCCGCCCGGGCACGATGACCACTTTCTTCGCCTTCTTCCCCTCGGCGAAGCGCAGGAAGTCGGGGCTCGCCAGCGCCGCGGCTTCGATGGCGCTGCGGCCTGCGCCAGCGGGCACGCGGATGCTGCCGCGCAGCTTGCCGGCCACCTGCAGCATCAGCTCGATCTCGTCTTGCGCAAGCGCGGCTTCGTCCACCTGCGGCCACGGTGCGCTGGCGATGCCGCCGTGCTGCCGCTCGAACCCCAGGTCTGCCCACAGCACATGCGTGATGTGCGGTGCAGCCGGGTACAGCGCGCGCAGCAGCATGCCGAAGGCCTCTTGCAGCACGGCGGCATGGGCGGGTGTGTCGTCCAGCTTCGCGTCGTCGATGGCATTGAGCATCTTCATCGCGCCAGAGATCACGGTGTTGTATTGCATGCGATCGAAGTCGCTCGTGATCTGGCGCAGCAGCAGGTGCATCTCGCGGCGCAGCGCGGCGGCGGCCGGGTTCGCACCGTCGAATGAAGCGGCAGCAGCGTCGAGTTTCGGCGCCAGCCTCACGCCGCTGTTCCACAGCCGGCGCAGAAAGCGGAAGGAGCCTTCGGCGCCGCTGTCGCTCCAGGCCGCGCTCTGGTCGGGCGGGCCGGCGAACATGGTGAAGACGCGTGCGGTGTCAGCGCCGAACTTGGCGATGATGTCCTTCGGCTCGACGACGTTGTTCTTGCTTTTCGACATCTTCTCGATGCCGCCCAAAGCGACGGGCAGCCCGTCGCCCTTGGCCTTGGCCGAGACCGGCGCGCCGCGCTCGTCGTATTGCACCTCCACCTCTGTGGGGTAGAACCAGCGCTTCTTTCCGGCGTCGTCCTCACGATAGAAGCTCTCGTTGAGCAGCATGCCCTGGGTGAAGAGCTTCGTGAAGGGTTCGCTGAAAGTGACCAGGCCCAGGTCACGCATCGCCTTGGTCCAGAACCTGGCGTAGAGCAAGTGCAGCACGGCGTGCTCGATGCCGCCGATGTACTGGTCCATCGGCATCCAGTACTCGTTGCGCGCGTCCACCATGGCGTCGTCGCTGCCCGGACAGGTGTAGCGCATGTAGTACCAGGCGCTGTCGACGAAGGTGTCCATGGTGTCGGTTTCACGCTTCGCGGGTTTACCGCAC
>Ga0105048_10009130_pt1 | contig 15813 bp, 9 predicted proteins | sample MAT05_FD_78382 | JGI IMG/M metagenome (GOLD analysis project Ga0105048, IMG submission 78382) | Freshwater microbial communities from Lake Fryxell liftoff mats and glacier meltwater in Antarctica - MAT-05 | ecosystem: Environmental > Aquatic > Freshwater > Ice > Liftoff microbial mat | place...
GATGCGACCAGGTGACGGGCGAACTCGACCGACTCGCAACGCAACTGGCCGGATTGAAGCGGGTCCGGGAGCAGGACCGGCGGACGGTCGCTGCCATCGTCGGTGACTCCAAGCAGGGCAAAAACGCGGCCGCGGCGCAGATGCTCGACCAGGCGGTGCGGGCCGACGCCGAGGCGGAGGCGCTCGCCCTGGCGACCGCCACCGATAAGGAGCGGATCATCTAAAAGGCAGTGCCGCTGGGGTACGCTCAGGCATCGTTACGGTTCTCGTATCGGATGAGGCAATGTTTCGCAACCACCTCGTGACCGAACGCTTGAACCGTCGCGCCGTGCCGAACCAATCAAACCACTTCAAATCTGCGGGTCAATCGAGTGGCATCGAGTATAGTCCCTGCATCGAGTCCGAGATTCCCGGGGGGCGTGCACCATGGCATCGCAAGTGTCTGCAACGTGGCCCGGGGTCGAATTGCCGAGGCCGCTGGTACCCCGCCCGTCGATCACGCACGTTCTCTTCGACTTCGACGGCACCCTGTCGCTGATCCGCCAAGGTTGGCCGGAAATCATGGTACCGATGTTCGTCGAGATGCTCCCGCGGAGGCCGGGCGACACCGACGCGGCGCTGTACCGCCTCGCCACCGACGACATCATGCGGCTCAACGGCAAGCAAACCATCTACCAGATGATCCAGCTCGCCGAACGCATCACGGAGCGCGGTGGTACACCGCGGGAACCGCTCTGGTACAAGCACGAATATCTGAAGCGGCTCGAAGCGAGCGTCGGCGACCGCACCGCCGCCCTGGCCGGCGGTGCGGTCTTACCGGACGCACACCTCGTCCACGCGGCGCGGCCGCTGCTCGAACATCTTCACAACCGCGGGCTGAAGCTCGTTCTCGCCAGCGGCACGGACGAGGACGCCGTCAAGCGCGAAGCCGACCTGCTCGACATCTCGCGCTACTTTGCACCACACATCTACGGGGCCTTGGATGACTACAAGCAGTTCTCCAAAAAAATGATCATCGACCGCATCCTGAGGGAGAACGCCATCGCGGGTTCTCAACTGCTCGCCTTCGGCGACGGCTACGTGGAAATCGAGAACACGAAACAGGTCGGCGGCTTCGCGGTCGCCGTCGCCAGCGACGAAGCCAACAACGGCAGCGGCCGCGTTGATCCCTGGAAGCGGGAACGCCTACTCGGCGTCGGCGCCGACGCCGTGATCCCAGACTTCCGCGACGCCATCGCCCTGGTGGATGAGTTGATCTTCAGCCCCCGGCAAGTCGCCGGAGGCTGAATGACGATGAACATTCAACCGCTCGATCTGTCGCAACTGAAAGTGCTGCCGCTGGCGGCCCGTGAGAGCCTCACGCACGTCGACAGTATCCTGATCGATCCCGAATCGCCGCCGAAGCCCTGTTCGGACACGATCCTTCGGCAAATTCAACACACGGCCGCCGCGATGAAGATGGCCCGCAGTCGCGGCGCGAGCATCATGCTCATCTACGGCGCCCACCTCCTGCGCAACGGGGCGGCCCGCATCCTCGAACGCCTCATGGCCGGCGGCTGGCTGACGCACCTGGCCACCAACGGCGCCGGCACGATCCACGACTGGGAGTACGCCTGGTTCGGCGCCTCCACCGAAAGCGTCGAAATGAACGTCGCCGCCGGCACCTTCGGCACCTGGCACGAAACCGCGTCGAACATCCACCTTGCCCTGATGGCCGGTGCCCTCGGCGGCCTCGGTTACGGCCGGGCTTTGGGGCATTTCATCCACGAGGACGGGGCTACTCTGCCCACGGAAACCGAACTGATCGCCGCCATTGCCGGCGAGCCTACGCATCCGCTGACGTCGGCCCGGGCGGACCTGCTCACGGCGATGCGGCAACAGCATTGGCCGGCGGGTCGCCACGCGGTTTCGCATCGCTGGAAGGAAGCCTCGATCATCGCTCAGGCCTACCGCCACGACATTCCGGTTACGGTCCACCCCGGCATCGGTTACGACATCATCGCCAACCATCCCGTCTTCAGCGGTTCCGTCATCGGCCGGGCGGCGGATTGGGATTTCAAACTCTTCGGCGGTTCCGTCGATCGGCTCGGCGGCGGCGTCGTCCTCTCCGTCGGCTCGGCGATCATGGGGCCGCAGGTTTTCGAAAAGAGCATCAGTTGCGTGAACAACCTGCGGCTGCAGCAAGGCCGCGGGGTCGTTCGCGATCATACCATTTCCGTCGTCGATCTTCAGGATGGCGGCGGCTGGGACTGGTCGCATGGGGAGCCGCCGAAAACGAATCCCGCCTACTATCTGCGGTTCTGCAAGAGCTACTCCCGCATGGGCGGCACGATGCGGTATCTGCAATGCGACAACCTCGCATTCATTCACAATCTCCACCACGAGTTGAAAGCCGCATGACCCCCGCACGCTTCGCAGCGATCACCGGGCGGTATGCCGGGCTAACCGTCGGCGTCGTCGGCGACTTCTGCCTGGACCGCTACCTGGAAATCGACCCGGCCCGCGGGGAATCCTCGATTGAGACCGGCCTCGACGTGTACAACGTGGTCAACGTCCGCAGTCAGCCCGGTGCCGCCGGCACGGTGCTGAATAACCTCGTCGCCCTCGGCGTCGGCACCATGATTCCCGTCGGCTTCTGCGGTGACGACGGCGAAGGTTACGAACTGGAACGCGCCTTGCGAGCGATGCCGGGAGTGGACGCGTCGCTGTTTCTGCGGACGCCGCTGCGGCGGACGTTCGTCTACTGCAAGCCGCTGATCTTAAAGCCGGGTCACCCGCCGCGGGAACTGAATCGGCTCGATTCAAAGAACTGGACGCCGACTCCGGATGAATTGCAGCTGCAGTTGGCCTCGTCCGTAAAGGACTTGGCCCGTCGTGTCGACGCGATGATCGTCATGGATCAGGTCGATCTTCCCGAAACGGGAACAGTCACGAAACGGGTCCGCGAAGCGGCGGCCGCCGCGGGGGTTCGGGTGGCGCTCGCCGACAGCCGGCGCGGGCTCGGCGACTATCCGCCCTTGGGCCACAAGATGAACGCCGCAGAGTTGGCGAAGATGATGCGGGTGGAATTGCCGAGGGAGATCGAAGGCATCGGCAATCTCGCGGCGGAACTGGCCGGCCGCACGGGTCAGCCGGTCTTCGTCACCCTGGCGGAACGAGGCATGGTCGGGGCATTGGCCGATGGCACGATTCACAGTGTCGCATCTCATCCGCTGCGTGGCCCCATCGACGTGGTGGGAGCCGGAGACGCGGTCACGGCGAGCCTCGCCGCGGCACTTGCCGCCGAGGCGACGCCGGCCGAGGCGATGGAACTGGCGATGGCGGCCGCTTCGGTGGTCCTCCATCAACTCGGCACGACCGGCACCGCGACCTTGCCGCAGATTGCGTCACTCGTGGTCACCACTTCAGCGGGTTCCGCCAGGCGTCTTTGAGTTCGTCGACTGTCCGCTTCCGTCATTTGTCTTCGCGAGAGAGAATAGTGTTTGCGGGGCAAGTTGTGTTAACCTGTTTCAGATCCCGCCTTGTCTCCGCTTCATGTGGGTGGCTCGATGTTCCGTGTCGCAATGATTCCCGTCGCGCTGCTCGCGGTGTTCTTCGCCGTGCGGGGCGCACCATCGAATCCAGCCGATGAACCGAATGCGGTGAACTTCGACCGCGACGTGAAACCGATCTTCGCGAAGCACTGTCTCTCGTGCCACGGACCGGACAAACAGCGTGGCGACCTCCGCCTTGACCGGAAGTCGGATGCACTCCGCGGAGGTGGAAGTGGGAAAGCATTCACCAACGGCAAGGGCAGCGATAGCCTGCTCATGCATCGCGTGCTCGCAACGGACGACACCAAGATGCCACCCAAGGGCGACCGGATCACCGCTGCCGAGATCGCGACGCTGAAGTCGTGGATCGACCAAGGCGCACCGTGGCCCGATGATGCCTCAGCAGCGAACCCTGCCGACTGGTGGAGTTTCAAGGAGATCAAGAAGCCCACCACAGCAGCAACCGGGAATCCAGTCGATGGATTCATCCGTGCGAAGCTGAGTGAGAAGGGGTTGTCACCATCACAGGAAGCAGATCGACGCACACTGATCCGCAGGTTGTACTTCGACCTGATCGGGCTTCCGCCAAGCCCGGAGGAAGTCGATGCATTCGTGAACGAGACCGGCGCGTTTGCTTACGAAAAGCTGGTCGATCGGTTGCTCGCGATGTCGCAATACGGCGAACGCTGGGCACGTTACTGGCTCGATGTCGTCCACTTCGGCGAAACGCATGGCTACGACAAAGATAAGCCGCGGCCAAACGCCTGGCCCTATCGCGACTACGTCATCCGATCGCTGAACTCGGACAAACCGTACGGGCGATTCGTGCAGGAACAGGTGGCGGGCGATGTGCTGTTCCCCGGAACGATCGATGGCATTGAAGCGCTTGGGTTTCTCGCGGCTGGTCCGTGGGATTTCATCGGCCACGCAGAGTTACCCGAATCGAAAATCGACGGAAAGGTCGCTCGACATCTGGATCGCGATGATTTCGTGGCGAACACGATGGGCACCTTCATGGGTCTCACCGTGCATTGTGCTCAGTGCCACAACCACAAGTTCGATCCGATTCTGCAAGAGGATTACTACCGGTTGCAAGCAGTGTTCGCGGCCATCGACCGGACTGACAGAACCTACGACGCCGACCCCAAAGTCGCCGCACGACGTGCCGAATTGCAAGCGATCAAGAAAGCGGCACTCGACAAAACCAGTCTCCTTCGAGCGGAAGCCCGCAATAAGGCCGGACCCGAATTCGCCACGCTGGAACGCCTGATCGCCGAAGGAACCAAACTCTCGAATGCGCCCAAACCGGCCGAACAGGGCTATCACTCAGCACTCTCCCCCAAGCAAGAGGCAACGAAGTGGGTGCAGGTCGATCTGGGCGAACGTGTGAAAATCGAACGCATCGTGCTTCGGCCATGTCACGACGATTTCAACGACATCGGTGCCGGCTTCGGCTTCCCCGTGCGTTTCAAAATCGAGTCATCGGACGATCCCACGTTCAAAGCCGGTGCGATGATTGTGGATCAGACCGCGAGCGACTTCCCGAAACGGGGCATGGTACCGTACACGGCTTACGCAGTTGAAGGCGCGAACAAGACGGGTCGCTATGTTCGCGTGACGGCCACAAAACTAGCCCCGCGATTGATGAACGATTTCATCCTGGCACTGGCCGAACTCGAAGCTTTCGATGCGGATGGCAAGAATCGCGCAGCCGGAAGACCGGTAACGGCATTCGATGGCATCGAAGCTCCATCTCGCTGGCGGAAGATTAACCTGACTGACGGACTATTCGCACCCGGACCTGCCCTTCCCGCTGCGGAGTTGGCCAAGCTCATTGCCAACCGCGATGCACTCCTGAAGACCGCACTCGGTGAAAAGGATTCGGCCGACCTCGCAACTGCAGAGGCTGATATCCGCATGGCCGACATCGAACTCGGCAAGTTGGCAGGATCGCAACGGACTGCGTACATCGGAACAGTCCACACTGGCGACGGGAACTTCGTCGGCACCGGTGCGACGGCCGGCAAGCCGCGACCGATCTTCATTCTCTCCCGCGGCGACGTGACGAAGCCCAGCAAGGCGGTCTTGCCGGGAGCAATCGTCGCCATACCGCGAATCAACGGACAATTCGAGCTGCCGCTTGATCATACGGAGGGCGATCGCCGTGCGGCCCTTGCGAAGTGGCTCGCTTCACCAAACAACCCGCTGACCTGGCGCGTGATGGCGAATCGCGTTTGGCAGCATCACTTCGGCAAGGGGCTGGTCGATACGCCGAACGACTTCGGCAAGATGGGGCAGCTGCCGACGCACCTCGAACTTCTGGATTTCCTTGCCGCGGATCTGCGCGAACATCAGTCGTTGAAGAAACTCCACAAACTCATTGTGACGAGCACCACCTACAAACAGGTTTCGACCTCCAACGAGGCGAATGCCAAACTCGATGGCGACAACCGCCATCTCTGGCGACAGAATCGTCGGAAGCTCGAAGCCGAGGCGGTTCGGGATTCGATTCTCACTGTCGCGGGCAAGCTCAACCTCACGATGGGCGGCCCGAGTTTTCAGGATTTCGTCGTCGAGAAGCCAGACCATTCGCCGCACTACCAGTACCACCTCCACGACCCCGAAGACGTGCGAGCGCACCGCCGTGCCGTGTACCGTTACGTCGTGCGATCGAAGCAACAGCCGTTCATGGCGGCACTCGACTGTGCCGATCCTTCGCTGGCCGTGGACAAGCGGAACCAGACACTCACACCGCAACAAGCACTGACACTGTTGAACAATAACCTCGCAGTGGCGATGGCGCAACACTTCGCGGCTCGCGTGGAGAAACTTGCTCCAAATGATGCGGGCCGCGTGGCCGCTGCTTCGCGGTTGGCATTTGGACGCGACCCCACACCGAAGGAATTGGAGGCACTCGTGGCTTACACGAAGGAACACGGCTTGGCGAACATGTGCCGTGTCATTATGAACCTGAACGAATTCGTGTTCGTTGATTGACTGCTGTTGGCCCGACAGATTTCGCAATTTGACACTATTATACCAGCAGGTTTGACCATGAATCGCCGTGACTTACTCTTCAACTCGGGTGGCGGACTCGGGGGCATCGCGCTTGCGGCGTTGCTCGGCTCCGACCGACTTTTCGCAGACGCGCCGAAGCGTGCCGATGGTGGTCTGCACCACAAGCCGAAAGCGAAGCGGGTCGTGCAGCTCTACATGGCCGGCGGCGCGAGCGCCGTCGATCTCTTCGACTTCAAGCCCGAGTTGGTGAAGCAGCACGGCAAGGCCGCGGACTTCGGCGAGCATGTCGAAACGTTCCAGAACGGCCTTGGCCCGTGGCTCAAACCCGTGTGGGATTTCAAGCCCTACGGCAAGAGCGGCAAGATGCTCTCCGAGACTGTGTCGCCACTTGGCGATGTGATCGATGAGATGGCATTCGTACACAACATGGTCGGCAAAACGGGCGTTCACAGTCAGGGGACACTCCTGCAAACGACAGGATTCAATCGCCCAGGATTTCCGAGCATGGGCTGCTGGGTGAGTTACGGCCTCGGCAGCGCGAACGAGAATTTGCCGACGTTCGTGGTGCTGCCCGACCATCGCGGACTGGCCTCGAACGGTACCAAAAACTGGGATAGTGCGTTTCTCCCGGCTCAGCATCAGGGCAGCGCGATCTATCCGGGCACCAAGACTCCCGTTGAGGATCTCTTCCCCGATGAACGGATGAAGTACGTCACGCGCGCGGGCGACAAGGCGGGCATCGACGTGCTCTCGCAATTGAACCGCGAACACGCGAGCACACGACCCGGCGACGAACGACTCGACGCACGCATCAAGAGCTACGAACTCGCCGCGAAGATGCAGCTTGCCGCGCCGGAAGCTCTCGACATCTCGATGGAACCGGCGAGCGTGCTGAAGGCGTACGGACTCGATCGTGGGAAGCATTCGTTCGACAAGGACATCAACCCGATCGAAGAAACCGACTACTTCGGGCGGAAGTGTCTCGTCGCCCGGCGACTCCTCGAACGCGGTGTTCGGTTCGTGCAAATCTGGAGCGGCAACGACAACGGTTTCCCGCGTCGGAACTGGGACTCGCACGAGGACGTGAAACGCGATCACGGCCCACTGGCCTACGGCATGGCTCGTGGCGCGGCAGCCCTCATCGCCGACCTTAAACGAATCGGATTGCTGGAAGACACAATCATTCTGTGGACGACGGAGTTTGGGCGAATGCCAAGTTCGCAGGGTGGGAAGGGCCGCGATCACAACCCTTACTGCTTCACGAACTGGCTCGCAGGTGGCGGCATCAAAGGCGGTACCACGCACGGCCCGAGTGATGACTTCGGCTACAAACCCGCGGATCGCAAGCATCCGACCGAGGTGTACGACCTCCACGCCACAATCCTGCACTTGCTCGGCATCGACCACACGAGGCTGACCATTCGACATAATGGTATCGACCGCCGACTGACCGACGTTCACGGCCACGTCATCGACGAGTTGATTGCGTGAGAGTCTCCCTCATGCGATGCCCGATTCACGACCTGCACACGGCCGACATGCACGGCTCGCTGTTGAAGGAGATTTCGGCATGAACAGCCATTGAGAAATCGAGTTACAGTGACTGGCGGACCTGCAGTGCGTTAACTCGCAATGCCCGGCGCGTTGTCGCGGCTGATCCTTCCACTAACCACCCCGAACAGGAAGTCATTCCATGACCAACCTTCCCCGTGTCATCGTCGCGGATTTTGTCCCCGAGCCGTTGGAGTGCGAACGATACATCCTGAATGGTCATGCGCAGGTGGTGGCGTTGAACCTGAAACACCAGGAAGAACTGGATGGTCAACTCGACGATGCCGATGCCGTGATGATCTATCATTACTTGCGTCTGACTCGCGCCCATATCGAGCGGTTGAAGCACTGTAAGGTCATCGTGCGACCGGGTGTCGGTTACGACAACATCGACATCGTGGCGGCGCGGGAGCGAAACATTCCGGTCTGCAATGTACCCGACTATGGGACGGAGGAAGTCGCCGACTCGGTCATCGGGATGGCGATCACCCTTGCCCGCGGCACGCACTTTCTCAACAGCCGGTTGCGACGCGGAATCGGCAACTGGAACGTCGAGCAAGCCGCACCGATTCACCGGCTCCGCGGACGAGTCTTCGGAATCGTAGGCTGCGGTCAGATTGGTGCGGCGACGGCGCTGCGTGCCAAGTCGTTCGGGTTCGACGTCGTGATCTATGATCCGCCGCTTCGCGACGGCGTCGATAAATCGCTGGGCGTAAGACGAGTCGATTCACTGGAGGAACTGCTCCAGCAGAGTGATGTCATCAGTCTGCACTGCCCGCTCACGCCTGAAACGCGCGGGATGATCGGGGCAACACAGCTCGCGCAAATGCGACGAGGCACCGTGCTGGTCAACACCGCTCGCGGCGGAGTCGTCGATACCGCAGCGGTCGTCGAGGCACTGGCTTCGGGACACCTCATGGGGGCAGGCATCGACGTACTCGAACAGGAACCACCGCCGGAAGATTCGCCGGTACTGCGTGCGTGGCGCGACACGTCGCATCCGGCCCACGATCGGTTGCTGTTGAACCCTCACACGGCCTACTACAGCGAAGAAGGAAGCAACGAGTTTCGCACCAAGGGATCGCAGGAAGTGCTGCGAGCGCTTCATGACCAGCCTTTGCGAAATCGAGTCAACTGATCGCAACACCCCGCATAAGCGTATTTCAACAGCGATATGAAATGACAATTATCATGGATCCGACTGGACATCGACGATCAGAAACCCGACGGTTACCAATAATGATTGAGTGCGGCCGCACACTGGTGAAGGCGGTCTTCAATGCAGATCGGCGATCGACAATCTTGTCGACGCGCCCCCCGCGATCACTTTATACTCTCCAACAGTGCACCTCCAACGATCGGTGGTGTCGGTATCGTCTCCTCTTTCAGCGAGCGACGTCATGACTCTCCCTCCAACTCGTCGTGGGCTCCTCCAACTCGGGGCGGCGGCTCCCCTCGGTTATCTGTTCAGCGGCCCGGCTTGGTCGGTCGTGCGGGCGGCGGGGGCCAACGAAAAACTCCGCGTCGCCGGGATCGGTGTCGGCGGCAAAGGCTTTAGCGATATTGAACAGGCCGGCGCCGCGATGGAAGTCGCCGCGCTCTGCGACATCGACGACGAACGGCTCGAGAAACGGGCCACCACCTGGCCGAAGGCTCGGAAATTCCACGATTACCGAAAGCTTTTCGACGAAGTCGGTCAAGAGATCGACGCGGTCGTCGTGTCGACGCCCGACCATTCCCACGCTTTGCCGTCGTTGATGGCGATCCGCTCGGGAAAGCACGTTTACTGCCAGAAGCCTTTGGCCCACACCCCGGCGGAAGCCCGATTGCTGCGCGAAGTGGCCGCAAAGGCGGGCGTGGTCACGCAGATGGGGAATCAAGGCTCCGGGCTCAGCGGCCTTCGCCGGGCGGTCGAACTCGTTCGCAGCGGTATTCTCGGAGATGTCACCGAAGCCCATGTCTGGACGAACCGCCCCTTCAAATATTGGAAGCAATCGCCGGATGTCGTCGCCCGGCCGCCCGAGGCCGCAATCCCGAAGCGCGTTCACTGGGAAGAATGGATCGGAGCGGCTCCGTTCCGCCCCTTCGCGGTCCGCGACGACAAGACCGCGCCGGGCGGTAAGAAAGCGGCGTATCACCCGCACGATTGGCGCGGCTATTGGGACTTCGGAACCGGTGCACTTGGCGATATGGCCTGCCATACCGCAAACATGCCGTTCCGTGCGTTGGAACTCGATTTCCCCACGGCGGTGATCGCCGAGGCGGCGATCACCAACGCGGAGACTTACCCCGCTTGGGCCCGCATTTCGTACCTCTTCGCCGCGAAGGGGAAGAAGCCCGCGATCACGCTGCGCTGGTACGAAGGGGCCGACAAGGGCCAACGGGTTCTGCCGCCCGCCGAGTTGCTCGCCAAGGTTCTCCGCACCGGCGAAGTCGCAACCGACAGCGGATCGCTACTGATTGGTCCGAAAGGTATGCTTTACAGCCCGAACGACTACGGGGCCAAGTTCCGCCTTGTGCCCGATAAGGAATTCGCGGAGATCAAGACCGAGAAACCGGAGAAAGGGCCGGAAGGGGTTGAGAAGGATCAGGACGCCTACCAGAAGCGCGAGTGGGCCGAGGCGATCCGCGCCGGCAAACCGGCGATGGCGTATTCAAACTTCGACTATGCCGGTCGGCTCACCGAAACGATGTTGCTCGGCAACATTGCCGTGCGTTTCGCCGGGACGAAGCTCGAATGGGATGCTCCGTCGTTGAAGTTCAGCAACTCGGCGGCAGCGACCGCCCTCGTGAGCAAAGCCTATCGCAAAGGCTGGGAACTGGGATAAAGGAGATCATCAAGCGTATCGTCTTCGGCCTGGTCGCAGGGCACTTTCTCGCATCGGCGCAGGCCAAACGGTCACCGCGTTCGCGGGGATAGGTTGCGATGTAGGTCGTTGATGTTCCACTGCTGTGGGATGCGTCTCATACCGTAATCGGCTTGGTGCACATCCGCAGGGGAAGCAAATGATGCCTCGACTTTGGCGAAGAGCAAGCAGTACCATTCTCGCCGCGGCACTGGTGGTCGTGGCCTATCCGGGCGCTACGATGCCCAGCGTTTCCGTAACCGCCGCGCAGAATGCGAAACGCGAAGATCCCACCAAGGCTTACGCAAGCAAGGTGCAACCGCTGTTGAAGCAGTTCTGCCTCGATTGCCATTCGGCCAAAGACAAAAAGGGAGACCTCGACCTCGAACGGTTCGCTGCGCTCGGCGATCTTCGCAAGGATATCAAGCCTTGGCAACTGTTGATCGAACAGATCGAAAGCGGGGAGATGCCGCCCAAAAACAAACCGCAACCTTCGGACAAGGAAAAAAAAGATCTCGTCGCCTGGGTGCGGCAATTCCTCAATGACGAAGCCAGGGCCCGTTCCGGCGACCCCGGTCACGTTCCGCTGCGTCGGCTCAGCAACGCGGAGTACGATGCGACCATCCGCGATCTCACCGGCGTCGATCTCCGGCCGACCCGCGAATTCCCCGCCGACGGCGCCGCCGGCGAAGGGTTCACCAATGCTTCGGAAGCGCTCACCGATGTATCGCCCGCGTTGCTCACCAAGTATCTGAACGCCGCGAAGGATATCGCCGACCGCGCCGTGCTTCTGCCGAACGGCTTTCGATTCTCGTTGCGAAATACACGCCGCGACTGGACCGACGAGGGCACAGTGAAACTGCGGGCGTTCTACGCAAACCTCGCCCCCGCCGACGGCAATCTCGTCGTGCAACCGTATCTGGCCACCACCGTCCGCCATCGTGCCGCGCTGGCCGAGGGAAAGTTCGAGGAGGTCGCTACGAAGGAAAAGGTGAACGCGAAGTACCTCGCGGCACTGTGGGCCGCGCTAACCGACAAGGCGCCGTCCGAGCCGCTCGACGGCATCCGCGCTCGTTGGCGGGTAGCCGGCGACAAGGACGTGTCGGTGCTGGCGGCGGAAATCGCGTCGTGGCAGGCGGCGCTGTGGAAGACGGTAAAGGTCGGCAACTACGTTCAATCGACTTGGGGCGTGAACGCCGGCGGGCACACTGAGAGCCTGACTCGCCAGGTGGCGGCCGACCCGCCGCCGGTCGAATCCGTCCCGCTGCGGATCGCCGGTAAACCGGCCCCAGGGCAAAGCGAGGTCGTGCTGAAACTCGCCACGCGCGAGCTGACGCCGGCCGGAGGCGGGCACGTCGTCTGGCACCGCCCTCGGTTCGAGGCCCAGGGCAAACCTCCACTTCTCTTGCGCGATTACGCCGCGTTCGGCCCGGCGTTCGAGATCGACTACCCGTCAGTTTTCGCCAACTCGTCGGGCTACCTGGTCGCCGTGGCTGAACGCGCCGCCGACCCGAAAGCGACGACCGAGGCGCTGGCGAAGAAGTACGGCCTCGATGCCGTTTTCCTTGCCCGCTGGGTCGAGTTGCTGGCGCTCCCCAAGCCCGGCAAGGACGTCCCCGGGCCGAAGACCGGGCCGGCAGTCGAGCTTCAACTGCTGAACGAGCCGACCGGTAAGAACGGCACACACCCGGCGATTTCCGGATGGCGGAAGAAGGGGACCGACCTGCCGGTGTTGCTCGCGAACGCTTCCGACAAGGCCGAGTCGATCCCCGGTAAGGTGGCGGCGCACGGCGTCGCCGTCCACCCGACGCCGACTGAGTTCGTTGCGGTCGCCTGGCAAAGCCCGGTGGCATGTCGTGTCCGCGTGGCGGTCACGGTGACGCACGCCCACCCCGCCTGCGGGAACGGGGTGGCGTGGTGGCTCGAACACCGCACCGGAAAGCAGGCCGTCGTTCTCGGTGAGGGGGCCGTCGATCTCGGCCAGGAGGCGAAGCCGGTGGCGAAGAGCGCGACCGTGGCGAAGGGCGACCGTCTCGTCCTCGCGGTCGATGCCCGCAACGCCGACCACGTCTGCGACATGACCGGCATCACGTTCATCATCACCGAGGAGGCCGCCAACAAACGCGTGTGGAATCTCGCCGCCGACATCGCCGACAAGATCGACATCGGCAACCCGCAGGCCGACGCCCACGGCAATGCCGACACGTGGAGCTTCCTACGCGGGCCGTCGAAGCCGACAGTGGCGAGTGCCCCCGTCATCCCGCAGAATTCCTCACTCGGCCGCTGGCGCGAAACCCAGGACGCGAAACTCGCCGCCGAGGTCCAGGCGTTGCTCTCCGGCCCGCGACCCACGAAGGACGGCGAGGACCGTACGCTCTACGACAAACTCGTGGCCGCCGACGGCCCACTTCTCAAGGGCATCGACCCGGCCCCGCTCGCTAAGCCGCGCCCGAAGACTGACCCGTTCGGGCTGCCGAAAGCCCGCTTCGGCACCCACCCGACGGGCAAGCCGGTGGATGATGCCGGCCTCGTCGCCGCGGCCGATTCGACAACCGAAGTGCGGTTGCCGGCAGAGCTGTTCCGCGACCGCGATTTCGTCGTGGAGGGCCGGCTCGACGCTGCCCCCGGCGGGCGAGTGGTGCAGTTCCGCGTCCGGACCGGCGACGACGCCCGACCCGACCCCGCCGACCCGGTCGTCGCGTCCGCGGACGGTGAGGGCTACCGCCGCCTTGCCCGCGGGTACGCCGACTTCCGCCACGTATTCCCGCTCTTCACCTGCTTTCCGCCGGTCGTGCCCACCGACGAGGTGGTGACGCTCAAGATGTTCCACCGCGAGGACGAACCGCTCGTCCGCATGTTCCTCGACGTCGAGCGGACCCGCCGCCTCGACAGGCTCTGGGCCGAGCAACGTTTTGTGAGCCGGCAGCCGGCGGCCGAGTACGATTACCTACCGCAATTCATGGGGTTCACCACGCAGGACACACCGAAGGCGTTCCAGCAGTTCTTCATCGACCGCAAGCCGCTCTTCCGCGGGCACGCCGAAGCGTTCCGGAAGGAGGAAGAGGCCGCGATTCCGAAGCACCTCGATGCCTTGATCGAATTCGCAGGCAAAGCATTCCGTCGCCCGCTCACTCCGAAAGAAGAAAAGGAACTGCGCGAGCTTTACCAGTCGCTCCGCAACAAAATCAGTTCGCACGATGAAGCATTTCGGGGTGTGCTCTCTCGCATTCTCGTCGCCCCGGCGTTCCTCTTCCGCATCGAGAATGTCCCGGCGGGTAAAGAACCTGCTCCCGTGACCGATTGGGAACTCGCCACGCGGCTGAGCTACTTCCTTTGGTCGTCCGCACCGGACGACGAACTGCGAACGCTCGCCGATGCCGGGAAACTGCGCGACCCCAAGGTACTCGCGGCCCAAAGCGAGCGGATGCTGCAAGACGGCCGCTTGCGGTCTCTCGCCATCGAATTCGGTGCCCAATGGATTCACGTTCGCGGCTTCGATGAACTGAACGAAAAGAACGAGAAACTCTTCCCGACGTTCACGCCCGAACTCCGCAAGGCGATCTACGAGGAGACGATCCTCACGTTCCAAGATTTGTTCCAAAGCAACCGACCGGTCGCGTCCCTCGTGGATGCCGATCATACGTTCCTCAACGACACGCTGGCGAAACACTACGGCATCCCCGGTGTGAGCGGGCCGCAGTGGCGCCGGGTGGACGGGGTGAAGAAACACGGTCGGGGCGGCCTGCTCGGCTTGGCCAGCGTGCAGGCCAAGGAATCGGGGGCTTCGCGTACCAGTCCGATCCTCCGCGGCAATTGGATCGTCGAAACCCTCCTCGGCGAGAAGTTGCCGCGCCCCCCAGCGAACGTGCCCAAACTACCTGAGGAAGAAGGCGGCACCGAACTGACCGTCCGCCAGCTCGTCGAGAAGCACACGAAGTCCGCCGAGTGTGCGACCTGCCATACGCGCATCGATCCGTTCGGTTTCGCCATGGAAAAGTTCGACCCGATCGGCCGACTCCGCGAGAAAGACCTCGGCGGCTTGCCCATCGACACCAAGACCAAGCTGCGCGACGGCACCGAATTCGACGGCCTCGACGGCCTGCGGAGCTACCTGCTGACCGAGAAAAAGTCCGAGATCACCCGCATCTTCTGCCGGCGACTCCTCGGCTACGCCTTGGGTCGTGCCGTCAAGCTCTCGGACACCGTTTTGATCGATGAGATGGTCGCCGAGCTGAACAAGAACGAAGGCCGTGTCCTCGCGGCCGTGCAAGCGATCATCCGCAGCCCGCAATTCCGGATGGTGCGGGGACGTGGTACGATGGAAGGTGAATAAACGTCCCAAAAGCAGGGAGCATGACAATGGCCATTATCCGTTGGCAGGACTTCGTCGAGGAACGGAAAGAAATGATGACGGGCAAGCCCACCTTCAGGGGTACGCGTTTGACCGTTGAGTTTGTCCTCAAACAACTCGGAACGGGCATGACTAATCAGGAATTGCTCGACCAGTACCCGACGCTTAAGTTGGAACACCTGCGGGCCGCCATGCTCTACGCCGCCGACGTGGTGAATATGGATCAATCGATCTATGTGTGATGGGGCATCATGAAGTTCTTTGCGGATGAAAACATCGCGCGTGGTATCGTCTTCCGCGACTGTCTTTCGAGCCATGGGATTATTTTGCTTCGGCATGATCAAATATCCATTGCCGACATCCTTCTTCGGCTCTAAAAGCGTTTGGCCGGTGATCGTGGCCAATCTTTCCGGACAGTTTATTGTCGTCACGGTAACGAAAATACGAGTCCGCCCTATACCAGATGATTAGTCTATCTAATAATACTTAGCCATACTAATATAGCGATACATTA